>Ga0210036_1000047_pt1 | contig 168541 bp, 151 predicted proteins | sample CryGeymeta201515_FD_185469 | JGI IMG/M metagenome (GOLD analysis project Ga0210036, IMG submission 185469) | Groundwater microbial communities from Crystal Geyser aquifers in Utah, USA - Crystal Geyser metaG 2015-15 (SPAdes) (version 2) | ecosystem: Environmental > Aquatic > Deep subsurface >... | reverse complement strand
TAAAAAAATATATCGATAATGTAGAAGAAAGGAGAAATAGGTTTCATCCCCTTTCTTTGCAGGAAATAGAAACGGTAGAAAAGCGTTTAGGATATAAATTTCCATCCCAACTGTGCACCTTCTATAAGGAAATAGGGTATGGCACTTTTCAAAATAATAGTGATCTTTCTGTTACCGATAATACTTTTGCAAATCGCCTTTTAGACCCTGAAAGCGCGGCCGATATTAAACTTTTGGGCTATGACAGCGGGCAAATTCTTCCGTCCGTTAAGTTCGCCGAGGACGAACTGCCTATTTTTGAAATTGCAGACGGCGCTAACTTTTTTGTGATGAAGCCACAAGGTGATAACCCAAATGCTGTGTATCAATTTATGGAAGGGGGTCTTATTGAAGACTCTTTTGAGAAATTCATTTGGCGTTTGTACTACGAAAGCCCCCTTTATTATATGAAAGATTGGGGCAAAGAGGCGGAAGATTAAGACGCCGCCACAGCAACCGACTCATAATCGTGTTGCGGACTAATTTCCGGGCTAGGAACCGTTATTACGGGGCTTGTGATTCAAGATCATATCGAGAGAAATATGCCCCACGGGAATGACACCGCATTTGGTCCTCAAGAAGGATTTAGTATCCCCGAAGGCGTTAATGATCCGAGTGTTGAGACCTTCCCTATTCCTAAGGTGTCAGATACCGAAGCCCTTCCGCCTTATGTGGCTCATCCCGATGATTTTGCGTCAACACGAGGCACAGGCGGTTACGGCCCTTATGCGGACGGGACGATTCCTAACATTCTCTCAACACCGATCCTTGACACCGACCCCCAAGATAATATCTTTATGAATGAGCGTGGGTCTGATAAATTATTGTGGAGTTCTTGGAAAGATTACCCCAAAGTGATGATTAACGATAGAGAATATGCAAAAATTGGTCATAGATATTACCCGCAACATGCTGTTGATCGCATGCAACCGAGCTCCTTAGGTGCGCCTGCCGGTTCTATTGGCGCCGGTCGTAATATAACACCCAATATTGTGGAAGAAGTTATTAAATCGGGAACAGTAGAAACTTCAGTAGTTGGGGACATATGTAGAGAAGTTTATACAAAAGGAAATGTTAGTGTTGTGACAGAAAATAATTCTGAAATTATTGTTACCGTATTAAGGAATTCTTCATAATGTATAAAAATTTTATATATCCACAATCAATTTCAAAATTAGTATTGTCTGCTAGGAAACACTTGCGGAATGAATCTACTGTACGTGATTTACAAAAAGCTGTTCAAATGGCAGAAATGTCCATCGTGGCTATTGAAGAAAAGGATATAAGAAATTTTCTAACAGGTATAGAAGGACGTTTAGAACTTATTTTATATACTATAAAAGAGGAAGAGCAAATTTATCACAGTAAGAAAATCGCCTATACTATAATTGATTGGTTAGAAAAAATAAATAAAGAGAAAAAAACCTCATAAATCGATGAAGGTAAAATTTATGATATATATTGTTGAAATCAGAGATAGCATAAAAGGGACAAGAATTCTATAGATGGAGCTTTCAGATGTTCTCTCTTGCTTACCATTTTCAGAGCAATTGTTAGAAAATTCATTTAAATGGAAGGTGTTTTTTTTAGAGGGAGTAGGAAGATTAAGGGGTAAACAAGCTATCGCCCCTCTTTCGGAAGAGATAAATAATTCTATAGATGGTTTTAAAACAACATATAAATTTTTAATGGAAATGTCCGAGGATCTTGACCAAATTATAGAGGTTTTTCTTGTAGCTCATTCGGGAGAAAAAGAAATAAATAAACAAAAAACAGACGGAGAATTTTATGAGTTATATGATTATACCATTGAACTCTTTGATAGTTCTTACTGGATCGTCTGCTGCAAAGATAAAAAATATGTCAAAGCGCTGGAAAAGAGATTCAATGATGTTTCTGTGAGTGAATTTATACCTTCTTAAGAAAGTTAAAACATCACTTATTTGTAAATTAAGTTATAAAAAAACTGCGTACGGGGTCGTGTTCGGGTGGAGAGTAGACTGACGGAGCTTCCCCAACAGCCTTTCGCAAAACGACTAGGGCGGTAGTATGTTAAGAAAAATATGGAAAGCATTTGGGTGAATTTTGTCCTAATACAGGTGAAATCATAAAAGATGCAGATCCTTCTAGGAAAGTAAAAAAATGAGCATTTCAAAATTTAAAATTTCTGTAGATGCCTCCGAGAGAGGATTTAGGATCATTCCGGTTTTTGAAGTGTATGGAAAAAAAGATGATGCTCTTATGAAACAAGAGTATTTACAGAATTTTAGAGAGGAAGTGTGTAGAGAAATTTTATTTCAGAACTATAGTTTCCAAATAAATAAACCTTTATATGGAGCATTCAATATAAAGGTGGAAGATTTTTATCTATTTAAAGAATATGTCAAATTTGAACCGGACTTTGAAAATAATATCTATCAATTATCTTTTGATAATATCGAGTTCATAGAATAAAAAAGGTTTAATTTATGATTGATATAGATTATGTATGGGTTTTTTCTGGATCAGGAGGAGTTTTTCCTTCCGGTGTTTTTATCGATATAGAAAAAGCAGAAAAATGGATCAAACAAAATAATTTAACAGGAGTATTAACAAAATACCCTTTAAATGAAAGTGTATACTCATGGGCTATTCGTAAGAGTTTTTTTCAGCCTAAAAAAGAACATGAGTCTACAGGTAAATTTATTCAAAAATTTTCTTCTTCAGCTCAAGAGCATTTTCATTACGAGGGCGGTTTAAAGGAATAAAAAAGAATATAATGATGCATATATTACTTCTGGAAAAATTTTAGCATCCCGTGGACAAGAACAGCTTGGTATTGAGGAAAATGGGGGGCTCAAAGTACGGGCGGCACATCGGGAAATAGGATAAACGGGATTGCTCAAACAAATCCTAGGGCGCAAACTTATTTGGAAGCTGCTCAAAAAACCGTAAAGGACTCATTATGATCAAAGAACCAAAGAAATTACGCCAGCGATGGGTTGCAGGCGGCATTCATGAAATCGATCTTTTAGAAGGGGTTTATGGATATTGTCAGGTCTTAGAAGATCCGCAAGTTGCTTTTTATCATTTATTTCGTAAGGAGGGAGAGCCTCAACCCTCCCTGGATGAAATTACACAAGCCCCCGTTGCTTTTAAAATTTCTGTTTATGGAGAAGGACCCTTTAATCGGTGGCCTCGCTTAGGAAAAGTCCCGTTAGATGCGGAAATTAATAAATATGAAGATCATTTTAGATATAATGCCACTACACAAGAATACTCTATAATCGGGCACGGCTATCCACCAAATGGAACGACTGTACCAAAGGAGCGTATTAAAGGTTTAGAGTGCCAAGCCGTTTGGCAAGCTGTTAACGTTGAGCAGCGTTTGCGTGATCTACACGCAGGGCGTTTGAATTATATTGTTGAGATGTTTAGATTGCGCCCAAAGAAGGAGCCGTTTATAAAAGATTTTTATGCAGATCAGGGATATGATTTTCATTGGATCGACCACCTTTTAAATAAACGGGATTGCTCAGACAAATCCTAGGGCGCAAACTTATTTGGAAGTCGCCCAAAAAACCGCAAAGGAATCATCACGAGCAAAGAACCAAATTAACATGGGAGCATAATCCGCGCGCCGGTAGAATGCAGTTGGTGATAGAAGAAACTCATGCAAAAACCCAGCATGTCGGCAGCATTGGTTTGGGTAAAAATAAAAAGAGTCAGAAATTATGATCAAAGGGATTTCAGGACGGGAAGATTCTTTTTTAATTGGGTTTGTTAGTAAATCCCATGCCCTTGGGGCAATAACCATAGAAGAAGCCCACCAATGGATTTATAGCCTTATAAAAGATCACGATGACCTACCCCCCTATATGTATTGCTTATTGGATGCAAAAGATAGTAAAGAATTTAGAGAAACCATAGGTTTTCCTACGCCAGCAAAGGTCACAGAAAAAGAATTTAAAGCCCTATTAGGTATTTCATATTTGAGAGGATTTACAAAAGATGATGATTTGGAAATTTCTAAAAAATCGGCATTAAAAGCACTTGCGGAAAGCCCCCAACTGGAAAAGCGCTTTCGAGAAACTTTCCCGTTCATCGAGTGGTAAGCTTATTTAAAGGTATGTCGCCAGAGGAGCTTGGAAAGACTCCTTTGAGAAATTCATTTGGCGTTTGTATTACGAAAGCCCCCTTTACTATATGAAAGACCGGGGCAAAGAGGCGGCAGATTAAGACGCTTCCACAGCAACCGACTCATAATCGTGTTACGGGGAAAGTAAAAGAACTGCCCGCACGGGTTTTGAAAGCCTTGTTAGAGGAACGGATTTTAAGGACGGCTTTGTTGACGGTCTAAAGCATATCGGCGCCGAAGTTGCGTTGGACGCCTTAATAGAAGGCGCTTCTTCTTTAGCCTCCAATGATAATGTGCCGTCTTCAAGCACACCGACTGTGTCCAAAAAACCCGAAGTTAAAGGCACCCTCGAGAGCTTTGGGAACCCCATTCAACAAAGCGGCGCCGGTATGGAAACTGCTTTTACCTTAGCACCGGAGGGTCGCAGATATCCGCACCATTATAACACTTTTTAGGCGTTATTCGGTACAGCCCCGAAAACTTTTAGCCCATTCGGCCGGCCGAGAATTCTCCAAGATACGGCTTAGTCTTTGGAATCGGCAGGGTGTTGCTGACACAAGAAAGATTCTGCGGCCGGTTTTTTCTTGAGACGTCTTTGTGTCCATTTTTTCCAAAAACTCAACCGCGGTTTTAGAATTGTGTTTTGATTGACTTCTTTTAAAGGCGGCGGGGCAAGTTTTGGAAAAAGGAGTATTTTTTTATCGGTCATGGAAAATCTCTTGTGTTGTTTTCCCTAAGAGGCGTCAGTGTGTGAGACTGCCGTCCTCGGGACTTTTGCCTATAGGGCTCGCGGGGTTGTCGCGATCCAATATCGAGCATGCACCGTGGCCTTTAAAATATCGTTAAAATCTACTTTCACATTTATTAATTTTAGCCTTAATAATTTTTCTAAGAAAAATCTTGATGAAAGTTTAAGCCTTTTATTTTACAAGCCCATGGCGTGACGGGTTAAGGTTTTCTTTAACATCGGCAGTTTGTCGGTGAGATCCAAGCCCATGCGCCTTAGGTGTCCGAGTGACTTGTTATCGTTTGAAAAAAGTCGAACTAATCCGTCACACATAGCCGTCATGCTTAAAATATCTTTGCGACGTTTTTTTTCATAATCCTTTAAAAGTGTAAGAGAGCCAAGGTCAAGACCAAGATCTTTTGCTTTGTTTAAATGTGTTGCTAATGTCGATACATCTCTTAACCCTAAATTGAAGCCTTGTCCCGCTACGGGATGAATGGCGTGAGCCGAATCGCCGATCAAAACAAGACGAGGCGCCACATAGTTCTTAACGACGGTTACGTCCAGGGGAAAGAGCCAACGCCGGCCGTTGACGGAAAGCGGGCCTAAAATTTCTGAAAAATGGCGAGAAAGTTCTGTTTCAAGGTCACTATTACTGAGGGCGTAATAATCATCGGCTCGATCGCTATGAAGGCTCCAAATTACACCGCATCGAGTTCGTCGGCAAAATTCATCTTTCATGGGTAAAAGAGCAACGGGACCGGTTTTTAAAAAATGTTCATAGGCGCAATTGTTGTGAGATTTTTCATGGTCAATCACGAAGACCAAGGCCTTTTGATTATAGGGAATAGTTTTGCTTTTTAAGCCGACCTGTTCACGGATGAAGGAATTTTTTCCATCGGCAGCAAGGGCAAGAGGCGCCGTGAAAGGAGAGTCTTTTCCTGAAATTTGAACCTTAACATGACTTTGGTGAAAGGTTATCTCATCAATATCACAGGGAGCAAACAGATGAAAATTTTCTTGTTTTTGGAGAGCCTCATAAACGGTGGCGCGAAAATGTCGCGTTTCAATGTTAAACCCCATAGGATGATCGGCTATTTCTGCCGCAGCATAATGTAACCCTTCTCCCGGGCCTTCCGAGGTTACAAAGATATCTTGAATCTCTTGAGCATGACTTTCAAGATCTTTCCAAATACCCGCTTTTTCCAAAACCAATTTAGATCCGTAGGCATAGGCAAAGGTACGTCCGTCATAATTGGCGCTAAGCACATCTTTATAATCAAGACGATCAAAAAGAGCTGCTTTAAATCCCTGTTGACACATTAAAAGAGCAGCCGTCATCCCGACAGGACCGCCGCCAATGATTAAAATATCAAAGTGATTTTGAGATTCTGTTTTATTTTGCTCTGACATTTTAGGCACCGTGTGATAGGTTTGTTTCAATTATTTATAACGTAAAATTACCATGGGAATCTTTTTTATGCGAGTCTTGCTTTGTTCTTTTGTCGCCTTTATAACAGCTTTGTTGCCGCTTCAAGCAACCGATCAAACGAAAAAAGTACAAAAAACTCACGCTATTTCTATGCATCAAGATGTGAAGTATCCAAAGGATTTCAAGCACTTTGAAGGGGTCAATCCTAACGCGCCTAAGGGAGGGACTCTTAAATTGGGGGTTGTGGGAACGTTTGATTCAACCAACCCTTTTATCACAAAAGGAACCCCTCCTGTCGGTTTGTCTCTGTACTCCGAGCGTATGGTTTTTGAAGGTTTGTTAATGCGTTCTCCCGATGAGCCGTTTACTCTTTACGGGTGGCTTGCGGAATCCCTCGAGATTGCGCCCGATCGATCTTGGATTATTTTTTACGTAAATCCTAAGGCGCGCTGGGCTGACGGCAAGCCCGTTACGCCCCAAGATGTTGTGTTTAGCTATGAGACCTTGCGTGACAAGGGAGCGCCTAACATGCGTATGATGTATTCTAAAGTGAAATCCGTAGAGTTAACGGGCGAACAAGGTATAAAATTTATCTTTAAAACCCAAGAGGACGGCACTTACAACCCTGAAATGCCCTTGTTGATAGGGCTAATGTCGGTCATTCCCAAGCACTTTTTTGAAGGGAAAGATTTTGAAAAAACATCCCTTGAATTTGTCATAGGGAGCGGCCCTTATAAGATTGTTGAGCTCAAACCCGGACGGCGCATTGTTTATGAACGACGTGATGATTATTGGGGAGCCGATCTTCCTATTATGGTGGGGAAGAACAATTTTAATCGGGTTACCGTTGAGTATTATAGAGAAGTGAACGTTGCTCGCCTTGCTTTTAATAGCGGTGAATACGATTACAGAGCCGAGTTAGATATTAGCAAACAACAGGATATTCGAAAGTATTCACCGTCGTCTAAGTACTCTGTTATCGAATACGAGCATAAGAACCCTGTGCCTCTTTCAACCTATTGTATGAATAGTCGTCGCGAAATTTTTAAAGATCGACGTGTTCGTCTTGCCCTGTCCTATGCTTTTGACTTTCATTGGCTTAATAAAAATTTATTTTACGGAGCTTTTAAACGCAATCGAAGTTTCTTTGAAAATACGGAACTTTCCCATCAGGGGCTTCCGACACAAGCAGAGTTAAAGTTACTTGAGCCCTTTAGAAATCAAATTCCGCAAGAGGTTTTGGAAAAACCTTATTATCCGGCAAATTACCTTGAAAGTTCAAATTATAGGGAGGGGCTTAAAACGGCACAGGCCCTTTTAAAAGAAGCGGGATGGGAAATTCAAGACGGTATCTTACGGCAGTCTGAAACGGGACGACCCTTTGCCTTTGAACTTATGCTATATAACCAAGCTGACGAAAAAGTTGCTCTTGCTTTTGCAAGGTCTTTAAAGCGTCTTGGTATTATAATGAACGTTAGAACCTTGGACGCCGCCCAATATGAAATGCGACGTTTGAAATTTGATTATGATATGATTTTAAATGCATGGTTTGCCGGTCGTTCTCCGGGGGCGGAGCTGTCTTTTTACTGGGGGTCAAAGATGGCCGACCAAGAAGGGAGTCGTAATTATCCGGGCATTAAAAGTGAGGCCGTTGATTTTTTGTGTGACTACATAGCCGCTGCAAAAACAAGAGAAGAGCTTGTGACCGGATCTCACGCATTAGATAGGCTTCTCATGTGGGGGCATTATGTGATACCCTTGTCTTATAATAATAGAGTTTTTGTTGCTTATGCCAACAAGTTAGCGCATCCGGAGGTTGATCCGAACCGATCCCTTTCCCTTGCGACGTGGTGGATGAAAGCGCCGGAAACCAACTAAAAACAAGATCAAAATGAGGTATACGGTAAGATGTCATCCACAAAAAAACACCCTTTTCATATTGTTGACCCCAGCCCGTGGCCCTTTGTGGGATCCCTTGGTATTTTTATGATGCTTTCCGGTGTGATTTTGTATGCTCGCGAGATTACCCCTTTATTATTTTGGGCAGGACTTGCTTTGGTACTTTTTACCCTTTTAGGATGGTGGCGAGATGTTGCAAAAGAAGCTAAAACTGCCGAACATACAGGAGCCGTTCGGGTTGGTTTTCGCTATGGTATGGCCTTGTTCATCGCCTCGGAAGTTATGTTCTTTGTCGCGTTCTTTTGGGCTTATTTTAACGCAGCCCTTGATCCCAACGAAGCGATGGGAAATGTGTGGCCCCCAAAGAGTATCCAAACCCTAAATGCATGGGACTTACCTTATTTTAACACCCTGCTTTTGTTGCTTTCGGGAACAACGGTTACGTGGGCTCATGACGCGATTTCCAAGGGTAATATTAAAGAAATGATGCGCATGACCGCCCTTACAGTTTTGTTGGGGGTTATCTTTTTAGCGGTTCAAGCTTACGAATATTCCCATGCAACCTTTGCCTTTAGCGGGGGTATTTATCCTTCTACATTCTATATGGCAACAGGGTTTCACGGATTCCATGTTTTTGTCGGCGTCTGCTTTTTAGCTGTGGCTTGGTTTAGGGCAAAGGCAGGGCATTTTTCAAAAGGGGATCATTTTGGTTTTGATGCTGCTGCTTGGTATTGGCACTTCGTGGACGTTGTATGGCTTTTCCTTTTTATGGCAATATATTGGTGGGGATCTTAAAGAAGCTTAAAGTCCTTCCCAAAAAAGTCTCGGATGTTGTTCCTGCTCTGCTCACCTATGAAAAATAACTTTCGTTGCAGGCACTCAAGCGGGATAGTTGCGAATTAACTATAACCCCTATTTTTTTGGCTCTAAAATAGAAAGATACTATGCGTACTCACTCGTCTAAAGACATTTTTTCCTACCTTGGCTATTTGGTTAAACCGGGGCTTCGGGGGTTTTTTACTTTTTTCTTGACGACCTTTATTTTATTAATTGTTTTGGGAACATGGCAGCTAAGACGGTTAGAGTGGAAAAACAACCTCATCCAAACTATCAATCAAAATCTCGCAAAGCCTTCTGTCGAGCTTGACGACCTTGTAACCGATACCCTCTCTAAAGGGCAAACGCCTGACTACAGGCGTGTTAAAATCACCGGAACCCTTGAAAACGAAAAGCCGTTTAGGGTTTTATCAAAGACCCATAAAGGTCAACTCGGCTATCACCTTATTGTTCCTTTGTCTCTTTCTAACGGTGCGCGTCTGTTGGTGAATTTGGGGTGGATGCCCTTGGATAAGGGTATAAAAGATATTAATTTTCCACAATCTCCTATAACGGTCAGCGGTATTGTTAAATCAGCCGCAGAACGCACAGCTTATACCCCTGAGAATAACTATCAAACACATGATTTATTCAGTCTCGATCCCCTTGAAGTCGCTCAGGAAAAAACATGGCCTGCCCTTTTGCCTTTTTATATTGTGAGGCTTTCTAAAGGTGTTTTTACCCAAGAGTATCCCGTGCCCCTTGAAGGAAAAATTGCTATCACAAACTCGCACTTAGGGTATGCCGTCACGTGGTATTTATTGGCTCTTTTCTGGGGGTTAATTTTTACATTTTATGCACGGCGTCACATTCATAATGAATTTATGAAGACGTGACATTAAGCATCATCCGTATAAAAATTTCAAATTTAACCTCTAAAAAATAAAATATCTTTTTTTTGACAAATTTTGGTTTTTGTTGTATTTATTAAACTTATATTACTATTTGAGGATTTTTTTATGTCATATTTATCTTTGTTTGTTTTTGTTTTGTCATGCGGATCCCTTGTCCAAGCGAGCTCTTTTGATCCTAGGGAGTTCGGATATAATGAAAAGGCTTTACTCAACGTTATGATGGAACGAGGCGCAACAAGTTACGGACAAGCGGCCGAAATGTTGGATCATGATGCTGCAGAGATGTATAGAACGTTTGGATTTGAGGCCTATGCAAGACCGACACTTGAAGAAAAGAGTAGTTTTGATGTCAATGAAGAGGCCTCTCTTGCCCTTATTCGTCGTTTGCAAGAGGAAGACAATCGCTCTTCTGTTCCTAAAATAGATGTAAATGAAGAGCTGTCGCTTGCCCTTATTCGCCAATTACAGGAAGAGGAGCAATCTTCTGTTTACTCTACAACAGTGCCGACGGTAAGTTATGTGGATCCTGAGACTGTCTTGTCCACGACCCATAAAGAAACGTTAAAAGCTCTGTTTCTTTCTGCGCAAAGCTACGATAACGGCGATGTCCATGCTTTTAATAAAGGGTGGTCTAAAACAAATATAGGGGCTGTTCAAGATATTTTTCAAGAGGCTTTTGGGGCGATTCCTTCTTTATCTTTCTCTGCTTTAAAAGCTGAAATTTTAAGCTATCAAGATTCTACCGCTATTCGCAACGCTTTGGCTCAATTAGAAGCTTATGGTCTTTCAGGGTTTGCGGATGCCGAATCAGGTGTGGGCAATACCCTTGCTGTTCTTTCTCAAAATTGGCATATTGCCTCAACGGATACAGGTCTTAATCGTCGATTTGTGTTTGATGAAAGCGGTGTTGCAAAAAATTCGAAAGATTTTGTGATTCATTCTCTTCTTGAAAATGCTGCAACAGGCGGAGGGTGTTCCCCCGGTTTTGCCGGTCGCTTTGTAAGAGATCAGTTAATTCTTTTGTGTGTTCAAGGCGGTGTGGACGGCAGTTAGGCCGTCCCCTCTTTCCATCTCAAGTTTATTAAGTGCGCTTGTCCGGTAAGAACCCTTCATTTTGAAGTACCCAAAGCTGTGAAAATGCGCCGCTTTTATTCTTTAGTAAGTCTTTTTGCGAGCCTTGTTCAAGAATTTCTCCGTTGTCAAAAACAACAATGCGGTCAACGGACGCAAGGGTTGAAAGCCGGTGAGCAACTACGATGGTCGTCCGCCCCTTCATGATCTTTTGAAGACTTTCTTGGATATATTTTTCCGTTACAGAATCAAGGGCTGACGTTGCTTCGTCCAAAACAAGAATGGGTGCATCTTTAAGAATAGCCCGTGCAATGGCGATCCGTTGGCGTTGTCCGCCTGAAAGTTTCAGTCCTCGTTCACCGACAAGGGTTTCATAACCGTCCTCAAGTTCTTTAATAAAATCATGGCAATGGGCAAGTTTTGAGGCCTGAATCACCTCTTCATCAGAGGCTCCCTCTTTACCGTAGCGAATATTATCCATTAAAGAACGGTGGAAAAGACTCGGATCTTGAGGAATCATGGCAATATTTGCGCGCAATGAATCTTGTGTTACCCGAGTGATATCTTGACCGTCGATTAGAATACTCCCTTTTTGCGCTTCAAAAAAGCGCAGCAAGAGGTTAACAAACGTAGTCTTTCCGGATCCTGAGAACCCTACAAGTCCGACGGACTCTCCGGCTTTAATGTTTAAATTTAATTCCTTAAATAAAGGTGTTTTCTTGCGATAGGAAAAGCGGAGATCTTTTACATCAATGCGTCCTTGTGTAACGGAGAGAGGCTTGGCGTTCGCAAGATCATTGACTTCATGGGGGGTATTTAACAAGGCAAGACCTGCGCTAATAGTGCCAAGATCTTTGAAAAGAGCCTGCATATTCATACTCAAGTGCCAAATGAGACTTAAAATTGTAAAGATCGTCATAGCGACAAGGGGAAAATCTCCGACACTTACCCACTGTTCTTGATAGCCCCTTACCAATAAAAAAATCACGCTCACAATAAAGGCAATGCCCCCAAGGCCTCTTAACATATTGACCTTTTCATAGGCCCAACCTGCAATAATGCTTTTTTCTATTTCTTTGTTTTGAGAACGCACGAGACGTTTTAGCTCTTGTGATCCTTTGGCAAATAAACGAACGGCCGTCATGTTGGTGATACAGTCGACGGTATCTCCTTGCATACGGGAAACAGCATTGGCATGTGCTTTTGATTTTTGGCGTAGCTCGGGCATAAAATAAAAGGTGACTCCCATATGAAAGGCACACCACACAATCATCATCACGGTAAAGAGGGGGCTGACGAAACTTAAAATAATAGAGGAAAAAATAAAGGCCATAACAATAGCGAACACATGATCCAAAATGTTTTCCATTAAGGTATCGGCGCTTCTTGGAATATCGTGGATACGTGTTGCAATGGTGCCGGCAAAGTTATTTGTAAAGTAGCTCAAGGAATGTCCTTTAACATATTGCATAACCTGCATACGCATATCAGCCCTAAATTTCGGCAAGGTATACAACATAAAAAGCCCCATGGTACGCATGGCAATTTCCATAACCGTGAAGGAAATAACAACGGCCCAAAAGGGTGTTTTCAGGACATCCCACGGGATCGTCTCCTCACCGGTATAACCCACAATGGCATCAACAAACAGTTTAATAAAATAGGGATAAAGGGCCTCGTTGGCCGACCAAAACATCATTAAAAAAGTGATCATGCCAAAGGCTTTGCCGTGGCGTTTCGTGAAATGCCATAAAAAGGCTCCTGCTGTTTTCGGCAGAGGTACGCAAGGAATATGTTTTGTCACAGAGTAGGTTTTTGTATTCGTCATATTAAGGCCTAAAAAAGATGCAAGAAAATCACCAAAAGTGACATCGTTTTGGCGGATTATTAAAATATTTTCAAGCAAGAATTAATACGATTATATTGCATTTTAAAGAAAGCGTAAATCCCTCTTTTAACCCTCAGAGCTTAAAAGGATTATTGCTTACCTGTCTTTTATGCCGCTTGGGGTATGGAGGAAAGTTGACGATAACTTACGGCCTCACCAATGTGACGGTAATGGATTTTATCAGAGTTCTCTAAATCTGCCAGGGTACGTGCAACCCTTAAGATGCGGTGATACCCTCGAGCCGAAAGCTTAAAACGATCTGCTGCTTGATTTAAAAGAGATTGTCCTGCCCCGTCAAGGGTTGCAATTTGTTCTAAATGTTGGACGCTAATGTTGGCATTGGTAAGACTCATTGAAGAATCGTTATTTTCGATGAGGTTTTGATAGCGTTTTTCTTGAAGACGTCTTGCCGCGGCAACACGCTTTGCGATAACGGCGGTAGATTCTCCCTTTTTTGCGGAACTTAGGTCTGATGCCATGACGGCCGGAACAAAAATATTTAAATCAATACGATCCAGTAAAGGCCCGGAGAGCTTTGCTTGGTAATCCAAGGCACATTTTGGTGCTCTGGAGCAAGCGCGTTCGGGGTCGTCAACATGACCGCAGCGGCAAGGATTCATAGCGGCAACAAGTTGAAAACGAGCAGGATAACTTACATGGGCACTGGCTCTTGAGATCATAATGCGCCCGGTTTCAAGGGGTTGCCGGAGCGTCTCTAGAGTAGCGCCCGAGAATTCGGGGAGTTCGTCCAAGAACAAAACACCGTGGTGAGCCAAAGAAATTTCCCCCGGTTTTGCTTTGGCACCGCCCCCAACTAAGGCAGGTAAAGAGGCTGAATGGTGAGGATCCCTAAAGGGACGCTCTTGAAGAAGTTGGCCTTGATTTAATTGACCTGCAATAGAGTGAACCATGGTGACCTCAAGAGCCTCTCTTGGGCTTAACGGAGGCAATAATCCCGGGAGCCGTGCTGCCAACATGGATTTCCCCGCTCCGGGAGGGCCTTGCAAAAGCAAATTATGACCGCCGGCAGCGGTAATTTCAAGGGCACGTTTTGCGCTTTCTTGACCTTTAATATCCGACATATCCGGCATATTATGAGTGCTTTCCGCAACACAAGGGGTTGGCGGTGTCAGGACTTGTTTGCCCTTGAGGTGGTTAATAAGGCTGATCAAATCAGGTGCTGCGATAACTTGGATATCCTGAGCCCATGCAGCTTCAGCGCCGTTTTGAGCGGGGCAAATAATCCCTTTATCCGAACTTGCAGCCATTAAGGCAGAAGGGAGAACGCCGGAAACCGAGGTGAGACGGGCATCAAGGGAAAGTTCGCCCAAGACAATGTAGTTTTGAATATCTTCTGCTTTCAAAGCATCAAGGGCAACCAGTAACCCGAGGGCAACGGGGAGATCAAAATGGCTTCCTTCTTTTTGCAGATCTGCGGGGGAGAGATTTATGGTGATTTTCTTTGGGGGAAGGGCCAAACCAATGGAGGATAAAGCGGCTCTGACACGTTCACGTGATTCTCCGACAGCTTTATCGGGAAGACCGACAATGGCAAAAGAAGGGAGGCCTGAGGCAATTTGAACTTGAACCTCAATGGGCAAAGCTTCAATTCCTTGAAACGCAACGGTTTTAACAATGGCGACCATGATCTTTTCCCTGTAGAAACGATAATTATTTTCTAAATCTTTATAGCATCACTCTTGCCGTGTTGACAAGCAATCCTCAAAGGAGGCACAAGAAGCAGAGAGTGTTGGAAAATAAAGGATGAAGTTGCCTCTTTGTTTATGGTATAAAACAGCATTAACTTTGCGTGAGATTCTATGGCAGCCCCTATTCTTCAACTCCAAGATATTGAACTTTCTATTGGGACAACCCCGCTTTTTAAGGGGGTAAATTTATCTGTGGAGCCTTATACACGCCTTTGTATTGTCGGACAAAACGGATCGGGAAAATCAACTTTAATGAAGTTGATTGCGGGCCTTGTGGAAGCGGATCGGGGAGAGATCTTTATTCAATCGGGCACGCGTATTGCTTATATGCCTCAAGAGCCGGATTTTCCAAAAGACAAGACGGCTTTAGAATATGTAGAAAATCAAGAGGGCGTCACCCGTTATAGAGCAGAACAAGCCTTAGACGGCCTTAGCATTCCTTATGATAAATCTTTGGAAAATCTATCGGGCGGAGAGGCACGCCGTGTGTCTCTTGCCCATGCTATGGCTTTGGATCCTGATATTTTAATGCTGGACGAACCCACGAACCACTTGGATGTAGAAACCATTCAATGGCTGGAAAAAGAGTTGGCCTCTTTTTCAGGAGCTTTGATTTTGATTAGTCATGATCGAACTTTCTTAGCTAATGTCACAACGCAAACCTTTTGGTTAGACCAAGGACTTGTGCGGACTCTGAACAAAGGTTATGCCCATTTTGAAGAGTGGGCCGCGCAAATTGTCGAAGAGGACATGAAAAGTCAAGCTAAGCGAGAAAAACTCATTGAGCAAGAAACACGGTGGTCAAGGGGCGGTATTAGCGCACGGCGCAAGCGCAACCAAGGTCGTCTTAAACGTCTTTATGAATTGCGAGAAAAACGAGCCCAACAATTAAGTTATCTCAAAATGGCACGCCTTGATTCGTCCCTTAAGGAAATTTCCGCCAGAGCCCTTATTGAGGCGAAAAATATTTCAAAATCCTATGGGGATCAGTGTCTTGTGAAAGATTTTACGACACAAATCGTGCGAGGCGACCGCATCGGTATTATCGGCCCCAATGGATCGGGCAAGACGACTCTGCTTAAAATGTTGATAGGAGAATTGCGTCCCGACAGCGGAAAAATTAAAATCGGAAAGCGTTTGGATCCTATTTATTTGGATCAAAACCGCGCCACGTTAGATCCCAAGAAAACCCTGTGGGAGACCTTTTGTCCAACGGGCGGAGATCATATTGACGTTCAAGGAAAACAGCGTCATGTCATTGCTTATTTGAAGGACTTTATGTTTAAACCCGAGCAAGCGCGGAGTCCCGTTTTTACTTTGTCAGGAGGAGAGAAAAATCGATTGCTATTGGCACTGGCCTTAGCAACGTCCTCGAATTTCATGATCCTTGACGAGCCGACAAATGACCTTGATATGGACACTCTGGATCGCCTTCAAGACATGTTATGTCAATTTGAAGGGACTCTTTTATTGGTTAGCCATGACCGTAGTTTTTTGGATAACGTTGTGACTTCCACTATTGTCATGGAAGGAGGCGGCATTGTGCAAGAATATGCAGGAGGGTATCAAGACTATCTGCGCCAAAGTAAAAAGGATATCCCGACGGCGAAAATGCCTAAGAAAGAGCAAATGCCCCCAAAAGAAAAAAAGCCTGTAGAGAAGGAAAAGCAGCGCCCGACAAAACTGACTTTCAAGCACCAACATGCTTTAAAAGAATTACCCAAAAAGATAGAAGCTCTTGATAAGGTCATTGCGGATATTGAGCTTCAGCTGGGAGATGCAAACCTTTATCAACGCGATTCTTTGAAGGCTCAGGATTTAGCTTTTCGTTTAGAGGAGGCAAAAGCTCAAAAAGCCGAGCATGAGACGGAATGGTTAGAAATAGAACTTTTGCGAGAAAGTCTTTTGTAACAGACTATGTTGACTATAGATTCGAGCTTAAATTAGGGAAAAACCAAAACTATGGTATGTTGAAAATAACCGGAAAAAATTGAGTGATCCTTTGAAACGTTTTTTTAATATTCTCTACTTTATTGTCGGCGGTCTTTTTTTCTTTATGGTGTTTACCGTCGGCATCCTGTTGTTCCAACTTTCCCGAGGCCCTGTTAACTTGGATTTCTTAAAATCCGGCGTTATTGAAAAAATTTTAACAAAATCCGATACCCTTGACTTTGAAACCCTCCAATTATCTTGGGAATCTGTTAAATCTCCCTTGCGCTTGGAAGGCTTGAATATTCGCTATGTGCAGGGTCACCAAAAAGCACGAGAAGCATTTTTGGGGAAAGTGCAGTGCAATTTTGCTTTAAAAAAACTTCTGCAACTAAAGGTTGTGCCTGAAGAGATCGTGATTGAAGGGGCTCAAATTACCGTTCGCTCTTTTAAGGGAGACGTGAGAGAAGACCGGTATAAGGCTGATCTTAGTTTTAAGATCATTAATGACTTTTTAAAGAAAGCCGTAAATTTAAAAAGCGTCTTGGTGACCGGAAGCACCCTTGAAATCAGATCTCAAAAAACACCTATTATCTTTGATTTATCGGCGCATATTGCCCGAAATCCTCTTTCTCCCGTAACAATTCAAGGTAAAGTGTCCGCGAAAAATCAAGGAGGGAAAGGAGATATTATAACCGATATTACTTACCGAGAAAGCTTGGGTGATATCGGTGTGAATATTACGCTTTCCGGTTTTGATTCGGACACGTTTGATGACATTGTGCCCGAGGTTTTTTTACAGAATCTTACCTTTACGGATTTATCTTCAACCCTTTCCTATCATTATTCTTTGAAAACGGGTGAGCACGTTGCTTATTTGAAAGGAACGTTGGTTAATGCCGATGTGACTCAGTCTGCTTATTGGAATGCACCTCTTCTTTTTCCAAAGCTTGCCTTTGAAGGAGACTTAAAAGGCAAGCAATTTACCATAAAAGAGCTGGAAACCTCCGTTCAAGGTATTCCCATGTCCATTTCAACGCGAGGCATTATTGATGAAGAGACGGATCAGGTGCATCTTGAAACCCATGTGACCGTTCAAAAAATTCCGTTTAAAGATCTGGAAAAAGTATGGCCTAAAGGAGCTGCCGATCCCGCCCGCAAATGGATTACAGAGAATATTACGCAGGGATTGTCTCCTAAGGCGTCTCTTATTATGAAGAGTCATTTTGATTTTTCAGCACAAAACCCTTTTTTCACCTTGGGTAGTTTATCGGGGGTAATTGAAATAAAAAATGCCGTATTAGGATACGTTGAAACAATGCCCAAGGTAAATAACCTGACGGCGACAGCTCGTTTTGATAAAAATCAGTTTGATATTCATATTAAAAGCGGTGAGACTCACGATTTGAAAATTTCTTCCGGTGACCTTTTTATCGGGCGTTTTTCTGATAAAGTCCCTTCCCTTGCCCTTGAGGTTGATATTACGGGAGACCTTGGAAATGTTTTATCTCTTATTGATCATAAACCCCTTGAATATGCTAAAGACTATGGTTTGAATCCAAAAACATCAACGGGACAAACCCAAGCCAAGTTAAAAATGAAATTCCCCCTTCTTTCTCCCTTTGAAACAAACAAAATCGAAACAACGGTAAACGCCAAGGTAACCGGTGCTACTTTGAAAGATTTGGCCGGCCTTAACGTTCTCTTATCAAAAGGAGATCTTGATATCAATGTCGGCGCCGAACAAGTGAGTGTGACAGGTCATGCTTTTTTAAACGGTGAAGAATCCCGACTTTTTCTAACGCATCAAGCAAAATCCAAGGCTCTTGATTTAAAAGTACAAACACGATTAACTCCCGTCTCTTTATCCAAACTATGGCATGAATCAGGTCTTTTCTTTAAAGGAACCGCTCCCTTAAGCCTGCACTATCAAGGTGATGCGAAAAAACGGGGGGCTCTCGCCTTAACTATCGATTTGAAGGACGCTGAGGTAAATACCCTTGTTTATAAAAAGGACTTTGGTATTCCGAGCACTCTTTTGCTGAACGGGCATTATGAACAAGGGCGTTTACGACATATAGAAAAGATCTTTTTTACGGATGAGACTCACCGAGCCATAGACGGTAGTGCCGAGTTTTCCTCAAAGGAAGGCGATTTGTCTGCGTTAAATTTGGTGTGGTCTCATAAAGGAAAAGAAATTCTACGGGCAACTTATTTACCCCGAAAAAACGGCGCCCGTTTTCTTGATTTGAAAGCAGGACAGATTGATCTTAAGAACTTTACGGATACGGATTTAACGGCTCTCTCTCATCCTAAACATTTGGAAGAGCACCCTGTTGATGCAGAGCCCATACGGGTGCAATTTGAGGCTCAAAAGGTTGTTTTCGGAAGGGAATTGGGGCTGCTCAATAATAAACTTACGCTTTTCCTTGAAAAGGGATTGATTCAAAACTTATCTTATACGGGTCTAACAGAAGAAGCCTCTCAAGAAAAACGCGATGTGTTTGCTCAAATTTATCAAACAAAAAAAGGGGCTCTTCGAAAACTGCGTATCCAAACAGAGCAAGGGGGAGCTTTTTTAAGAGCTTTAGATATTTTTGAGAACATACGGGGCGGAAAGTTAAAAATTATCGCCTATCATGATCCGGCTTTTCGAAAAGAAGAGTGGGTCGGTAAAATGAAAGTCCGGGATTTCACCCTGTTAAAAGCACCTCTCTTAACGCGAATTTTTTCACTATTTCCAACGGGGGGTGCGGAATTAACAAGCGGTAAGGGGATGAAATTTAAACTCATGAAGATGAGATTCGGTGCGTCTTCCAAGGCCTTTAGAATTCATGCAAGTCGGGCACACGGTATCTCCGTAGGGTTTAATTTAAGCGGCGAAATTGAGAAAGGAGATAAAGGACGTCTTAATCTTCAAGGCACGATGATTCCCTTGTACGTTGTTAATACGCTGGTTTCAAAAATCCCTTTGATTGGTGAAGTTATTTCAGGTGGAAAAAATGAGGGACTTTTTTCCGTTGCGTTTTATATTGCAGGTCAAAAGGATAAACCTGAGATTTCAGCCAATCCTTTTTCTATTATTACACCGGGGATTACACGACAACTCTTTCCGTCACAGGAAACAAGTCTAACCAGAGACGACAATTGGATCGATGAAGAAGACACGGACGGAGATGTTTTTGATCAGGAATTTAATGAAAGATAGACTTTAGAATTTTATAAAAAGACTGCTTTATGTATGATTTAGGGCTTTTTGAGTGAGAAAGAAACTCCCTAAACTCAAAAAAAGAGCATACCCCGAGACGGGAACGAGAGACATAAGCTCCTTTTGTTCAAGGCTTAGGAGGCTTAGGATTAAAAGGGGCAGGATAAACGGCACGAGTAAAATCAGGCTGAGGAGCGGGGATCTTTTCGCTCTTAAGAAAAGGGCGTCAAACAAGCAGTATAAAAAACTAAGCGCACCTGAAAGAGACGCAATGATTATAAAACTCTGTAGGGCAAGATGAGGTGTGATTTCATTCTGTAAGATCTGCAGGCTCATAAAAAACACCCAGAAAGAAAAAGTCCAGCCGACCATCAGGCTTAAGGCTTTTGATATAATATAAAAATGCAGTGATTTTTTCTCGCTTTGGAGGCTTTGCAAAAATCCTCCGTCATAATCTAGGGCAATGTTTTGTCCTAAAACTCCCGTTGTACTGAGAATAAAAATAACCCAATAAAGCGCAGTTTCTTGTTCGTTAATTGTATTTAAAGAGACCGTGAAGTGAAGCAAAAAGAAACTAACGGTGAAAAAACCTAAGGGTAGAATAAGCAGTCTCGGATTGAAAAAAACTTGTTTTATGTCTCGTTTAAAAAATAATTGAAAATGCATCATGTAACAGACCCTAAGGTAAAGGCGTTAGACTCTGTTTTTGGAACCTTTAAGGTAATTTGTTGTGTTAAATCAAGGGAGTAATGGGTTGCAATAAGAGCTCCGCCCCCTTGTTTTAGATGATCGGTGAGAGCGTTTTTGAAGGTCGCAATACTCTGCCGGTCAAGGGCTGCTGTGGGCTCGTCTAATAACCAAAGGGGAGCGGATTTTAAAGAAAGCCGCGCAAGATTGGCACGTTGTTGTTGTCCTTGAGAAAGATGATTGTAGGGTAGCCGAGACAGAGATTTAAGGTCCCATGTTGCAAGAGCCTTGCTAAGATTTTCAGAGGATTTCCAAAAAGAAGCCCAAAAGGATAGGTTTTCTAAAAGAGTTTCATCTTGAGTAAAAGGAGCGCGCCGAGAAATATAAAGATAGGGTTTGTGAAGGAAAACTTTTCCTTTAAACCCTTTGTATAATCCGGAGAGTGTTTCAAGAAGAGATGTTTTCCCGACACCGTTTCCTCCTCTTAATTCATAGGCTTGCCCCGCCTCAATTGTCAAAGAGAGGGGCTCGAAAAGGATAATGCCGTTTCGATGAGTGCTAAAGTTACAGAGCTCTAAGATATCAGACATACCTTAATTTTATAGAGATATAACTTCTTTAACAAGGGGCGGGTGTTTTTTGCTTTTTTAAATGCGTTTCCCCATATGTCATGGCAAAAACACTTAAAACAATAAAACTTATTCCGTACCAGACAAACTCATTGCGCGGAAATTCTGAGAAAAGAATATAACCGATGGCGCCGGTTAGCACAATTCGTGCGAACCCAAAGGGTGTTAAGAAGACAACTTCTGCCAACGAATAAGCTTTTGCCGTTGCGTAGTGCGCCAAACAGCCACATCCGCCTAAAGCAACCAATATAAGAAGCTGTTGCGTATCGGGGGTTCTCCAATCATAAAGGGCATAAAATCCTGAAACGGGAATCATAAAAAAGAGGAGGTAGAGAGCGAGCAATTGGGGTTTTTCTCCGGCAGCTCCCAGTTTGCGAGAACAGAGTTTTGCAACGGCAAAAAGAATCGCCGAGGCAATGGGAAGAAGCATAGCAAGGTTTTGGTAATTAATATCCGTGCCTAAAAAAGCTTGATCAGGTCTCGTTATGATAAAAGCGCCGATAAGACCCAAAATAATACCCGAAGAACGCAACCCTCCGATTTTTTCACTCAAGTAAAGCTTTGCGCCGATGATTGAAAAAATGGGACCCGTAAATTGAAGGGCAACTGCCTGAGCCATTGGCATTTTTGAAAAAGCCGTGTACAAGCTGACAATCCCGAAAACAGCTGCAATAACGCGAATAAGGTGCGTGAAGGGGTATTGTGTTGAAAAGCTTTTAATACCGTCCTTTAAAACAAAAGGGAGCATAATGAGGCATCCGAAAATATTTTGGAAAAGCGCAACAACTCCGGGTGTTAGAGGGTTTTCAATGCCGCCGGCTCCACCTGTTAAATAACGGACAAAAGCGTTGACGCCTGCAAACCCGGCGCATGCCAAAAGTTTCCATATGATACCTTGGGTGTTTTGTTTAAGACGATCCCTTTTCCAAAAAGGAAGCGCTGTCAAGGGAGCTTCTAAAGCGGCTGCGGTTGATGTATTCATAGGTACTCCTGAGAAAAATTACGAGGCCTTTTGAGCCCAGATGGGATTCTTAAGTTTTTCCAATAACGCTTTATGTTCTTCAAGCTCATAGGGCGTTAAATCAAATTCTCTTGCTTTTCGAATTTGTCGCTCAATTACGTCAATCAGTTCGGCTTTTTTCTCCTCTTTCTTAGAGGTGTCTTCATTTATAAAATCCGGTTGGGCTCCGCCAATGAGCTCAAGGTAGACTTCCGCTAAAAGTTCCGAGTCTAAGAGTGCCCCGTGTAGCGTACGGTTTGAGTTATCGATTTTATAACGCTTACAAAGAGCGTCCAAACTGGCCGGGGAACCGGGGAATTTCTCCCGCGCAAGCTTTAAGGTGTCAAAGGCTTGTTTAAAGGGAATGGGGTCACGTTTGCACCATTCAAGTTCCGCATTTAAAAACTTCATATCAAAACGGGCATTATGAATGATCAGGCGGTCTTTTCCAATAAAGCGTAGGAATTTTTCAGCATGATCTTCAAAGGGGGGGTGTTCTTTTAGAAACTCAGTGCTTAATCCGTGAATACCGAAGGCAACTTCCGGCATATCGCGGCGCGGGTTTACATAAACATGAAATTTTTCACCGGTAACAACATGATTTTTAAGCTCTAAACACCCGATTTCAACAATGCGATGCCCAAGATTCGGGTCAAGACCTGTTGTTTCCGTGTCTAGGACAATTTCGCGCATGATAAAACTTTTCTAATTTAGGGAACTTTATGCCCACAATAAGGCAAAAACGGCAAAAAGTACAAGAAAATAAGTATTGTAGAGCCTTGATGGCATATAGTGTTACGTGTATAAATGGAAAATATTATCAATAACGGTTTATTAAATGTTTGAGAACAGTTTCACGTCCGAAAAAAAGATAAAAATTTTTTTCTACGGATTTATCTTTCTAATTTCTCTTTACCTTTTAAGGAAGGGAGCCGTTTTTGCGCCGGATTCCGGAAGTTACTTGGCAATGTCTTCTTTTCGTTCTTTGGGATATCCTCTTTTTTTGAAAGCTTACGGATACTTTTTCCAAGACGCCTACGGTGTTCTTGTGGCCGTTCAAGTGGGAACGGGCGTGCTGGCCGTTGATTATTTTTTGCGCACTTTAAATAAGCACTTTTCTTTTTCTTCCTTTGTCTACATGATGCTGTTTCTCTTTTTGTTTGCCCCTTATTTTGTGCTTCACCATATTGGAAATTACATTCTAACCGAAGCCTTGTGTTATCCCTTTTTTCTTATAATGCTTTCTTTCTTGGTTAAGTTTTTAAAAGGTAATGAGACGAAATTTCTTTTAACATCTGTTGTTTTCGGTCTTTTACTCACATTGACCAGATCTCAATTTATTTTCCTTTGGCCCGGTTTTTTGATTTTAATCACCTATATGTTTTATAAAAACAGATCAATTCTTTCTTTTTTCGGGCGAACCTTAATTTTAGCCGCCATAATTTTATCAGGCCAAATGATAGAGAGAACATATAGTTATATTTTAACAAGTTCTTTTAAAACAGTCCCTTTTGTGGGGTATCAGGCGATTGTCTTGCCCCTTTATCTTTCAAAGGAACGTGACGTGACCTTATTTGAAAGCCCTCAAGAAAAAGCCTTTTTTAAGGCAGCTTACGAAGGCTTACAGGAAAAGAAGGCGCATATTAATTCTGCAAACGATATAAATCCTCTTTTTCATTATAGCGGATTTTATAATATCATTTGTCATCGGATCAGCGGAAAAGCAGCGCTGCAACATTTGGACCCTAACCCTTATATCCGTGACGGACAGCTTGCTTCCGTCAGCTTAACTTTAATAAAAAACAATTTTTTTCTTACATGACCTTCTATGTAAAGACTATTATTAACAGCCTTGGCGGGCACTGGAGTTTTTTTGTGCTTATGGTCTTTGCTTTCTTTGTTTTTGTGAAAAATATTTTGCAGCCTTCTTCGGCAAAAGAAACTTTTTTAATGTTTTTTATGTTTAATATTGGAAATTTAATGCTAGTAGCCCTTTTTGAGCCGCTGATTGCCCGTTATACCCTTTATACGGCCACACCGTTATGGAGTTTTATGTTAATTTTACTTTCTTCGCTTTTTATGACAAAGCCTTTAGAAAAGGCCTCTTAAGCTATGTGTGGTATTGCAGGGGTCTATGACCCGAATCATCGATTTGAAAAAGCTGAAGATGTTGTTCAAAAGATGTGTGACCTGTTGATCCATCGAGGACCGGACGCACAGGGTCTTCAACAAGATCAAACGGTGACTTTTGGTCATCGACGCCTCTCCGTCCTAGATATTCATGAAGGGGCTAACCAACCGATGTATGATGCCTCAACACGTTATCTTTTAACCTACAACGGTGAGATTTATAATTTTAAAGAGATTCGTTCTCACCTGGAACAACAAGGAATCATTTTTAAAACAAGCGGTGATACGGAAGTCATTCTTGAAGCGTGGGCAAAATGGGGCGTTGAGTGTCTTCAAAAATTTGTCGGTATGTTTGCTTTTGCTTTATATGATAAGAAAACCCAAGATCTTTTTCTGGTGAGGGATCGCTTGGGTGAGAAACCTTTGTTTTATGCATATTTTACGGAAAAGTCTCCTCAGTCGGGTTTGGCTTTTTCGTCGGGGCTTGCCTCGCTGATGGCGTGTCCGGTCTTTGAAAAACAGCTCAATCCCGCAGCATTGCAGCATTTTTTATCTCTTAATTATACCTTAACCTCACAATGTTTTTTTAAAGGTGTGCAAAAGTTACCGGCGGCTCATTATTTGCATATTAGAAACGGACAAGAACCCCAACTTAAAAGTTATTGGGATTTGGCCGCTTCTTATCATTCAAAAGATGAAAACATAACAGAGGCCGAAGCTTGTGAAGAATTAAATGCCTTATTGTCTCAGAGCTTAGGCGGGCAATCGATTAGTGATGTGCCTTTAGGAGCCTTTTTAAGCGGGGGCATTGATTCATCAACTTTAGTTGCGGGTATGACGCGCCATTTACAAACCCCTTCTCAGATGCAAACCTTTAGTATTGGCTTTCAGGAAAAAAGTTATAGCGAAATCGAAGAAAGTAAACAGGTCGCAAGATATCTGAAAGTAGATCACCATGTCAAAACGGTAACACCCGATTTAGCGAAAAACCTTATTAATATTGTTGCAAAAACCGATGAGCCCTTTGCGGATACCTCTGTTATTCCCACCTATTACTTAGCTGAATTTGCCCGAAAATCTGTGACTGTTGCCTTGTCCGGTGACGGGGGGGATGAGCTTTTTTTAGGGTACGAAACCTATGGGGCAGATAAGCTTTATCAAACCTTTTCAGCGTTGCCGCGCTTTCTGTTTAAGGGCGGCTATGCCCTTGCTCAAAAAATTCTTCCAACACACTTTGATAAAGTCAGTTTTGATTATAAGGTAAAACAGTTTTTATATGGCTCGAGCCATGATTATAGACGAGCCCATTACTCTTGGCGCGAGATCTTTAAACCAAAAGAGTTAGAAAAATTGCTGAAAGCCCCGATTGATCCGGCGCAAAGTGCTTTTGCTGATTTCAATGCTTATTTTGACGATGTAAAAGGCTGCCACCCCCTTGATCAGGCGAGCTATGTAGACATTAAAACATGGCTTGTAGATGATATTTTGGTGAAGGTTGATCGGGCAAGTATGGCGCACTCCCTTGAAACACGGGCGCCTTTTTTGGATCATCGTTTGGTAGAGTTTGCAGCCCGCCTCCCTGTGTCTTTAAAATTAAAGGGGCAGGAGAAAAAATATATCCTTAAGAAAAGCCAAGAAAAATACTTGCCTCATGAAACTCTTTATCGACAGAAAAAGGGATTTAACGCGCCCGTTTCGATATGGCTGAATCGAGAAACAAAGGCTTTGGCAAAAGACGCCATGTACGGGGGGGAAATGCAACATTTGACCAATGCCTCTGTTTTGGATAAACTTTGGCAAGAGCACGAAAATCAACAAGTAGACCACGGGTTAAAACTCTTTGGATTAACGTGTTTAGGTCTTTGGCTGGAACAATGGAAGTAAAAAAATGACAGAAGTTCTTGTAGAGAATGAAACATTCTCATCGGCAATCTCCGAGGCCGTTAATTATAATAATTGGGTTGTAGACGTATTTGCGCCGTATTTGGGTCAAAGTGTTTTAGAGGTTGGTATCGGACATGGCGGTTTTAGCGATATTCTTGCCACCCGTGGGGTGAAAGAATATGCAGGCGTTGATATTGATCAAAGTCTTGTAGATCATGCACAAAAGAATCACCCCGACCATATTTATTTTACGGCCGATGTGTGTGAAGACACCTTGCCGGAACGATTGGAAAAGAAATTTGACAGTGTTGTTTGTTTTAATGTTATCGAACATATTCCGGAGGATGCTAAAGCCGTTAAAAATATGCTGCGCGTTTTAAAGCCGGGGGGGCATCTTCTTCTTTTTGCGCCTGCTTTTCCCGCCCTTTATTCCGACATGGATACCCTTGCAGGGCATTACCGTCGTTATACAAAAAAGACTTTCTTGCAAGCAGTCCCCGAAGAAAAACGAAAAAATATTATACGTCTTGAATATTTTAATCCTATCGGGGGTTTGGGATGGTATGTTAATAAATTTAAAAAATATGACTCTTTAGAAAATGAGTCGATCAACGGGCAAATTAAGTTTTTTGATAAGTACGTTCTTCCTGTTTCACGAATGGTGAACTCTGTTACAAAATCTTTTTTCGGCCAATCAATTGTCGGAATTATAAAAAATGATTAGTGTTGTTATTCCTGCCTATAATGAAGAAAAGGCTATTAAAGAAACCATTGACGAAATTAAGCTCGTTTTTAAAAATAATAAAATTAAAGAGTTTGAAGTTGTGGTTGTCAATGACGGTTCTTCCGACAAGACCGGTGATATTGCTCAAGCCCAAGGGGTTACCGTTGTTAATCATCCCCATAATGTGGGATACGGACGTTCTTTGAAAGACGGTATTCGCACGGCAAAGTTTGATACGATCGTGATTACGGATGCGGATCGAACCTACCCTTTTGACCAAGCGCCGATGCTGATCAAAGAATTTCAAAAGGGTTTCGATATGGTTGTGGGGGCCAGAACAGGCAGTCACTATCGCGAATCTCTAATCAAAGCCCCCTTGCGAAAGATTTTGAAATTTTTAGTAGAATTTACAGCTAATCGTGAAATTCCCGATATTAATTCGGGGCTGCGTGTTTTTAGTCGCAAAACAGTTCTAACCTATGTGTCACATCTGTGTGATACGTTTAGTTTTACAACCTCGATGACCTTGGCTTATATGATGACGGGGCGCTTTGTGAAATATTTGCCTATTCCTTATGAAAAACGAGAAGGAAAAACAAAGGTTAAATTGGTAAAAGATTCACTGCGGACTTTGCAATACATCCTTCAGGCGATTAACTATTACAACCCCATTAAAATTTTTATGTTATTCGCGGCCATTTGTTTTTTCTTTTCTATCTCAGGCTTTTTGTTATCGGCTCTTGCAGGCCTAAAAAGCGGATTTTATCTTGGTATCGGCGGTTTATTGGTCTCTTTACTGATTGTAGGCCTAGGCCTTGTGGCTGATTTATTAAAACAAATCATGCATAAGTAAAGGAATAGATAGTTGTTATGAATAGAGTCGATATCAGAGTAGAACCCTATTTACCCTCCGTTGCACACACTGTTGTGCCATACGTTTTTTTAATTCTCTTTGCCATTGGAGTCATTTTTTCCTATTGGCCGGGGTTCTTATCCCCTGATTCGACGACCCAGCTATCCCAAGCAATTTCCGGAAGTTACAGTGATCACCATCCCCCTATGATGGCTCTTTATTGGAAATTATGGTTATGGTGGAAAATTGGGCCGGAACCAATATTTCTAACCTACCAATTCCTTTTATTTGGCAGTGCTTTTCTATTGCTCAATGTCCTAAAGGGAAAAAATATCCGATGGATTGTTCCTTTTATTCCTCTTTTCCCCCATATTTTGCTTTATTCGGGCGCCATTTGGAAAGATGTGGGCTTTGCTTATACTTTTCTATTTTCTGCTATGTTGTTATTCTCGGCAAATTTTCATAATAGAAAGTTGTCTTTTTTAAAATCCATTATTATTTGGTTGTTATTATTTTATGGGACAGGTGTTAAGTATCAAGCTCTTTTTGTTTTACCTGTTATGACTTTGTGGTTTGCGTTAACGATTTTCAACGATAGGTCTTTAATAAAGAAAATAGGCCTTTGGTTGGTTCTTTGGATGAGCATTCTTTTCTCCTGTCAAGTTTTGCAAAAAACTGTGGTTTCATCTATTGGTGAAAATCACTCATGGCAGAATGTGAAGTTATTTGACCTTGCCGGTATGAGTGTTCGGTTGGACAAAGATCTTTTTCCCGAGTTTGTGAGGCAGGCTCCCGAATACACTTTTGAGAAGATGAACAATACATATTCGCCTTACCGAGTTGATGAATTAATTGTAGGATGGGCGCCCGGGGCTTCTTTGAGACCCGGAGAAACAAAAGAACAAAGAGATATTTTGTGGGCTACATGGTTTCAAGCCCTTAAAGATCACCCTATGGCTTACTTGAGTCATAGGCTTGCTGTTTGGAGAATGATGGTAAAACGTAGCCCCATGAAATCTCTTGATGACTTGACGAATGTAGAGGCCTTACCTTCAAAAATAAAATATGTTTTAGATGTGGTCGGCTTACAAACTCTGCAGGTCATAAAAAAATTAACATATTTTATTTACTATGTTCCTTTTCTGCTTTTTTACTTCTTTTTAGGACTTTGGAATTGGCGTAGAAAACGTATATATGCTTTGCCTTTAACTATGATGACCGGATCTGCTATAGCTTTGATGGCGGCTTTATTTGTTTTTTCAATGGCATCAGACCTGCGCTATATTTACTTAACGATGACATTCTTTCACTTTTCACATCCTCTTGCATGGCTTATTCTTTTTGGGGATAAAAAGGGTTAAATTCAACCTTAACTCTCGAACTGCTCGGCGATAATGCGTTCGGCTAAGGTTTGGTGGGAATCATAGAGAAGCGTTACGTTTTTATTTTTTGCTTTTCTAATATCAACGGCACAGACATTACGAGCTTCTTGGTAGTCTGCCGAGACACTTACAGGTCTTTTTTCCGCCTCAAGAACTTCAAGGCGAATAACCACATCATCGGGTAATAAGGCGCCTCTCCAGCGTCTTGGGCGAAAAGGGCTAATGGGTGTCATGGCAATAAGGTTTGAGGTAATGGGTAAAATAGGCCCGGAAGCTGAGAAATTATAAGCTGTGCTTCCTGCAGCCGTTGCAATGATAATACCGTCTCCAATAAGCTGTTCAAGCCTCACATGACCGTCAACATGGATTCTAATCTTAGCCGCTTGATGGAGTTGGCGCAGGAGAGATACTTCATTTAAAGCGTAGAATGTTTCGCTTCCTTGAGAGCAATAGCGGGCATCCATTCGCAAAGGAGAAATAACCACACTGAGCGCCTCCTCGATGCGTTTTAACAAAGGCGACGTGTTGTAATCGTTCATTAAAAAGCCGACGCTTCCCAGATTCATGCCAAAAACAGGAATATTTAGAGCCATAGCCTTATGGAGGGTATGGAGCATAAAGCCGTCTCCGCCAAGGGCAACAATCACATCGGCCTGTTCTATTGGGACGGAACCGTATTGGCAAACAAGCTTTTGGTAGGCGATATTGCCCTCTTTATTATGTTCGTCAACGGCGAAGTGAAGAGCCTGAATTGTTTTTTCTAACATGCTACCCGTGACGATGAGGGTTTGTCTTGTGATGTTTTTTGGGAGAATGAGACTGTTTTTTATGCTTATATTGGCATTTCTTAAATGTTTGAATCAAGGATTCCATGAGGATAAAATAATGGTTGGGTCCTGCTTGTATATTGATACCTAAGGGATCGGCAGTATATAAAGACATTTTAAATTCTTTTGCCAATTTTTCTTCAAAGCCGGAAGGATGTTGAGGATCAACAAGAATACAGCGAATATCTCTTTTCCTAATGAGGTCTCTAATTTTTGAATAAGCTTTCAAGCTTGGTTTGTCATGGCCTTTAACGGTCTCGGCAGCACTATTTTTGAGTTTATAGTTGTATTCTAAATAAGCATAGGCATCATGGAATGAGATAAAATGAAAGTGCCTAAGAGATTTTGCTTTCTGATCTAACGTATCCTTAAACGCAATCAATTTTTTAACCAACCTGTGGGTATTATCCCGATAAATCTTGGCGTTTTTAAGATCAATGGCGGCCAAATTCAAGCCAATTTCTTGAACCATTAAGATAGCATTATGTACATCAAGCCAAATATGGGGATCAATGGTTGTGTAATCTTTGAGATATAAAAGGCTATCGTCTTTTTTTCCGGAATTGGGAGCCACACAGGCTTTCTCTAAAATACATCCGTGCGAATCTTTTCGATGCAAGAGGTTTAAGCCCTTTGTGGACATAAGGGAAAGATCTCGTTTTTTCTTCGAGGCGATCGTTTTTACCATAAAGTGCTCTAACATGGGGCCAATCCAAACGATAAGATCGGATTCTTTAATTAATTTCACATGGGAGGGCGTTAAACTAAAATGGTGAGGGTCGGCAGCCCCTTGCAGCAAAAGGACGGGTTCTCCGACACCTCTCATGAGTTCATAAGTAAGGGCATAAAGAGGCTTTATACTAACAACGACTTTCGGGGCATCGGAATTTTGAATAACGCTCGCATGAACTTGAAAAGTTATAAAAATCATCAATAGATAATTTAGGAGCTTAAGGGATTTACGCATCTTTGCCTCAGTTTAACAGATATCTTTCCAGTCTATAGTAACAAAGAATTACCAAGAAATATCTATTAATTTATAGCCGAATTTGGAAAAGTCTTCTTTTTTGCTTTTGCTTTCATCCAAACATAAAAGGGAAAACCGGAGAAGACAAAAATCATACCCATAAAAACGGCACTTTCACCGGCACCTGCCGTTATCACAATGGTAAAAGCAAAAGCAATGAGGGTAATGACTATGGAACGCGCATATTGTATTTTAGTCAGGCTATGCGGCTTGGTTACCAGAAAATAAAGCTCTGCTAAAGTTGAATATAGATAAGGAAGAAGAACGGCAAAGGTCGAAACAATAGCGATGGTTGTAAACTGATCAATTAAATTAGCCTGATTATTCATATAAAGCATAACCGTCATAAGCGCCCCTGAAATGAGCAAACTTACATAAGGTGTGCCTTGTTTGTTGGTTTTTGCAAAGAATTTTGGGAAGAGGTCGTCATCGGCTGCAGCCTTAGGGACTTGGGCTTGAATGAGTATCCATCCGTTGAGCGTTCCAAAAATAGCAACCAAAGCACTCAAGGAAATAAGGGGAACTGCCCAACTTCCGAAGATAATACCGGCAGCTTCGGCAAAAGGCGCATGGGAGTTCGGTAAATCAAGGGGGGAAATAATGCCGATGATAACGGTCATGGTCCAAATATAAATCACAGCAGAAATAACCGTCCCGAGAACCGTTGCTCGCGGAATGGTTTTTTGAGGGTCTTTGACATCTCCTGCGGGAATGGTAGCCGATTCAAGACCCAGGAAGGAATAGAGAGTCAAGGCCGCAACGGTTCCAAGAGCCTTTAGAAAGGAGTCGTTGCTGGGATTAATAACCTCAAAATGGTCGGGGTTCATATGAAATATGCCGAAAATTGCAATGGCAGCAAGGGGGATAATTTTTAAAACGGTAGTGATAAGTTGAATAATACCCGCATTTCTAACACCTGATACGTTAATAAAAGTTAAAAGCCATACGATGCCGGCTCCTACGAGAAAAGAATATTCAAGGTTTGTTTTTAAAATGGGGAAAAAAATAGACAGATAGCTGACAAAAGCAGTTCCAAGGCCTGCTGTTGAGGCCCAATTTCCCATCCAATAACTCCATGCCATTTGGAAACCGACAAAATCACCAAAGGCTTCACGGCTGTAAGCATAAGGCCCTCCGGTTTGAGGGTGGCGTCCGGCAAGGCGGGCAAAAACCAGAGCCAAAAAAATTGCTCCAAGGGTTGTGAGGCCCCATCCGAGAAGCCCCGTAACACCGTAAATGCCCAGACTTGCCGGAAGCATTAAAAGCCCTGCGCCGACAATATTACCTGTAACAAGAGACGTTGCGCGCCAAAGTCCTAATGTTCTTTGGGGGGCGGGTTGGGATTTTGACATAAAATTTAGCCTAAAATGCTGTTAACGGTAAAACATACCTTATGTGACAAAGAAAAGAAATGTCAAATTATTTCCTCTTTACCTTTTAGCAGAGCTCTCTTTTATGGAGAGGCCGTCCAAGGAAAATGCGTAACGCGGCACTCGGCCTCAAAGTCTCTCTTTCCAATCTCGCCCTGCTCAAAGGTTGTCATGTCTTTGCAGGCTTGTTCACAAACAGTTTTTGGAGGGAAAGACAGATTTTCAACTCCCGCAGAAAGAGCGGCAATTTGCACTTTGCAGGCCTCTTCTAAAAAGAGCATATAAAACAACGCTTCTTCTTGGGTTTGCCCGCAAGTCATCGTGCCGTGGTTTTCGAGCATCATAGCTTTATTGCAGGGGCCTAAGTCTTTTGTAAGTTTAAGTCCTTGTTTTTCGGTATCTAAGTTTAGCGCATCGTACCTATGGTAAGAAAGGCGGTTATAGAAATGAAAAGCAAATTGAGAGAGAGGAAGAAGGCCTTGTTTCATACTTGATACGGCGACACCGGCGGTTGTATGCAGGTGAAAGATTGCGTTAATATCGGGACGGGCTTTATAAACAGAGCTATGGATGACATAGCCGGTTTCATTAAAAACGGTTTCATCTCCTTCAAGAATGTTACCGTTAAAATCGACTTTGATCAATTTGTCGGGAGCGACCTCTGAAAAAAGGAGGCCGAGGGGATAAATATAATAGGCTTCTTCATTTGGTAATCTTGCGGATAGGTGAGTATAAGTACGATCATCCATTCCCCTTTTTGCAAGAAGATAATAACAGCGTGCTAAGGTTTCTTTTAAACGCTCGGCAGCGGGGGTTGCTTTTAAATTATAAATAGCAGGAGAGAGGGAGGACATTTTTTTTGCTCTTTCTTTATCCGTTTAATCCGTTAAGAAATGCTCGAGCCTTTTTTGGCCGTTTCTTCAACGACAGCCTTCATCATTTGTTGCATAACACCGTTTCGAGCCAAAAAGTCTGCACGCTCATTTTCGGGGTGTCCCGCATGACCTTTGACCCAATGCCAACTGACTTCTTTTTTGTCACAAATGGCAATGAGCTTTTGCCAAAGATCTTGATTTTTCACAGGCTTGTTGCTAGCTGTTTTCCAGTTATTTTTTTGCCAGTTTTTAACCCATGACGTTATACCGTCTTTTACGTAAGTACTATCGGTGTGCAGATGCACTATTTTTTTTGAATCAAGGACGGACTCAAGGGCTTTTATGGTCGAGAGCATTTCCATGCGATTATTTGTGGTGTGATCCTCTCCCCCAAAAAGCTCTCGAGTTTCATGGTTTTCTTGAATCACAGCGCCCCAACCGCCCGGACCCGGGTTGCCGCTACAAGCACCGTCGGTATAAATATGAATCTCATCCATTGCGCTTTTCTTTCATCGTTGCCCTTGAAAAAAGGGTTTTAAGTTCTTACTATGACGTTTATTGTTAACTTATACCAACGGGCTTTTTTTCACAAGAAGGTCCTTTTTACAAGAAAGAAAAAATATGAGCAATGCACCCTATGCCGTCGATGTCGAAGAAGGAAAACTATATTCTTGGTGCACTTGCGGTTTTTCACAAAAACAACCTTTTTGCGACGGATCCCATCGGGATAAAACGGAAAAACGCTCGTTGAAATGGACTGCTCCTAAAACCGGAAAAGTTTATTTTTGCGGGTGCAAAAACACGAAAGCACCGCCGTTGTGTGACGGGTCTCACACCGAATAACCTTCTTGGACTAACCTCTTTTGAGGTAGTCAATTCCTTCTTCTTTGAGATATTCTTCGTACGATCCAAGGTGGTCGTTCAGACCCTTTGAGGTTAAGGCAATAACCCGCGACGTTACCTTGCTGACAATATGTCTGTTGTGACTCACAAGGATAAGTGTTCCTTCATAAGCTTTTAGAGCCTTGATGAGGGTTTCAACGGATTCAAGATCCATGTGGTTTGTCGGCTCATCGAGAATGAGAAGATTGCCCTTTTCGAGCATAACCCGCGCCAAAAGCAGACGTGCCGCCTCTCCTCCGCTTAAGGTTAGAATATTTTTTTCTACGTCATCCTTGGAAAAAAGAACCTGACCCAAAACAGAACGTACCTCTGAGGTTGTTGCTTGAGGCGAAGCATCCGTGAGCCAATGATAAACGGACGTGTTTTCTTTTAAAGCTTCATGGTGATCTTGGGCAAAGTAAGACGTTTTGACGGCGTGTCCCCATTCAAAATCCCCTTGATCGGCTTGATGTTTTTCCATCAATATTTTTAGAAGCGTTGATTTCCCGATGCCGTTTGGACCGATAAGAGCTAATTTTTCTCCGCGTTGGAGCTCGAAAGAAACTTTATTAAGGACCGGTTTTTCGTCAAAGGATTTTGCAATATTATGCACTTTTAAAACGGTTTTTCCCGAGGGGCGCTCTATTTTAAACTTAAAAGCAGGGGAAATCCGTGAGGTTTCTTTGACTTCGGCCACTTCAATTTTTTCAATCATACGCATGCGTGATTGAGCCTGTTTTGCTTTTGAGGCTTTGGCTTTAAAACGATCCACAAAACTTTGCATCTTTGCAATTTTGCGTTCGGCACTGAGTTTTTCATGCTCACGTTGCTCGCCCAGAGCATTTTTTTGAGAAACAAACTTGTCGTAATTTCCGGTAAAGGGAGCTATTTCACCGTAATCAATATCAAGAATGTGAGTTGACAGATTGTTCAAAAAGTCCTGATCATGTGAAATAAAAACAAGGAGGCCTTTGAATTCTTCGATCAGATATTGCTCGAGCCATGCAATGGAGCGAATGTCCAAGTGGTTGGTCGGCTCATCGAGTAAAAGCACGTCGGGTTGATTAAACAGAGCTTGAGCAAGAAGGACTCGTAATTTATAGCCGCCGGATAGTGTACTTAAGGGGTTAAGATGAACGGCCTCCGGAATGCCAAGGCCTTCTAAAAGTTCGGCAGCAAAAGTTTCTGCTACATATCCGTCATGGTGCATGATAATTTCTTCAAGTTCACCAAGACGACACCCCGTTTCATCGTTCCAAATATCGTCCTCAAGAAGTTTCTCTTTTTCGCAAAGAGCTTCAAAAAGAGGGGGTTTGCCCCGAATAACCGCATCAATGATTCGATCACCCTCATAGTTGGCTAAGTCTTGTTTAAGCCATCCGACAACAGCACCTCGTCGAATAACGATATCGCCTAAGGTCGGCTGGTCTTCACCTCCCAAAAGTTTGAGAAAGGTGGATTTTCCGGCTCCATTAGCACCGATTAAACCGTAACGATTCCCTTTGTTCAAGTTTAAAGTGACGTCATCAAATAAAAGACGCACACCAAAGGCCATAGATAAGTTCTGAATTGCAATCATAAAAAAAAATAGCTTTTCTGAGGATTAAATTCAGTTAAGATAACATTTCTTAATGGAAAAAGCTATTGTTCTTCCGCTCAAAAGGGCGTAAAAGTGGAGTGTTTAGTTGCGTTGGAGATTTTTCGAGATGATAACGGTAAGGTTTATGATAAGTGCTTTGCTTGCCATTGCTTTAAATGGTATTTGCTTTGATTGTCGTGTTGCCCAAGCAACGGATCAGGATACGGCTTATGTTCAAATTCTTTCCGATATTCCGTTAGCTCCCGGTTTGAGTCTTGAAGAAGACTCTGAGGTTATTTTTGATGTGCCTGAAGGGAAAATAGTCGAAGTAAGTGCTTTTGGCGCAGCAGATCTGGAGGAAACGCAAACCTTTTATAAAGAATCTTTAGAGGCTCTCGGCTGGCAGGCTGTTTCCGGAAAGGAATGGTCTTATAAAAGAGATGAAGAATGCCTTGAAATTTTCTTTGATGACGGCGAAAATGATTTACAGGTGAAATTTCGTCTCATGCCCTCATCGGCTTATTCGAAGTAGTCATTATAAAACAGGAAGGCAAATTTATACACGATGTCGGCACAAGAAAAACAACATGATGCCCTTTACCCCGTTCCAAAAAGTCCTGCTCTTAAACCGCATATTACGGCAAAGCAGTATGAAACTCTGTATGAGCAATCTATAAAAGATCCTACGCTATTTTGGTCTGAGCAGGCCAAAATCATTGATTGGATTAAGCCTTTTACCATTGTGAAAAACACCTCTTTTAAAGAAGAAGATTTTCATATTCGATGGTTTTCCGACGGAACGTTAAATGTTTGTGCGAATTGTATAGATCGCCATTTACCCCGGAGAAAAAATAAAATTGCTTATATTTTCGAGGGTAATGAACCCGACGACGTAAGGCATATTTCTTATCAAGACCTTTATGAGCATGTTTGTCGCTTTTCTAATATTTTAAAGCAACATAACGTTCAAAAGGGGGATGTTGTCACCCTTTACATGCCCATGATCCCCGAAGCTATTTATGCCATGTTGGCTTGTGCTCGTATCGGGGCTATTCACTCTGTCGTTTTCGGGGGTTTTTCGGCAAGCGCTTTGGCCGGGCGTTTAGATGATTGCGAATCAAAAATTATTATTACGGCCGACGGGGCTCAACGAGGGACAAAAACGATTCCTTTAAAAGACACGGTTGATTTGGCCTTAACACAAGCAGAGAAAAAAACCGTTGAAACGATCATCACCGTGAAACATACAGGGGCAACCTGCCCTATGAAAAAGGGCCGCGACTTTTGGCTCCACGAAGAAGAAAGACAGGTTGACGGCGAGTGTCCTTATGAAGAAATGAAGGCAGAAGATCCTTTGTTTATTCTTTATACGTCAGGCTCTACCGGAAAACCAAAAGGCGTTGTCCATACCACCGGCGGGTATTCGGCTTATGCGGCTTTGACACACAAGTATGTCTTTGATTATCACGAAGATGATATTTATTGGTGCACTGCAGACGTGGGCTGGATTACGGGACATTCTTATGTGGTTTACGGCCCTTTGGCAAATGGGGCAACCTCTCTTATTTTTGAAGGCGTGCCGACCTATCCGGATGCTGCCAGATATTGGGATATTGTTGATCGACATAACGTTTCCATTTTTTACACGGCGCCTACGGCCATCCGCTCTCTCATGAGTAAAGGCGATACATTTGCAACAAAAACAAAGCATCCTACCTTACGTATTTTGGGTTCCGTCGGAGAGCCCTTAAATCCGGAAGCATGGCAGTGGTATTACAGTCTTGTAGGCCAAGAAAAATGTCCTGTTGTCGACACATGGTGGCAAACAGAGACAGGGGGGATTTTACTGGCTCCCTTGCCCGGTGCTATGGATTTAAAGCCCGGCTCTGTTGCAAAGCCTTTTTTTGGGATACAGCCGGAACTGCTTAATGAAAAAGGACAAGTTATAAACGGTGTCGGTACGGGCAATCTTGTTATAAAAGATTCTTGGCCGGGGCAAATGCGGGGGGTTTATAATGATCTCGGACGCTTTTTTAAAACTTATTTTTCAAAGTTTAAAGGTTATTATTCATCGGAAGACGGCGCATATCGTGACAAAGACGGCTATTACCGGATTACGGGGCGTATGGATGACATTATCAATATTTCCGGCCACCGTGTTGGAACGGCTGAGGTTGAAGCTGCCGTTAATACACATCCTCAAGTGGCTGAGAGCGCGGTTATCGGTATTCCCCATTCTATTAAGGGAGAAGCACTCATTGCTTTTGTGATTTTAAAATCCGGTGAGGGTATGCACCGGGTTTTCAAAGACGAAGTGTTGCAGGCCATAGGAAAAAACATCGGTTCTTTTGCAAAGCCCGAGCATGTTGTCATTGTACCCGGTCTTCCAAAGACGAGATCCGGGAAGATTATGCGTCGTCTCTTGCGTAAAATTGCTACGGGGCAAATTTCTGAAATTGGGGATGTCTCTACCTTGGCAGATCCTCGCATTGTGGATAAGATTTCCGAAATTCTTGTGAAAACGCTTAAGGAAAAAGCTTAGAGCGGTAGTTTTTACAAGAGTCCCCTCCCGAAAAGACTCGAGGTATGTAACCGAACACCCCGAGCCTATGGTTTGATAAATAAGGCAGCTCCAAAAAATCCCAAATGCCGTTAGGTGCTTCTAAACGATAAGACAAACATCGTTATCGATCGCGCTTTTCTAACGGAAACCGTTTTGGATCGCCCATACTCTTTTATGGCTTATAATCTTTTTCTTTTCCAACGGTAATACTGCAAGATCACATTGAATAATTTACACATTGACATGTAAGGCGTATACTCATCGTAATATAATTTGTAATTTTTTAGGATATGCCTATGCGCTATTTTTTTGTCCTCTTTTTATTTTTTTTGGGTTTCCCTATCGGAGCCAAAGGCTCATTGCCTGCCGATACGGTTCAAGAACTTCCCCTTGCTCCGCTTGTTGACTCTCCTAGCACTGAAAAAAGTGAAGAACAAAACGTAGCCGCGGTTCCGGAGCGGATTTTATCTCCCGAATACGAGCTTTATGAAAACGGTCGCCATTATTTAACACAACAGCGCCTAGATTTGGCTCAAAAAGCTTTTGAGGAGGTTGTTGAAAAATATCAAGCAACCCCCGAAGCTATTTTAGCGCGCTTTTGGCTTGGGGAATTTATGCTAAAATCAAACAATTATTCAGGGGCTACCCTTGCTTTCGGGCAGGCCTACGGAGAGCTCAAGAAAAGTCAAAAACAAAAAGATTTTTCTCCAGATAAATTCCATGGCGAGGAGGATCGATTGCCTGAAATTTTGGCTAAACTGGCTTATTCCCTTAAGATGATTAATAAGCGCGGTGATGCGTGCATTACCCTTCGTCAAATTAACAAAGATTATAAAAAGCGCCAGAAGACCTTAGATTGGTATACGGCAGAACTGTCTAAAGAGCTTAAATGTCAGTAAAAGCGGTTACGGCGCAAGAGTTTGAAAGCCTGCTTTATAAAGCAGGTTTTTGTCATTCTGCCTCTCCTCAAAATCTGAAAATTGCTGTGGCCGTTTCGGGGGGGGCAGATAGTTTGGCTCTGACTTTTTTGTTAAAGGAACAGATACAAAAACAAAGGGGAGAACTTGTTGCCTTAACCGTTGATCACGGTCTGCGCCCTCAATCTGCTCAAGAAGCAAAAAATGTGCAGAAATTGCTGAAAAATCACGGGATCGAACACCATATCTTAACTTGGCAAGGTGAGAAACCGTTAACGGCTATTCAAGCAAAAGCCCGTGATAAGCGCTATGATCTTTTGAAGACATGGTGCCTTGAACAGGGGTATGAATTTTTATTTTTAGGTCATCATCAAGGGGATCAAAGTGAGACCTACTGTATGCGCCTTCGGCAAAACAGCGGTTTATTAGGCCTTGCTTGTATGCGCCCTCTTTCAAAACACCGAACCCTTACCCTTGTACGACCTTTTTTAGAAATTCCCAAAGATAGGCTGAAAAAAACTTTAAAACAGCTTCAAATAGAATGGGTAGAAGATTCCGGCAATCAAAATAGGGCCTTTGAACGGGTGTTTTGGCGGCAAGTTCTGGGAAATCTCACACCGTCCCTTGAGCTTTATCAAGGGGTTAGAGAGGCCTATGAGGGCTGGATTGTGCGTTACCTTGAAGCACATGCCCGACTTTCTGATTTCGGATATGTACGCCTTGATCAGGAGGCTTTTGCCCAATTGCCTGAAACTTTTCAAGGAAGTTTAGTGTCATATCTTTTGCAGGCCTATGGCGTGGGGCGTTATCCTTTAACATCCCGCAGCCTTAAGGGGCTTTTAGATAAAATAAAAACATCTGATTTTTCAGCTGTCACCGCTCAAGGACTGAAGATTTCAAAAAGAAAGAAAGAGCTTCTGATGGTTCGAGAATACCGCGCTATCACAGAAGAAACAGAATTATCGGGTCGGCCTTTTATGTGGGATAGCCGTTTTCTTGTTACCCCCTCTCAAAACCTGAAAGGGATTATAAAATGTATCGGAGAAAAAGGGTGGTTGCAATTGCTGGATATTAACCCGGCTCTTAAAAACCTTGATGTACCGCGTGCTGTTCTCTGGTCTTTGCCTTCTTTGTGGGTTGAAAGCGGGGAAAAAATTCATCCGACCTTTAAGGTCATTGGGAAAGAACCCTCTAAGGATTGTTTTTATGAAAACAAAATGTTTGTTTTTAAATCAAAACGCCCTTTCTAAGCTTTCCTTTTTTCTCATAATCCTTAATAATACCCTTAATGATAGTTAAAAGGATTTTGGACCAGTGAATAGTAATAACCGTAACCTCATCTTGTGGGTCATCATCGGCCTTTTTATACTTGCCCTTTATAATATGTTTCAAACAGGTTCTGATCGTATAGAAGGAAAACCCTTAGCTTATTCTGAATTTGTGAAGTCCGTTGAGAGTAATCAAGTTTCCGAGGCTGTTATCAAAGGGAATCGTGTGGTTGGAAAATTTAATTCGGGCCAGAGTTTTAATGTGGATGTCCCTAATGACCCTGCCCTTGTGGAACGTCTTTTAAAAAGTAATGTCAATGTTCGGGCGGCTTCGGATGAAGAAGGCTTTTCTTTCTTTTCTATGTTGCTTAGTTGGTTTCCTATGTTGCTTTTAATCGGTGTCTGGATCTTTTTCTTGCGTCAAATGCAATCGGGCAGCAATAAAACCATGGGCTTTGGAAAGTCAAAAGCCAAGCTTTTAACGGAACAACAAGGGAAAATCACTTTTGCTGATGTAGCCGGTATTGATGAAGCAAAGCAAGAAGTGGAAGAGGTTGTTGATTATTTGAAAGATCCTCGGAAATTCCAAAAATTAGGTGGACAAATCCCCAAAGGTGTTTTGCTTGTGGGAAGCCCCGGTACGGGTAAAACGCTCTTGGCGAGAGCCATTGCCGGTGAGGCCGGTGTGCCTTTCTTCTCTATTTCAGGTTCCGACTTTGTTGAAATGTTTGTGGGTGTCGGTGCTAGCCGTGTACGAGACTTATTTGAACAAGGTAAAAAGAACGCCCCTTGCATTATCTTTATTGACGAAATTGATGCTGTCGGACGCCATCGCGGTGCCGGTATGGGTGGCGGGAATGATGAGCGCGAGCAAACATTAAACCAATTACTTGTAGAAATGGACGGTTTTGAAACCAATGAAGGTGTCATTCTTGTGTCTGCAACGAACCGCCCCGATGTGTTGGATCCTGCACTTTTGCGCCCCGGTCGTTTTGACCGACAAGTAGAAGTGCCCTTGCCGGATATTAACGGTCGTGAAGCAATTTTGAAAGTTCACATGGCAAAAGTACCTTTGGCAGGTGATGTAAACGAACTGGTTCTTGCGCGAGGCACCCCCGGTTTCTCCGGAGCCGACCTTAAAAACCTTGTGAATGAAGCTGCGCTTTATGCGGCTCGTCAAGACAAACGCGTTGTGACTATGAGTGATTTTGAATATGCAAAAGACAAAATCATGATGGGTGCCGAACGCCGTTCGATGGCCATGAGTTTGGATGAGAAAAAAGTGACGGCTTATCATGAAGCCGGGCATGCTTTGGTCGGTGTCTTAACGGAAGGTTCCGACCCTATTCACAAAGCAACCATTATCCCGCGAGGCCGAGCCCTTGGTATGGTGATGCGCCTTCCCGAACGGGATCGTATTTCCATGACACGCCGACAACTGCACGCCGACCTTGCTGTTGCCATGGGCGGACGTGTTGCAGAAGAACTTATTTTCGGACGTGATCAAGTCACAACGGGGGCGTCTTCCGATATATCCTTTGCCACAAAAATGGCACGTCAAATGGTTGTGAGTTGGGGACTTAGCGATAAAATGGGGCCGTTGTCTTATGCTGATGATTCTCAATCTTACCTTGGCCATTCCATGGGAGGGAACTCTCATATGTCGAATCAAACGGCACACGATATTGATAATGAAGTTCGTAAGTTAGTTGATGAGGCTTATGCCTATGCCACAAAAACCCTCAAGAATAATAACAAGCTTTTATGTGCCATAGCCGAAAATCTTTTGGAATATGAAACCTTAAGCGGAGATGAAATCACACTGATTATTAACGGCAAAAAAATCGACCGTAGTGAGCCTAAGAAAGATTCTACGATTAAACCGCGCTCTTCAACGCCAATGGCAGGTGTAAAGACGACTGAAGAGCCGGCCGTAAAATCAACTAAGCCTTCAAAAAAGAAACCGTCGGCTAAAAATGATAAAAAAGAGCCCAAAAAATCCGAAGCCCCTAAAACAAAAAAAACACCGACTAAGAAAACGGATAAGTAGCTTTTTGTGACTGGAATAAGAGAGGCATTATGAAAACATTTCTTAAGATCGCCCTTATTATCATTATTCTTGGGTCTCTCTTTGTGACTAAGGTTTATTTTATCGGGCCCGGAAATATTATATCTTGGCAAAAACCCGAACCGAATTACATGCCTCTTTTAGAGGGAGAAAATCTTTTGGGAGAAAAACTCTCTTTTCCCAAGGATTTAAAAGGCCCGTTGACGCTTTTGGTTATCGGCTTTAAGCGAGAGCACCAAAAACTAATTAACACATGGATTGAAGCCTACGAAAAAGGGCAGATCAATAAAGGGGGCGTAGACTTTTTTGAATTACCTATTATTTATGAAGTCGGTATGCTTAAGAGGCTTTTTATTAATAACGGCATGAAAATGGGAATTCCTGACCCCGAACAGCTTAAACGTACGGTTACCGTTTATATGGATCGTCAAAAGCTCTTTGATTCCTTAAAGATGGAGGTTAATTCTATTTATTCCTTACTGATTCAACAAGACGGTAAAATCGTATGGCGCTCTCAAGGTATTGTTTCTTCTAAAAAATTAGACGCTCTTAATCATCTCATTCAATCCTATCAGCTAAATGCCCGGTAATTCATTACAAAAAAAGCATAAAGTATTTTGTTTCGGCATCGGTTATACCGCAAAACACCTGAAAAGGCATTTTTCATTTCTTGAGGGAACAAGTCGTTTGGGTGACCGGGACACGATCTGTTTTGAAGATGTACCTAAGGTTCAAAAGGCCTTGGAAAATGTAACGCATATTCTTATTTCTATTCCTCCTACGGAAGAAGGCGATGTAACATTGATGCGTTACGGGCGGTTATTGGAAGGCTTGGATTCTCTTCAATGGGCGGGATATCTTTCCTCAACCTCGGTTTACGGTGATCATCAAGGACGTGTTGTGGATGAAACAAGTCCCTGTTTACCCACAAACAAACGAAGTTTAGAGAGATTAAAAGCTGAAGAGGCTTGGTTAGCATCGCGACTTCCCGTGCATATTTTTAGGTTGTCCGGAATTTACGGAGAGGGACGTAGCGTTTTCTCCCGTTTGAATTCTGTTCCTCTTTCCCCAAGAATCTATAAACCCGGCCATAAATTTTCCCGTTGCCATGTAGAAGACATTTGCCAAGTTTTAACGGCGTCCATGGATAAACCGACGGCGGGTGAAATCTTTAATGTTGCAGATGATTTGCCGGCCGAACCTCGAGACGTTATAGAATATGCTTGCGACCTTTTAGGATACCCTTACCCGCCCCTTGTTTCCTTTAAGGAAGCCGATTTATCGCAAAGGGCAAAAGAGTTTTATGACGACCATAAGAGCGTTTCAAATGAAAAAATTAAGTCTTTTCTCGGTATTCGGCTAAAATATCCGACATATAAAGAAGGCTTAAAAGGTATTGCCCGGAATTTATCCGAGTTACCGTTTAAGCCTTAAAATTATACAAGGTTATTCTATAAAAGTTTTAGAGAACTCGCCGCTTTCTATAAACCGACGGCCTGCGTTGCGTCCGCAAACTCATACCCCAAGTCATCAGCTACTGCCTTATAAGTGATCTTACCGCGATAAACATTTAACCCTCTCATTAGGTTTATATCATCCCGCAAAGCTTGTTTGTGCTTTTTAGCCAAGGCCATTACATAGGGAAGCGTTGCATTATTAAGGGCAACAGCAGCAGTTTTTGCAACGGCTCCCGGCATATTTGTCACACAATAATGGACAATACCGTCAACTTCGTATGTTGGATTTGCATGGCTTGTGGGTTTTGACGTTTCAAAACATCCCCCTTGATCAATGGCAACATCGACCAAGGCAGAGCCCGGACGCATATTTTGAATCATTGAACGGTTCACAAGCTTTGGTGCGGCAGCACCGGGAACAAGGACAGCACCGATCACAAGATCAGCATCGGCTACATAATGTTCAATATTATCATAGGTTGAATAAATCTTATTTAACCTTGACCCATACATGCAATCCAATTCATGTAAACGTTGATTTGAGCGATCAATGACGGTTACCCGTGCTTCAAGACCCATGGCCATACGAGCGGCTGCCATTCCGACAACACCGCCTCCGATGATAACAACGTGCCCCGGTTCAACCCCCGGTACTCCGCCAAGTAACACGCCGGATCCTCCTGAATATTTCTGAAGGCATGTTGCGCCGACTTGAACGGACATACGTCCTGCAACTTCGCTCATGGGTGTTAAGAGGGGAAGGTGACCGCGATTGTCGGTGACGGTTTCATAAGCAATAGCAATAGACTTGGATTTGATAAGGGCTTCTGTTTGAGCTTTGTCTGCGGCAAGGTGTAAGTACGTAAATAAAATCTGCCCTTCACGTAACATTTCGCATTCATGAAGTTGGGGTTCTTTAACCTTTACAATCATATCGGCTTTTTCAAAAATTTCTTTGGGTGTAGAAATAATTGCGGCACCGGCTTCTTTATAAATGTCATCGGTAAAACCGATACCGGTTCCCGCATCCGTTTCAACAAGTACGCTGTGCCCTGATCGTACAAGTTCTTTAACGCTGCCGGGGACAAGACCCACACGATATTCGTGGGTTTTAATTTCCTTTGGAACACCAATAATCATAAGATTTTTCCTTAATTTACTGAATTTACTCTAAGTTGCGATATTGCAGGGCAACTTGTTCCGAATATATACCTTATTGGAAAGACCTTGTCATGGAAATTAAGCGTGAGGATGTCCGTTCAAAAAGCTGCTTTTCTTTTTCGCCTGTATAAAGCTCGGACAACGGGTTTACTCCCGATGCAGCAAAGTTTATCCCGCGGTCATAGAGCACATCAATAAGGGTAATGAGGCGCTTGACTCGATCAAGGCTTTCTTCTGCCAGTTTCGGAATATCGGACACCAAGACCGTATGTACATGGCGCGTTAATTCAAGGTAATCGCTTGCGCCTAAAGGCTGACCGCAAATCTCGTCAAATTGAAACCACGCAACCCCCCCGGCGTATTTTGAAATTACCCAGTGACGCTTTTTGAGGGTCAGATTTTTTGAAACTATAGGAGAACCTTGTCGTAAATGATCAAATATGGCTTGAAGACGCTTATTACATTCCGGATCGGAGGTCAGGAAATAACGTTCTTTTTCAGCTTTAAAAAGTCGACGATAATCCTGCGTACCGTTTAAATTATAAACGTCTAATTTTTCTGAAATCTCTTTAAAAAAAGGAACGATAAGGTTACGTTGATATCCGTCTTTATACAGCTCGTCAGGGGAAAAGTTTGATGTTGCAACCAGCACAATGCCTTTTTTCCATAAAAATCCCATAAGGCGGCTTAAGAGCATCGCATCGGTAATGTCTTTTATATGAAACTCATCAAAGCAAATCACTCGGGTCTGTGAAGCGATTTTTTCTGCTATTTGCTTAAGGGGATGTTCTGTATTTCCCCCGTTTGCATCCATTATATGTTTAAGTTCCGTATGAATCATCATTATGAACTCATGGAAGTGGTAACGCTGTTTTTGAACTTTTTTTAAATGCTCATAGAATAAATCCATAAGCATACTTTTACCGCGTCCTACGCCTCCGTAAATATAGAGGCCTCGGGGAAGATTTTTTTTCGTCCATAGTGAAAAAGGAAAAGAGGGAGAAGCAATAGAAGCAAGAAGGTCTTGTGAGAGAATATCCAGTTTTTTAAGTGCTTGTATTTGAGCCTCATCCTCTTGGATGTGCTGTTCTTTGCAGAGACTTAAATAGTGCGTTAATAAGGATGTCATAGGGTCACTATATCATAGTTTCTTCTCCATAAAAAAACGCCGATCTGTTAAGAACGGCGTTTTTTGAGATTCTAAGCAATAGAATTAGTTTGCAAGTGTCTCGCGACGCTCTACAAGGGCATTATAACGACGGGATAAGGCGATTACCCCGGCAATCCATAGCACAACAACAGCGCCGATAAAGAACCCGAGATAAGGCGCAATATCCATCGCATCAGTGGCTGAGAAGACTGTAAACAATCCAAGAATTGTCCAACCGCCGGCAGCCTTACCGAGACGGCCGCCAATAACATCAACAACGGCCTTACCTTTTGTTTTTAATTCTTGATCAAGGGGAATGTAAGCCATTTCCTTTGTCGGATCAAAAAGGGCATATTTAGAACCCTTTGTAGCGATGTTTTGGATCATTCCCACAATAACCGCCATATAAGTTGCAGAAACGGCCAAAGCAGCTATTTGAGGCTTAAGAACGTCCCCATAAAGAATTAAGGTAAAGAACAAAGCACCGGTTACAGCCAAAACAAGAGGTGTCACAATGGCACCGGCAAACCAACCAAAACGGTTCACAACACCTTTTGTCATGAAGATAATTGCAATCGTACCGATACCGGTCCATTTAGAGAAACTTCCCATAAATGCATTATAACCGTTGGCATCTCCGGCGAATTGAATTGCAATCTGTTTTTTCCAAATCAGTTCAACAAGGTTAATAGACATACCGTAGCTTAAGACGAGAAGGGCAATAAGGCCGATATAAGGGTTTGAGAAAATATATTTAAAGCTCTCCAAAACACCCATTTTTGGTTTTTTCTTCTTTTCTTTTTTAGGTTCGGCAGCATCATAATACTTAGGATCTGTTAAAACATTTTTGTTCAACCAACGATAAACGAGCATACCGGCAATACCCATAATAACGACAAGCGTCATCAGGTAGTTCAAAGACACACCCCAAGCATCTACTCCCGCAGGCAGACTCTCACGAATAGCTGAAAGACGCTCAACGGCCTCCCCTGAAAGAATCAAAGCAATGTTGCCGATTAACACAAAGATAGGGTAAAAACGTTTAGCTTCATTAGATCGGACGACTTCGTTGGCAAATTGCCAGAAAAGCAAAGAAATCATTACGCTCCCCCAAAGCTCCGACATTACGTAAAATAGTGAATAAGTCCATACTCCCCAAACGGAAAAGAGAAATTTAATGCGAGGGAATTCTGCTTGAAGCCCTTTCACAACATCCAAATCAGGGTGAAGCGAAGCAATGTTAGGGTAAATAACAAGAGCAAAGGCCCCAAAGAAAATAAGGAAAGAAGACGTCAAAAGGTAAAATAGTTTTTCCGCTGAAAACATATTGCTAAGCTTAGTGTAAAGTACCACAAAGGCAATGGCAGAGCTCATTACAAAAATACTTTTCAAGTAAGGAATAGCTTCGATTCCGGCTCCTGCAGCCGTGCCGATCAAAGCATCTTTAGTATTCCTTAATACCGTATAGTTGAATAAAATGCACAACATAATAAAAGCGATGGGAAGGAATTTCTTTAATTCATCCGTATAAATGGGAAAGAGTGCTTGGCGGATTTTTGAAAACGCCGGTTGAGTAGTTGTCGTTGTGTCGGAAGACATTCTTTTTTCCTCTTAGTATTTTTAATAAATTGACAGGACTATGTGAATAAGTTTAACAAAATATTGCCTGAAAGTCAATGTGTTTTTAAGAACGACGAGCCTTACGAATAAAAAGGATTGCCGTTATAAAAATCTTATTTTAAATTCTTTTTGAGAAAAAAAACAAGATTTTGTTTAATCAAAGGTCTTCTAAAGAACCATTTTTACAAGACAAGAAAGCATCTTGGTTACACGGTAAGGGCTTTTTCAATTTCTCCATAGGCATTTGCCAAAGCCTCAACGTCCGGCCCCCCTGCTTGAGCCATATCAGGGCGACCGCCGCCGCCCGTTCCGCCAAGAGCTTTGGAACCGATCCGAACTAAGTCAACGGCACTAATTTTGTCTGTTAAATCTTCTGTCACAGCCACAACCAAGGATGCTTTCCCTTGAGCATTACTCCCCAAAACAATAACACCTGATTTAATTTGTTTCTTAAAAGCATCTGCTGCCGGTTTTAGATCTTGAGGGTTTGAATCTTCTAAGGTTTTTGCAAGATAGGAAAAAGCGCCGATTATTTTGATATCTTTTGTTGTTTCTTGATTAACATCATCAGTGCCTCCAAAGGTTAGCTTCTCTTTTAGCTTTTTCAGATCACGTTCGAGATTTCTTTTTTCCTCGATCAGAGCCTCAAGGCGTTCTGTCAACAAAGAAGGTTTCGTTTTTAAACGAGCCGAAAGGGTATTTGAAATATTTTCAAGGCCTCTTGCATAAGCTTCGGCTCCCGGGCCCGTTTGAGCCTCAATACGACGTACGCCGGCTGCAACGCCCGACTCGGATGTAATTTTAAAATAGCCGATGTCACCGGTGCGCTTTACATGGGTTCCCCCACAAAATTCAACCGAATAAGAGGTGTGATCCGTATCGGCACTTTTTCCCATTGAAAGAACGCGAACCTCCTCTCCGTATTTCTCACCAAATAAAGCCATAGCACCTACCTTAAGAGCATCATCGGGAATCATAATTTTTGTTTGAACGGAGGAATTGGCTCTGATTAAGTCATTAACCTGATCCTCCACGGCTTGAAGTTGTAAAGAACTAAGAGGACTGTTAAAACTAAAGTCAAACCGCAAACGATTCGGACCTACCAGAGAGCCCTTTTGGACGACTTGGTCTCCCAAGTAATGTCGCAGAGTTGCATGGAGCAAGTGGGTGGCTGAGTGGTTGGCTTTTGTGAGGTTCCGTTTTTTCTCGTCAACCAATAATTCGAGAACGTCTCCAACGGAAAGGGAGCCGTCTTCAAGAGCAACACGATGAACAAAAAGCTTACCTGCTTTCTTGGTACAATCTGTAACAAGTCCCATAAAACCGGCTGCCGTAAGTCGGCCTTGGTCACCTACTTGTCCGCCCGACTCTGCATAAAAGGGTGTTTGGTTCATGATCACAAACACATCGCCTCGGGTTGCCTTTTCAATACTTTTTCCTTGCTGCACAAGAGCCAATACCTGTCCTTGTGCCGTTGTATGGGAATATCCCAAAAACTCTGTGGGGGGCAATTTTTGGGCAAGCTCAAACCAAATAGCTTCCTCTTTTTCTTCGCCGGAGCCACTCCAAGATTGACGCGCTTCGGCCTTTTGCTCTTCCATGGCTGCATTAAATCCCGGTATATCTACCGATTGATTGTGGGAACGCAAAATATCTTGGGTTAAATCCAAGGGAAAACCATAAGTATCATAAAGTTTAAAAGCGATATCCCCGGGCAAGACCTTTGAATGGGAAAGTTTTTCCTGTTCTTCCTCCAAAAGTTTCAGACCGCGCCCTAAGGTTCGACGAAAACGCTCCTCTTCTAACTTCAAAGTTTCCGTGATAAGGGCTTGAGCGCGGGCTAATTCGGGATACGCTTCTCCCATTTCGGTAATAAGGGTCGGAGCCAAACGATATATTAAAGGCTCTTTTGCCCCTAATAAATAAGCATGGCGCATGGCACGGCGCATGATACGACGCAACACGTATCCCCTGCCTTCATTGGACGGTAAAACGCCGTCGGCAATAAGAAAACTGCCGGAGCGCAAGTGGTCTGCAATAATGCGATGGGAGGTTAAATATTTTGCCTCAAAGCGCCCTGTGAGCTCAATGGAGGTTTGGATAAGGTGCTTAAAAAGGTCGATTTCATAGTTGTCATGGGTGTTTTGTAAAACCGCTGCAAGGCGCTCAAGGCCGGCTCCCGTATCAATGGAAGGATTTGGCAAGTCAACTTGGGTTCCGTCATCCAATTGGTTGTATTGCATGAAGACGAGGTTCCAAATTTCAACAAAGCGATCTCCGTCTTCTTCGGGGGTTCCCGGCAAACCGCCTTGAATATGACTGCCGTGGTCATAAAAAATTTCTGAACAGGGACCACAGGGTCCCGTATCGCCCATAGACCAAAAATTATCATTGGTTGAAATACGAATAATTCGATCATTGTTCAAGCCGGCAATCTTTTTCCATAATTCGGCAGCCTCGTCGTCTGTATGATAAACGGTTACCACAAGGCGATTTTTATCGATCCCCAAAACGTCTGTTAAAAATTCCCACGCATAGGTTATGGCGTGCTCTTTAAAGTAACCCCCAAAAGAAAAATTCCCCAGCATTTCAAAAAAAGTGTGATGCCTTGCCGTATAACCGACATTTTCAAGATCATTATGTTTGCCGCCGGCCCGCACACATTTTTGAGAACTTGTCGCGCTTTTGTAGGGGCGGGTTTCCAGGCCTGTGAAAACATTCTTAAAAGGAACCATGCCCGCATTCACAAACATCAATGTGGGATCATTTTGCGGTACCAAAGGTGCCGACCTAACGACTTCATGCCCCTTACTTTTAAAAAAATCTAAAAAACTTTGGCGAATTTTATTTGTGGTCCACATAAATTTACTCTCAAATTGTCTAAACGGTGTATATTTTTCCTTAGTATATACTCTTTTGAAAGAGTTTTAAGTATTTTTCACAACAGCTTTGATATTCTCGGAACGTCAATTTAAAGCACAAACAGTTTATACCCTATCGCTTCTTTTCCGTATTACACCCGTTGATTCAAAGGTGTCTTGCCTCGGGTAAAAGTTTCTAATGTCCTGATCGTATGATTTGCAGTTCACGCAGCTCTATTCCCTTCTTTTATTTTCTTTAAGGGGCGACGCCGATAGAAAAAGGGCACCCTAAGGTACCCTTTTAATAAAAAACTTAGTTCTAGCTTTAACGGTAAGTTTCCGCGAGGAGACCCCCTGTCTATTTTAGAAAAAGTCTAATTAACAGCGTCTTTAAGCTCTTTACCTGCTTTAAAAGTAGGAACTTTAGAGGCTTTAATTTGGATAGATTCGCCGGTCCTGGGATTGCGACCCGTACGTGCTGCACGGTCTGAAACTTTAAAGGTACCGAAACCAACAAGCCGAACTTCATTCCCTTTTTGCAAAGAATTCGTGATGGCTCCTAAAATACTTCCGAGAGCTGTTTCCGAATCTTTTTTTGAAAAACCGGTTTCGTTGGCAATTGCTGAAATTAAATCTGCTTTAGTCATTTTTCATATTCTCCCTATTGAATAAAGCCATACTAGCAGAAAAAAAACAAAGGTCATCGATATTTTTTTTAATTTTATATATTTTTTGGTGGGGGATAAGGGCGGGGAAAGGTGTTTTGTATAAAATGCTCTCTTATTTTGCCAAGGCTGCCGACATGGAATATATCATGATTGACTCTACACTTTTACAGGCGAACGCTTGTGCAACATGTCTCGCCTCTTTACAAAGAGCGATATAAGGTTTTTAAAGCTTTACCGTCGGCAGAGCTAGGGGATTAGACGATAGACTTCAGCATCACTCAATAAATAAACCCTCAAAACGTTCAGGATAACCTCTTTTCTCTTTCGGCAAAGAGGCTGCCTTTCCATTAACAATTTCAGGTACTACTCACTTTTTTACTTTCGTTCCACGGAGCCATGTGGTTATAGCTACTCTTTGGAATTGCGGTACATTCTTCATTTCCAGCACAACTTGGCACGTCAGTTTACGCGAACGCCCTCCGGAACTCATCCTTCCATATTGAGAAGGCTGAGAGCCGCTTAAACGATACCCCGTCAGTTCCTCATACCTGCCCGCCATTTGTGATAAAGAATTTTTTGTTGCCTGATCTATAGATAATTTTACATCCCCCCAGTCGGCTTTGTAGCTACTTGATCCTAATGAAGGTGCCTTCAACAATATCTGAAAAAGTCTACGAGCAAGATCCTTTGGGTCTGTATGTCCGTCATTCAGGATAAAAATCCCTCTACATGCCTGCTGAGCCTCCGGGAATTCGTACTCTGACTCGGTAGGTTTGCTTGATGACACAGCCGGATTCGCTTGCAGCAAAAGCCCTCCGAACAGCACAATGCAACTCATTTTTGAAAAATTCAACATATTCATATCCTCCCTGTTTGGCCACAAAACCTTGGCATTTGTTACTTTAAAATAATCAGTCACGTCTTTAATTCTATCTATAAAAATCAGTAAAATCTATCGTTAATATTTCCCTGTAATAACGCGGAACCTCCAAATTAAATAAAAAATCACGGACTTGTAAAAAATAATGCTGTTGAAAAACAAGAACGATCCTTTTTCAGCCCCCCCTAAAAAGACGATATTTTTTCTTCCGCCTCCTTCACAAAAAAGGCTGTTTTTAAAATGCTATCCGGCGTCAAAGACAAGCTATCAATATGATTTTCTACAAGAAATTGCGCAAAATCCGGATAATCACTAGGGCCTTGTCCACAAATGCCGATCTTTCTTCCTTTAGCTTTAACGGTTTTAATAACAGAAGCTATGGATCGCTTAACCGCTTTATTTCTTTCATCAAAAAGGTCGGATAAAAGGGCAGAATTTCGGTCAGTCCCCAAGGTCAATTGCGTTAAATCATTTGACCCTATGGAAAATCCGTCAAAAAGCTCTGCAAACTCATCGGCTAAGATCACATTACTCGGGATTTCACACATCATATAAACTTCGAGACCGGCCTGATGACGTTTCAAACCGTTTTTTTCCATTTCTTGAAAAACAAGATGAGCTTCCTCAAGGGTTCTGCAAAAAGGAATCATCACTTTGATATTTGTAAGTCCCATTTCTTCACGGGCTTTTTTGAAAGCGCGACATTCAAGGGCAAAAGCATCCCGATAGCGCACATCATAATACCGTGAAGCCCCTCGAAATCCAATCATGGGGTTATCCCTCTTTAGGCTCAAAAGGAGCTCCTCCAACAAGATTAGCATATTCATCGCTTTTAAAATCACTCAGACGCACAATCACGTCTTTTGGGTAAAAAGCCGCGGCAATCATGGCAATGCCTTCAGCCAGTTTATCCACAAAATAAAGGGGTTTATCATCATAGCCTTTAGTGATGTTGTTGATTTTCTTTCGTGTTTCAGCGTCTTTAATATCCTTAAAGTGCAAAAGAGCAAGGGGGTGAATTTTGATAAGATTGTTAATAATAAACTCTAACCTTGCAAGACCAACTCCGTCATTGGGGTAAAAAGATAATCGAAAAGCTTCAGAGGGTTTCGACAAATTCAACATCAGCTTTGTTTTGGTTTGCGGTATAGAGCCTAACTCTATACGCTCTTTTTGAAACGAAAGATTTCCTTGAAAAACAAGCCCTTCCTCCCCTTGAGCGCAACTCACCGTAACCTCTTGACCTGTTTTAAGGATTTTGCTCGCGTTTTTTGTCCCCACCACAGCCGGCAAACCTAACTCGCGACTGACAATAGCGGCATGGCATGTCCGACCTCCCCTATCGGTCACAATAGCAGAAGCTTTTTTCATAACGGGTTCCCAATCCGGGTCTGTTTTTTCAGTGACTAAAATATCGCCTTCTTTAAATTGAGAAAGATCGGCCGTACTTCGGATAAGGCGCACCTTTCCCCGAGCAATCTGATTCCCAACGGAACGCCCTGTTAAAAGGGGTTGAGGCGTTGGTTCGTCAAACTTAAATTTCTCGAGACTCTTGAAATCTTTTTGAGATTGAACGGTTTCAGGGCGGGCTTGCACAATAAAAAGCTCATCGGTTCGACCGTCCTTTGCCCATTCAATATCCATAGGCGTAAAGCTTTTATTCTTTTGGGTGTAATGTGCTTCGATTTCAACAGCCCATTTGGCCAATTGTAAAATATCATCATCGCTTAAGGCAAATGAATCTCGGTCTTTTTCTGAAACCGGCTTATTTAAAACACCCTTTTTTCCCTTGTCTTCATAAACCAATCTATGCTCTTTGCTTCCCAAAACCTTTTGCAAAATAGGTTTATGACCTGTTTTAAGAGTTGGTTTAAAGACATAATATTCATCCGGATTGACACTGCCTTGAACAATATTTTCACCCAATCCGTAAGAAGCATTAATCAAAACAGCCCCTTGAAAGCCTGTTTCCGTATCAACCGAAAACATCACACCGGAAGTTGCAAGGTCAGAGCGCACCATAGTTTGTACACACAAAGACAAAGAAATACGCTTCCCGTGGAAACCTTGATGAAGGCGATAGGATATGGCACGGTCGGTGTAAAGGGAGACAAAACATTTCTTACACGCCTCTAATAGAGCTTCATCCCCTTGGACATTCAAAAAGGTCTCTTGTTGGCCGGCAAAACTTGCACCGGGAAGGTCTTCTGCCGTGGCGCTACTTCTCACCGCAACATCACTTCTCTTTTGATTTTCTAAAACAAGGATGCCATAAGCTTCAAGAATTTCTGTTTCAAGCCTTGCTGACAAAGCCGTTCCTTGAATTAATTCCCTAATCTTTTTTCCTTGGGTTTGAAGAGAGACCGTATCTTCCGGTTTAATCTCCCCAAGCAACGCGGCTATGTTTTTTGCAAGATCGTCGGAAGCTAAAAATTCATCAAAGGCCTTTGTTGTAACGGCAAAACCGTTAGGAATACGAACACCCTTAGGTTGAAGAGCCGAATACATTTCCCCAAGGGACGCATTCTTTCCGCCCACCAGCGGGATATCTTCTATATGTATATCGTTAAACCATTTGATATAAGACATCTTTTGAGATGCGGTCATTGTCGATCCTCCCGGTGAAAAAGCTCTTACAATTATGTCGTGCTTTTTAGGCTAGCACAATGAAGTATCTCGAACCAATTTTCTTTGATAAACTTGAAAGTATGATAGATCGAGAAAACCCCGTACTGACGGCTGCACAAACAAAAGACCGAGAGAATCTCACCGTTCAAAACGGACTTGAGACCTTTGAGAGCTTGATGGAAAAAGCAGGAACCGCTGTTGCAACAGAAATCATACAGGCCTTTGCAAAGGGGAAAGTTCTCGTTTTATGCGGCCCGGGGAATAACGGCGGCGACGGATATGTAATTGCCCGCAAGCTAAAAGAAGCAGACTTTGACGTCACCGTTGCCTTTGACCTTACCGCCGCGCCCAAACTCTCATCGCAAGCGCAGCTCAACAAAGAGAAATGGACGGGGCCGCTTGTTTCTCTTGACCAAGGAGATTTTGAGTCCTCTGTTTTAATAGTAGATGCTCTCTTTGGAACAGGTCTTGAACGTCCGTTGTCAGGCATTTATCTTGAAACAGTACAAAAAATATCAAAGGCAACCGCCCCCTGCATTGCGGTGGATATACCGAGCGGACTTCATGCGGATTCCGGTGAAATTATGGGTAGCGCTGCCCCTGCTCAATTGACCGTGACCTTTGACTCCCTTAAACGGGGACACCTTCTTTTACCCGGAAAAAGTTATTGCGGTAACCTTAAAATCGCTGAAATTGGTTTTATCGATCTGTCGAACCTTGGGGGGTCTTTTTCCTATGAAAACACACCGGCTCTTTGGCGAGATGCCTTGCCCGTTCCCAAACCGACGGATCATAAATATACCCGAGGCCATTTGACGGTTATCGCAGGAGAAGAAATGACAGGCGCTCCTCGCCTTGCTGCCGAAGCGAGTCGGCGCATAGGAGCCGGCGTAACAACCCTTCTTTGCCCTATCAAGGCAAAAAGTCTCTATCAAACGACTACCTTGGGCGTGTTAGTTAAGCCCTATACAACACACGAAGACTTTGCAGCGGCGATTAATCAAAAAACGGTTCATAGCCTTTTAATCGGGCCCGGCCTTCTGCCCGATGCCGAAACAAGAACACTGGTGGAAATTGCCTTAAAAACCAAGAAAAAGATTGTCCTCGATGCCGGCGCCTTGTCTTGCTTTCAAGACCACAAAGAACGCCTGAGAGACTTGCTTCACAATGCCTGTATACTTTTGCCCCATGCAGGAGAATTTCAACGGATCTTTGAGCGGTACGGCAGCAAAATAGAAACGGCTCTAAAAGCCTCCAAAGAAACACAAGCCTGCCTCTTATTAAAAGGCGCTGACACAGTCATCGCTACTCCCGACGGCACTTGTTATATTAATACAAATGCCCCGCCGACCCTTGCCACGGCAGGAACAGGAGATGTCTTAGCCGGTCTCGTCGCCGGGTTAGCAGCCCAAGGGTGTTCACCCCTCATTAGCGCAGCAGCGGCGGCTTGGATACATTCAGAAGCGGCTCAGTTATTCGGGCGAGGCCTTATTGCAGAAGACCTCATCGAAAAAATCCCCCTCGTTTTGCAAGCTTTATAGACCCGATTTAAATGCGCGAGTGTATAATAAAAGGTTCGTTGTCTTTATTATCAAAAAGAAGCGCATCGAAGCCGTCATCTTCTTCATTAAAAGCAGAGAATTGCCCCCCGTCCTCTATCTCAGAGGAAGAGTTTTGACTTGAATCGGAAGAACTTAAAGAATCCATTAAACCGACTAGGCCGGCCGTATCCCAAAGGGCATCATGATAATTCCATCGAGTAGACGGAACACCGTGTTCTTCGCAAATTTTGGGTAAGTCGTAACCGTGTTTGCTAATAGCTCGCTTTGGGCTTGTATCCAGACGACCCAGAACAGAACTTAAAGCAAATGACGGGCGCGCCGTTTTTCTCTTTCGTTTAGAATCAGATCCTATCGTATCGGATGCTACCGTATTGGGATCAAGAGCATGGAAATCAACGGCAGGGCTATTTGGAGACATATTTTCTTGGTTTTCCATATCTTCCCGTGAGCGCTTAAGCGTATCACGTGCTTCTTTGCGTTCGGCACGGGACTTCGGTTGCGACAAAACCTGAAGTTTTTTCCCCGTACTTATTTCCTTCTTCCATTCCTTTTGAGTTTTTAAAGCGACTTTCTCGCGCAAACGTTTTTGACGTTCGGCATAAGAAACAGGTTTAAAGGTTTTGCGTTTAATCGGTGAAAAAATATCAAGCGCCGGCTTTAACTTGCGTGTGTAATCTCGCCTGACCATCCCAAGAGTACATTTAATATGAACTGTCCAGGGTTCAATCCCGTCAAGACGCTCAATTTCTTGATCCAGCATCCTAATATCAAACTGAGCATTATGAGCCACAAGTATAGAATTTTCGCCGCAAAAAGAACGCAGAGAGTCAAAAATATCAGCAAACTTCGGCGCATTTTTCAAATCATCCGCTGTTAATCCGTGAGCTTCATAAGCCTTTTGAGAAATTGAACGGCAAGGATTTACATAAGAATTAAAAGTATTACCTGTGAATTTTCCGTTAATCATTTCATAAATAGAAATTTGGACAATTCGGTCACCGCTTGTTACACCGGTTGTCTCCGTGTCAAACAGAAAAGCTCGACCTTCCGTCATCCATGTACGACTTCCGTCCCACTCGTCAACAATAGCTTGAACACTTTTACGAGGCGCAAAAACATCAAAATTAGGCAAAGGTAATTGGTTAAAAAGAGAAGCATTAACAACCGAATACCCCCCTGAAAAAAGGGTCAAAAAAGAAAAATAGAAAAAAGTTAAAAAACGCATGAAATATCTCCGTTACGGCAAAAAACACCGTTACGGTATATGTATAGATTAGTTGCTTATGTGTCAAAAATAATAGTATTATATTTAAATTAATTTTAACTAAAATTTTATATTTAAATCATGACAATGATAGAAAAAAGATAAGCGATTACAATAAAAAAAAGGGGGGCTCCGAGCGTTGATATCCGAAAAGGATTGTAAAATAAGTTTAATACGGCAAGGGGAGGCGCTCAAACAGATAGGTATAACCTTATCTTCGATCTCTATTTTAAAAGAGTCTTCCTGCGGGAAAGAGAGAGTTTAAACAAGACTTTTAAAAACGGTTCGTCTTTCAACATTATCAAAATCATAAAAAAACGAAAGCCGAGCGTACACACAATGTACAAATTTTTATGATATTGATAATAATATAGTTGACTACACACCTTTAAAATTCAAGTTTTTGAATTTTAGGATCATAAAAAGTATTTTTATTCAACAGTAACCGATTTTGCAAGGTTACGAGGCTGGTCAACATCGGTTCCCTTATGCACAGCGGTATAATAGGCTAATAGCTGCACCGGAACCGTATAAATAAACGGTGCTGTAAAAACAGTTGTATCCGGTACCGTCAGACGTGCTAAAGCATCTCCATGGTAGGCTTGTTGTCCTTTTTTATCAGAAATAAAAACGACTTGTCCTTTTCGTGCAGCAGCTTCTTGAACATTAGAAGCTAATTTTTCAAACAAAGCATCGCTAGGCGCTACAACAATAACGGGCACATTTTCATCCACAAGGGCTATGGGGCCGTGTTTTAATTCACCGGCAGCACAACCTTCTGCGTGAATATAGGAAATTTCTTTAAGCTTTAAAGCACCCTCAAGGGCTATGGCATAACTTGTACCGCGACCGATATAGAGAATATCCTGCGCTTTAGAGAGATCTTCGGCAATATCTTTGCACGATGCTGCAAGGCCGAGAACTTGTTCAAGGGCGTTGGGGAGGCTTGCCAAATCATGACAGTGTTGTTCCAGCTTTTCAGAGGAAACAAGGCCTCTTTCATGAGCCAAATGAAGGGCAAAGGCTGCTAAAACACACAATTGGGTTGAAAAAGCTTTGGTTGACGCAACACCTATTTCGGGGCCCGCATAAGTCATCAGCGGTGTATGAACAGCCCGCGCCAGAGAACTATTGGGCACATTGATAATACCGAGGGTTTGTTGCCTTTCGGAAACGGCGTATTCATGGGCGGCCATGGTATCTGCTGTTTCTCCGGATTGTGAGATAAAAAGGGCAACGCCTTCTTTCGGCATAGGAGGTTGACGGTATCGAAATTCCGAGGCAATGTCCACGTCTACGGAAATGCGGGCAATTTGTTCAATCCAGTACTTCGCCACAAGCCCCGCGTAATAAGACGTGCCGCACGCCACAATAGTTAATTTTGATATGCTATCGGGATCAAAAGTTAGCTTTGGGAAGGAAAGGCTCTTTTTATCAGCACTAAGATAAGTATTAAGAGTTTGACGAACAACGTCCGGTTGCTCATAAATTTCCTTAAGCATAAAGTGATCATAGGGCGCTTTAGAAATTGCCTCAAAGCCTGCCGTATACCTTTGCGAAGGACGTATTGCTTTTTTATGATCCTTATCAAAAATTTCGATATTATCCCGTGTCAGAACCGCTAAGTCACCGTCCTCAAGATAGGTAAGATTTTCTGCAAGGCCGGCCAAGGCCAGAGCATCAGACCCCAAAAACATCTCGCCCTTTTCTCCATGGCCAATGGCAAGAGGACTGCCTTTGCGCATGCCGTAAAGACGCGTCGGATCAGCTTTAAACATAATACCCAAAGCATAGGCGCCCTCAAGTTTATCAAGGGTTTTAAAGATGGCCTCCAAATGAGACGTTGATTCTTTTTCAAAAAAAGTTAACAACTGTGCAATGACTTCGGAATCTGTTTGGGAATAGAAGGAAAAACCTTTTTCAATCAGATCATCACGCAAAACCTTATAATTTTCAATGATGCCGTTATGAACAATAGCGACTTCTTCCGTCATATGAGGGTGTGCATTTTCTTCCGTCGGCATCCCGTGGGTCGCCCACCTTGTATGGGCAATACCGATAACACCGTCAATTTTCTCTTGGGCAAGTCGCGCATCAAGATTAACGATTTTTCCTTGTGATCGGCAACGCCGGATCTTGTTATCGTTAATGACGGCAATACCGGCAGAGTCATAGCCTCTGTATTCAAGGCGTTTTAGACCGTCAACAAGACGTTGTGCAACGGGCTCATGACTTAAAATTCCAACAATACCACACATGATTTAAGCAACTCTCTGTTTTTTTAGTTTCGATTTTGTTTCATGAATTTTCTTTGCTTTATCGGCAAAGGCTTTTTGAGGCGCCCGCGCAACGGCAAGCTCATCGTCTTCAACGGACTCCGTAATGGTACTGGCAGCACCAATAATAGCATTTTTTCCAATGCTGACAGGAGCAACCAAACAAGAGTTAGAGCCGATAAAGGCGCCTTCGCCAATTTCCGTCCTATGTTTAAAATACCCGTCATAATTGCACGTAATGGTTCCCGCCCCGATATTGGCTTTCGCACCGACGGTTGCATCTCCCACATAACTTAAATGGTTGGCTTTAGAGCCGGAGGCAAAGGTTGCGTTTTTAACTTCCACAAAGTTTCCGATACGAGCTTCTTGGCCGATTATGGTGCCGGGGCGGAGCCGCGCAAAAGGGCCTATAACCGCTTTTTCTTCAATTAAAGCGCCTTCAATGTGAGAAAAAGCTTTAATGAGCGAACCGCTTTTAACGGTAACTTGAGGCCCAAAAAAAATATTGGGTTCAAGGGTGACATTGGGTTCAATAACGGTATCATGGGAAAAATAAACGGTTTCCGGCGCAACCATAACGCATCCAAGATCAAGAAATTCTAAACGACGTCTGTTTTGATAGCGAGCTTCTGCTTGGGCAAGATCCCTTTGTGTGTTTACACCTTCAACTTCCTCAAAAGGGACACTTAGAGTTTGAATATCAAATTTATGGGCGCGGGCAGCTTCAATCGCATCGGTTAAGTAGTGTTCCCCGTTGGCTTTTTGAGCCTTTATATCCGGCAATACCTTTTTCAAACAGGAAGCCTTAAAAGCCATAACCCCGGAATTACAAAAAGTAATTTCTTTTTCAACGTCAGTTGCATGCTTAAACTCAACAATTTTAAGAAGCTTACCCGCCTGATCGCACACAAGGCGGCCGTAGGCATTGGGGTCCGGAGGGGTCATTCCCACCACCACAACGCCTGTCACAGCTTCTTGTCGGGACGGCATTGACAAGAAATCAATCACGGTTGCAACGGTACTTGATTTTATAAGGGGTGTATCGCCAAAGAGAATAATAACGGTATCCTCTTCTTGTAAAGAGAGGCCTTCCAAGGCACAGGATACCGCATGCGCCGTTCCCAACTGCTCTGTTTGATAGGCAATGCGGGCACTTTTTTCAAAAGAAGTCACAAACTCGGCAACATCCGTCATGGCCGGCGCCAAGACAACGGTTGTGGCAATAGAGGTCTTGTTTGCAAGAGAAGACGACAACTTTCGGGTCGCCTTTAAAACATGACCAAGCAACGGAAGTCCTGCAATATTATGCATCACCTTGGGTTTCTTTGAAACCATACGGGTACCGTTTCCGGCAGCCAAAATAATTAAACAGGTTTGAGAGGGTCTCTTTATCATATGAACCTTAATCTATTAAATACAAATACTTTTACATAGGCTACGCTCTACTTGCAAGTACGGTAACTATGACAATTTATTACAGGACTTTTACCGCCCGACGCTTACAAAAAAATCCGGTATGGGAAGGTTCAAGCGCACGGGAGCCCCCGTTTCCGAAACAAATTCAAGGCTCGTTGCAGCAAGATGCATGGTCGTATCTTCATCCAAAGGATGAGCCTCTTTGCCGCCATACTTGCCGTCTCCTAAAATAGGGCAGCCCAGCCCTTCCAGCATATGAACTCTCAACTGATGGGTACGCCCCGTATGGGGAAACAGCTGAACCAAAGTAATATTGCGATCACGATCGTAAGCAACTTCTCGATATTCCGTTAAAGCCTCTTCGACAGTCTCAGCCTTACAAGATACTTTTTCTCGTTCGATACCGCGCATTTTTCCAAGGGGGAGGTCAATTTCTCCTGCATGGTGCTTAGGGCGACCGACAATAACGGCATGATAGACCTTTCTGATCTTACGTTTTTGAAAAGCGCCCGTATAATAACGGGCACTTTCTTGGGTCTTGGCCAAAATCAAAAGCCCTGCCGTATCTTTGTCCAAGCGATGGGTAATGCGTAACGGCTCTAACTGACCTTCTAATAAATGATCCAGGTATAAATCGACATAATCCGTCAAACCTGTTCCCCCCTGCACAGACAGGCCTTGAGGTTTATTAATCACAACGCAAGACGCATCTTCGTAAACAATGTTTTGTTGCAAAAGAGACCGCGTTTTACGATTACCTATAGGCTTTGAATCCTTTGAAAAGGTCTTTTCAACTTCGGCAAATTGGGGCGGAAAACGAACGGCATCTCCTTTTTGAAGGATATAACTCGTTTTAATACGTTTTTTATTCACGCGCACTTGCCCTGTGCGAAGCCACTTTTGAAGCTCGCCGAAGGAGACGCGCGGATAGGCCTTTTTTACCCATCGATCAAAGCGCACACCGCACGCATCGGGGCTTTTGATCTCAACCATGATACTCATATACTGTTACTCTAATTTTATAAAATGAATTTGGAAACGTCGACCTGTTTCGCCAGCTCACCGACTCGCTTGTCCACATCCTTAGCAGAAATCGTAATGGTTTCGCCACCTTTTTCGCTCGCCTCAAAACTAATATCTTCCAAAAGCCGCTCCAAAACCGTATGAAGACGGCGTGCGCCGATGTTTTCGACATTCTCATTGATCTCGGCAGCAAGGGTCGCCAAAGCCGTGATACTGTCCTTTGTAAACTTAAGAGTCACATTTTCTGTTGCGATCAGAGCTTCATATTGTTTGATAAGGCTGGCTTCCGGCTCAACCAGAATGCGCGCAAAATCCTCCTTAGACAAGGATTGCATTTCAACACGAATAGGCAAACGCCCTTGCAGTTCCGGTAAAAGATCAGAGGGCTTTGAGACATGAAAAGCCCCTGACGCAATGAATAAAATATGATCCGTCTTAATGGGGCCGTGTTTTGTTGAAACCGTTGTTCCTTCAATAAGGGGAAGCAAGTCACGCTGCACCCCTTCCCGACTCACATCTCCGCCACGGAGCTCTGAGCGCCCGCATATTTTATCGATTTCATCCAAGAAAACAATGCCGTTTTGCTCAACGGACTTAAGAGCTTCGGAAAGGGTTTTTTCTTGGTCAATGAGTTTTTCGGCTTCTTCATGTGTCAACACTTTCAAAGCTTCGGAAACCTCAAGTTTACGATCTTTCATAGGCACACTACCGAAGCTTTTACCCAAAAGATCACCAAGGTTTAACATCCCCATTTGAGCTCCGGGCATCCCCGGAATATCCATTGTCGGCATTTGCCCTGCAGAATGATCCGGCACTTTTATCTCGATTTCTCGGCTGTCAAGACTGCCTTCCCGCAACATTTTACGAAATTTTTGACGGGTTTCCTCAGAGGCCCCCTCTCCCACAAGCACATCAATAACCTGTTCTTCCGCAGCCTGTTCTGCCGCCTTTCTAACGGTATGGCGTTGAGCTTCTTTGGCATTTAAAATTGCCATATCCACAAGATCACGGATAATCTGCTCAACATCGCGCCCCACATAGCCTACTTCTGTGAATTTTGTCGCCTCAACCTTAACAAAAGGAGCATTGGCCAATTTTGCCAAACGCCTTGCAATTTCTGTTTTACCGACACCTGTCGGGCCAATCATCAAAATGTTTTTAGGAAGAATCTCATCCCGCAAACTTTTATCAACCTGTTGACGACGCCAACGGTTTCGAAGGGCAATAGCAACGGCTTTCTTAGCGTCTTTTTGACCAACGATATTACGATCTAATTCGGCAACGATCTCTCTGGGTGTTAATGCGTGTATCATTAGTCAATACTCTCAATAATAATATTTGAATTGGTATAAATGCATAAGCCGGCGGCGACTTCCATCGACTTTTTTGCTATTTTTTCAGGCGTCATTCCCTTAATATCAATAAGGGCTCGGGCAGCCGATAGGGCATAAGCTCCGCCTGATCCGATCCCGATCAAGCCGTCTTCAGGCTCTAACACATCCCCTGTTCCGGTGAGAATCAAGGAGACGTTTTTATCGGCCACAGCCATCATAGCTTCAAGGCGACGCAAATACTTATCGGTTCGCCAGTCTTTGGCCAACTCGACACAGGCTCGGGTCAATTGTTTCGGATATTGCTCAAGCTTACTTTCAAGGCGCTCGAAAAGAGCAAAAGCATCGGCAGTCGCCCCTGCAAAACCAACAATTACATTTCCGTCACCCAGACGGCGCACTTTTTTGGCATTTGATTTTAACGTAATACTGCCCAAGGTCACTTGACCGTCACCGGCAATCACGACCTTATCTCCCAATCGAACAGAGAGAATGGTCGTACCGCGCCAATTTTTTTCTGTAATTGCTTGCATGCTATTCCCTTATAACTGAAAAAGTGTACTATATTGAGTGTTTATAGCACTTTCTCTCTTTAATTTCAAAGTAAGGATTTTCAAAGAATGGCTTATGACCCTAATAATATTTTTGCAAAGATTCTAAAAGGTGATATTCCTTGTCAAAAAATTTATCAAGACAAGTACGCCTTAGCTTTCTATGACGTTAATCCGCAGGCAGCTCTCCATGCCCTGATCATTCCAACGGGCCCTTATATATCCGGTGATGATTTCCATGAAAAGGCAAGTGATGCCGAGCTCGTCGGGTATTACCGAGCCCTTAATAAAGTTCTTGAAGTGCTTAACCTTAAAGAAAATGACGGTTATCGTTTGTTATCCAATAGCGGAAAAAACGCCGGACAAGAGGTTCCCCACTTTCATACCCACATTTTTGGAAAGCAACGCCTTGGTCCTATGCTTTCTACGGTTAAAAAATGAACTGTCACGGCACAAGTCTTGTGATTAATAAGCAAGGACTTTTATTGCGCGGCAAACCCGGCTCCGGCAAATCGGACTTAGCCTTACGACTGATACATCAAGGGGCAACCCTCATCGCCGATGATCAAACAGAAGTCATTGCAAAAGATAAAACGTTAATCGCTACCTGCCCCAAACCCCTTGAAGGCAAACTCGAAGTGCGCGGTATCGGTATCCTTGACGTCCCTTTTGTCAAAAAACACCCCCTCCATATCCTCATAGATCTTGTGAATTGGCAAAATATCGAGAGACTCCCCGAAAAAAAAACAGAACAACTTGAAGGGGTTACTTGCTCTTTTTATGAACTGGATCCCTTTGAATTGTCCGTTTTAGATAAAATTAAAAAAATAATTTCACTTTAGACATTTTTTTCATTCCTATTAATCTTTTATTAATAAAAGATCGATATTATTTAAATATCAACAAAAAGGAATTACAAAATGAAAATCTCTAATTTGTGTAAAGTCAGTGCTTTAGCCGTCAGTCTTGCCGTTATGGGAGCACCTTCAAGCGCAAACGCTATAAGCGTCAGCGATATGGTTAATAAAGTTGTAGCCTATATCGCTAAAAAAGGCGCAAGCAAAATGTGTATCAAAGGCAACATCTTTAACGGTGTAGTTTCCATACGCTCCTTTGAAGGAAATCTGTGCAATGCATCTGCAGGAACAGCAGGTCTTGCTCTTGCAACCTGCCTTGAAGCGAATACTGAAAAGTTTAACGAGTCAGGCTGCTTTAAAAAAGCCGTAAAAAAATTAGGTCTCAGCGGCACTGAAGGTACGGCAGCAATTTTAGCCGCAGCGAAAACTGCCATGGAGGCAGAAATTACAAAGGTAGGCTCTAACGTCGCACAAATGGCTTGTGCAAAAGCAAGTACCCTACCGGATGGTACGGCCAAAACTATTGCTCTGTCAAAATGCCCCGTTTAAATAGTAAATAAATTAAATAAGTCTAAAACCCTCATTTTTTGAGGGTTTTTTTATTTTCTTGCTTTTTTTTCTTAGAACGGTCATCTTTTATAACGGTTACAACGGCATGAACAGGAAAAATCATGGCCCCCTCTTTTACAAAAACCTTTTTCGCACTCTTTTTACTTTTCTTTACATTTTCTCCCCTTAAAAGCAACGCCCAATCGACAAATGCATATACCTCTCAAAAAAAGCCTTATTCTTCTGCCTCTTTAGAAACGCACTTTCAACACCCTTTTTGTTTTAAAACAAACAATAAAGACGAAAATGCAGCGCAAAAATACACAAAAGTCATTCAGCTTTATAAGGCAACTTTCAAAGCCCCTAAAGATCCCGAAAGCGTTTGGGATCCGATCTATCTTCAAAAAAATCCTCATATTTTTGAAGCTATTCAAGAATTTGAAACGGGTCGCAGAGCGCAAACCTTAAAACAGGTTAACTTAGAAGGGAAAACAGCCCAAGAAATCCACACAGAACTTTTGAAGCTTGGTTTTTTTCAGACAAAACTTCCCCTTAGAGCCTCTTTTAAAAAACAAACCTATTGGCTGACAAACGGAAAAACTACAAAAGACCCTGACCATAAAAATCTTGTCTACACTCATTTTTACACCCACGCCGACGGAAGTCTTGTCCGCATCAAGGCCGCAGGCATACCGGATTTTAGGGGAAAGCATCCAAGACGAAGCCCCCATGCTATTAAGGCCGTTCTGCTTAATACGGATCCGAACCTCTGCCAAAGGAAAAACTGTAACTATGACACAAGTTATCAAAACGAAGCGTTTAAAGTCACCAATGAAAACCGGCCTGTTCCAAAGGCACCCAGTGCCAAATGCGGCTTAAAGCTTCCCCCAAACACAGGAAGTTCCCTAGATGAACAAAAAGCAGATGTTATTAAAAATGCCGTCATGAACTTTGCCCATACCAACCTTAAAACAACTTGTCCTCCTCCGCAGTAAAGGATAAAAGCTCTTTTAAATACCTCCGCTCATAAAGGTGCGGATAAAAGAAGGATAAGTCTGTGGATAACCCGAAAGGTCTTTTTATTCCCATTTCATGCTAAAATTATACAAGACTTATTCACAGGATTACATCTTGTGAACAACCTGTGAATAAAAAGTAAAGCTCTTTGCAAAATAAACCGTTCGGGCTGTGGATAAAGATTTGCACATCTCCCTGAAAACACTTATCCTTAAGACAACAATAACAACAATATAATATATATTAATAATGATTATATTAGAGAGACTCTTAAAAACGAAAAAACCAAGCCCTCGTATTCCTATTTGGTTCATGAGGCAAGCAGGCCGTTTTTTACCGGAATATCGAGAGCTTCGCCGGAAACACCCGAGTTTTCTCGATTTTTGTCAAAACCCTAAGGATGCCTCGGAGGCGACATTGCAACCTTTAAGGCGCTTTGATCTTGATGCGGCTATTATTTTTTCAGATATTCTGGTCATTCCGAGTGCTTTGGGACAAAAAGTTGAGTTTTTAACCGGAGAAGGCCCTAAGCTTACCCCTATTACGTCTGAACAAGAGCTATCTGCCCTTAATTTTGATCAGTTTGAAAAACGCCTACAAGCAACACCGGAGGCCATTTCTTTGACAAGGCAGGCTCTCCCCAAAGAAAAAGCTTTAATTGGCTTTGCCGGGGCTCCTTGGACGGTTGCGTGCTATATGATTCAAGGCGGAGGGTCTAAAAATTTTGATGAAGCTCGCTTGATCATTGCTAAAGATCCTGTGTTTTTTGATAAGTTAATGATGATGTTAGTTGAGGCAACGGCACTTTACCTTATCGCTCAAGCAAAAGCGGGGGCAGATGTTTTAAAGCTTTTTGATTCCTGGGCAGGGCTTTGCCCAGCTTGGCTTACGGATAGAGCTTTAATTAAGCCTGTGAAGCAAATCATTGAGCGCGTGAGGGAAGACTGCCCTCAAATTCCTATTCTTTACTTTCCGCGGGGAAGCGGTGAAAAAGTCTTATCCTTGGGGCGGTCGGTTAAAGCCGACGGTGTTGCATTGGATCATTTTATTGATCCGTTTTTTGTTCGGGATACCTATTATACTCATGGGGCTCCTTTAGCCCTTCAAGGGGGGCTTGATCCTCTTGTTATGGCAGCAGGAGGGGCTTTGTTGGAAAAAGAAGTTTATCGCTACCTTGAGGCTTTTAAAGGCCTTCCTTATATTTTTAATTTAGGGCACGGTATGATTCCTTCTATGCCTATAGATCATGTAACCCGGACCATTTCTTACGTCCGCACTTGGGAGAAGGAAAACTTAAGAATTGCTATGTAGTTAACGCTGCAAACCGGTGAGAGATTGGGTTGGCGTAAACTCATAAAGGGTGTGTTCGACTAAATTATGTTGAAAGTAGGGATCAAGTTCTAATATTTTTTGCAGCTCTTCTTTACTTTCACTTTTAGCAATGATAACTCCGCCTGTGAGAGGAACTTGGCGGCCGGAAATAACAAAGGTGCCGTTGGTGTAGTGCTCGTTAATAAATTTTAAATGTGCTTCTCTGTGTGAGTTGATCACTTCCAAGTCAGCTTTGTAAGTCAGAATAACAACGAATAACGGATCATTTTCTTTCATTTTGAACCTCTTTTTCAGGATAAAGGACGGCCGTTTTGAGTAAGTCTTCAGGGACTTTTAGTCCAAGGGCTTTTCTGGCTGTTGTATTGATATAAAGTTGGTGAGTGCCGGGTGTTGTAATGGGGAGGTTTTCAATATTTTCTCCGTCCAAGAGGCGTTTTATATACTCTCCTGTTTTTCGTCCGACGGTATAGTAACTGTAGCTTATGCTTGCAAAAGCCCCTTCTTTGACGGATCCGTTATCCGAGGTGAAAACGGGCAATTTGTGAACATAACTTAGGCTTGCCAATTGAGGCATGGCTGAAATGACCGTATTATCTTGCGGGACATAAAGGGCTTGCACCCCTTTTCCGACAAGTTTTCGAACGGCTAGCGCCAAATCAACGGCCTTGGTTACGGGGGCGTCAATAACGCTGATTCCTTCTTTTTCTGCTTTTTCTTTAAAGGCTTTAATGACGCTAACGGAATTAGATTCTCCGGGGTTGTAAAGAACACCAACGGTTTTAAGGTCGGGAACAAGCGTCTTCATGAGGTTTATTTGAGCATCTAAGGGGGGGTAATCAATTACACCGGTTAAGTTTTTGACCGGTATCTTTAGATCTTTTACCAGCCGTGATGAAATAGGATCTGTTACTGCCGTAAAGACAATAGGAATCCCTTTTCCCCGTGTCGCAGAAATGGCTCCTTGGGCCGTTGGTGTGCCTATGGCCACGAATACTGTCGGCTTTGGGATATGAGAGGCAAGGTTTTGAGCGATCTGAGAACCGGTTGTGATGTTTCCTTGAGCATTTTTATAAAGAACGGTGATATTTTCACCGTCAACAAATCCGTAATCCTTTAAAGCATCCAAAATGCCTTGGCGCGCCGCATCTAATGAGGGGTGTTCGACAATTTGGCTCATGGCAATAATAAAGGGCGTTTTTGTCGTGCCTTGAAGATTTTCTTGAGAAATTGCTTGGTTTTGAGGCCATAAGGCCATTAAGGTAAACAGACCTATTAAGCAGCGGAGGCGCATATTTTTTCCTTTTTATTGGAGAGAGTTTCTTTGAGATCATACAATATATTTAAAGCTTCTCGAGGCGTTAATTGATCAAGGGCAATGGTTTTTAGGTGCTCTTCGACGGGAGAGGGAGCAGATATCGTGACAGGTTGATCAAGAGGCAATTCTGTTGTGTGAGAGTCTTCAAAAAGAGGAAGACTTGAGAGCTTCTTTTCGCTTTGAGCCTTTGTGTTTTCCAATGTTTTGAGCAAATCTTCTGCACGATGCAGAACGGATTGAGGAACACCTGCTAGTTGTGCAACATAAAGACCGTAAGATTTATTTGCACATCCTTTGATAACTTCGTGTAAAAAGATTGCCTTATCATTCCATTCACGGATCTTCATCGTATGACAGGCAAGGTTTTTCAACTTTTTTTCTAACTGCGTAAGCTCATGGTAGTGGGTCGCAAAAAGAGTACGGCATTTTGTAACATTATGGAGATGCTCAAGGACGGCCCAAGCAAGGGATAGCCCGTCATAGGTTGATGTTCCCCGCCCCACTTCGTCTAAAATAACAAAAGATCGTTCGGTTGCTTGGTTTAAAATAGCCGCGGTTTCCACCATTTCGACCATAAAGGTGGAGCGACCTCTAGCCAGATCATCAGAAGCACCGACCCTTGAGAATAGACGATCTACCAAGCCAATGTGAGCAGAGGTTGCCGGAACAAAAGACCCTGTTTGGGCTAGAATTGTAATGATTGCATTTTGCCGCAAATACGTACTTTTACCGGCCATATTCGGCCCGGTAAGGAGCCAAAGGTTCCGAGTCTCTCCAAGGTTACAGGCGTTGGGGACAAAAGCATCCTCTTGATTGTCTTTTAAGGCCTCTTCTACAACAGGATGACGACCTCCCAAGATATTAAACTCGAGGGATTCGTCAATATGAGGACGGCAAAAATGCCTTTCAAGGGCAAGGGTACTGTTCGAGAGGGTGACATCGAGCTCTGCGATACTTTGTGCGGTGGTTGAGATTGCTTCTCCTTGGGTGATTACATCTTGTACAAGGTCTTCATAAAGGCGCCATTCAAGGTTAAGAGCTTTGTCTGCGGCATTTGAGAGCTGCTGTTCAAGCTCGCCGAGCTCAACGGTTGTATAGCGCATGGCACCGGCCATGGTTTGGCGGTGGATAAAATCATAAGGGACTTTATCAGTATGAAGAGCGGTGATTTCTATGTAATAGCCCAATATATTATTGTGCTTAATTTTTAGGGAAGAAATACTATGGTCTTGGCGATATTTGTCTTGTAATTGTATAATGAGGGATCGGCCTTGGTCTCGAAGAGTTAAAACGTTATCGAGTTCCTCGAGATATCCTTTTGCAATAAAGCCTCCGTCCCTTGCCAGCATGGGCAAGTCTTCCCGCAAAGCCCGTGTGAGGCGATCAACTAAAGAGGCATGACGGCCTATGTTTTGCTCAATTTTAATAAGCCCTGAAGGAAGGGAATCCCCCAAGGAATTTTCTTGAGCAAGGCGCTCTTTGATTCGGATAGATTGCTCAAGACCGATTCGTAAAGCTAAAAGATCTCGGGGGCCACCTCTTCCCATACTTAAACGTCCAAGGGAACGCTCAAGATCCGGAAAAGAAGTTAAAAATGATTGCAGATCTTCTCTAAAAGAAGAATGATGTAGACAATATTCAATGCGATCAAGGCGCGTTTTAATGGTTGTTACATCTCTTAAAGGGGCAGAGAGGTGACGGGAAAAAAGGCGTGCTCCTGCAGGTGTTTTTGTATGATCTACGGCATGCAAAAGAGAGCCCTTATACTCACCGGACAGGGTTATTGTAAGTTCAAGGTTGCGCCGCGTTGAGGGATCTATTTCAAGTCCTCCTCCGGCTAGAAAACGCTTTGGAAGGGCTAGTCGCGGCATAGAGCCTTTTTGGGTGAGTTGCACATAGTCAAGTAATGTGCTGGCGGCCGTAATCTCATTAGTTTTGAATTGTCCGAACCCGTCAAGGGTTTTGACCTGATAGTGTTCTTGAAGGCGTTTTGAAGCATTTTGTTCATCAAAGCGGCTATTGGGAAGCGGTGTTAAGGATTTTTTATGATCTTGAAAAAGTTCAAATAAATCGGGATCTTGTAAGAGACGCTCCGGTAAGACCATTTCACTTGGATTAGCGGTCGCTATAAGGGTAGCCAATTGGTCTGCTTTGCAGGATTCGACATAGAAATCCCCCGTGGAAATATCGATAACAGCAAGACTTAAAAAAGCATCGTCTTTCTTTTTTTCATCACAAATAAGAGCTAGAAAATTATTTTGCCGTGCATTTAAAAGGGTGTCTTCTGTGAGAGTTCCCGGCGTTACAACTCTTACAACTTCGCGATTTACAACCGATTTAGCACCGCGTTTCTTGGCTTCTGAGGGGCTTTCCGTTTGCTCGCAAATGGCAACGCGAAAGCCTTGACGTACTAAACGAGCAAGATAATTTTCATAGGCATGAAAAGGAACCCCGCACATGGGAATATCATCCCCTTCGGCCTTTCCGCGTTTGGTTAGGGTAATATCCAAAGCCTTAGAGGCTTTGACGGCATCCTCAAAAAACAGCTCATAAAAATCTCCCATGCGATAAAAGAGAAGACAGTCTTGATGATCTTTTTTGATGTGGTGATACTGAACCATCATGGGGGTCATTTTGCGGCACTCCAAAGGGATAAAAAAACAAGCTGTTTTAGATATACCACACGGATTTACGGAAAAAAACCTTTATGCTTTTTCTATATATTTCTAAAAAACAAAGTGTTTTTAGCGAATTCTTTTCTTCTTTAGAATCTGATATTGAGGCGGGAAGCTTTATCAGGGTGCGATGATCAGCGCTTGTGCCCTTTTTTAAATTTGCTTGTGAGTCTTCTTTAACAGGTGTAATCTAAAATAAAAATTGTAATGATTATCTATGCTTTCCGAAACCTTTTTAGACTCTCTCGCAGATCACTATTTACTTTTTAAAGCTTTTCATATTGTTTCGGTTATCTCTTGGATGGCGGGGCTTCTTTATTTGCCGCGTCTTTTTATGTATCATTGTGAGGCTGAAAAAGGATCTAAGCAAAGCGAGACCTTTAAGGTGATGGAATATCGTTTGATGAAAATTATTATGATGCCGGCTATGCTGCTCTCCTTCCTTTTCGGAGGCATTTTATTGCTTGTTCCGGGGGTTTTAGAACGCCCTTTCGGTTGGTTTCACGGAAAATTTCTAGCTGTTTTGTTGCTGGCCGGATTTCATGGTGTTATGGGGAAATGGAGAAAGGATTTTGCAAGAGATGCCAATCAAAAGTCCCAAAGCTTTTTTCGCATTGCTAACGAAATCCCTACCGTTTTGATGATTATTATTGTCTTTTTAGTTGTTTTGAAACCTTTTTAGGGGTATAAGATACGTGTAAAGATTATTTTCTCTAAAAAAATTATATCCTTTATTTCCAATCTTTTTTACAAAGAAGTCCTTAAAAATTAATGCTTTAAATTTAACTGTGAGCACATTTTATTATATGAATATCCCTGATCTTAAAAGAAAAAAGCCTGAAGAGCTTTTAGAAATTGCAAAAGAACATGACATTGAAAATGCGGGCACATTGCGTAAGCAAGACTTGATTTTCGCCATTTTAAAAAAGCTTGTTGCACAAGATGCCCCTATTAACGGCGCCGGAACTCTTGAAGTTTTACAAGACGGTTTTGGTTTTTTAAGATCCGCCGAGGCAAACTATTTGCCGGGGCCGGACGATTTATATGTTTCTCCCAGTCAAATTCGTCGTTACGGTGTCAGAACCGGTGATTTTATTGAGGGAACCATTCGAGCCCCAAAATCAAATGAGCGTTATTTTGCTCTTAACAAAATTGATCGGATTAATAAGCAAGAACCCTCAAAAACGCGTCATCGTATCAATTTTGATAACTTAACACCTTTGTTTCCGGATGAGCGTTTTCGTTTCGAAATGGAAGATAATCCGGATATAAAAGCTAAAGACAGAGATTATTCCGGGCGTGTGATTGACCTTGTCGTACCCCTTGGTAAAGGTCAACGCGCTTTAATCACGGCGCCGCCTCGTACGGGTAAAACGGTGATGTTGAAAAGTATTGCTCACTCTATTGAAGCAAATAACCCCGAAGTTGAATTGATTGTTTTATTGATTGATGAGCGCCCGGAAGAAGTGACCGATATGGCTCGTTCTGTTAAAGGAGAGGTGGTGAGCTCAACCTTTGATGAGCCGGCAACACGTCATGTTCAAGTGGCTGAAATGGTCATAGAAAAAGCAAAACGTTTGGTCGAGCATAAAAAAGATGTTGTGATTTTATTGGATTCCATTACCCGTCTTTCTCGAGCTTATAACACGGTTGTTCCCTCCTCGGGAAAGGTTTTAACAGGTGGTGTTGATGCGAATGCGTTGCATCGCCCGAAACGCTTTTTCGGTGCAGCTCGTAATGTTGAAAACGGCGGTTCCCTTACAATTATTGCAACGGCTTTGATTGATACGGGTTCTCGTATGGATGAAGTTATTTTTGAAGAGTTTAAAGGAACGGGCAACTCTGAAATTATTTTGGATCGCAAGCTTTCTGACAAAAGAATTTATCCTGCCATTGATGTAACAAAATCAGGGACTCGTAAGGAAGACTTACTTGTTGGAAAAGAAGAACTTTCTAAAATGTGGATTTTGCGTCGAATTCTTGATCCTATGGGCTCCCAAGAAGGAATGGAATTCCTTTTGGAAAAAATGCGTCGAACAAAATCAAATGCTGATTTTTTTGATTCTATGAATTCTTAGGCAAAGTGATTCTTTAAATGTTATCCCCTTTAAATGTTTCACGTGAAACAATTGATAGGTTGAAAATTTATGAGGCGTTGCTTTTAAAGTGGCAGCCCCATTTAAACCTTGTTTCAAAAACAACGTTAAGTGATTTGCGGCAACGTCATTTTTTAGATAGCGCTCAACTTTTTTCTGAAATTCCCAATAAAAATGCCGTTGTTTGTGACCTTGGATCGGGAGCCGGTTTCCCCGGGGCTGTTTTGGCAATAATGGGGTGCGAGAATGTAACTCTTATCGAGAGGGATAAGAAAAAATGCACGTTCTTGAGGAATGTTTCACGTGAAACAAATATAAGGTTTTCTGTTTTTGAAGGAGACGTTAAAGAATTCGACAAAAAGGCGGATATTATCACGAGTAGAGCACTTGCTCCTTTAAAAGATCTTTTGCAGTTAGCCCGGCCGTTAATAAAACCCACAACCGTTTGTTTGTTTTTAAAAGGAAATGGCGTTGAAGGTGAGTTAAAAGATATTCCTTTGGGTATGGAAATGACATCATTAAAAAAGCAAAGTATTTCTTCGAAAGAGGGGCGCGTTTTGATCTTAAAAAATATTTTTTATCCGGTAAAAAAATAATCTAAGTCTTTTTAATAAATATTATTGACAATTAGGCAATTGTCTTATCGGATCTAGGGTAGGCTAAAATTTATACCGGATAAACTAAAGCATAAAACCCTGTTCTAAAGAGAGATAATGCAAGTCTCAGCTTGCTTTTTCCCTCTTTTCTTCATAGGATCAAATAACAGTCTTAATCTTAAAAAAGTGACATAAATGAAACTACGTTTTGCGCCCAGTCCAACGGGCAACCTTCATGTTGGCAATGCTCGAACTCTTCTGTTAAATTGGCTCTACGCCAAAAAGAAAGGTGCAGAGTTTATTTTGCGTTTTGATGATACGGATCTTGAGCGTTCAAAGGATGAGTATGCCGAGCAGATTAAACAGGATATGGCGTGGCTTGGTTTGGATTATGACGCTGTGATTAAGCAATCTGATCGCTTAAAGGTTTATCAAGAAGCGGCAGAAAAACTTAAACAGTCCGGGCGGTTATATCCTTGTTATGAGACAAAACATGAACTGGATTTCAAACGTAAACGTCAATTATCCCAAGGTCGCCCGCCTATTTATGATCGGGCAGCTTTGCGCCTAAGTGCTGATGAAGTTGCTGCTTTTGAAGCAGAAGGACGTATTCCTCACTGGCGCTTTCAGCTGGAGGATGTGACAATTACATGGCAGGACGGAGCCCATGGAGAGCTGAGTTTTGACGCAAAACATTTCAGTGATCCTATTTTAATTCGAGAAAACGGTGCTCCTGTTTATACTTTATCCGGTGTTGTTGATGACCTTGATCTTGGCATTACCCACATTATACGAGGGGATGACCATATTTCTAATACGGCCATACAGATACACCTTATGGAGGCTTTAGGCGGACGCGGAGAAGACTTCGTTTTTGTTCATCTTCCTTTGCTTACAGGGGCTGACGGAGAGGGGCTTTCCAAGCGTTTGGGCAGCCTTGGTCTTAAGGATTTAAAGGAAGAGAATTATGAAGCAATGGCTTTGGTTAATTACCTCGGGCAGTTAGGAAATTCGGAAGAAAGCGACATCTCGCTTAGTTTAAAGGATTTTATAGCTTCTTTTGATCTTTCAAAATTCGGTAAATCCTCTCCCAAATTTTCCCAAGAGGATCTTCTGCGTGCCAACGGTAAATTCTTGCAAGTCGTCCCCTTTGAGCAAATTAAAGGCCGCCTTGATGATCTTGGATTTACCAAAACGACAAAAGCATTTTGGGAAACGATTCAAGGCAATTTAACATTGCTTACCGACGTAAAAGAATACGAAGAGATTTGCTTTTCAACGATTACTCCTAAAATTGAAGAGCATGACTTTATTGAACAAGCAAAGGAGGCTTTACCAAAGGCTCCTTGGAATGAAGAGACTTGGGTGCAATGGACATCGGCTTTAAAAAGTCAAACAGGGCGTAAGGGAAAAGCGCTCTTTATGCCTTTACGCCAAGCCCTAACCGGTGAAGATCACGGGCCGGAAATGAAAAAATTATTGCCTTTTATCGGCTATGAAAAAGCCCTAAAACGCTTAAACGGCAACAGGGAATAGTAGGAAGTCTAAAACACATGACCTTAAAAATTTATAATACTTTAACCAAAAAAATAGAGACTTTTAAGCCTGTTATCCCGGGCAAAGCGGGGATGTACGTATGCGGTCCGACGGTTTATGATCGTGCCCATATCGGAAATGCGCGACCTGTTGTTGTGTTTGATACCCTTTATCGTATTTTATCCTTAGACTACCAAGTGACCTATGTAAAAAATATCACCGATATTGATGATAAGATCATTAAAGCTGCCCGTGACAATCAAGAAGATATTTCAGAACTAACGGCGCGGACAACCAAATTTTATCAAGAGGATATGGCAGAATTGGGGGCTATTTCTCCGACTATTGAGCCAAAAGCAACGGATCATGTTGAGGAAATGATAGATTTAATTACAACCCTTATTGAGAAAGGGCATGCTTATGCTAAGGAAAATCATGTTCTTTTCGATACGGTAAGTGATCCGACCTACGGCTGCCTTTCGAATCATCCCCTTGAGGATATGATTGCCGGGGCACGTGTTGAAGTCGCACCTTATAAAAAGAATCCTCAAGATTTTGTTCTTTGGAAGCCTTCAAGCGATCAAGAACCGGGATGGGTCAGTCCGTGGGGGCGAGGACGTCCGGGATGGCATATCGAGTGTTCTGCTATGGGGCTCAAACATCTTGGAGAGGTCTTTGATATTCATGGAGGCGGGATCGATTTATCCTTTCCGCACCATGAAAATGAAATTGCCCAGAGTACGTGCGCTCTTGGTAAAGGAAAATTTGCCCGCTATTGGATGCATAACGGGATGTTGATGGTTAACGGCTCTAAGATGTCTAAATCTTTGGGTAACTTCTTTACCGTTCAAGACTTGCTTTTCCTTGCTAAGGGGGAAACAATTCGTTTTGCCATGCTCTCAAGCCATTATCGTCAACCCCTTGATTGGCAAGAAAAAACAACGCTTTCTCAAGCAAAGACCGCTCTTAATACGCTTTATACGGCTCTCCAAGATTTTGACGAAGAGGCTTATGAAAAATCGTCAAAACAAGCCGCTCCTAAGGTATTAGAGGCTTTGCACGATGATTTGAACACTCCGCTTGCCATTGCCAGGCTCCATGAGTTAGCCAAAGAAATTAATAAATGTATAGATAGTGAGAAAAAACAACGTCTGCAACAAACCTTAAAAGCAAGTGCCTATCTTCTTGGTTTTCTTGAAAAAAGCGCCAAGGATTGGTTTCAAAAAGATGCGCCGTGTCATGACGGGCCCGGTGCCGCCGAAATAGAACAGCTTATTAAGGATCGTAAAAAAGCCCGCGCGAATAAGGACTTTGCCGAATCTGATCGTATCCGTGACTATTTATCGGGTTATAACATCACTTTGGAAGATTCATCTGCAGGGACAGTTTGGAAACGACGTTAAGAGCCGTTTATAGAATTCTATGTAAGCCCTTTATATAGACTCTTTTCTCCTTCCTTTTTTCTTGCTAGCATACGATGAAAAACGACGGATCATATAAAAGGACTCCTTTACATGAAAATACTTAATATAGCTTTTATCACGCTCACATCGACCGCTTTCTTGACAGGGTGTAATACAACGTCTTCGCCACGTGTGGTTTTGCCGTCAACCCCTCCTCTTTCAGCAGAAGTCTTGGAACAAACGGCAAGTTCTTGCCAGAAAGAAGTTGAGCGCCTTGAAAGTCGCAGCCCGTATGTCCCGAAAGAACGCAAAAAAGAATTTGAAACCGTTCTTGATCTGGCTCGTAAGAACTGTGAGGAAATGACCGAAACATTGGGACGATTGAAAGCTGCAACCCATCAAGAGCAAAGTTTTCGCCAAAATGTTCAACACGCCGAGTCAACAATGTTGCCGGGAACAGTTGTGGCAGAACCAAGCAGTCAATATAATGACACCTCTATGCAAACCGGTGGCGAAATTTCAGCCGAACCTTTAAGGTAAAACTTAAAAACGGACTCCTTTAAAAAAGGCGCTTTAAACAAAGCGCCTTTTCTTATTCATAAAGAGTTCTTCTTATGCAGCAACATCATCAGTGTTTTCATCAGCATCGATTTCGGGAGAGCCTTCGAGTATGCGTGAGAGAAGTCCCGAATTTGCCCGAATAGCATCTTCAATTTTTTTGGCAATAGCAGGATTTTCAGCCAAGAAGGTTTTAGCCCCTTCTCGTCCTTGCCCGAGGCGCTCACCCTCATAGGAATACCATGAACCCGCCTTATCAACGATTTCAGCTTTTACACCGAGATCGAGGAGTTCACCGGTTTTTGAAATACCTTGGCCGTACATGATGTCGAATTCAACAATTTTAAAGGGAGGAGCCACTTTATTTTTCACAACTTTAACGCGAGTTTGGTTGCCGACAACCTCTTCATGGTTTTTAATGGCGCCAATGCGGCGAATATCAAGTCGCATAGAGGCGTAAAACTTTAAAGCATTCCCGCCTGTGGTTGTCTCAGGGCTTCCAAACATAACGCCAATTTTATGGCGAATTTGGTTAATGAAAATCACCATGCATTTTGATTTGGAAATAGAACCTGTAATTTTACGAAGAGCTTGACTCATGAGACGTGCTTGAAGCCCCATGTGAGAATCCCCCATGTCGCCTTCAAGTTCTGCTTTAGGAACGAGAGCTGCCACGCTGTCAACCACCACAACATCAACACCGCCGGAGCGCACAAGGGTGTCGGTAATTTCAAGGGCTTGCTCACCGGCATCGGGCTGAGCAATAAGAAGCTCATCTACATTAACGCCAAGTTTACGGGCATAAACAGGATCAAGGGCGTGTTCCGCATCAACGAAGGCGCAAGTGCCTCCTGCTTTTTGAGCTTCGGCTACAACGTGAAGGGCGAGGGTCGTTTTACCGGAGCTCTCGGGGCCGTAAACTTCAATGACACGACCTTTCGCAAAACCACCGATGCCAAGAGCAATGTCCAGTCCGAGAGAACCCGTTGAGATTGCTTCAATATCAAGCGCTCCTTGCTCACCCATGCGCATAATAGAACCTTTTCCAAAGGCGCGTTCAATTTGCCCAAGGGCTGCTTCCAGAGCTTTTTTCTTGTCCATTTTTAATGATTATCCTATTCATATAGTTGCAATTTTCTTAAGAGTAGCAGCTCTTTTTGTGTTGGAAAAGAACTATGTTTTTAAAGAACGACGCTTCCACAAAAGAAAGACGGCGGGAATAACAAGAAGGGTAAGAAAAGTCGCACTGATCATACCGTGTGCTTTTGTTTAAAGGTTTCCCTCTCTTATTCTTATTTCTCTATGATCTCATCAAAAATTCAATAAGGCAAATGAACATAATGTTTTTTATAGAATAAGATATATAATGGAAAAGTATAAGGTTTAAACAGGGAGCTTATTTTGAAAAATCATAGTAATTTCCGGTCTCACTCTTCTATATCTAAAGTTGATGAAAGACTTTCCGCGGATACAATCTATACCTGTCCGATGCATCCGGAAATTGAGCAACCGGGTCCGGGGGATTGTCCTATTTGCGGTATGGCTCTTGAGCCCAAGGGCGTGAGTGTTGGGGAAGATAAAACCGAACTCATTGATATGACTCGGCGATTTTGGATTTGCAGTGCATTGTCCTTTCCGATCCTTTTATTGGTGATGATGCAGCATCTGCCTAATCACCCTCTTGAAACTTATATTTCTTCTTCTTCGGTAATCCGGATAGGGTTCATTTTGTCGACACCGGTCATGTTATGGGGAGCGATTCCTTTTTTCAAAAAGGCTTGGGCGTCCGTTATATCAAGGCATTTAAATATGTTTACACTTATTGCCCTTGGAACGGGTGTTGCCTATCTCTATAGTTTGATTGCGGCCTTTTTACCCACTATTTTTCCGGCAGAAATGCGTATGGAAAACGGCTTGGTTGATGTTTATTTCGAAGCGGCTGCCGTCATTATTACCCTTGTAATGTTGGGGCAAGTGCTGGAGCTTCGAGCTCGTTCTCAAACCAATAACGCTATTCGAGCCCTTTTGGATCTTGCGCCCAAAACGGCTTTTATCGTTCAAAAAGGCGGGATTGATAAAGAGGTCTCCCTTAATGAAGTCGTTCGGGGAGACCTCCTGCGAATACGCCCTGGCGATTCTGTGCCTTTAGACGGAGTGATTTTTGAGGGAAGCAGTACAATTGACGAATCTATGATGACCGGAGAACCTATACCTGTGTTTAAAACTAAAGGTGATTTAGTGACGGGGGGCACCCTTAATCAAAGGGGTAGTTTTATCATGGAAGCGCAAAAGGTGGGCAGTGAAACGTTGTTATCACAAATTGTTCATAGGGTTGCAGAGGCACAACGTAGTCGAGCCCCTATTCAAAAAACGGCTGATATTATTGCGGGTTATTTTGTGCCTGTTGTTGTCGGGATATCTATTCTAACAGCTCTTGTGTGGGGTATTTGGGGGCCCGAGCCGCCCCTTTCTTATGCCCTTATTAACGCTGTCGCTGTTTTAATTATTGCCTGTCCTTGTGCCGTTGGTCTTGCAACGCCGATGTCTATTATGGTTGGCACCGGTCGAGGCGCGCAGATTGGTGTCCTCATTAAGAATGCCGAAAGCCTTGAGCTTTTGGAAAAAATAAATGTCCTTGTGATTGATAAAACCGGAACGTTGACCGAGGGGAGGCCTAAATTGGCCTCTATTATCGTAGAAGAAGGACAAAATGACGATGAAATTTTACAGCTGGCCGCCTCTCTTGAGCAGGGAAGTGAGCATCCTTTGGCGACAGCCATTGTTGAGGGGGCTTTAGGAAAAGGGCTTAAGTTATTAAAGATAAAAGATTTTGAATCTTTTACAGGTAAGGGGGTTTTAGGCGTTATCGGCGGTAAAAAAGTTGCCTTAGGCAATGAGAAATTGCTTGAGATGGTGAAAGGTGAAGCCACCGCCCTGCTTAAGCAAGCTGATGATTTACGGGACCAAGGTCAAACGGTAATGTCGGTTATGCTTGAAAGCAGGCTTGTCGGTCTTATTGGTGTTGCCGATCCCATTAAGAAAACAACACCACAAGCTCTTCATGATCTTCGAAAAAGCGGCCTGCGTTTGGTCATGCTTACGGGAGATAATGAAAAAACAGCAAAGGCTGTTGCCGCCAAATTGGAAATCGATGAAATTGAGGCAGGTGTATTGCCTGAACGAAAAAGTGAGATTGTTAAATGGTTTCAAGATAAGGGGTACAAGGTTGCCATGGCAGGTGACGGGATTAACGATGCTCCGGCTTTGGCTCAGGCAGATATCGGTATTGCAATGGGGACAGGGGCTGATATTGCCATGGAAAGCGCAGAGATAACATTGGTTAAAGGAGATTTAACAGGTATTGTGCGGGCAAGGCGCCTTAGTCAAGCGACGATGACAAACATACGCCGGAATCTTTTCTTTGCGTTCGTTTATAATGCAACGGGAATTCCCGTTGCAGCGGGTGTTTTGTACCCTTTCTTCGGCATTCTTTTGAACCCCGTTATTGCCGGTGCTGCTATGGTTCTTAGTTCTTTATCTGTTATTCTAAATGCAGCACGGCTCAAAAAAATAAAATTATAATAAAAAGAGTCCTTCACAGTTTTTTTCTGTGAAGGACTCCTTATCGTTAAGCGCTTTTATTGAGAATCATATGCTCGTATTCAAGCTCATAAATACGAGAGTCATTTTGACCTTTGCGTTCATTGGACTTCCAGTGCAATACCCTTAGGTTATCGATTTCGTCAACGGATTCGGAGCCGGCCTGATAAGTTTCTTTGTTTTCAACGGCACAGATATGATCAATTTCCCAACCGTGTTTTGTTTTTTTACCGTATTCTTCTCTGCAAATAACATGGCCGTAGTCATCCAGGACGTAAGTTCCCTTTTTAAATTCCTTGGAAAAAAACTGACAAGCTGCTGTTAGAAAAGGGTGTTTTTCCATGGCACGTTGTGCTTTTTCCCATACGGCATTTTTTTGCTTTTCAGAGAAAGCATTGCCGTCGCTTTGCGTACCTCTGTGCCTTATTTGAGTTGTCATTATGTTAACCTCCTGTTTTTTTGTAACCTTCTAAAAGCTTAAGAGCATCTTTTATAAAACAACAGTTTGAAAATAAAGTTTTTTATGTTTACAATTCGTGAGTTGCATTTCCTTTTTTAAATCGCCTTGTTTGAAACTTAAAAATCTTCTATCATTCTTATGAGAAATACAGTGTTTTTAAGGGTATATAAGTCTTAAGAAGCGCACGATCGGGTAAAAGTTAGGGAGATGAGCCACATGTTTACCGCCGCGACAGTTGATACATTTATTCCAAAGGATACGGCTATTTCCTTTGATCGCGTAACCTTTGCCTATAAGCAAGGGGAAGAAGTCTTTCGAGATGCAAGTTTTGCAATTCCCAAAGGAGGATTTTTCTTTTTAAACGGGGCAAGCGGTTCCGGGAAATCCTCTTTGCTAAAATTAATTTATAATGCGAATAAGTACTATCTTGGTTCCCTTAAGGTTATGGGGCAAGAAATGAAAACCATTAAGGAAAGACAGTTACCTGATTTTCGCCGTAAAATAGGTATTGTTTTTCAAGAATTTCATTTGTTTGATCATCTTTCCACCGTTGATAACGTAGCACTTCCTTTGACTTTAAACGGAGAAAATCTACTTTTCGCCCGTGAAAAAGCCGCGGAGCTTTTATCTTGGATCGGTCTTGGTAGTTTTCTTCATAAAATGCCAACGATTTTATCCGGGGGACAACGCCAACGTGTTGCTATGGCAAGGGCTATTATTAATGACCCTGAAATTATTCTTGCCGATGAGCCGACCGGACATGTGGATGATGCCAATGCCATGAAGATAATGGCTCTTTTTCAAAGCCTCCACGAAAAAGGGAAAACCCTTATTTTATCAACCCATAATCGTACAATTATGGATACTATGGGGTATCCTCAATTAACCATCGCAAACGGGACGGTGTCTTTGAAGAAAGAGGACTCAAGATTTTCGGTTTCCGGTATTGAGAGAAGTCATGTTAACCCCGTAGACCTTTCCCCTGAGCGAGAAAGTAATATAAGTCGTCCTTATGCCGGAGAGGCTTCCTATACTCAAGCCCCTAAGGTTAACCTTTTTAAGGAGGTGGAAAATGTCTAATCCGTTAAAAGAAATTCCCTTTAAGCAGGGATCTACGTCGGCAATGTTATCGGCCGTTTGTGCTCTTTTTATGTTTTTAACTTTTTTAAGTTATAGTTTTTATCACCTTTTTTTGCCGTCACAAAATCTGGAAAAAGCAGCTCAAACACCGGGCTATGTTCTTGTGCTCCCCGAATCAAGCAAGGATTCGCAGGCTCACAGAAATACCATGGGGTTTTTGGATCATATGCTTTCTTATGTTGATGATGTCATCGGGCATAAAGAATTTACGATGAAGGATTATTCGTCTATTTTACCTCTTTTTATGGAAGAGGCGACTAATACGGTTTATGTTGAAATTCGCTTGGCTCATAAGGCGCACCTAAACGAAGAGCAATTTCGCCAAGATATCGAAGGCATTATTCCCGGAATCGAAATTTATAAACGAGGTCCTTTTTTCGCAGAGTGGTTGGCAAAACTTGACAGCGTGTCTCAAGCAAGCCGTAGCATTGCTATTATGATGTTTTTTGCCCTATGTGCTTGTGTTGTTGTTCTGGTTACGGGGTGCTTTAATATTCACCATGACACGATTCAAACCTTGCGTTTTTTGGGAGCGTCCCAAGGGTATATTACGAAAAAATTCCAAAATTTCTTTAGTTGGCGTTTTTTGACGGGGAGCGGTATCGGTTTATCGGTTGCTCTTTTGGTCTTTGTGCCCTTTGCCTGGGTTCTTGATCCAACTTTAAAAATGGGGCTTCTTTTCGTTCGAGAAATGACGCGTTTACTTATTATGGCTGCTTCAGGATATCTTTTGTTATTATTATTGATGCGCTTGGTTTTGAGTTTCCAAGCAAGACGATTGGCCTAAGAAATTTATTCAATGACTTCTTTTGACTATGACCTTGTTTTGTTGGACCGTGACGGGGTCATCAATAAAGACTTACGAACATCAGTAAGGTCATGGGCTGATTTTGAGTTTATTCCCTCAAGTCTTGAGGCAATCGTATCTCTTTGTCGCAAAAACTTAAAAATCGCCCTTGTAACGAATCAGGCTGTTGTCGGAAGGGGAGAGATTTCCCTTGAAATTCTTGAGGATATCCACCAAAAAATGCTGAGCGCTCTTGACGTCAAAGGAGGGCATCTTGATCAAATTTATCAGTGTATTGATACGACAATAGAACCTAATAATCGCCGAAAACCGGCTCCGGGGATGTTGTTAGAAGCTTTTCGCGATTTTAATGTACACCCTCAAAGAACTCTTATGGTTGGGGATGCTTTGCGGGATTTTAAAGCAGCACAGCGTGCCGGATGTGATTTTGCGTTGGTTCGCACAGGTAAGGGGCTTATGACCGAGCAAGAGATCCTTAAAGCCCCTCGGAAGCTTCCCGTAAACCTAAGGGGAATTTATGATGATTTAGAGGCCGTTGTTTTAAATATTTTTCCATAAATTCGGGTGAGTCGTTCAAGATCGCTTATAGGGACGCATTCATTGGTTTGATGCATGGTTCGTCCGATGAGGCCAAATTCCACAACGGGACAATGGTGACGAATAAAGCGCGCATCGGATGTTGCGCCAGCCGTCGTCATATCCGGAACAAGTCCCGTCACTTCTTGAATAACAGAGCTTATGTGAGCCGTTTTTTCATTAGGTTCTAAAAATTCCGCTTCACCGCTAAATTCAAATTCGGTTGTAAAATTTTCGGCATGTCGGGCACAAACTTCTTTAATCCATTCACTCAAGCCTTTTCCCGTTTGTTGATCGTTAAAGCGAATATTAAAGCGAGCCGTGGCTTTTTCAGGAATTAAATTCGTGGTTTGATTACCGACATCTATAGACGTTAATTCAAGATTAGACGGGTCAAAAAAATGACTTTTAGTTTCCTTAGGGCCTTGCTTTAAGGTATGTAAAACGGAAACAAGCTTCGGGAGGGGATTATCGGCTTTTTCCGGAAAAGCAACGTGACCTTGTTTACCAAGGACTGTGAGGCGGGTATTTAAACTTCCACGGCGACCGATTTTGAGAGTATCTCCTACTTTTTCGACGGAAGAAGGCTCCCCCACTAAGCAAAAATCAAGCTTTATTCCTTGGTCTTCAAGCCATTTTAAAACTTTTCGTGTGCCGTTAACGGCAACGCCTTCTTCATCCCCCGTAATCAAAAAGGATAGGGTTTGTTCGGGGGGCGTGTTGTTTTTTAGACTTCTGGCAACGGCAGCAACAAAGGCCGCAATAGCGCCTTTCATATCAACAGCACCTCTGCCTGTCAAAACACCGTCAAAGACAACGCCTTGAAAAGGGTCATGATGCCAATTTTGCGGGTTACCGGCAGGTACAACGTCCGTGTGGCCTGCAAAACAAAAATTCTCCGTACCACGGACTGTTTTTACGGCAAAAAGATTTTCAACATCCGCCGTTCCTTCTTCTGAAAAGGAAAGTCGACGGCAGGTGAATCCTAAGGTACTTAACCATTGTTCTAATAAGTTAAGAGCCCCGCCTTCCATAGGAGTTATACTTTGACATCGGATTAATTTTTGCGTTAACCGAACGGGATCCGTTAAGTCTGCCACGGTATCTGTTTTAGGCACGGAGAAGCTCATTAATTTCAGTCTTTGCTCTGGTTTCGGGGGTGACTTGTTTTATGATTACGGCACAGTTTAAAGCAATGCCGTGTTGCCCCATTTTTGCGGGCTTTGTGCCGGCTACCACAACGCTATAGGCGGGAATACGACCAAAAATAGCCTTTCCCGTGCCACGGTCTAAAATAGGGGTTGAGCCCGTAATGGTGACGCCGCTGCTAATTACGGTGCCTTCTTCTACGATAACGCCCTCTGTTACCATGGTTCCGGCGCCAATAAAACAATTATCTTCAATAATGGTCGGTTTTGCTTGAAGAGGTTCAAGAACACCGCCGACAATAGCATTGCTGGACAAATGACAACGCGCCCCGACTTGAGCGCAAGATCCGACGCTTACGCCGGAATCCACCATGGTTTTTGAGGCAATGTAGGCACCAATATTAATAAAACTCGGCATGACCACAACGTCCGGTGCGATATAAGCACCCGTTCGAATAATGCCCCCCGGTACAAGGCGAAAGCCCGCTTCTTGAAAGTCTTCTTTGCTCCAATTCTCACATTTTAAGGGAACCTTATCAAAGGCTTTAAACGGTCCGTTTTGAATATCATTTTCATAGAGCCTAAAATAAAGCAAAACGGCTTGTTTTAGCCAAGTGTTGACGTGCCATTCGCCGTTCTTTTTATAGCAAACCCGGGATTTTCCCGTATCAAGCTGTTCAACGGCTTCGATAATAGCGTCGCGAAAAGGTCCCGATGACTGAGGAGTTAAGGTCTCGCGCTCTTTCCACGCTTGGGTAACAATAGCTTCTAATGTATTCATGTACTTACTCTGATGTTTCTGCCGAGGTATTGGTTAAAAAGGTGAGGGTGTCTCCGACCCTTATGCCCTTATCATGGCAAATACCGGCCTTAAGTTCAATGGCTCTTTGCATAAAGCCCTTAGAACAACGATTTTTTTGCGAATGCGGTTTCATGTTTTTAAGAATTTCAACAATGACACCCTGTTTATTAAGAAGGAGAATATCTAAAGGGATAAAGGTATTTTTCATCCAAAAGCACAGACGTTCCGGTTGGTCAAAAACAAATAACATGCCGTCCTCATCGTTAAGGACTTTTCGATACATCAGACCTTTTTGGCGCGTTATAGCGGTATCGGCTATTTCAAGATTGAAAAGATGCCTTTGTCCGGCAGATTGAATTGTAACCGTTTGATATCGAGCAGCATCGAGCCTTATTGAAAAGAGTATGATAAATAAGAAAAAAATAGTATTTTTAAAAAAAAGGGAGAACTTGATCTCCCGTAATTTTAACATGATTAATCTTACTTCTTTGAGTGTTTTATTTTTCGCCAAGTGCGGCGCATTAGGCAATACATAAGGAGGGTAAAGAAGGAGAGAAAGATCATAACCTTAACACCGAGATTGCGTCGAATTTCAAGTTCGGGTTCCGCCGTCCATGTTAAAAAGGCGGAAACATCGTTTGACATCTGCTCAACGGTTGCAGGGGTTCCGTCACTATACTCTACTTGATTATCCGCCAAGGGCGGAGGCATGGCAATTTGATTTCCGCTGAAGTAGCGATTGTAATACATACCGTCCATTAAGCCAAAATCATCGGGAGCGGCTTCGTAACCTGTTAAAAGGGCGCGAATGTAATCGGGTCCATGGGCACGGGCTTTGGCCATCAGAGACAAATCCGGCGGAAAGGCGCCGTTATTTGCAGCCCTAGCGGCATTGGCATTGGGGTAAGGGTTTGCAAAGGCATTACCGGGTGTGGCTTTGACGGTTGTGGGCTCACCGTCTTCATTTAAAGGTCCCGGCACGTCATGGGCACCGGCAATGGCTTTGATTTCTGCTTCGGAAAAACCAAGGGCAGCAAGCTTGTCATAACGCACTAAATCTAAACCGTGGCAAACGGCACAAACTTCTTTATAGACCTGAAAGCCCCGTTGTAATTGATCGCGTTTAAAAACACCAAAGGGCCCATTGAAGCTCCAAGCCGCTTTTGGAGGTGTGTCTACACCCGTATTGCCCCGAGCCGTCACCGATCCGAAGGAAATAAGTATAACGGCAGCAAAGAGAAGCTTTTTGATAAAGCCCGTTGCCGACTCTTTTTTTGTTTGACTATAAGACATATCCATTTTCTTTTTCGTTGTCTTTATCTGCATTTATTTTGTTCATACTCATCGATACTGTTTGGCAAGGGAAGCGGTTTTTCAATCATTCCGAGCAGGGGCATGATTAAAAGGAAAAAGCCAAAATAGTAAACGGTTGTAAGGCGACCGATAAGCATGGCAATGCCTTCGGGAGGTTGAGATCCAACCCAACCAAGAGCAAGGCAACTGAAAATAAAAAGCCAGAAGAATTTTTTATAAAGGGGGCGGAATTTTGCACTTCTAACGGAAGACTTATCAAGCCAAGGCACGGCAATCAGGATGCCGACGGCGCTGAACATTAACAAAACACCCGAGAGTTTGTCCGGAACGCAACGCAAAATAGCATAGAAAGGCAAGAAATACCATTCGGGAACAATGTGCGGAGGGGTGACAAGGGGATCTGCCGGCATATAGTTATCGGGCTCTCCAAAAAAGTTAGGGGCGAAAAAGACAAACCCTGCCCACACCAATAAAAATGTGCCTAAGCCAAAAAGATCCTTATAGGTGTAATAAGGGTGAAACGGGACAACGTCTTTTTCTGTTTTCTTATCAATACCCAAAGGATTATTAGACCCGTGTTGATGGAGCGCGACAAGGTGCAAAATGACAATACCGACAATGGCAAAGGGCAATAAATAGTGGAGCGCAAAAAAGCGGTTTAAGGTAGGATTATCAACGGAAAAACCGCCCAACAACCACTCCATAATTCCTGTTCCAAGTTTCAAGGAAACCACGGAATCTCCAAGGGCAAAATTGATATCAAAGGCCGTGAAGAAGTTGGTAATCACGGTAGCCCCCCAAAAGCTCATTTGACCCCAAGGCAAGACATATCCCATGAAAGCCGTTGCCATCATTAAAAAGAAAATGACAACGCCCATAATCCATAATAATTCACGCGGCGCTTTATAGGAGCCGTAATAGAGCCCTCTAAACATATGAAGATAAACAAGAATAAAAAACATTGTCGCGCCATTCATGTGAATGTAGCGTAGGAGCCATCCGAAGTTAACTTCTCGCATAATACGTTCAACGCTTTCAAAGGCATGGTTCACATGGGGCGTATATTGCATGGCAAGGAAGATGCCCGTTAAAATCATGACCACAAGGGTGATGCCGGCAAGGGAACCAAAGTTCCAAAAGTAATTAAGGTTTTTGGGTGTTTTGTACTCAATTAATTCTTTGTTCATAAATTCAAAGATCGGCAAACGGTGCTCAACCCAATTTTTTAGGCCTTTTTCTTTAGCGGCAGCTATTTGAGAAGGTTGTAAGTCCTGTTCGTTTTTAGACATTTACGGGAGCCTCCTTGCCGATTCTAAGGGTTGTGTCATCGAGAAATGTATAAGGAGGGACAGGAAGGTTTTTGGGGGCGGGTCCCTGTCTAACGCGTCCGGAAACATCATAAGCCGATCCGTGGCAGGGACAAAACCATCCGCCGTATTCTCCGCGATTATCCGTTGGTTTTTGTCCGGAGGGCACACAGCCAAGATGGGTACACACCCCGATAACCACAAGCCACTCAGGTTTTTGAATGCGATCCTTATCGAGTTCGGGGTCAATGAGTTTTGAGGTATCATTTTCTTGAACCGATTGAATTTCTTCGGGAGTGCGACGTCTAATGAAAACAGGCTTTCCTCGCCACATCACGGTGATTGCTTGTCCTAACTGAAGGGATTTGATATCTACGTCAACCTCAGCGGCCGCAGCCACATCGGCAGCGGGGTTCATACTGCTCACAAAAGGGTAAAGAAAGCTTCCGGCTCCAACGGCTCCGGCAGCGCCTGAAGCAAGGATTAAAAAATCTCGACGGGTTTTAGGAGAGGGCTCTTTAAGAGTCGTTTTAGAATTTTTTTGCGGTATTTGTTTTGTGCTCATGGGCCGTCTAACATGATTGTTTTTATTAAAATTACCACTATATCGCCCTAAAAAGTAGCCTTTTTATGATAATTTTTAGGAAAAAGGAAAAAGTGTTGCAAAAAAATCGCCTTTTTTAGCAGGGGAAAGATCAAGGTTAGAAAATATTTTTTCTTAACTTTCAAGGAACTCTCTAAAAATCGATTTTTAGCACTGACATTTTTTAAAAAAAGTTACGAAAAATTAACTTAATTTTAAAAAGATAGAAGTGTCTTTCTCTTTTATGTTTTTTTAAGGATGTTCTTTTATGGCTAAGGCTCGCAAGAAAGTTTTAATTGTTGAGGATCACTCTTTAAACTTAAAGCTTTTTAGAGATATTTTGCGCGCAAAGGGGTTTTATACCCTTGAGGATCGTGTCGGTCGAAATTGTTTAGAATATGCTGAAAATCATCAGCCGGATTTGATTATTTTGGATATTCTATTACCCTATTCCTCCGGGATAGAACTTGCCCGTAAATTAAAGAAAAATAGTAAAACAAAACACATTCCCTTGCTGGGTGTAACAGCTCTCGCAATTTCCGATACCCATGACAAAATGATTGAGGCCGGTTGTATTGATTGTTTGACGAAGCCCTTTACCCTTGATCAATTTTTGGGCGCCATTGATTTTTCTTTGAAAAATTCCCTTGAAAATTCCCAAAAAACTCATAAAAAAAACGCTCTCAACCAACAGGATGCGAGCGTTCGAAACGTTAAAATAGCGGGTTTAATTCGCTAACTATTTGATTTTAGCTTCTTTGAAAAGGCAATGCTTACGAATAACAGGGTCATATTTGCGCACTGTCATTTTTTCAGGTGTGTTGCGCGGATTCTTCGTTGTTACGTAGAAATAACCGGTTTTTTCTTCGCTTACGAGGCGAATTTTAATGACGGGACCTTTTTTGGCCATGGTCTTTGTCTCCTAAAATAAACTCTAATGCTCTCTCATAGCGCATTCCCCTTGCTCTTGTCAAGGGGAACTGTCACCTTTAGGCTTTCTTCTTTGCGGCTTCTTCCATTTGTTGGTGATAAAGGGCTGCAAAATCAATGGGATTTAAGGAGAGAGGCGGGAAGCCGCCTTCCCGTGTGATGTTGGCAATGACGCTTCTTGCAAAGGGAAAGAGCATGCGGGGGCACTCGATCATCAAAACGGGATGGACGGCTTCTTTCGGCAGATCTTCGCCTAAAGTAAAGAGGCCGGCGTACTGAATTTCAGAGATAAAAAGGGGCTCGTTATCCCGTTGTGCATCCGCTTTGATGGTTAAAACAACTTCAAAAGTTGACTCTTGAATGTTTTGGGCTGTGACGTCAATGTTAACATTGATGTCGGGTTGCGCTTCCGAAGGTTGTAATGTTTTAACGGGATTCGGATGCTCAAAAGATAAGTCTTTAATGTATTGTGCATTAATGGTTAAAGGGGGCATTTTAGGTTCTTGAGGGGCTTCTTGTGTGTCTTTTTTTCCCATGGGAGAAATTCCTTTCTTTTAATCGGTATCACTATATCATGGGATCTATCATTACATAAGTCTGTGATAGAGGAAAGAACACAAATGGATATGACCCTTATTTTTGCTGCCGTTTTTTTAGGAAGTCTTTTGGGATATCCCTTTTTAATCCGCCGGTTGTTGCGTGTCACGACGGAAAAAGAGGAAGTTTTACGTGAAAATATGAGTCTCCGATTTTCGCAACAAGAGTTGTCTTTAAAATTGGAAAGCGAACGTCAACGGGGACAGGAAAAAATCGATTTTCTTGAAAAAGCACAAGGGCAACTCAAAGAAGTATTTGATGCAGCCGGGGCTCAAGCCTTAGAGCGTAACAATAGAACTTTTCTTGATTTGGCTAAAGAGACCTTGGGGCAATTTCATGAAAAATCCAAAGGCGATCTTAAAGGCCGTGAGCAAGCTATTGAGCATATGGTAAAACCCCTTCAAGAAGCCCTTGGAAATGTGGATCAAAAACTTCATCATTTGGAACAAACACGGGAATCTGCTTATCAAGTGTTGCGTCATCAAGTGACCGACTTGCTTGCTTCCCAAAAAGAGCTCCGCTTAGAAACGGCAAATTTAGTTAAAGCCTTACGCACACCTCATGTGAGAGGACGCTGGGGAGAAATGCAACTTAAACGTGTCGTGGAAATGAGCGGTATGAACGCCCATTGTGACTTTATGGAGCAGCATAGTTATGATAGCGACGAGGGAAAATTACGGCCCGATATGGTGGTAAATTTACCGGGCGGAAAGCAGCTGATCATTGATGCAAAGGCTCCGTTGGCTGCTTATCTTGATGCGGTTGATGCATCGGACGATGCTTCAAAGCGAGAGCATATGCAAAACCATGCGCGACAGGTTAAAAAGCATATTATGGCGCTTTCGAAACGAGAATACTGGGATAATGTGCAAAAGGCCGACGCTCCGGAGTTTGTCGTTCTCTTTTTACCGGGGGAAGCTTTTTTCTCTGCAGCCCTTGAACATGACCCTTCTTTAATTGAACTGGGCGTTGAAAATCGTGTTATTTTAGCAACACCTGCAACTTTAATAGCTCTTCTTCATGCGGTAGCTTACGGGTGGAAACAAGAAGCCCTCTCTCAAAATGCCAAGGAAATTAGTGAAGCCGGAAAAGAGCTCTATAAACGTATGGCCGATATGGGAAAACACTTTTCAAAACTTGGAACGGATTTAAATACGGCGGTCGGTAGTTATAATAAGACCGTAGGTACTATGGAACGCCGGATTTTGCCGGCCGCTCGGAAGTTTAAGGATTTGGAAACCACCTCTCAACAAATTGAAATGAAAGAACCCGTTGAAATAGATCATATTACGCGCCATATCCAAGCGCCGGAGCTTTTGGAAAAGTCTGCTTAAAACAGAATAGAGTTTTTTAAGACGTGTTGAGGGGTGAAAAAGGCGCCGCACCGGAAAACAGAGTGTTCTTGAACGCGTCTAAAATCAGGTATATAATGAAATAAAAAAACGAAAAGAAGTTTCCCTATGTCCTCATTCAATATTTTTTCTATGGCTTTTCTTTTGGCCCTTGTGGTTATTAAAGGCGCTGATTTGGTTGCGGACGGCTTGGTACATCCTGTTTTCCTTGAAAAAAATGTCTATGTTGTTGAAGGCGTTGAAGCCTCCGGGGGGGATCAAGAGCCTGCGGACAGCGGTTCTGAAATTGAACCCGTGGAACCTCTCTTGGCCTCTGCTAATCTTGAGAACGGTCAGAAAGTTGCGAAGAAATGTTTGCAATGCCACACTTTTGAGAAGGGAGGAAAGGCCAAGACGGGACCGAACCTTTGGGGTATTGTTGACAAAGCCGTTGGAACCGTTGAAGGATATGCCTACTCTAAGGCTATGAAAGAGCATGGCGGTAAATGGACTTATGCAACTTTAAACGACTATTTGTATAAGCCTCGACAAGCCGTGCCCGGTACAAAAATGTCTTTTGCAGGTCTCAAAAAAACGCAGGATCGTGCGGATCTTATTGCTTATATTTCGAGCCTTAAATGATTATTGCGACCTTACTTTATACTGTCGGGCTAAAAAAGCGGTTTTAATACTCGGGAGACACCTGTTTTAGCAGCCTATTTTTTCTTAACAAATGAGTCAATTTATGTTTCGTTTTTTTTATGCTTTTATGGGAGGAAGCCTTTTTGCGGTGCAACTTCTCTTACTTAACCCTTTTAACAAGTGTGAGGCTAAACCGCAGACTTCTATGGCTCTTTACGGAAAAGCCAAGCATCATGACGGTTTTACCCACTATGAACATGTTAATCCCGATGCTCCCAAAGAGGGTAAGGTTAATTTGTCGATTTCGGGAACGTTTGATTCCTTAAACCCTTTTGTGATTAAAGGAATTCCCGCGGCCGGCTTGAGTGTTTTATATCCGGATCTTTTTTATGTCACGCTTATGGATCACTCTCCCCACGAGCATTTTAGCCAATACGCTTATTTAGCCGAAACCGTTGACCTTGCCGAGGATCATTTATCTGTTACTTTTCGAGTTCGTCAAGATGCCACGTTTCATGACGGCTCGGCCATTACGGCCGAAGATGTTGTTTTTAGCTTTAATACCCTGCGACAAGAAGGTTCGCCCCTTTATGCTCAATATTACGGGGATGTCGTAAAGGTTGAGGCTCTTGACCGATACCAAGTGAAATTTTCATTCAAAGATGCAGAAAATAAAGAGCTACCCCTTTTATTGGGACATTTTCCTATTTTCTCAAAAGCATATTATTCAAAAAATAAGTTTGATAGCGCCTCTGATAAAATTCCGTTGGGAAACGGGCCTTACCGTATTGTAGATGTTGATGCGGGGCGCTCTATTACCTATGAGCGTGTGAAGAATTGGTGGGGTGAAAATTTGCCTGTTGCCAAGGGACGTTATAACTTTGATCAAGTGCGTTATATTTATTTCAGGGATCCTGAAGTTGCTTTTGAGGCCTTTAAAAGTAAGAATTATGATTTTCGTGTAGAAAATAAAATCAAAAATTGGGTGCTGAATTATAATTTTGAGGCAGTAAAAGAAGGTAAGGTGCACAAAATTGAAACACCCTTTGTGCAAGCGGGTATCATGCAAGGGTTGGTGATGAATACGCGAAGAGAGATTTTTGCAGATACGCGGGTGCGTCAAGCTCTGACTCTGGCTTTTGACTTTGAATGGCTCAATGATAATTATTTTTATAACAAGTATGAGCGTATTGACAGTTATTTTTGGGGGCTTGACTTAGCCTCATCCGGGCTGCCGACAGAAGCCGAAAAAGCACTTCTCGAGCCTTTTAAAGACCAAGTCCCTGCGGATCTTTTTACAACCCCGTACACATTGCCTAAGACGGACGGTAGCGGCCAAAATCGCCAAGCTCTTCGTCAAGCAAAAGCGCTTCTAAAAGAGGCAGGATGGGATGTAACGGACGGCGTTTTGAAAAATAGTAAAACCGGTAAGATATTTCAATTTGACCTTCTCCTTTCTAATATGAGTATGACGGGACTATTGAATGCTTATCTTAAAAACCTTAAACGCCTTGGTATTCAAGCTAAGTTTCGCGTGGTTGATACGGCCCAATATACGTCCCGTGTGGAAGATTTTGATTATGATATGATTATGACGGTTACGGCTCAATCGCCGTCTCCCGGAAATGAACAAAGAGAATTTTGGGGTTCTTATGTGGCAAATTCAAAGGGGAGTCGGAATTATGCAGGGGTTAGAGATCCCGTTGTGGATGCGTTGGTTGAAAAGCTTATTGATGCGACGGATCGTGAGACCCTCGTTACGGTTGTGAAAGCCCTTGATCGTGTTCTTTTACGGGGGCATTACGTTGTGCCGTTGTGGGGCTCTTCAAAGCTTCGCATGGCCTATTGGAATAATCTTAAAAACACAGGGAAATTCCCAAAATATAATGTTGATTTTTTTGCTTGGTGGGTTGATAAAGAGTAGAACTTGGCTTTTTGACGGATATTTCCCCAAAGAACCATTGACCTTTTTGAAAAAGTTGATTATGTTGATGAAATCTTGAGGGCGCTTAGCTCAGTCGGTAGAGCATCTGACTTTTAATCAGAGGGTCACAGGTTCGAATCCTGTAGCGCCCACCACTATCCTCAAGGTTTCACTGTTGTTTTTAAGCTACTATAACTTAAAGTATAGGGAAGCGAAACATGACACTCACTGTCGGGAACAAAGTTCCCTATTTTAAATCACCGATTTCAGAAGACCGTTTTCTTTCACCCGATGATTTTAAGGGTCAAAAGTTGGTTATTTATTTTTATCCCAAAGATAATACCCCGGGGTGTACAACCGAATCAGCAGATTTTAGAGATCATAAAGAAGCCTTTGAGGCTAAAAAAACAGCGATTATAGGGATTTCTAAGGATTCTTTAAAGAAGCATAAAAATTTCTCAGATAAGTTAGCTCTTAATTTTCCCCTTGTTTCTGACGAGGGCGGGCAAGTATGCGAAGATTTTGGCGTATGGGTTGAAAAAAGTATGTATGGGAAAAAGTACAAGGGCATTGAGCGATCAACTTTTTTGGTGAATGAAACCGGACATATAGAAAAAATTTGGCGAAAGGTAAAAGTCACAGGGCATGTGAAAGAGGTCTTAGAAGCCTTATAAAAAACGATTTAGCCATAAACCCAAACGAATTCTTAAAGGAGTCTTTCAAGGGATTTTGGCGACATACCTTTAAATACGCTTACCCCTCGATGAACGGGAAATTTTTTCGAAAGCGTTCCACAATCTGAAGGTTACGCTTTAAAGCATTAAGAGCAGCCTTTTTAGAAACATCCTCTTCTCGCCCGGCACCAAACAGATGCGATAGAACTTTTTCAAGTGCTGTAAAATTTTGTAGGGGTATTGCTTTTCATTGCAGAAAGGGAAATAATTATGCTGCAATGTTTTAAAATCCATTAAAAAGTCAACTAACAATAAGGAAAACATCATGCGCAAATGTTTCATAATCACCTTTTCTCTAATTTCTCTTTTATCTTTAACAGCCTGTAACACAATGGAAGGGCTTGGCGAAGATATTAAAAAAGGTGGCGAAAAGCTAGAAGAGGCTGCTAAAAGTAATAAATAGGTTTTGAAACCTATTTTTATCTCTTGCCATAAAAACAAAAGAAGAGAGCTTTTTTGTTTGTCGGGGAAAAGGGGGAATGCGGAATACCCCCTAAACTGTTATTTTTGACTTAGGCTACTTCCTTGAGAGTTTTTTATAAATATCATCGTCATTTCTTTTTCAGATGAGGATAAATAGAAACATTGTATCATTTTCAATCTCATATATTACTCGGTACTCCCCAACGTCTGCCCTAAAATAGGGCGTATTCTCTTTCTGCATCTTTGAGGGAGAGTTTCGGATAGACCTCAAGGCTTCATGTGTGGGTAGGGAGCCTTAACGTCTAAGTGAGTCTTTATAAAAATTGACAAAATTGTTTTATTTTGGTATTGGATATAGTTAATTAAATTAAGGTTCAATTATGATAAACAAATATATAGTATTTTTATTTGCCTCGTTAGTATTTTTTTCAAATGATTCAAAATCCTGCCTCCGGCACCCTTCTTATTACGGCGTGCAAGAATTAACTCAAGCAGAAATAAACGCCGGAGTTATAGAAACCGCAACGAGGGTCTACAGTGACATTAATACCCACCATATATACCCTACCCATGAAGAAACAATAATTTCTCTACATAAATCTTGGGAAGCCAAATACATCACAAGCGTAGGAATTGATGGAACCGGAAAAAAGGTTACAATGAATGTTCCAACCCTAACCCACACAGGCAGCCTAAATCAATTTGGAGATGATTTGGAAGAGCTTGTTAAAACAGACGGGTGTGTACTTGAATGCACCATTGCCCTCCAAATCACACAAATTTTATGCTTGCGTGACTTGTTAGGGGGAGATAACTTTAATGCCTACGTGGCTCTCATGCTCGATAGATTACAAGAAGAGAAGCTTTCTATAGATGATCTATTCGGCTCCCTATGCCCTCCATTTTTTAATACGTTTGAAGGCGCAAAGGAAATTCCAGGTTCAATTACTTATCTCACAAACGTAGTACTATATAAAAATTTTAAACCTAGCGGCAATGGACGAGGATCAAATGTCTTTTGTGTGGGAGATAATGCTTACCTTGGTTTCAGTGGGATCTATGCTAAGGGACCACAGGATTTGCGAACCATAGAAGATCAAGATTTAGAGTTATTTACAAGAACATGTGATCTACAAGAAAATGAAGAAATGCATAAAATATTCAGTCAACATTACAGTTCACATCCTGAAGAATTTTATGTTGATCGTGCAAGAGATCAATGTTTAATACAGTTTTATCAAATTTTTGACGAAGAGCTAATTAATGACTTCAGAAAGTGGCAACATATAGACATTAACTTTTAGGGGTTTTACCGGATAAGACGGTCAAGGGGGATAAAGCCAATTGCCTTAGAAAAGCTTTGTTACTTTTCGGATAAAGAATTTAAAGGAAAATTTGATGAAGGCAAATTTCATCAAAAGGTTTAACCCGGTTTTCTGCCCTTTCCTGCAAACCAGCCCTTTTTCTTTAGTTTCAACAGCCGTATAACTTTTTAGCTTAGTAGGTAAAAACCCTGAAGTTGCAGGCACTTTACCGTCATTATGGGCCATAATTCGTTGTTTTAGGTTACGGCTAAAGCCAACGTAAATATTGTCATTTGATAATTCTAAAAAATAAACATAATGCGTAATTCTAAAGTCTCGCTACGCGAAAGCTTCGTGAGGCATCTCTACTTCTACCTCACTTCCGGCGTGCCGCCCGAAGTTCGAAGGACGTAGGGTGGCGGAGAGAGCGGGATTCGAACCCGCGATACGGTTGCCCGCATACACGAATTCCAATCGTGCGCCTTCAACCACTCGGCCACCTCTCCGTGACACAAAATAATCTGCCCTCTATTAAGGCAGGGATACGTTAGCATCAGAAATAGCGAATCTCTCGTTTATTGTCAATGCATTTCATCTTAGAATCGCCGTGCTTAAATTCTTTTGAGGCTTTTCTAAAAAAGAATCACGGTAGCCTTTGAAAAGGCTTTATAAAACGGGGCTTGCTCTTTTTTAACGCAAATCGGCCGAAAACTAAGCCTTTTTCAAATAGCAGGTTTTAAGAACGATCTGAGATTTACCCTGCTTACATTCTATTTCATCTTCATTATAGGTTAGGCGAATGTTTTTAATCAGCGTACCTCTTTTAAGATTAAGAGAAGAACCTTTAACTTTAAGGTCTCTGATCAATGTGACGCTATCGCCGTCTTGTAAAAGCGTTCCGTTACTGTCTTTCGTTTCCATTCTTTTCTCTCTCGTTTATGTTGAACAGGCTAGACGTAGTATTCTTTGTACCAGTCTATAAAATACTTTAGCCCTTCGCGCATATTTGTTTTAGGCTCAAAACCAAGATCTTTTTGAGTGCTCTCAATATCGGCAATAGTTTCTTTCACATCACCGGGTTGCAACGGCATCAAATTGATTTTTGCTTTGCACCCTATGTATTCTTCAAGGGTATGGATAAAATCCGTTAATTCTTCCGAGCGATTATTGCCGATATTATATAAAGCAAACGGCGGTTCCCCTGCTGAAGGCGCTTTGGCAGGTTTATCAAGAGCTCCCAAAACACCTTGGACGATATCATCAATGTAGGTAAAATTGCGACGCATTTTACCTTGGTTGTAAACGTCTATTTTCTTGCCGGCCAAGATATTTTTAGCAAAAATAAACGCTGCCATATCAGGGCGTCCCCAAGGGCCGTAAACCGTAAAGAAACGAAGACCGGTTGTCGGGATTTGAAAAAGATGGCTATAGGTGCGGGCAATTAGCTCATTGGAAGCTTTTGTTGCGGCATATAAAGAAATAGGCTTTTCGATTCGATCACCGACAGAGCTTGGCTTTTTTTTATTGGCTCCGTAAACAGACGAACTGCTCGCATACACAAAATGCTTTAACTCGGTTAAGGCCTTAGCGCTTTCAAGGAGGGTGACAAAGCCCGTCAAATTAGCGTGAACATAGGCATAAGGATCAATCAAAGAATACCGCACACCCGCCTGAGCCGCGAGATTAATAAGGCCGGCTATATCCTTATGTTTCCGAAAAAGGGCTTCGATACAAGAACGGTCGGCAATATCGCCCTTAATAAAGGTAAAACCTTTCTCTTTTTCTAATTCCTTAAGCCGTGCCTCTTTGAGGGTGACGTCATAGTACTCGTTCATACTATCGATACCGACAACTTCATCGCCCCGATCCAGCAATGCCTTTGACGTATGGTAGCCGATAAAACCGGCAACGCCGGTGACAAAAACTTTCATGATTTATCTCTATTTGTAAACACTATATTTATAAGGAAGAAAGGCACAAAAAGCAAGTTCTCCATTGATGAATCTCCCGTCATCCTTTAAACTGAATTAAGATCAAAACAAACGAGGATATTTTTCACCATGACAGTCCATTCTGCTACCGATACAACTTTTGACGCCGAAGTCCTTAAAAACAACACACTTGTTCTTGTGGATTTTTGGGCCGAATGGTGCGGTCCCTGTCGAGCCGTTGCCCCTATTCTTGAAGAACTTTCTAATGATTTTGAAGGTCGTGTAAAAATTGTTAAAGTGAATATCGATGAAAATCCCGATACGCCCGTCAAACACGGTGTGCGCAGTATCCCGACACTTATGATTTTTAAGGGCGGTCAGGTTCTTGAAACTCAGGTTGGAGTTTTGCCAAAGCAAGCCTTAACCGATTGGCTGAATCGGTCTTTATAGTTCCTTTAAGCACTAAAAAACCGCAGTCGGACTGTATTGACCGAAAAGGGAGATGAACGCTGAAGCCCATACAAAGCAAAAGTTTCTTTTCACGCTTCAACCGTATTCTCTCTCTTGTTTACGGGTCGGTTACAATCTCTGCTGCGATCCTCTTTGCTTTTCTGTATAACGATAATTATGAAGCCAATATTCAAAACATGAACCTGCGTTTACTGGAGCAAACGCAGGCTTTTAATAATGTATTGCGGGTGCGTTATGATGCTGTCAAAGCGATGCAACGTCAGGCGCGAAAATTTTTGGAACAAGAATTACAAATGTTTAGCAATCATTTGGAAATGAAAGATATTTCAGGAAAAAATACTTATTATTTGGCGACGAGGGGAGGAAAAGGCAATCCTTACGGCCTGCTGGTCGGACAAGGGCATACGTCGAACCTTAAAGAAGCCACATGGAAAGAGCTCCAAATGGCTTTTTCTCTTATGCCTCTTGTGAGTGTGCTCAAAAATAGTATTCAGAGCGTGACAGGATTCCATTACACTTCTAAAAATGACTTTTACTTTCGCTACCCTTGGAGTGAATACCAAGATATAAAATTCGATTCCGGCTTATACAAAAAAGAATATTATTTGCGTTCTATCCCTGCCAATAACCGAGAAGATAAAGTTTTTTGGACAGATGTTTTTCTTTCTCCCGTAGAAAACGCTCTCCTTGTAACTTGCGCCGCTCCTATTTATAAAGGCATGAGTTATCAAGGAGTTGTGGGTATCGATTTTACACTTGATTCAGTGGACTTCTTTGTGGAAAGTCTCCACCATAACCAAGGTAATTTCCTCGTCATTAACGACCATAATACGGTTATTGCAGATTTAGCCGTTCACGAGGGGAGTCGTAAAGAAATTGCCCACCTTGAAAATATTATCCCTCAAGATTTACCATTGGAACATTTTGTCAAGGTCAGCGACGCTACCCTAACGCGTCTCGGTGACTATTGGATTTATGTGGCGCATACTTCTTTTGCCCCTTGGCAGGTCATTTATTACGTAGAAAATAAAGCAGTTACCATGACAACTTTTAAGAATATTCTTCCCAGCCTTTTACTTGTTATCCTTTTTACGACGATTTTTTTGGTTGTTGCCAATCGACTTATTGCCCGTGAATTTATTACCCCTGCCAGTCTCTTGGTGCGCCATATTGAAAAACAGGGGAAAATTAAAGAAAGCGAATTAAAAGCCATAAGTGAGCCTTGGGCGCCATGGTTTCACGCTATTTCCAATGTCTTTGGTGAAAATAAAGCCCTTGTTGAAAAGTTGGAAAAGCATATTGATAAACTGGACGATCAGGTTGCCAAGAGAACCCTTGATCTGTCAAAGAAAAACAAACAATTAGAACAAGCCTTTTCGGATCTAAAAAAAGCACAATCTCAAATTATTACCCAAGAAAAATTAGCGGGACTCGGCTCTCTCACAGCCGGAATTGCCCACGAAATTCGAAATCCCTTGAATTTTATTGTGAATTTTGCAGAAAACTCCAGAATTTTTGGGGAAGAAATTTCTGAAGGTATTCATAATATCGCTGAAAAACTGGATAAAACAGAACGTGAAACGTTGTTAGAGCTCTCAAACCACTTACTCAAAAATATGGAAAAAATCAACGAGCACGGCAGGCGTGCCGATGCTATTGTGAACTCAATGTTAACCCATGCTCACGGCGGAAAAGAATCTTTACGATCGACAAACCTGCAAGAATTGTTGGATGAAAACATATTGCTTGGCCTTGCTTCCTTTAAACAAAAGGGTTTTACCCCGAATTTACGCCGACATTATGCACCGACCTTGGGAGAAATTTCCGTTTATCCCCAAGATTTAGGACGCGTTTTCTTGAACATGATTAACAATGCGTGCTATATATTGCATGAAAAAAGTAAAAAGAATATTGAAGGGTACTCTCCTCAGATTACGGTCACGACCTTGGATGATCCGGACTCAGTCACCATAAAAATTCGTGACAACGGGCTTGGTATGACAAGCCAAGTGAAGAAAAAACTCTTTGAGCCTTTTTTTACAACAAAACCCACAGGACAAGGCACGGGTCTTGGCCTTTCTTTAAGCTTTGAGATTATAGTCCGACAACATCACGGCAAACTTTCTCTTGACACCGAGCTTGGAAAGTTTACAGAATTTGTTATAGTCCTTCCTAAAAACCTCCGGAAAGCAGCGTAGATCATGACACAACCGACCTCCCTTCAAAAAAACTCTTCCCCGTCAAAAGCCGACCTTTTAGAAGCTTGCCGTCAATCCTTACGTGCAAAAGGATTTTCTGCTTTTATTCTCCCTAAAACAGATGCGCACCGCAGCGAGTATTGTGCCGAGCGTGATAATCTTGTCCAATATTTAACCGACTTTTCGGGAAGCACCGGATTTGCCGCCCTTAAAGTTAATACGCCGGAAGCGGCTATTTTTGTAGACGGTCGTTACACCCTCCAAGCAGAGCAAGAAGTCGACTCAACCTTTTTTTCTTATGAAAATTACACAGTGGACCGTATTGAAAAATGGATAAGCCGAGGCTTAAAAAAGGGAGATAAAATTGCCTACGATCCCCTTTTACTTTCAAAAGGAGAATATGACAAATTTTCTGCAGCTTTTAAAAAACACGATCTTCTCTTAGAGCCTCTTTCGAGCAATCCGATCGAAACCCTTTGGCAAGATCGTCTTCCCTTAGAAATACCCGACCTTCTTCCTCATTCTATCGAGTATGCAGGGGTTTCTTTTGAGCAAAAACTCGCTATTATTCGCGATCTTATGACAGAGAAAAAAGCAGACGGCTTTTTTCTAAATTACTCTGAAAGCATCGCATGGCTCTTTAATATCAGAGCACCCAAGCGTCTTGTAACCCCTGCAGCGTCTTTATATGCTTATATACCGTTGTCGGGGACTTGCACACTTTTTGTTCACCCTTGCCAAAACACACAAGACTTAAAGACTTACTTTAACGACAGTGTGCAGCCGGAAAATTATGATCGAACCTTTGAAATTTTGGCTCAAAAGGCTGAAAATAAAACCGTTGCCCTTGATCCGTCCAACGGGACAATGAAGATGCTTGAGGCCATCGAGCAAAAAGGCGGAAAGGCCTTGATCGTTGACGATTTTTGTAATATCCCTCGCGCTTGCAAAAATGAAACAGAACGTCAAGGAACAAGACGGGCTCACGTTCGCGACGGAGCTGCGGTTAGTAATCTCCTCGCGTGGCTTGAAAGTGCGATTCACCATGAAACTCTGACAGAGCTCGATATTGTTGCAAAACTCTATCAATACCGCCAACAGCAAGAGCTTTTCCAAGGATATAGTTTTGACACTATTTCAGGCTCCGGCCCCAACGGAGCCATTGTACACTATCGCGTAGATGAAAAATCAAACCGCACGTTACGACCCGAGGATATCTTTTTACTGGATTCGGGAGGGCAGTACCTTGACGGCACGACGGATATCACGCGTACAATTTCTTTAAATAAAAAACCTTCGGCAGAACAAAAAGATCGTTACACCCGTGTCCTTAAAGGCCATATAGCTCTTGCAAAAGTGCGCTTTCCCGAAGGAACCGTCGGCTCGCAGTTGGATCCCGTAGCTCGCTATCATTTATGGCAAATCGGCTGTGATTATGCCCATGGTACGGGACACGGTGTGGGATCATATCTTGGCGTACACGAAGGGCCGCAACGAATTTCTCCCCTTCCTAATACCGTTCCTTTATTACCGGGCATGATTCTATCTAATGAACCCGGATATTATAAACAAGGGGAATACGGCATTCGCATCGAAAACCTTGTTCTTGTAAACCGTGTCCCTAAGGAACAGTGTGCCGATGAAGGACAAAACATGCTGTGTTTTGAAACAATAACCTTGGCTCCCCTCGATACGTCTTTAATAGACAACTCTTTGCTAAGCGCCGATGAAATTTCTTGGATCAACGCTTATCATCAACGCGTCTACGAAACTCTTAAAGATCAGGTGGAGGTTAAGACATTACCTTGGCTTAAAAATGCGACCGTGTCTTTATAGTCTGTTTTCTTTAGAAGCATCCCGTAAAAAATAAGGGATGCATTTCTAAGGCGAGCTTGTTACACTGTAGGTGGAAATTTTCCTTTTCCATTATGATGTAAAAAAGGTTTTTAAAAATGCAGGTCATAGCTGTTGCCAATCAAAAAGGTGGTGTCGGTAAAACAACCACAACGGTCAACCTGGCAACGGCTCTTGCAGCCGTCGGTCAAAGGGTGTTACTTATTGATCTTGACCCCCAAGGCAACGCCTCAACGGGTCTTGGTGCTTATGATCGCCTTGAAAAAGCAGGCATTTATGAAGCTCTCTTAGAAGATAACCCCATCCAAGAGTGTATTCGCAATACACAAATTCCGGGTCTAAGTTTAATCACAGCTTCTCCTGATTTGGCGGCTCTTGAACATGACCTTTCAAAAGTCGACCGCAAACAATTTAAATTGCGTGATATTATCGAATCACAACAAAACAACTATGACTATGTCATGATCGACTGCCCTCCGGCTCTCGGCCTATTAACAGTTAACGCCCTTGTGGCCTCGCACAGTGTTCTGATCCCCCTTCAATGTGAATTCTATGCTTTAGAGGGGCTTAGCCAATTAATCAACACGATAGAGCGCATTCAACAACACCTCAATCCTTACTTAGATATGCTGGGTATTGCCTTAACCATGTATGACGGCCGTAGTAGTTTATGCGATTTTGTGGTAGCCGACGTGCGCAAGCATTTTGGGCAAAAAGTTTTTAGAACCATGATTCCCCGCAATGTTAAAGTCTGTGAGGCTCCTTCTCACGGTCAACCGGTCTTAATTTATGATGTGAGGTCTCCCGGATCCCTTGCTTATATGAATCTTGCTTCTGAAATTATTACAAAACAGGGAATTACCCATGTCGCAGCCTAATACAAAATTTGCCGAGAAACCTCCCTCTCCGATATCCGAGCAAATGCCCGACCTCACTATTGCTAACCCCGTAAAACCTGTTGCGCCCTCCGGGCTTATCCCCAAGAGCGGCAAACTGGGGCGCGGTCTTGATAGTCTTTTAGGACCGACCTCACAAATGACGCCTTTAGATAAAAAAGAGGGGCTCACTATGCTCCCGTTATCAGCCTTGACCGCAGGAACCTATCAACCGCGCACAAATTTTAGCACGGAAGAAATGCAGGATTTGACTGATTCCATTCGTGAAAACGGCGTTTTACAACCCATACTTGTACGCCCCACGGGCAAAACAGATAAATTTGATAATATACTCTACGAAATCATTGCCGGAGAGCGTCGTTGGCGAGCTTCAAAAGAAGCCGGTCGCAAAACAATTCCGGTCGTCATCAAGCATTTAACAGACAAAAAGGCTCTTGAGAGCGGCCTCATTGAGAACATTCAACGCCATGATTTGAACCCCCTTGAAGAAGCTGTCGGTTACGATCGTTTACTGTCGGAATTCAATTACACTCAAGCCAATCTTTCGAAATCCCTCGGTAAAAGTCGCAGCCATATTGCCAACACCCTTCGCCTTTTGTCTTTGCCCGACTCTGTTCAAAAGTACGTCCGAGACTCTTTAATTTCAGCCGGTCATGCTCGAACTCTGATCAATTTTCCAAAAGCCACGGAGCTTGCCCGACTTATTGTGGATAAAAACTTGAGCGTGCGCCAAACGGAACGTCTTGTAGCCGACTATAACAAGTCACCCTTCGATCTCAATAATCCGCCTTCCCATGACGGTGAACAAAACCCGACTTTAGAAACTTTAGAAGTTAATACACCAAGAAAAGAACCCTCCCTTAAAAGAATTCTTTCCGAAGGCAGAGAAGATGTTACGGCTCTTGAAGACGAGCTCTCCAAAGCCTTAAGCCTTAAAAGCACCATTACCTTTAAATCGGATCAAAGCGGCCATGTCCAAATCCGCTTTAAAAACCCGACGGAATTGGACAAGCTTATGAGCCTCATTTTTGGGGCTCTTTAGAACCAATCAGACGATTCGTTTAGCTATAATAGGTTGCTTTTATATCGCCTGATTTAGCTTTTTTCAAATAAAATCTTGTCGATTTTCTTAAGTTTTTCTTTAGGAAAAGTAAGGGCAATTTTTCCTGCGACTTCCATGTTAAGGTAGCGCTCTGTTTTCGCCGGAAATTGTACGGGGATATCTTTTGGATTTTTCCCCGCTAAAATCTCTGAAAGTATAGCCGCGCATTGTAATCCCAAGGCATACTGATCGGGTCCAAGGGCTCCAAGGGCTCCTTGTTTCACCATATCCGTATCACTTACAAAAAGAGGGAGCTTTGCAGATTGGCAAAGTTGTGCAATGACATCAAAGGCAGCAAGAGCCGTATTATCGTTATTAATAAAAATAGCATCGACTTTTCGACTTATTAAACGTTGTGTTGCCATGGAGACTTCTGTTGTTTTTGTAACGGCTACAGGAATAATGCTTATGTTGAGTTCTCGGGCAGCTTCTATTGTTTTTTCCAATAAAGTGACCGAGTTAGCTTCGCCCGGATTATAAATAAAACCGATTGTTTCAAGGTTAGGTATTAGCTCTTTAAAGTAAAGAAGTTGGGGTGTTTGTGCAGTATAATTTGACACACCCGTTACATGGCCGCCGGGTTGGTCAAGGCTTTGAACGAGCTTTGCGCCGAGAGGATCGGTGATAGAGGCAAAGACAACGGGTGTTTTTGTAGCGTATGCCGCTTTTGCTGCCGCTTGTGCACCGCTTGTGCCTAATACGGCTATAGCATCAACGTTTTCACCGATAAATTTTTGGGAAATCATTGTGGCATTTAAGATATTACCTTGAGCTATTTTGACGATAATACGCACATTGGAGTGGGCCTTTTGTAAACCGTCTATGATCCCCTTTTGAGTTTTATCAAGGGCAGGGTGAGCTACGATTTGGAGGAGCCCAACGGTAAAAGGGGGCGCTTCTATTTCTTTGGGAGATGCAAAAATAGGAGAGCAGAGACTCCAAAGGAGCGATAACGCTACGGACAGTTTAGAAGTAACTAATTTGATATCAAGGTTGCGATTTATAAGGCGTTTTGAGAATTTGTAAAACATTTCTTTATCCATTTTCTTAAAGGGGGCATCATTTTTATTTTAGTAACGTCAAAATTTGTACGATGAGTGTGTTCATGGGGTCGGTGAAAAATGTGATGCATTTTTTTAATCCTTTCATTGTCCGTTGTTTAATTATCTCTATAAAAAAAGCCCCCCGATCTCTCAGGAGGCTTTTTTACGGCGTATGGTATCCTGAGGTTAAGAGTCTTTTTTCTCAGAATGATGATGATGCCATAGGGTTGGCAAAATAACGGCGCCAAGACCTGTCTTTAGAAGAAAAGCATATTGGTAACTCAAATAAACGGCCTTTGTCGGTTCAAAACCGATGAGGTTAGAAAGCCAAACGAGACCGGGAATATCAATAATGACAGCGCCTAAAATGAAAAGAAGAGCTGCAGAACTCATTGTACGACCGAATCCTTCTTCAAAAAGGCGGCCGATCACATAGGCAGCAGAAATAAATCCGATAAGATACCCTGCCGTCGGTCCGACCATATAAACAAATCCGGCGCTATGTCCTTGTAAAACAGGAAGACCGATGAAGGCCTCAAAGAGGTATAAAACGACTGTGGCCGTTGCAAGACGGGCGCCATAAGCACAGGCAAGAGTAATGACGGCGAAAGTCTGCATGGTGGTCGGTACGGGGTAGAAGGGGATGCTTGTTTTCGCGCTTAATGTAAGAAAAACGGTACCTAAGAGTGCAAGAGCCATAAACTTAAAGACCGATAGGTTTTGAAGAGACGGGAAAAATCGTACCATAAGCGTATTGGATAGTGCAGAGGTTGACGGTGCAACTGATGATAATGAAAACATTGAAAACTCCAACATAATATTCTTTATTTTTACCATAAAGAAAAAAGTATTATATCGCAATCAAAACTTACGGAGAGGATCTTTTTTCCTGAAGGGGGTTTTTAGTTTTATTTTCAAATATTTCTTCTTTCAGAGGAAACATGCGACAAAGAGCCTTTCCGAGGCGTATACAAAATGTTTTTTAGGGCGATGATTAAAAATATAAAAATTAACCGGTTATTAACATTTGCCTGTGACTCTTTAAAGAAGATGAAAACATAAAAAAGGTAGAATCATGGATGATATCATTCAAGATTTCCTAATGGAAACTGCAGAAAACCTTCTGCAGCTTGACGTTGATCTTGTTGCCCTTGAACAAGACCATAATAATACGGAATTATTAGGTAACATTTTTAGAACAATCCATACCATTAAAGGGACATGCGGTTTCATTGGACTGCCGCGCCTTGAAAAAGTGGCTCATCACGGCGAAAACGTTCTTGATAAGTTTCGAAACGGTGATTTGGATGTGACGCCGGATGCGATTACAGCAATTTTACATTGTATTGATACTATTAAAGAAATAATGGCTTATCTTGAGGAAAACGGCGAAGAACCGGAAGGAGATGACACGGAAGTCCTAGCCGAATTAAATCGCTTTATGGACGAAGATTTAAAAAAAACCGGAAAATCCGATTCAAAAGACGACGCCGAAGAAGCAAAACTACCTTGTCAAGAAGATGAGGCGCCGGTTCAGACAGAAGAAACGGAGGCCGCCGTTGCTGAGGAAGATCCTTTTGCTTTTACACCGACACCCGCTCCCGGAGCTGTTTTCAATGAGGCACCGGCAGAGGTAGAGGTTTCTCAAGGGCTAGAAGAACCAATTCCCAAAGTCGAGCCTAAGGAAGCTGAAGGGAAAGAAGACGTTGCGCCTGCTCATAAAACCGAACTTAAGAAAAAACCGATAAAATCGGAAAAAGGCAGTTCTTTAGCAACGCAAAATATTCGTGTTAATGTTGAATTGCTTGAAAATTTAGTAACATCGGTTAGCGAACTTGTTCTGGCTCGCAATCAATTATTACAAATTTCTCGCGATTCGGAGAATGATGAGTTTAAAGTACCGTTACAGCGCTTGAATCATATTACCTCCGAACTTCAAGAGGGTCTGATGCAAACACGTATGCAACCTGTTGGGGCGGCTTGGTCTCAACTGCCTCGTATCGTGAGAGATTTATCTCAAGATTTAAAAAAAGAAATTGACCTCGAAATGATCGGTGCAGATACGGAGCTTGATCGTCAAGTCATTGAAGTTATCAAAGATCCTTTGATGCATATGGTTCGTAACTCTGCAGATCACGGCTTAGAAGGTCCCCAAGAACGCCTCGATGCCGGTAAAGCTCGTAAGGGAAAAATTATCTTAAAAGCTTATCATGCAGGGGGGCACGTTGTTATTGAAATTTCAGATAACGGTCGCGGCCTTAATAAAGAAAGAATCAAAGAAAAAATTCTCACTAATGCTCTTGTAACCCCCGAACAGCTTGAGTCTTTTAGCGACACTCAAATTTATAATTTTATTTTTGCCGCCGGTTTTTCAACGGCCGCAAAGGTTACAAATGTTTCCGGTCGCGGCGTTGGAATGGATGTTGTAAAATCAAATATTGAAAAAATAGGCGGCTCTGTTGAAGTAACGTCAACACCGGGAGAGGGGAGCCTTTTTACCGTTAAAATTCCTCTGACATTAGCTATTGTTTCGGCTTTAATCATTCGTTCCGGTGCACAACGTTTTGCAATTCCTCAGGTGAGTATCACGGAACTTGTCCAAGCTTCTGAGGAAAGTGAGCATACCGTTGAATATGTAAATTCTCATCCCGTTTTAAGATTGCGCAACCAACTTTTGCCTCTTGTTATATTAAGTGACGTGCTTGGTATTTCCGAACCTAAAAAATCTCAGCCTGCCCTCGAATCCGCAAATGAGCAAGAGCAAGAAACAAGCCGAGATAAAGGAGAAAATAAATCGATTGATTGCGGGTCTTCATCGGAAAATATCGGGGATGATCAGTTTATCATTGTTGCTCAGGTTGGCTCCGGTCAATTCGGCATCATTGTTGATGAAGTTTATGATACGGAAGAGATCGTTGTGAAACCTGTTTCACCCTTATTGCGTTCCGCAAAGTTATTTGCAGGAAATACAATATTAGGAGACGGCTCTGTTGTAATGATTTTGGACCCTAAAAGTATTTCGGACAAAGTTGGTGAAATGCATGCGAGCTCTCAAGAGCTTCTCCAAAACGAGAAGAAAATTGATTCTCCCGACGAACGTCGCATGCGTTTTCTCCTCTTTAAAGCAGGGGATAATGCGCCCAAAGCCGTGCCCTTAGCCTTGATTGTGCGTCTTGAAGAGATTAATGCAAATGATATTGAAATGTCCAACGGTTCCCACGTCCTTCAATATCGTGACCGTTTAATGCCTTTGATATCTGTTCAAGGTTTCTTAGAGTTTGAGCCGGATGTTCAAAAATCTGTTTTGGTATTTCAGCAAGGGCACGAGTATGTCGGGTTGGTTGTTGATGAAATTATTGATGTTGTCGAAGATAAATTAGATATAAAAATGAACACAAGTACCGGTGGAAGTTACGGCAGCATGGTTATTGCAAAACAGACAACGGATCTTCTGGATATTGATTATTTTATTCAACAAATTTGCCCCAATTGGCATTCTATGTTGGATGATGAGATGACAGGGCGTTCCCAAGAAAACGGCACTCACGACATGACGGTTTGCTTTATTGATCACTGCACCCTTTATCGCAATTTAATTGCGCCTCTCTTGGAACTTCAAAACATTAGAAGTCTTACTTTTGAAGCAGGGGAAAGTGCTCTGGCTTACTTAGAAGAGCATACAATGAAGGTTGATGCCTTTATCTTAGACAAAGATTCTTTAGGCAAAGATCCTGAAGCGTTTTTAAAATCCTACAAAAAAGTGTTTTCTCACGTGCCGTGTTTTATTGTCGGTGCTCATTTTAAGGCAGAAGATGAAGTCCTCTTCAATAAGTATGAATGCATTGCTTGCTTGGCCAAAAGTGATAGGGATTCTATTATTACAACAATTCGTGATTATCTTGAACAAGCAAGGAATGTAGCAGCATGAATATCGTAGAGGCTCAAAAAGAAGTTTGGAATGAAAACGAAAGCGCTGCAGGTGTTACGACGACTTTAGACAACCAGCTTTTAACATTTTATTTAGACAAGCAAATATTCGGTATTCCTGTGAAATATATCAAAGATATCTTTAGGTCTACAGAAATTACAAAGGTTCCTTTAGCCCCGTCGGAGGTTGCCGGTGTCGTCAATTTACGGGGACACATTGTGACGGCCATTGATCTGCGACATAAATTATGTATTGCTCCGCCTAAAGATGCACTTCAATCCACGATGAATATCGCTGTGGACGTCGGGGAGGAAATGTATAGCTTTATTGTAGATAAGGTTGCTGATGTAGCGCTGTTTTCAAAAAAAGATTTTGAGGCTAACCCGACAACTCTTGATGAAAAACTAAAAGAACTTTCCATGGGAATTTACAAGTTAGAGGGAAAGCTCTTGATTGTCTTAGATGTTAAGAAAATAATAAATTGTGCTGAAAAGCAATAATTCTTGTAAGAAAAGTTTTTTACAAGAAAACAAGAGGAATAGATCTAATGTCTGCAAAATGTCTCGTAGTAGATGACTCTACAACAATCCGAAAAGTTATAGGGCGTATGTTTGAGAAAATGGATTTTGAGGTCAGAGAGGCTGAAAACGGGCAAGTCGCTCTTGAATCTTGTCTTATCAGTATGCCGGAAGTCATCATGTTGGACTGGAATATGCCGGTTATGTCCGGCATCGACTTTCTGCGAGAACTTCGTAAAACCCCCGGGGGGGATGCGCCTAAAGTCATTTTGTGCACAACAGAAAATGAATTTGAAGCCATCCAAACAGCCATGAGTGAAGGGGCTAATGAATATATTATGAAACCGTTTAATGAGGAAATCATCAAAGAAAAACTTGAGATTGTCGGGGTTCTTTAAATGAGTATTTTACCGTCCCGACCTTCTCTTGTTAAGACTGCCGGCAAATGCCGTGTGATGTTAGTTGACGATTCTTTAGTTGTTCGTGGAATTTTACGAAAAATTCTCATGTCTGACCCCGAAATTGAAGTCGTTGCGGGTGTGGGTAACGGTAAACTTGCCGTTGAAGAATTGGATAAAAATGAAATTGATGCGGTTATTCTTGATATTGAAATGCCCGTTATGGACGGAATTACAGCACTTCCTTTACTGCTTGCAAAACAGCCGGATCTTATTGTTTTAGTTGCCTCGACGCTTTCCCTGAAAAATGCGGATATTAGTATGAAGTGTTTACAACTTGGGGCGAAGGATTATATCCCGAAGCCCACGACACAAACCTTTGCGGGTGACGAAAACGCTTTTAAACGTGAGCTTCTCGAAAAGTTAAAATATATTACTCAGTCCGGCCGTGAGAAAAAGACGGCACTAAAAACAAGTTCGGGCGCTTTAGCACCGTCGTCTGCAGCCATTCCCGAACAAGCGTTCACGCTGCGACCCCTCCCCAATGTTCGACCCGAAGCAATTGTTTTTGGTTGTTCAACAGGAGGACCTCAAGCTTTAGCAGAAGTGCTACAGAATGCGAAAGGTAAATTAAAGCAACCGATCTTTGTAGCACAGCATATGCCTCCTTTGTTTACAAAGTCCCTTGCCGCTCATCTTGAAAAAAGAAGCGGTATACCTGCTAAAGAAGGGGAAAACGGAGAAATTGTTCAACCGGGTCGGATTTATATATCTCCCGGTGATTATCATATGGAAGTGATCGCGAAGGGGAAAGATAAAGTTATTAAATTATCTCAAACGCCTCCTGAAAATTTTTGTCGTCCCTCCGTCAATCCCCTTCTTCGATCTGTTGCCCAGGCTTATGGCGGGAAAGCCCTGTGTGCTATGTTAACAGGCCTCGGGTCTGACGGTTCCCAAGGAGCAAAAGATTTTGTGAATCAAGGCGGAACCATTATTGCTCAAGACAAATCAACCTCTGTTGTGTGGGGGATGCCGGGAACAGTTGCACAAGCCGGTTTTTGTTCTGCCGTCCTTCCGTTAAAAAGTATTTTAGGGGCTCTTGATAAAGTTTCTAATGCTATTAATCCAAAGTTAGGAGTGAAACTGTAATGCCTTTATCGGAATTTGATAAGTCTCTCTCCCCGGTTAACTATCAGCTTTTATGCAAGATGCTAAAAGAATTCTCAGGTTTGCATCTTACGGATCACAAGATGTATCTTGTGGAAACACGCTTACAGGCCGTTGCGAAGCATTATAATTTTAATTCTTTGAATCAACTGATTGACGGCTTAAAAGGACCTTTGTTTCAAAAACTACGGGTTGATATTGCCGAAGCAATGGCAACGCCGGAAACGTTTTTTTTCCGAGACAAAAAGCCCTTTGACCAGTTTAAAAACTTTGTTATTCCCCAAATGTTAGAACGCCATAAAACGGTAAAACGCCTTAATATTTGGTGCGGCGCTTGTTCCAGCGGTCAAGAACCTTATTCCATTGCGATGATGGTTGATGAGTTGCAAAAAACAGTTCTTAAAGGATGGCAAATCCGTATTATTGCATCGGACTTTTCTGAAAAAATTTTGAAAAGAGCAAAAGCCGGCATTTATTCTCAATTTGAAGTGCAACGCGGCCTTCCTATCCAGTATTTGATGAAGCACTTTAAGCAAGAAAGTGACGGTTGGCATGTGAAAGACGAATTAAAGCGCATGATTGAATTTCGTAACTTCAATTTGCTCCAGTCTCCGGTGGGTCTTGGAAAAATGGACGTTGTTTTTTGTCGTAACGTTTTATTTTACTTCACACCCGAAGACAAAGGAAAAATCTTGAATAACATTGCAAGCATTTTAAATCCCGGTGCTATGATGTTTTTAGGCTCTGCCGAATCAACGGTCGGCTGTTCCAATGCCTTTACAGGGCTGAAAGAAGAACGTGGCATCTATATGAAAGCCGACGATGCTCTTGTCGCTCTTTCTGCTTAATCAAACACATTTTTTCTCCTTTCCGTTTATTCTTGAGAAGTCTCGCAGAGATGTTTGTGACAGAAAAGCGAGAGCAAGATGCTAAGCGCTGTTGCTTTTTAACAGGGTGAAAAAAAGGTTTTCTTGCAAATATGGCAAGAAGAATAAGGAAAAATTTTAGAATATTTTATAAGCCGAAGAATTTTTTCATACCTTTTATAATTTCAGCTTGGAGAGTTTGAACCTCTTCTTTTGTTTGGCTCGCATCGTTTATTTTTTTTGAGGTATCTTGTTCCCGCTCTACAACAATTTTTGATAAGTCGTTAATCAGGGAGGGACGCGCTTGCAAAATAGGTTGGAAAGCTTCTTTGTTAACTTCATAGGTAAGAACTTTTGTGCGTGCTCGAACAGTGGCGGAGCGCGGTTCACCAAGCAAGAGAGAGCGGTCTCCGACAAAATTTCCTTCTCCAAGCGTTGCAACAACATGATCTTTAGTAACTTGGTTTTTTGTGAGGGGGATAATCACATCAACCACACCTTCGGCAATGACAAAGAGGGAATCGGTCGTATCGTTTTTTGTAATGAGTTCGTGGCCGACGTCCACTAAGTGTCTTGTTACTTTTGAACTGAGGTTTTCCAACTCATTATCGGTTAGAACGGCAAACAAACTCACTTTTCTTAATACATCGGTGATCGACGTTTCGGGTGATAAAGAAAAAGGAATAGCTTTTGACAGTATGTACTCTCCAAAGGTTTCAGAAATTTTCAGATTAGAGGCGTGGAGTTTCTCCACTACTGTTTTGATGACCTTATGGCGCATGAGGCGGAGGCTATCATAGCCTCTCACACCGTATCTTAAGGTATAATTCATGCCGCCTTCCGTTGTTTTTTCAGCAAAAACAGCATAAATACCGGTTTCTACAACTTCTTTGATACTTAAAAGCGCATCCGTTAAAATACGTTCAACACGCTCAACGGTAATATTGTAATCTATGGAAACGATCAGATGTTCTGCGTAAACCCCTTTATAATGGGAAAGATTCTCATAAGAATTAGCCACAAGGCGACCGTTTGGAATGACGATGAGTGTTTTATACTCCGTTTCTACTTCGATATGGCGCCATGTCGTTTTAAGAACCCGACCAATGGTGTTGTCATTGAGTTTTATCCAGTCCCCTGTTTTATAAGTATGTTCAACATCAAGAATTAGACCCGAAATCATATCCATAATAATTCCTTGAATGGAGAAAGCAAGGCCGGCACCCACTAATCCGCCTGCTGTGACGAGCGCCCAAGCAGGTTGTCCGAAAATCGATACGGTAATAAACAAAACAGCGCCAATAATAACAAGCCAATTGAATAGAGTCATCACATAGCGCGGTACATATTTATTTGTCTTTTTTTGAAAAAGCCCGACACCGACAAGGCGAAAGAGGCGCATCAGTGTCCAAGCGAGGAAACAAACAATAATAATATGAAGGCCTCTGGTGATGAAAAAGGCGATGCCTTCTTCTCCGCTTTGAAAAAGAGAGGAAAGGCCGTATAAGGCAAAAAGAGCAATAGAAACAACAAGAGCAACAACGGTAAATTGAAGCAAATCATTTTGAAGAATCTTCCCAAGTTGTTCTTTGATAAAACTTTCTTTTTTATTGTTTTTCATGTGTATTTCTTATCTTATTATATAGAGGAATACATGTGCCCTTATGAAATGATAATCGGAAAAGATTAATGAACTGTAAATAAAAAGAACTAAAGCGTTCTTATTTTTTACAGAAGAAGGTAGGGAACATTTTAGCTTGATCCCAATAAATATCTACGGTTTTAAAACCGGCTTCTTTGAGCTGCGTTACCGTTACGTCAGAGCGTCTGAAGTTGAGCCATTTTATATTCAGGATGTCATTCAAAATACGTTTTTGCATCAAAAGCGCTTCTTGATCAATTTTTGAGAAGTCCCATTCACATTTAGGATCTAAGGCAGGGGGCGGGGTAAGCGCACTGATCACGAGAACACCGTCGGGTTTGAGAGAGTCGTAAAAAGAACGATAAAGGGATTTAACTTTTTCATCAGTTTTTACATAAATATTGAGACCGTTACTGGTCAAAACATCAAAGCGCTCGGGACTTTTAAGCTCCCAAGCATCTTTCTTTTCCAAGGTGTAAGGAGTTAGAACAAGAAGTTTTTCCGCATTCTCTTTGGCTTGATCCAAGGCTTGTTGATCAAGGTCAATTCCCACAAGAGAAACACCTCCCGCGTTATCATAGTTCAAACGTAAAAGATCATCCATTAAACCGCACGGACAAGACCCGACGACACCCTTTTTAGGGAGCGCCCGTTGAAGGAGTTTTTTAAAAATCTCTCCTCTTTCTTGAGTCGCTTTTACAACGGGAAACGTTTCATAAAATTTCCGATCAAAATTCGTCAAAGCCGTACCGTCTTCGTAATGACCGACAGTTTTTATAAGAGAATCATATAAAACGGTTTGTCGGGTCATTTCCGCATTAAGGCCTTTATGTTCTATAAGCTTTAAGCCAATGGGAGACTTTTTCATTTCTTCGAATAAGGCTTTTAAGGCTAACGACTCCTCAAAGGAATTTTCCGACAAACTCAGTCTATCTTCAATGCTTTTGATTTCCACCTCAAGGGTATTTTTAGAATGCCCGTGGGAAAGGAAATTTGCCCCTTGCGATGTAGGATGCTCTATGTTTACTGTGTGTGCTGTCATTTGAGAGTCTTTCTTTTCTGCCCCATTTAAATCCTCGGGCGTCAAGTCTGTTTCGTTTGTGCTTTGATCAATCAGTTTATCAATTAAGTCGTCAATGCGTCGACTTGTTTCCTCATCTACTAATTGTGACGCCGGAAGGTCGTTATTGTCTTCGGAACCTTGGACTTGTATAACCCAAATATCATAGACGGGATGTTCAAGGGCGGATAAAGAAGGGTTTGAGGCAAACATCCACCCTCGAAAGATTTCTTGAACGTCATTTTTGTCCCTATCTTTTCTTTCGGTGATTTCAAAAAAAACCTTTGACTCGGGTATTTCTTCCGGATTGGAACGCCAAGCACGTACGGCTCTTACTTTTAGGGTGCCGATTTTAACGGTTTCTCCGACTTTTATTTTTACGGTCGATGTGCGGGCTGTGACTTTATCAAGCGCGCCGATGATAACCGTGTCGCGAAAAGCTCCTTCCGCTCTTTCGGTGACCTCGGCTTTCACGCTATTAAAGGTAAAAAGCAACGGGATGCTCAAAATTAAAGAGTGAATCATTTTCTTAAAAATCACGTGCTGCTTCTTTCTTTATGAGGTCTAAAAGAGGGTTCTCTTTTTAGTTTGTATCGCTATTTTCGGGATTATTTTTAGGTTTTTGACTAAAAATTAACTGTCCGATGAGCGCTTCAAGATTCACGGAAGATTGGGTATGAATAATCGTATTACCCGCTGCTAAAAAGGCTTCGTCTCCCCCCGGTACAATAGCAAGGTATTTTCCCCCGAGCAAGCCGTCGCTAACAACTTCAGCAGAACTGTCCTTTGGTAATTTAATCTTTTTATCAACGGTAAAAGAAACTTTTGCAAGGTAGGTTTGGGAGTCAATGGTAAGGGCCGAAATTGTACCCACTTTAACACCGCTCATACGGACATCGGAACCCACGATAATACCGTCAACACGGTCAAAAGCTGCCGAATATTCAACAGAGTCTATGACTTGAGAACCGCTATTTTGATAGGCGAAAACAAAAAAGAATCCGGCGACAAGGAGAACCACAGCCCCCATTAACGTTTCAACGGTATTATTTTTCATGGGAAATTTCCTGCGTTGGAGCCCAAGATTCATAAACCGTTGCCGGCTCTTCAGCTGCTGTTTTTTCATTCAGAAGGCTTGTTTTTGGGTGATAAGCTTCATTGCTGCCTGTTTTATTAGGACTATGAGGTTTTTCCCAGTCGTGAGGTTCGCCGCATAAAGGGCGCTCGCTTGTATAATGTAACCAAGCAAACCATTTTGCCGGTATTGTTGAGGCCTCAACTTGACCCGATTTGTAAATAACCCAGCGTTTTTGAGCTCTTTGAGGCTTCCCGAGCAAAAGTTTTTCTTCGTAATACTTATTGCCGAAGATGTCTTCACCCGTAAAATTCCCCGCTATTGAGGAAAAAATCTTTGTTTGTATGAGGTTATTGTAAAGACCCATTCGTATTCCTTATAAAAAAACTTGCATCCTACCTTAAAATATATATAATTAAGGTAAGTCTGCAAAGATATTAAATAAAATTATGCAGGTGGGTCCTTAAAGACCCACCTTTTTTAATACCTTGTACCTGCTTTGTCCTTAATGTAAAGAGCGCGTTAGAGCCGGAGAAAGCAGAGTCGGTATAAATTGGAGTGAAAAATGGATTTGGCATCACGTCTTGAAGCGCTTATAGAGCCTGCTTTGAATGATTTAGGATATACCGTTGTTGAGATTCTTATTATTGGATCCGGACGATTGAAATTGGATATGTCCATTGAACGTCTTGATCACGAGCCTGTTACAGTTGCCGATTGTGTAAAAGCAAATCGAGAGATTTCAGCACTTATGGATGTTGAAGATCCCATTAAATCGTCTTATATTCTTGAAGTATCTTCCCCGGGAATTGAACGTCCGTTGGTGAAGAAAAAAGATTTTAAGCGTTTTGTGGGTGAAAAAGTAAAAATAAAAACACACGAATTTGTTGAAGAGCGTAAGCGCTTTGCGGGAATTCTCCAAGCAGCTGATGATGAGAAAATAGTTTTAACTCTTGGTGAGAACGACATAACGCCTGACGGTAGTACGTCTGTTGAGATTTTTTATGATCAAATTCAACGGGCAAAATTAAACCCTGATTTTAAAATTTAGGAGACAAAAAATGGTAGCAAGTATGAAAACGGAGATTTTAGGTGTTGCGGATGCCGTGGCTCGTGAAAAAGGAATTGACCGCGAGGTTATTATTTCTGCAATGGAAGTTGCTATTCAAAAAGCAAGCCGAGCAAAATACGGCCATGATCGAGATGTTCGCACAAGGATCAACCGAGAGACCGGCGAAATTGTTATGCATGCTTACCGTGAAGTCGTCGAAGAGGTTGAAAATGAAAGTGCTCAATTGACTTTGGAGGAGGCGCGACGCCTTAACCCGGATATTAAAATCGGCGAATTTATTGTGGATGATTTGCCGCCGTTTGATTTTGGTCGTGTAGCTGCCCAAACGGCAAAACAAGTTATTTTCCAACAAGTTAGAGAGGCAGAGCGTTCTCGACAATATGAAGAATACAAAAATCGGGTTGGTGATATTGTCAACGTCGTTGTTAAGCGTGTTGAATTCGGAAATGTGATGGTTGAATTGGGCCAAGCCGAAGGTATCATCATGCGTGATAAGCTTATCCCGAGGGAAGCTGTGCGTGTGGGAGATCGTATTAGGGCTTACATTGAAGATGTACGCCCGGAGCCTCGTGGATCTCAAGTGTTTTTATCAAGGACTCATCCGCAATTTTTGGCTAAACTTTTTACCCAAGAAGTGCCTGAAATTTATGACGGTCAAATTGAAATTAAAGCCGTTGCCCGTGATCCCGGAAGTCGAGCTAAATTTTCCGTTTATGTGGGAGATAAAAGCATTGATCCCGTCGGAGCCTGTGTCGGTATGCGGGGAAGTCGTGTGCAAAACATTGTGACCGAGCTTCAAGGAGAAAAGGTTGATATTATTCCTTGGTCTGACAATCCGGCTGTTTTTATTGTGAATGCCATGGTGCCGGCAGAAGTTTCCAAAGTCATTTTGGATGAAGAGGCAGGTAAGGTTGATGTGATCGTTCCCGATGATCAGTTGAGTCTTGCTATCGGACGGCGCGGTCAAAATGTACGTCTTGCCAGTATTTTGACCGGCTGGAACCTTGATGTTAGTTCCGAGACGCAAGAGTCCGAGCGTCGTGCGGCCGAAGTGAAAGAAATTTCAGCGGTCTTTATTGAAGCAATGGATATAGATGACGTCATTGCCCACCTTTTGATCAGCGAAGGTTTTAAGCATATTGAAGAAATTGCTATGGTGCCTTTGGATGATTTGACAAGCATTGAAGGGTTTGAGGAAGACCTCGCCCAAGAGTTGCAAAGCCGAGCCCAAGCTTATGTAAAAACCCTTGAAGAAAAACATGCACACCGATTGAAAGACTTGGGTGTCGCAGACGATTTGGCGGGGTTTGACGCCTTGTCTAAAGAGCGTCTTGTGACATTGGCTGAAAAAGGTATTAAAAACCTTGATGATTTTGCCGACCTTTCGGGGGATGAGTTGGTTGACTTAATTGACAACTTATCTGTGCGTGATGCAAATGCTTTAATTATGAAGGCGCGTGAGCATTGGTTTGCAGAAGAAGACGCGGCAAAAGCTGCGGCCGAGACAAAAGAAGCGGCAGCAGCGGAACTTTCTTCTTCTGATAAAGCTTAATCCTGTGACAGGTAAGTGTGTAAGGTTTGCATTCGCGCCTATTGTGCGGTATGTATGGTGAATAAAATGTAACGGAAAGCGTAGAGAGAAAATGGCGGATCAAGATAATAAGACAGATCAAAAAAAGACCCTTAGTCTGTCCTCTAAGAAATTAGAGCTGACAAAGACCGTTGATGCCGGAAAAATTCGCCAGAGTTTCTCCCATGGGCGCAGCAAAGCTGTGACCTTTGAAGTTAAGAAAAAACGGGTTATCGGAAAAGATTCAGGTGCGGCTTCCGGCGCGGCGCTAAGTGAAGCCGAGCTTGCAAAACGTAAGCGTATTTTGGAAATGGCTCAGGCAGGCGATGAGAAAAAGGCTGAAGAGCAACGCATTCTTAATGAAGTAGATGAAAAACGCTTACAGGATTTAACCGAGCGCCAAAAACAAAGCGAACAAGATGAAGCTGAAACGCTTGCAGCGAAAGAGCTTGCTGAAAAAGAGGCGGTAGAAGCAAAGCGTCTTGAAGAAGAAAAGCGTGCCGAGCAAGAAGCTGCACGGAAGACCTCTCAAAGTCGAGCGTCCGTACCTGCAGAGGCTCCCCACGCTATTTCCCCCTCTCTTGACGTCGGCCCTCTTGCCGGCGGTCGCGTGAAGTCTTCTTTGAAAAAAGAAGAGGAAGATTCCGAAAGCGATAAAAAATCTCGTAAAACCCTGTCACTCGGTAAAAAGAATAAACATAAGCCTGTTGTTTATTCCGTGCAAGATGCTCTGGCTGCAGGCGAAGACGACGGTCGCCACAGAAGTGATGCGGCAAGACGTCGGGCAAAAGAGAAAAAGCTAGCCCAACAAAGCGGAGCTCAGGACGGCAAAGCCCAAGTTCGCGATATTGTGGTGCCGGAAGTTATCACCGTTCAAGAGCTTTCTAACCGAATGGCTGTTAGAGCGGGTGAAATTATTAAGAAATTAATGGGCTTTGGCGTTATGGCCACCCTTAATCAAAATATTGATGCCGATACGGCCGAATTAATTGTAACGGAGTTCGGTCATAAAATTATTCGTGTTTCCGATGCAGACGTTGAAGAAGGTTTGTTGCCTCACGATGACCCGAAAGAATTGCAAGAGCCAAGGGCGCCTGTGGTGACTGTTATGGGGCACGTTGACCATGGAAAAACATCTCTATTGGATGCTATTCGCAAAACCGATGTTGTGACAGGGGAATCCGGGGGCATTACGCAACATATTGGGGCTTATCAGGTTCAATTAGCTTCAGGCAAAAGAATTACTTTTATTGACACGCCCGGTCATGCGGCCTTTTCCGAAATGCGGGCTCGAGGAGCGAATGTAACGGATATTGTTGTCCTTGTTGTGGCGGCTGATGACGGTATTAAAGAGCAAACCGTCGAAGCTATTAATCATGCTAAGGCCGCAGGTGTTCCAATTATCATTGCCATTAATAAGATGGACAAGCCGGGAGCAGATCCTAATCGGGTACGTAGCGAATTATTGACCTATGAGCTTGTAACCGAAGAGATGGGCGGTGATATTCAAACCGTTGAGGTTTCTGCCAAGCAAGGCTTAAATATTGATAAACTTGAAGAAGCTGTTTTGTTGCAAGCTGAAATTTTAGAACTTGGTTCGAATCCGAACCGTGATGCTATCGGTTCTGTTGTTGAATCTCGTATTGAAAAAGGTCGTGGCGCTGTTGCAACGGTTTTGGTTCAACAGGGGACTCTTAGAATCGGTGATATCTTTGTTGCCGGTTCCGAATGGGGTAAGGTCAGAGCTCTTATTGATGATAAAGGGAAGCAAATAAAAAAGGCTCTGCCGTCTATGCCTGTCGAAGTTCTTGGTTTTTCGGGTGCGCCTATTCCGGGAGACTCTTTTATTGTCGTTGAGGACGAGTCTCGTGCGCGTGATGTTGCCGCATATCGTGCCCAAAAGGAAAAAGATCGCAAAGCTGTTAAAATGCGTAAGGCCTCTATGGACTTGTTGATGCAAGGTTCCTCGGATACGGAGAAAAAAACACTTTCTGTGATTATTAAGTCTGACGTACAAGGATCTGTCGAGGCAATCATGGGGAGTTTTGATAAAATTCCAAGTGATGAAGTGGAAATTCGTGTTTTGCATACGGGTGTCGGCGGTATTAACGAAAGTGATATTACATTAGCGCAAACGACCAATGCTTTTGTGATCGGTTTTAATGTGCGCTCAAACCCTCAAGCGCGTCAGCTTGCGACAAAAGAAAATATCGAAATTCGTTATTATTCGATTATTTATGATGTAATTGATGACATCAAAAAGATTGTCAGCGGTCTTTTGACACCTGAGAAACGGGAAAACTTCCTCGGTTATGCAGAAGTGCGTGAGGTGTTTAATATTACGAAGATCGGTAAAGTTGCCGGTTGTTATGTGACGGGCGGTCTCGTAAAACGTGGGGCTAAAGTTCGCTTGCTCCGTGATAACGTTGTTATTCATGAAGGCTCTCTCAAAACCCTCAAGCGTTTTAAAGACGAAGTTAAAGAGGCTAAAGAAGGTTATGAATGCGGTATGGCCTTTGAGAATTATAATGATATTCGACCTAAAGATGTGATAGAGTGCTTTGAAGTTCAAGAAATTGCAAGAACTATAGAGTAAATTTAGAGTATTTAAGAATATGACACTGTTTTCCAAGACATCAACGGGTCCCAGTCAACGCCAACTTAAGGTTGGGGAACAAATTCGCCATATTATTAGCGAGCTTTTAACGCGCTCTGATTTTCATAGTCCTGTCTTGGCCAAAGCACATGTCTGCATTGGTGAAGTCCGTATGAGTCCGGACTTGCGCCACGGTCGGGCTTATGTCACGTCTATTATGGGCGAAAATATGGCTGAGGCGACAAAGGTTCTTAATGAAAACGAATATCAAATTCGTAAAGTGCTCTCTAAGGAATTGACGATGAAGTTTCTTCCGAGGATTCATTTTGTTGAAGATGAATCTTTTTATGAAGCCAATAAAATTAATTCTTTGCTCGTATCGAATCATGTTGCTCAAGATATTGAGGAAAAAATGATTTCCCCTTCTTTAACAGCGGACTAATTATTGTTGAGTAATTCTGTTTCAAAATTAATCTCATACGACGGATGGTTAGCCTTATACAAACCCGTTGGTCCCACGTCATTTGATATGGTTAAGCAAGTGCGCTCCTTATTTCCTCGTAAAACAAAAATCGGCCATGGCGGAACTCTTGACCCCTTAGCGGAGGGCGTTTTGCCCATTGCCGTTGGAGAGGCAACAAAAACGGTTGATTATCTTATGGATGAGAAAAAGGAATATCTCTTTGAGGTTTGTTGGGGGGAAGAGCGGGAAACGGATGATCTTGAAGGCGATGTTTTGCATAGCTCTGCCGACCGACCGACTCAAAAAGATATTGAGGCTATTTTACCAAACTTTATCGGTGTTCTTAATCAGTTACCGCCGTTATATTCTGCTAAGAAAATTAAGGGAAAAAGAGCTTGTGATTTAATGAGAGAGGGAAAGTCGGTAACACTTAATCCCTCATCTATCACGGTTTTTTCTTTAGAGATCCTTTCTCATACAGTTGATAAAACCCTTTTTAAGGTTTTTTGTTCTAAGGGAACATATGTTCGCTCCCTTGCCCGAGATATGGGGCGGGCTCTCGGTTGTTACGGCTACGCCGCTTCTATTAAACGTTCACGGGTGGGAGCAATGTCCTTAGAAAATACCGTGTCGTTAGAAAAACTTGCAGTTTTAAAAAAAGACGCTATATTGGATGAGATAATACGACCCGTCCAGGCAGTTCTGGCCGACATCCCGGCTGTTTTGGTTACGCCCGATCAGGAGCAACAGCTTCGTTACGGTCAGGCTGTGGTGTATCCGCAACATGATTTATTTTCTACGGGTCATATTTGTGCTTTGTGCATTAATGACCGGAATAAAGCAGTTGCAATTGTTGACGTTGACGGACGGTCTTTGCGTCCTAAGCGTGTTTTTAATATTAAATAATCGAAAGGAAAAACGATGTCGATGTTACCCGAACGTAAAAATACCCTTATTAAAGAATATGCAACGAAAGAAGGCGATACGGGGTCTCCCGAAGTTCAAGTTGCCGTGCTAACAGAGCACATTTTGAACCTAACAGAGCACATGAAAGAGCATAAAAAAGATGTTCATTCACGCCGCGGTTTGCTTATGAAAGTGAACAAACGTCGTAAGTTACTGGATTACCTAAAGCGTAAAGACGAAAATCGTTACCAAACGCTTATTAAAAGCCTCGGCCTACGCCGCTAATATAAACCGCGCTTTTCGCCATCCCATTGGAGCTGTTTCATTGGTGTGTAATAGTGGTTTTTTAATTTTTTTCGTATAAAGCAAGGGGCAACACAGCGTGCCTCTTGTGCAGAAAGCGCGATACGAGATATTCTTGGAAAAAATTAAAAGACCTAGAAATAGATAAGAAAGGACTTTGAGATATATGTTCAAAGCTCATAAGCAAGAAATTGAGTGGGGCGGTCGTACCCTCACCTTGGAAACAGGAAAAGTTGCACGCCAAAGCGATGGTGCGGTTATTGTGACCTATGGAAAGACATCTGTACTTTGTACAACCGTTAGTGCGAAAAAAGCTGATCCGAATTTGGATTTTTTCCCTCTGGCCGTTCACCATGTTGAAAAGTATTATGCTGCCGGACGTATTCCGGGTGGTTTTTTCAAGCGTGAAGGACGTCCGACGGAGCGCGAAATTTTGATTTCTCGTTTAATTGATCGTCCGATTCGCCCGTTGTTTCCCGAGAATTTCCGAAATGAAACGCAAATCATTTGTAACTTACTTAGCCATGATATGGAAAATGACCCTGATATCATTGCATTAATTGGTGCATCTGCTGCCCTTTCTATCGCAGGCGTTCCCTTTGCAGGGCCTGTTGCAGCCGCTAAAATTGCTCTGGATTCTGAAGGTTCTTTCATTTTGAATCCGACCATTGCGCAAGGGAAAGAGTCAAAACTTGACCTTGTTGTGGCGGGAACGGCCGAAGGCGTTTTGATGGTTGAATCCGAAGCATCCGAGCTTTCAGAAGATTTTATGCTTGATGCCGTTATGTTTGCCCATGAAGGTTTCCAACCTGTTATTGAGGCAATTAACAAATTAAAAGAAGCTGCCGGTAAAGAAGCATGGGTGCTTGAAGACACATCAAAAGAAGATGGTGATGTTTTTGCAGCCGTTCAAAAAAACGCTGAAAAATCTATGCGTACCGCCTATCAAGTTTGCGACAAGCAAGCGCGTGTCGGTCAGCTGAATGAGTTGCGTGCTTCTGTTCTAGAAGCCGTTGTTAAAGCCGATAGTAATGTTTTCACGGAAGCGCGTGTTTTAGCTCAGTTTAAAAAGCTTGAGAAAAAAGTTGTTCGCGGCGATATGATTAAGACAAAAAGGCGTATCGACGGCCGTGATCTTGAAACCGTTCGTGAAATTAAATGTGAAGTCAACGTTATTCCTCAAGTCCATGGGAGCGCCTTGTTTACACGGGGTGAAACACAAGCCCTTGTGATCACAACACTCGGCACGTCTTCCGACGAGCAAATCATTGATAGTATTGAGGGGGAATACCGTGAGCGCTTTATGCTTCATTATAACTTCCCGCCCTATTCCGTTGGTGAAGCGAGGCGTTTTGGCCCTCCGGGACGTCGTGAAATCGGTCACGGTAAGCTTGCTTGGCGCGCTCTTAATCCTGTGATTCCCACTAAAGAAGAATTTCCTTACACATTGCGTGTGGTTTCTGAAATTACAGAATCAAACGGATCGTCTTCCATGGCAACGGTTTGCGGTACGTCTCTCTCTTTGATGGATGCAGGTGTGACCATGAAAAAGCCCGTTGCAGGTATTGCCATGGGACTTATTAAAGAAGCTGATGACTTTATTGTTCTAAGCGATATTCTCGGCGATGAAGATCACCTTGGAGATATGGATTTTAAGGTTGCCGGAACAAAAGAGGGTATTACGTCCCTTCAAATGGATATTAAGATAACCAGTATTACCCGTGACATCATGAAACAAGCTCTAAAACAAGCTCTTGATGCTCGTATTCATATCCTTGGTGAAATGGCACATGCTTTGACTGACGCGCGCACAGAAGTAAGCGACAACGCGCCCAAGATGCATAAGATGCAAATCAAAAAAGAAAAAATTCGTGATTTGATCGGCCCGGGCGGCAAGATGATTCGTCAAATTTGTGAAGATGCCGATGTTAAAATCGATATTTCTGAAGAAGGCGAAGTTGAAGTGGCCGGAAATTCAGCCGAAGCCATTGATAAAGCTATTGCAATGATTAACAGTGTTTGTCTTGATCCGGAAGTTGGCGAGAAACATCAAGGTGTCGTTATTAAATTGATGGACTTTGGAGCTATTGTCAGCTTTATGGGTGATAAAACAGGTCTTGTTCATATTAGCCAGCTTAAAAACGAGCGGGTTGAACAAGTTGCCGATGTTGTCAAAGAAGGTGATAGCGTTTGGGTTAAGATCTTAGAAGTTGATGCAAGGGGTAAAGTGCGTTTAAGCATGAAATCTTTGGATCAAGAGACGGGTGAGGAAGTTAAAGCTGAAAAGAAAGCTTAAATTTTAGGGCCTTTTTTAGAGTGAAACCGTCAAAATAAGGGGTTGTCCTTACCTGCCGAGGTAGGCTTTGGTAACTTTTCTTATTTTAATTGCTTCATTCTAAAATAGAATGACCCTATATTGTAATAAGATCACTCACAAGAAGCAGGGAATATTATAATATAATATTCCTTGTCGTTTTTTAATGATACGACACAGGACGAAGCATACGATAATGAAACCTTTGAACTCTATTCTAATCGGCGCAAAAGAATACCTTCCTTTAATCGAAGGCGGGAAGGGCGTGGCCATTTCAACGGGACAAACCACTGGAGCATGGGCTGCAGCCGGCGGTATCGGTACATTTTCTGCCGTTAATGCCGACTCCTATGATGAAAACGGTGAATCTTTGCCCGTTGTGTATCATGGAAAAACACGCCGTGAGCGCCATGACGAACTTATCAAAATGGCTATTAAAGGCGGTATAGAACAAGCCAAGATCGCCTATGAGATCGCAAAAGGCAAAGGGCGTATTCATATGAATGTGCTCTGGGAAATGGGGGCTTGCGAAAAAATTCTCCATGGCATTATGGAAAAAGTACAAGACCTTGTTGAAGGTGTTACCTGTGGCGCCGGTATGCCCTATAAAGTTGGTGAAATCTGCGCTAAATACAAAAGTCATTACCTACCTATTGTTTCTTCTGCTCGTGCCTTTAGGGCTCTTTGGAAACGTTCTTATCATAAAGTGCCCGAGTGGCTTGGCGGTGTTGTTTATGAAGATCCGTGGTTGGCCGGCGGTCATAACGGTCTGAGTAATAGTGAAAATCCTCAACAACCCCAAAGTCCCTACGAGCGTGTGCGCCAATTACGCTCTCTTATGCGTGACTTGGGCTTGGGTATGGTTCCTATTATCATGGCCGGCGGTGTGTGGTGCTTGAGCGAATGGCAAGACTGGATCGATAACCCCGAGCTTGGCCCTATTGCCTTTCAATTCGGCACAAGACCTCTTGTTACCCAAGAAAGCCCCATTTCCCTCGACTGGAAAAAGCGTCTTTTAACTTTGAAAGAAGGAGATATTCTCCTCAATAAATTTAGTCCGACGGGATTTTATTCATCCGCCGTTCTGAATCCTTTCTTACAAGACCTTGTTGATCGATCCGAGCGTCAAGTAGCCTATAGTACAAGGCCAACAGATGATCTGGATACGGAGTATCTTATCGGCGCCAGACAGCGCTCTATTTACATGACCAAAGCCGATCGTGCAAAGGTTTCCGAGTGGGAAGCGGTTGGTTTTTCCGAGCCTATGCGAACGCCCGACGGCACTCTTGTGTTTGTAACGCCCGAACAAGCTAAGCAAATTCATCAAGACCAAGTTGATTGTATGGGATGTTTAAGTTCTTGCGGCTTTAGTAACTGGTCACAAGTTGCTTCGGGAACCACAGGGCGTAAGGCTGATCCTCGATCATTTTGTATTCAAAAAAGCTTGCAGGATATTTCCCATGGCGGTTCCCTTGATCATAACTTAATGTTTGCAGGACACCAAGCCTACCGTTTTGCAACGGATCCTTTTTATGCGGAAGGTTATATTCCGACGGTGAAAGAGCTGGTCGAACGCATCCGGACGGGCGCTTAATTATGCAAAACTTTAAATGATTGTCTTTCTTTTACATATGTGGCAAAAAATTGGTGGAAGGGTCTCTTATGAGATCCTTTTTTATGGCAGTTTTACTAAATTTAAAAAGGTATGGTTATGCTTAAATTTGTTCGATATTTATTATGTACGGCTTTCTTTATTTCCCCGTCGTTTGCCTCAAACTCTGTTGATGAAGACAGTAACCAACTGGAAGGCATATTAAATTCCCTGTTTGGGGGAAAGGTTTCTGTAAAAGTTGATTCGGAACAAGAGACCGTTCGTCTTATCGGAACAGAAGAAAATGTTAACGAGGCTCTTGTTCATTTAGGAGATTTTGACTTTTTAAGAACTCAATTTTTGCCTGTTGATCGACGGGTCGGTCACACACACGCAAGTGATAAATCTATAGACTCTTGGACGGATTTTATTAAAGCAAACGGGATAAATCTTAAAGAGTTTGATATGTTCAATATTTCTTCGGATCGTATTGCGGATGATAGGGGAGTCGTTACTTTTGAAACACCGTCTTCATTAGACAGAGGCTTTGTAAGGCTCTATATAGAAGCCTTGCAAGATAAATCTCAATTTTTCAATTGGGCTCTTCACAATCTTCATGGCTTTTTAGAGGGCGATGACACAAAAACGGTCATCCATTATGCTTTGCTTGCAGAGTTTTTATATTTGGAACCTAAAAGCCCCCTTTCGCAAGTCGATGACTCTGAAGACTTTAGTATTTTGTTTTCATCACAAAGCGTTTTAAAGCACCTTCTTGCAGCAGTTTGTGGTGATGTGGCTTTAGTACCGGAAGAGGAAGGAAGCTATAGTGTGAAAACCCTTTCCCTTGGCGATAAACCGTCTTATACAACCGCAACTCTCGAAATCTTAGTTGATAAAAGCTACAGCATGTGCGGAAACGCCATTGGAACGGTTAACCGCGAAATTCCTGAATTTTTAAGGGCTCTACAAGCGACTTTACCCGTTGGTGTGTTTGTTACCGTTCACCTTAAAGCCTTCGATGATCAAATAGATGATGTTGCAATCTTTGACATAGGGCGCGATACGGTTTTGCCTATTTTAGACCCTATTAAGGTGCGCGGCGGAACGGATTTAACCTTAATTGAAGACTCTCTTGTCACAAAAGCAAATGAAAGGAAAGTGCTTGTTGCTTTTACCGACGGGAATCATCAATCACCTTCTAACTTAAGTACGTCTATGGAAAAAATGAGAGATCTTGTTCGGTCAGGAAAGCCCTTTGCAAAACCTAAACTTTGCAAGGTTGGTGGGGAAAGTAGTGTTTTTTTTGAAAAGGTTGCCGATATTTTTGGCGGTTCATATTCAACGGAAAGTAATATAAGCGGCTTTTGTGGTTCGGTAATTTCAGAAATGACACAGTTGATGATTTCAAGAACCAACCTTGTTTTTCAACTTGCCGGGGAAAATGTTGTTGTTAAATGGGCTCGCAATGACTTGCCGGGTATTTTTTCCGTATCCCAAAGGGTAAATGAGGGTGATTCAATTATATCAAACGGTATTACGTACCTCGTGGATCAAAGTGTTGTTAACTATGGGGACGAAACTATTGTTCTGACACCGGAAGAGGAAAGGCTTGCAAAAATTCAAGCCCTTGAAGAAGAGCTTTCAAGATTAAAAAGTGGTGACTGAAAAAGACTTGAGTCAATAAAAGCAAAACGAGAGGGTGTAAATCCTCTCTTTTTTTTATGGTTCGATAAAATTTGACAAGCTTATATAAAGTTGTTAGATTTTCGGAGATTAAAATTAATATGAGTTTAATATATAAAATGACAGTGAACCCTCTCTCTAAAAAAATCTTTTTTGCCTTTTTTACTATATTATTATTTCTAGGAGACGCGGATGCTTCTAAGGGGTTTGAAAGATCACGCTCTATTATGGATATAGGGAAAACTGAAGGGGCAAAGATGGTTCTTTTAGAGAAGGCACTTGATTTAGAATCGTTGAAAGACGAAAGCTCTCCCCAACAGGTTTTATATGCTCGTCTTCTTAACGTGCGTGACGGTACGGCAGATGGCCGAGTTAAGAGCACAGATATTGCAACTTACATGACTTTGATGATCTTTTTGCAAGATATTGTTTCTCCGGAAGAGAGTCTTGATCAAAGAGCCGCTCTTAATAGAGCCAATGCTATGGTTGCTTTGGCTGATCTTGCTTCTCAGAATGAAGAGAAAAGACATTTTTATCATGAGGCCTATTATCTCTATACGCTTCTTTCCAATACGGCAGATCAACCTAAGGTCCAAAAGGCAGCCTCTCATAATGCTCAAAAACTTTTAAAAAGTAAAAAAATAAAACAAAGAGAAAGAGTAAAACTTGAAGAGGCCGGCATGTTAAAACCGGAGACCTTAGCGCCTATTGTGAGCTCGGCAGTCAAAAGTCAGTTCGATAGCCTTGAAGAAATGATGAACCCTTTCTTGGCCGGAATTCCCGAGATGGTATCGCATACCTTTCAAAGTATGGGAGTAAAGCTAACCCCGGATATGCTGAAAAAAATGCAAGGAATGAGTTTGGAAGAGCACCCTGGTCTTTTAAGCTTACGAAAAGAACATGAAAAAAAGGTAACAGATCAGGTTATGTCGGTTATGAGTTCGGAAACACCGAGAGATCGAGAAGAACAAATGGCAACCCTTAAATCTGTGCCAACGATCTTGCTTGAAGATGTTCATTTAGAGGCAATGAGTCACCTATTGGGACAAGTCTATTTATCTGTTAAAGAGACACCTTTGTTGAGAGGGCGTACCGCGATGGTTGTTCCCGTCGGACGTTCGGTTTCTTGGCTTGTTGAGCTCCATAAAGCCTTAGATTCGACTTTAAAAACAGGTATAGAGTTTAAGCCTATTCTGGCCTCCGGTTTAAGAACCTTAGAGCCGACAACTTCTCAAAAAGTCGGGTATAAAAAATATCTTGATAGCCGGGGATTTGATGAGTTAGAAGAAGGTAATGTCGAACTAATCTTTTTAGATGTTTCAGAATCAGGTCAAACGCTTATTTCTATAAAAAACTTTGTTGAAGAGCTGTACCCGGGTCTAAGAAATAAGACACAGCATTTTGCGATTTTATATGGGGAAGAAACAACAGACCTACCTTGCGCCCGTGTTACATATATGCCCCATCGGTTACGTCCCGTTATGTTTGCCAAACATGATGAAAAACAATATTATTGTCTCCGTCCGACTTTCTATCCCCATGATTGGGAAACACCGGAGGTCATAGACGATTTTGTTATTCCTAAAGGGGCATTGGAGTGGCAAGAAATGATGCGAGATTGGGCCCAAGGGGAAGGTGCTGCCACAGCCTGCCGTAGGATTCAAGAAGTTCTTGAGCCTGAAGTCTCTTTATGAGCTAAAGGCGATTCCACTGAAGATTTAAAGGTGCTCTTTATATTTGGGATTCAACGTCTTGGAGAGCCTCTTTTAGAGCTTGGACGGCAAAGTCAAGTTGTTCCTTTTCAATGATCAAGGGCGGCGCAAGACGGACAACGGTATCATGGGTTTCTTTAGAGAGGACACCGTGCGCCATAAGGGCTTCACAGACCAAACGTGCCGGAGCCTTTTGAGGATCAATTTCCACAGCAACCCATAGACCTGATCCACGAACCGTTTTAATTAGAGGGCTTTGGAGTTTCTTAAGCTCATTCTGAAGATAATTCCCAAGCTCTGCCGAGCGTTGAACATAGTTATCTCGTTCTAAGATTTCTAGGGCTTTAAGGCCTACTTTGGCTGACAAAGGATTGCCTGCAAAGGTTGAACCGTGGGATCCCGGTTTAAAGAGATTCAAAATTTCCCTTGTAGCAACAAAAGCAGAAACGGGCAGGATACCGCCGCCAAGGGCTTTACCGAGGATCAACCCGTCGGGGACAATACCTTCATGTTGAAAGGCAAACAATTTTCCTGTACGTCCGAGTCCTGTTTGAACTTCATCTAAAATCAATAACACATTGTGCCTGTCGCAGAGTTCTCGCACTTTTTTAAGCCAGCCTACGGGAGGAATTAAAATGCCCGCTTCCCCTTGCATGGGTTCTACTAAAAAGGCGCAAGTCTTAGCTGTAATGGCTTTTTCAAGAGCCTCAATATCTCCAAAAGGAACTTCCTTAAACCCTGTGGTCAAAGGACCAAAATGGTGTTTGTATGCCTCTTCGGAAGAAAAACTGATAACGGTCGTTGTGCGTCCGTGAAAATTATTATGAGCGACAATGATTTCAGCCTGATTGTCAGGGATGCCTTTTATTTCATATCCCCACCGTCGCGCGGCTTTAACGGCTGTTTCAACGGCCTCGGCTCCCGTATTCATAGGCAAAACCATCTCGAGGCCGCTCATGTCACAAATTTTTTGTAAAAACGGAGCAAGCGCAGAACTATAAAACGCCCGAGAGGTAATGCACAAGGTTTGGGCTTGGTCTCGGAGCTCTTTGACCAATTCAGGGTGGCAATGACCGTGGCTGACGGCCGAATAGGCCGACATCATATCAAGGTATTTACGCCCTTCTTTATCATAAAGCCATACGCCCTCTCCGCGCTCAAGCACCACAGGGATGGGAAGATAGTTCGGAGCACAAACTTGAGATTCAAAGGCCATGTAGTCTTGTGAGGCAGTCCGTGAAGAGGCTAAAGCTGTCATAGAATAAAAGTCCTTTTTTTATTAACGGGGGAGGATTTCCTTAAGAATATCCTCAATCAAAGTTGCCGTCAAATTCTCCTCGTCTCTTTCGGGGTTAAACTCTGTGATTTCAAGAGCGGCAAAATGAGGGTGATTACGCACGTAATGCAAATAAGGGAGCGTTTTTTCAGGAATAAGGCCGTCGGCTTCAGGACTTCCCACACCCGGAGCATGTTTCGGATCAAAAGCATCAAGGTCAATGCTGACCCCAAAGGCCTTTGTGTGCCGGCTGACGTGGACAATGGCTTCTTGAATAACGGTTTCAAAACCACGTGCTAAGACGTCATCAGAATAAAATATTTTCACATTAAGGCGCTGCAAGAGCTCTTCTTCTTCCGGTTCAAAACTTCTTATACCGATAAGAGCAAGATCTTGCGGGCGAATTTTTGCTCCTTCTTGAGTTAAATTAGCCAGTTGAGGTTCACCATATCCTAAAAGTGAAGCAACGGGCATACCGTGATAAGCATTGGAAGGTGAGGTTTCGGGGATATGGGAATCCATATGAGCATCCACCCAGATGAGGCCGAAATTCTCTTGGGCATCAAGGTGTTTTATGGCACCGGAAAAGGTGCCGACACCCATAACGTGGTCACCGCCGATGGCGCAAGGAAACTCTTTGTCTCTCATGACGTTTTGAATCGCCTCGGAGAGTTTCTCAAGGTGAGGAATAATCAAAGGAAGGGTTTGCTCACCGGGAGGAATATCAAGCTCATCAGCCGTTGCATTCGGGTGCAAAATCGTTGTCCAATAACTTGAGATATGATGATTATTGAGTTTGTTTGTGAGATTACGTTCTTGCATGGCCGAGGGGCCTTTGGCTGTTTCTCGTATTTGTGCTCCCCATCCTGAAGCCGAGCCCACAAGCCCCGTTCGTCGTTGTTTGGTATTCTCTTTTTTTGTGTGCATTTCTGCTCCCTTTTTTACAAGTTTTTATAAAATTAGCATGCTAAAAATTAATATTTTGTTAAGTAGTGATGATTTTATAAAAATTTTAAATAAAATCAATGTTTATCAAGGAATTATATATTTTTTTCATTTCAAACACATAGATATTTTTTTGCCATTGTTAATAAAAATAAAACAAAAAGTTAACCCTTCTTTTACTTAATGGGGCGAAAACTCAAGGGGCTTAGTGGTTTTTATTGTAGAAACTAAAGCATTATCAAAAAGGAGACGATATCCATGAAAAAATCCACAACTTTATTCCCCCTATCTTTTGCTCTGCTCTTTAGTGCAAGTTCTGTTTTTGCATCGGCTTCCTCAAATTTTGAAGATGAAACGGGCGCTCTTATATCTTCATCAATCACCGTAGAACCTGTTCTTGTTGAGGAAGAAAAATTTGATCCTCGGGATAAAAATCATGACGGGAAAGTAAGTATTGGAGAGAGGATTCATTATTTCTTTGACAGAGATAAAGACGGAGATGTCGACTTTGATGATTTTACCCACGCTGTTAAAGAATTATGGGGGAAAGTGAAGGGTATTTTTGATACCAACGGGGATGGAAAAGTTGAATTCGATGAGATTATTTCAGGTACACAAAGTGCGCTGGAACATTTGGATAGCTTGGCCGGACGTGTCCTGGCGCTTTCAGGAGGTATTCAAAAAAGCGGTTATTTTGAGCTGATTCCCGAACAAGTAAAAGGTCCCCTTACTAACCTTTTTGATATTGTTGACAAAGCTGCTGAGCAAACCCAAGCCGGTGTTAATATTGGCGGGGGTTATGTGGATCAAATAAAAAGCGCTCTTGACGAACTGAAGCCTCAGATCTCAAACCTACTTAAAGGCGGTGCTTCCGTTGAAGATATGGGGCAAGCGAAAAAAGATATTTTTGCTTATCTCGAGATGATCAAGGGTTGGTATAACACCGGTGATAATGCAAAACTTGTTACATCTATCGAAAAGAAATTAGCTAAGGCTTAATAAAAAAGCTTAATTTATAAAATAATTTCTAAAAACACCTTTCTCTTGTTTTAGAGAAAGGTGTTTTTTAGGAACTCCAGAAGTAGTTATAAGCACTGCTCGCATAGCTTGAACATGCAGAAGCCGCTGAAACGGCCGCATTTGCAATGGCCGGAGCGTTATTCACCAAAGGATCAACTACAAAGTTCTTTGTAAGGGGGGCATAAGTACCGGCAATGAAGCCGTCAAACCCCGGAATAACCCAATGCCCGACTGTAAAAGCGCCCTTGGTTACGTAATAAGCCGCGTTTCCTGCAGCCGGTCCCGCAACTAAAGATGTACCTGCATAAACACCATAGGCCGTTAACTCTTCAAGGCTCTTGACACCATAGTAATTCAAGTTCCAAGCAAGAAGATATTTTGCTGTTTCGGCGCCGCTTTCAACAAGCTTACCGCCCACATACTTTGCCGCCCCTGCCGTTTTGTTTAAAGCCCAGCTCCCCCAGCTTTCAGCGTTTTCTTTTACCTTGCACGATTGCTTTGCTGCAAACTCTGCATCATAAGGCACAAGGGCAAGCTCGTTTTCAGAAACTTCAGGCGGCGCGTACTTTACAATAGCACGCGTTACGTTCTCTCCTTCATTCGGCACAACGGCAAGTTGATTTTCTGCAAATGCAGCGGAGAGTAAAAGTGTTGTTCCGAGAATAATTGTTAATAGGGATTTCTTCATAACGATACCTACTTATAATTAATTTAACGACATATATTAATTACAATTGTAACAAATACTTCTGAATAAAGCAAGTTGTTAAATAAAACAATAAGTATTGTTTAACATTAAACAGAAATAACTATATAAAATCATAATAAAGGTGATAGCCTACATAAAGTACAAGTGAAGTTTGTTCCCTTTTTGCCTCGTGAATAAATCTGTCATAGACTTCACTGACGGCGTCACCAAAGTGCTCTTACTGCTGCGTGATTATTCTTGACAAACTGTCTTAAAAAATAGCAAGGTGGGCGTGCATGCGGATAATAATTATTGCGGATAAAAGGTAATGAGCAAAACCCGAAAAGTATTTACTATATTTTGTATCATCGGCTTTTGCTTTTCAGCGGCTATTTTTATAGCAGCCAATCTAATTGAAGACACTTGGCTTACCGAACTTTCCGTTAGCCTTACAACACCCCACTTTATCAGCACCATTGCCCTTATTCTTGTATTTGCTTTTTTAAAAAAGCGTGCTTTCGTATTTGCAGGACTTATACTCCTGCTTGGACAAGGTGCGCTTATGACACAGACTTATATAAATGCGACCCCCTTTATGACCCGACAAACGGGCGAGCAAATCACGATTTTTCAATACAACACTCATCTCTACAGCGGCGGCGGAAAAAAGATCGTGGATTGGATCGAGCTAAACCATGAGAAGTTGGATATTGTCTTTTTACAAGAAATAAACCCCGAACTAAAATCAGAGCTAAAAAGGTTACGTGCCATATTCCCTTATAGCATTTGCCCGGAAGGCAACCGGTTCGAACGAGCCTTCTTTAGCAAGCTTCCGATCAAGGCAGCCTCGCTTCGCCCTTATGAGACGACTTATTCACATTACACGGATGTTACAATAGAGACCGTAAACGGCAAGGAGCTTCAATTTATAGGGATTCACGCTATGTGTCCTGCCTCTCCCGATCATCTGATTATGCGTAACGCACAATTTGCCGATCTGGCTCGTATCCTAAATAAATCCGAGGTAAAGCATCACATGATCCTAGGAGATTTTAATGTAACGCCTTACTCGCCGGCTTATAAAAGGCTTATCAAACAAGCGAATTTGAAATACCCGCGCACCCACACCGGTTCTTGGCCGTCTCATATCGATACCAATTTCCTTCGCATTCATATTGATCATCTTCTTGTGAGTGACGGCATCGATTATGTATCCCAACACGTTGGGGACAATATCGCATCCGACCACTTACCCGTGCTCACAACCGTTCGGTTGAACTAAGGCAAACGCTTCACAACCCCCCCCTTTTTTGATTTGATAGAACCCCTGTCATAAAGTAGGGATAAGCGTATCGTTTGTGAGGACATTACGGTTATGTGAACGACTTTTATAAATTGATCAAATTCGTAAAGGGGTTGGTAAAGAAAGATGCGGTATAAATTAAATCGTCAGAACTTGTGTTCATATATCGTCTTCTCCTCACCTTCTAACGGAATTAATTTTGTAAAGTAAGCTTTCTTTCTTAAAAAATTTTTCGACTTAAATGTATCGTGCAAAAATTTGTTAAGGCCAGCATGTAGATTATACGGGTCAATAAGATTTAATCTGTCATGTATATATTTTAATTGCTGGCTGATTTTTTCTTGGTTGACGGGAGTGGCATAATAAGATTCTCGATGGTCGTTAATTAACGTTATTAAGTAAGAGAAATTTTCTTCAAATAGCATTAGGTTAAAAACAAGGTTTGCATTTTCTTGAAAGGCCTTAAAATTAAGTTTCAAAATATCGGATGGTAGCAACCGCCAATTATTTTTAATGAGATTTATTGGCGTAGGATTTTGATTATCCTTTATACGGTAGAAATATTCTTTTAACCTTTTAAATTCTCGTGCCTGCGCTGCAAGTATTAGACAAACTTCCTGAGCATGTAAGATTTTTTCTTGTCTTTTTTCAAATCTTTTTTCAAATTTCGCAAGCCACCAAGGAAGTACTGTTGCTAAAAATCCACCAAGTAATACGCTTAATAATGTATTCCACTCAATCATGATTTATCCCTATCCAATTTCAGTAACTATTAACCCACTATCCCACCCATATTAAAAGAAGTTGCTTTTTAAAGCAAACAAGGATGGAGCACGGTGCTCGATTGAAAGGATCGTTCCCCACGAAGGCGCGAATCTCCTCCCCCCTTTTAAAATGAAAACGCATAAAGAACCTGTTAATAAAATCTTCACGGATTTTTAATGCCTAACCGGTTTTCTGGAGAAGTGTATGACCTTTAGGAGACGATGCCCCATGAAAAAAACTCCCTTTTTCTTTTTTATCCTTGTTTACGCCTTTTTAATAACAACCCTTTCGGCTAGCTTTCAAGATCTCTTCCAAAAAGAGGAAGAACGCACCCCCCTTAAAGTTCTCTCGTGGGACGGCGGGGGAATTCGGGGGCTTTTCAGCCTTTATGTTGCAAAAGAAGTGGAAAAGCGCATGAACGGTGTCGGTCTTGTCGAACAAGCCGATTGGTTGGCCGGCACTTCAACGGGCGGCATTATTGCCTTGGCTCTTGCTCACGGGGCGACCCTAGATGAAGCCATTAACATTTATAAGAATAACGGCGATAAAATTTTTCAAAAAGAGGGTTTCAGTGCTTGGCGTTGGCTTAAAGGTTTATTTGACGAGACCTATAGTGACACGGGCATTCTTCAAGAACTCAAAGAGGTTCTGGGAGAAGAAACAACCTTAGGCGATCTTGAAAAAGGGGTTATCGTGACATCCTATGATATAGAAGGGGGAGAAAATGCCGTTCCCGGACCCTATGTTTTTAATTCCCGCAAAGAAGAATTCCAAACGGTAAAACTCTGGGAGGCAGGACGCGCTACCTCTGCTGCTCCGACTTTTTTCGAACCTTATTATGGTTTTCCAAATCGCTCTCTTATCGACGGCGGTGTTGTTTTAAATCACCCGGGAGATGTTGCCCTTGATGAAATTAGCTCGCTTTACCCCCGTAATCAGCGAGAAAATGTCATCTTTAATATTGATATGCTGTCCTTTGGGACGGGTTTATTTTATAGCCCTATGACACGGGAAGACTCAAAGGATATGGGGAAATTAGATTGGGCCGGCCCTATCTCGGGACTTATGATGCAAGGGGTTAGCCAAGTAACGGATACGAGCCTTAGGAATACCCTTGGCTCGCATTACGTCCGCTTAAACGCGACCTTAGATCGCCCCATTCCCTTAGACGGGGTATCCGAAACAGAAATTGCCGAACTCGAGCATGTTGCCCTTGAGTATGTAAAAAACAACCCTAAACAAATTGAGCGCGCCGCACGATTGATGCTGCAATAAATGTGATGCTTCATAAAAACGAGTCGGGTACGTCCTCATAGGCGAGAATATCGCCCGGTTGACATTCTAAGACACGGCACAGAGCTTCTAAGGTCGAAAAACGAATGGCCTTGGCTCGGCCTGTTTTCAAAACAGAGAGGTTCTGTGGCGTGATACCGACTTGGCTTGCTAAATCCTGCAGCTTCATCTTTCGTTTAGCAAGCATCACATCAAGGTTTATAATAAGAGGCATTGGTTGACGTCCTTTATATGGTAAGTTCTTGTTCGGCACGAAGTTTAAATCCTTCTAACATGACCCAACCGACAAGAATAATCATCAAAGAAACCACAATCATTTCAACGTTAGGAGTTCCAAAGCCGATGCTTAAAAGGCGTTGACCTACAGGGTTATCAAAGGTAACCGCAATACCAAGGATCGAATCTCCTGCCACAAGGCCAAAGGTTCCGTAAAATAATAGGCTTTGCCCTATACGTTTGAAATAGAAAGCGTGTTTTTGTGAAAACAGATTACCTGTCGCGTAAAGTTTCATAAGACAAATGACATAAAAGGCGGCGATCCATTTAAAAATGTCATGGGCAAAATCCCCTAAAAGTCCTAGAAAACGCGCATTCCAAGAAAAGTCTTGCCCGTAAAGAGAATAGCTTTTCCCCAGTGCCCTAACAGTTATTTCAAACATTCCTTGATCAAACAAGTTTCCCATAAAGGTCTGCTTTAAAGGAACGAAGGTTGAAAGAACCCAGAAAAATAAAGAGGCTAACGGTGATGAAATAAGATAAAGCCCAAAAATCCATTGCAGGGCACGGCTAATTTTTTTAATGTTTGTCATAATGATCTCCGGTTAAATTAACCCCTTTATAGGTAATTTATTATCGATAGTCAATAATAAAATATCGTTGTGGCATTTTTAAAAAGTCTCGGCCAAAGCACCGACCACACTGCCTCAGATGTTCATGAACATTAAAAAAAGTGACGCTGTGACTGTTTTTAGGTTCGGTAGGGAGGGGCTGCTTATAGGTAAAGAACTTAAGGACAGAGCCCCAGAGATTGTTGATTCGGTCACAAGATAATCATGCAATAAAACACGATTCTCTTGAGCTGATTTTATTTTTTTCTATAAAGGCCTCTATAAAAAAACTAAACACACATTTAATGCCGCCTTTTCAAAAAAAAATCGTCAAAGGTTGCTGCACGGATCAGTTAAATATAAAAGCTCTATTCTTCTTGTCCGACTTTATAGCGATCCCATTGATGCCTAATATGGTATTTTTGCCGCAAAAGATCTTCTTTATCTTCTTCTAAAATTTGACATAATCCTGCAATTGTCGGGACAACTCGAGGATTTTTAAAAAGACCGGTTGTTTCTTTTATACGACCGAATTGACGCAGGCGTTTTGCAACTTCCGAAAGCGCTAAGTCTTCACGATCTTTTTGCCCCATTGTTTGGATATCAATACCGCGAAGCGCAAACTGCACAAGAATGAACAACTCTAAATCATAGAGGGCTGAGAGGGGGTTTTGACCATAAAGTTCTGTTAAGCGCTGACAATCAAAATGCATAATAGAGCGTAATGTCATACTCCGCGAAGAACGTCCGCGATAAGTGAAGTATTCTTTGTCTAATAAAACGGGCCAATCCACATTTAAGCCGTTTTTAGGAACATAATGCATACTATTCTTTTCTGTCCCGGCCTTTACATCCTGACCTGTTAAAAAAAGGCCGGCTGTTAAGAATAAGCCGATTGAAAGAGCATTTATCTTTTTTTTATTCTTATTTTTGATAATCATAGGACTTCCTTTCATAAGTAAGGGATTTTCTGTTTATAACGTTATTTTGTGTTTTGAAAAAAATATCGGTGTAGGTGCAATTAGAAAAATACTGCAGACTTTTATCCCGTAAAATACGATAATAATTTATACATTCTTTTATAAAAACGTCGCTTTCTTGAGCAGCATGTTTCCCATAAGAACAATTGATACTTCCTGGAGTTAGTCTTAAAAAAGCTCGGGGTGTTTTTTTGAGGATCATGTTCGCTTTAGCCTGTTTTTTTTGAAGAGGCTTTTTTTGCTTCATTCTTAGCATCGGCAATACGGCGTTTACCGGCTTTAGTTGTTTGGGGGCGCGTTACATCGATTTGTCCGCCGTCGGACTGTTGAATCGTAATACCTGTGCCCTTCATATTTTGCATTTCAAACAGTCCCTGCTCGGCTTGACGTATAATTTCTATAGGGAGAACGCCTTCCCTAAAAGCCGCCCCGCCAACGGAAACAGTAGGCGAAAAAGTTTCTATATCCGTCTTAATTTTTATGGAAGAACAAGAATCTACAAGCCGATGGGCGGCTTGAAAAACACCCCATACATCTATGTCTTTTAGAGTGCTGCCGAAACAACAACCGCTAATGCGGCCGATCGTATCATTAAAACGGGTGAATTTTTTAAGAGTCATTCCTACTTCTAAAAGAGAATTTTGTAAAGCCTCCAAGCCGTATAAAAAATAAATAAGGGACAATTTATCGATACAAAAAACAAGGTATCCGCCGGGAGCAATCTCCCCTTTTGTTTGTTCAACGAGGCAAGTCAGGTTTTCAAGCAAAACTTCCTGCGAGGGAAAACCGGTTAACCGGTCATAACCGCTAAAATCCTTTTGATCAGTTTGCTGTTCAGGCTCACAAACTTGAATACTGCCCTCCAAGCGTTCCGGCAAACCTTTTCCATTTCGAATAATTGTCGCAACCTCAATAACACGACACGCAAGCCGGTTGGGAAGGGTAAGCTCATAAGAGGTCGTGTACTCATTCCCTTTTCGATTGTCGATTTCGCTAAAACGTTTCCAAAAGCTAGGGGCTGTAAGGCGCGTTAGAAAGCTACTTCCTGTTGAAAGAGGGCAGTCGGAACCGAATAATTTATTAATGGGGCCGTTCCAGACAAGATGATCCGTGCGTAAATTCCAAGTAAAGTGAATTTTACCGTAGAGTTTCATGAGGTCAACAGCCGCTAAAGGCCTTGCATGTGCACTTACCATTTTTCATTCCCTGTTTATTTAGCCCTATCAAGGGCATAAAAAGTAATGCTCTCTAATCAGGAAGCCTTAATAAAGGTTTCTTCCTTTTATTCTAGCGTGAATTCTTTCTCCATAAAAGCCAAGAAACGCTAAAAAGAGGGCAAAGGGAATAATCATGAGGCCGTTATCGTAAGCATCAACAGGGTAAACACGAATGCCGTCAATGGTTTCACCTGCCCAGTAACTGTTCATAATGCGACCGATAAAATGGTGAAAAACATAACCGAAAGACATAATCACCATATTTGTAAGAGCCGTGACAATCCCCGAGTACTTTTCTTGGACGCGCAAACTGTTGATATGCATCACAAGCACCTGATAAGCACTTAAAACCCCGACAAGCAGAAAGGAAATTTGTATCCCCCAAAGAGGCAGCATATAAAGCAAAAAGAAAATAAAGAAAATTCCCATAATAAGGGCGCTCGATTGGACGATAAGTCTGTATCGACCCGTGCGTTCTCCAAGATAAGCTAGAGCCGGGGAACCAAAACACATCCCGAAGAAAATAAGACCGGGAAGATAGGACGCTGTTTCTTTTGTAAAACCGTACGATTGGATAAGGTAAGAAACCCCCCACACATCGGCAAATCCTTCCAAAGGCCCAACCATTAGAGCCGCTAAAAGAGCGGTCGTCATGACATAAGGGGTTTTGAAAGCGATCTTTAAATCATGGGTAAGAGAACCGTGAGAAGTTGTTTGTTCGGCATTTTGCCTTTTAGGAATAAGAAAAATAACAGCAAGAGCTAAAAGGATGCCGGCTATCACAAAGCCGTACAAAACCGTCATCCACCCCAAAGAGTCAACCAAATCTTGTACGGGTCGACCTCCATAAATAGCACCTAACAACCCTATCATGACTGAAAAGCCCAAAACAGTTCCGAATTTCCGGCTCGGAAAATTTAAGCGAATAACTTTAAAGACTCCTAGAATAGCCGTTGAGGAGCCTGCACCTAACAAGAATCGCCCTATAACGGCAAATGTCCACGAGTCCGAATAAATTAAAGGTAAAATGCCAAAACTGCAAAGTAACGCACTAAAGGCAATGACAAAACGGGGGCTTTTGTGATCCAATAAAAGACCGACGGGAATATGCATAAGGGCATAACCGAGGTAATACGCTCCTGAAAAATCGCCAAATTGCTGAGTATCAACACCAAATTTTAAGCGAATATCATTAATCATTATGCCGGGAAAAACCCGTAAAACATATTGAAATGCATAAAAAAAAGTTACAATACTCCACGCAATCCAAGCTTGTGAAGAAACTTTTGTTTGGGCCACTATTCTGTTTGATGCCGAATTATTTTTAGTCATATTTTTTACTTTTTAAGTCATTCCATGATATTATAGTCCTAGGGATAAATTTATACAGGTGAAATGGTGAAAAAAGAAGAACATTTTTCAGAAGAGGCACGTGTTGATGATCCGGAGCATGCTTTGGAAGGCGAACTCGTTGATATTGACGTTGTTGCAGAAGCCTTAGAAGCCTCCTTGGAATTTCCGGAAGTTCCCCTTGTTGAGAATGAGGACGAAGTTGATTTTGAGGATCAAGAAGATCTTTCCTCCCAAGAAGAACCCGACTCTTTCTTAACCGTTAAAGCCCCTCCTAAACGCGACCCTCTTTCGGCCTATCTTAAAAGAATTAGTTATTTCCCCATGCTGAAACAAGACGAAGAGTACACCCTTGCAAAACGTTGGCAAGAAACAGGTGATGTTCGAGCAAAGGAAAAAATTATTGCCTCCCATTTACGGCTTGTCTCAAAAATTGCTCAGGGATATCGAGGTTACGGCATGCCTTTACTGGATCTTATTTCCGAAGGCCATATCGGTATTATGAAGGCTTTGGAGAAATTTGATCCTGAAAAAGGGGTTCGCTTTTCGACATATGCCATGTGGTGGGTGCGTGCCGCTATGAAAGAATATGTCATGCGCAATTGGTCTTTGGTTAAGACGGGGACAACAGCTGCACAGAAAAAATTATTCTTTAATTTGCGTTCTAAACGCCGCGCTATGCTTGAAGAAGGACAACGCTACCTCACCGAAGAACAAATCGCCCAAATTGCCAAGGATTTAAACGTACCGGAAAACAGTGTTGCTGAAATGGCAAAGCGCCTTAACGGAAATGACTATTCTTTAAACACCCCTATTGGCGGTGATGAAGAAGGTCAATGGCAAGATTGGATTGAAGATGAAGAAGAGAACCATGCCGAACAAATCGCGCAAAACGACGAGTTTAAAAAACGCTCCGAAATGCTGGAAAACGCCTTTCAATTCTTAAAACCTCGGGAATTAAAAATAATGCAAATGAGGCGCCTCGAAGAGCCTCCCCAAACCCTTGAAACCATAGGCTTGGAACTTAACTTATCTCGAGAACGCGTGCGGCAAATTGAAATGAAAGCCTTTGTAAAAGTGCAAAAGAATGTTCAACAGCAGATTCAAGACGGTCAAAGGAAAGCGGAAGTCGCCTTGAATAATAATAGGGCTGTTCTAGATAACTGAGTTAAGTGCTCTCTAACTCGTTTCCTTAGTTGGGTTAGCTGCTTTTTGGCGGACACCGTCAAGTTGATTTGAGTCTCGAGTCACCTTCGGAAAATCCCTTCGCTTGTGTTAATATCTTCTCTTAATTAGATAGAGGTCTCCCCTGCCATTATCCCAATTTCCAAAAGATTAGCCACGCTTTTTGGCATTATCAGCGTTTTAACGATAGCTAGTGCTAACGGTGAAGAGTTACCTATCCGTTGTATTATGGGGAGTTATGAAGCTATACAGGGGGAGAGTGCCTCAAATTTCCTCGAGCTTTGCAAATCACAGTATCCCTCATGGGAAAAATAGGAAACATTTTCTCTGTAGCGGTTGGAAGATATAAGAGATCAGCACAAGAACAGCGGTCTGCTTTTAAAAAACTCCGGCAATTTGGCAGGAGACTGCCTAAGGGATTCTTTGCGCCTAGAATTTGGGCTTGAGGGTTCTTTGCTATTTGTGCAACAGACTCCTTGGAATCAACAGCTAACTTCGCGGAAGATTCTTTAAATTCGGAGGGATAGGGGTCTTATTCTTTTTGTCATTGGATGCTCGTAATTTATGACTCGTAGATTCTAATTTACGGGTCCATAAAAAGGTGGCCTCATCACTAACTTGACGGTGTTTATCGGACAATTAGTGTAACTAAATGGATTGGATTACTCTAAAAATGAACCCTTAAAAACAAAAAGCGCCAAAAGCTCTCACCCCTTTGGTACATAGGCTTAAACGGGTGTTTTAAATTCTTTATATGCTATTTCAGCACCTATTACAGTCTAATATCAAGGGGGGAGTGTGAGCAAAAAATGATCCCCCTGCAAATAAGCCGGAGGCAATAAAGGCGGAGGTCAATCATATGCCTTGACCGGAGAGACGAAACCGTTTGGCTTGAGCGCCAGTAGCGAACACCCTAGTTTTTGTACAATATTTTCTGCTGTGTTGCCGATGATGAACCCTGAAATACCGGTACGTGCTAACGTTCCCATTACCAAAATATCTATATTCCGGTTTATCACATATTGCGGAATCATTTGTTCGGCGCTACCACGAATATGATGAACTTGAATTTTTGAACCGATGCCTGATTTACCGATTATATTTTCAAGGGCAGCACGGTGCTGAGTCTGTGCATTCTTCACCGTTATGACCAAGTCATCATCAGGCATTTTAATCCATACGTTATGACGCAAGTATTTCTCAAACTCATAATCCCAGCAAGAAATAATGTCCAGTTCACCATTGCAGGTGTCAGCCAGAGAGCGAGAAATTTTAAGTAAACGCAGAGAAAGATGATCCGCTTCCGGAGATATACTTTCCGGGTCAATTGCCACTGCTACTTTCATCTTATCGCGGTGCTTGTTGATAGGGCGGCTTAACCAAACAGGCACGGGACATTTACGCAGCAAATCCATATCCATCGCTTTAAAACCTTTACCGTCTTCTTTGATTTCGGCCTCTTTAATCACCAAGTCATATGCATTTTTCAGTACATGACGCACAATATTAGTTGCAGGCGTTCCTCCACTTTCTACCTGTATTTTTATCGTCACATCGTTTTCACTTACCTTGACAACCTCGCGGCTAGATTGAATGGATTTTTGTAAATGTTCTATAAGAGATCCTTCATATTTTTTCTTGTAATCTTTCATTTCCTTGGGAAGTCCGGGGGCAACGATAAGGGCATTTAATTCCGATTGATTATTTCGGGCAATACTAAGAGCCTGTTTAATTGCATCCGTTTCCTCCGTCACGCCCCGGCTAACGAATAAGATATTATTGAATTTCTGCATCACCTTTTCCTTTTCTCAACTTAAATTAATACCGGAAAATCTCAGTTCTCTTCCAAGTGACTCATAAAGTTTTTCAGGTTTACTAACTGTTTTTTATCTGTGCTGCCGAGTCAAGCGGGATATCGGGCTGAAGTTGAATAATTACTATTTAATACTATGTATATATTAATAGAAGATTAAAAAACCTATAATCTCTCAACCTTTTTTTGAATCCGTAGATTAGAAAAGGAGCCAGTATATAGGATTGCAAACAATGACCTAAAAGCGGATTGGTATCACAATTTAACTTTGCAATACGGAGGGATCCCCATATGAGGATGCCTTGCAAAAACGTAACAGCAAAAATCCGAGTACACCTGACAAGATTGAAGCGCTTAACACCCCTAACCTGACATAACGTTGATGCTCCGGATCTTCAAAAGCCAGAGTGCCGATAAACAAGCTCATGGTAAAGCCGATACCTGTTAAAAGAGACATTCCATAGTACTGCAACCAAGACGATCCTTTTGGGAGCTGAAGCATTTTTAAAGCGCACCCTATTTTTGTAAAAAGAGTAATACCGATTTGCTTACCGACAAAGAGACCAAAAAAAACACCCAAGGTAATAGGATGAGCCAAATAGTTCATATTTAAACCCTGCAAAGAAACCCCGGAATTTGCAAAAGCAAATATGGGCAAAACACCGTAAGCAACCCAAGGATGTAATTTATATTCGATATTCTTTGCAAGAGATTTTCCATCTTTGGATGCCGGCTTTAGAGGTATAAACAAGGCTAAAACAACGCCGGCAAGGGTTGCATGAACCCCTGATTTTAAAACACACGTCCATAAAACAATGCCTGTAATAATATAAACGGCCGTGCGTTGAACGTTTTTAAAATTTAAAGTGGCCAGAACACCAAGGGTGACGGAACCAATTGAAAGAGATAAAAGAGAAAGGGTATCCGTATAAAAAAAGGCGATAATAACAATGGCTGCAAGGTCATCTAAAATAGCAATGGCAACAAGAGCAATCTTTAGAGACTCCGGAACACGTTTTCCCAACAATGTTAGAACGCCTAAAGCAAAAGCAATGTCCGTGGCTGCAGGAATGGCCCAACCTTTAATAGCAGTGGGATCATCGCTATTAAAGGCAAAATAAATTAAAGCCGGAACCAGTATACCGCCAAGTGCGGCAAAGATAGGAAGAGCTAACTGATCTCGGGAGGACAGCTGCCCGTCTAATATTTCTCTTTTAAGTTCCAAGCCGATTAAGAAAAAGAACACAGCCATAAGAGCGTCATTGATCCAAAGAAGCAAAGGTTTATTGATTAAAAGGGCACCTATTTGTATGGTAACAGGAATTTCTAAAAAAGCATTATATAGAGAAGCAAGAGGGGAGTTCTCCATAAGCAAAGCGAGAAAAGCCGCGCACCCTAAAAGAATTCCACCGGCAGCTTCAAGGCGAAAAAATTCCCGCAAATATTGAATCTGTTTTTGAATAAACATCTATTCTTCCTGTTTTTAACGGTTATCGATAAGAGGGCATAAACCTTTTTTACAAGTTGTATGTTTTAATTCTATATTAAGTCTTTTTATTTTGTAAGCACCGTCAAGTTAATTTTCTTTGGTATCAAATAGGCTTTTTGGAATTCCCTATCTAATTTTAAAATAACCCCTCGTTTGCTGTTCCTTAATCATCCGCCTTAAGGGTAATGTGTTCAAGAAGGAGTTTTAGCGCGGTAACACCCTTACTTAAAATAGTGTGGTCTAAAATAGACTCTTCTTATAACGCCGAAGAAAAACGCCACAAAGGCGACAGAACCGATTCTACTTAGAGATTTTTATACCTTTGCTGCAAAAAAAATTTAAGCAGAAGGTTTGAAACGCTTGATTGTATCAGTCGTACTATGCCCCGGTACCAGATCAATGAGGCAGACTTTACCTCCCCATTGTTTCATTTCTTTTGCGCCGACGACTTGGTCAAGGGTGTAGTCGGAACCTTTAATTAAAAGATCGGGTTTAAGGTACTTTATAAGGTTAAGGGGCGTATCCTCGTCAAATACAACAACAAGATCAATACTTTCAAGAGCCAAAAGAACCTGGGCACGGGAATCTTGGGTATTAACGGGACGGGTCGGCCCCTTGAGTTTTGTAACGGAAGCATCACTGTTGAGGCCTAGAATTAGCTTATCACATTGAGTCTTGGTTTTGGCCAAAAGCGTCGTATGACCGGGGTGAAGAATATCAAAACACCCGTTGGTAAAACCTACTTTTTTCCCTTCGGCGCGCCATTGCAATACTTGCGTCAAGGCATCTTCCCAAGAAGAATGGGAATGTGTACAAGACGGGGTGCTGTTTATATCAGTCTCTTCGTTGCTTTCCTTAGTATCTCCGTGGGTAAGAGCCTTGATTAAATCCGTCGGACTTACCGTTGCCGTTCCAATTTTACCAACCACAATTCCGGCTGCCGCATTGGCCAATCGGGCAGCTTGAGGTGAAGGAAGGCCGGCTCCAAGGGCAAGGGAAAAGACAGCCACAACCGTATCACCCGCACCGGAGACATCGAAAACTTCTTGAGCTTTGGTTGTGATGTGAATATGGTTTTTTTCATCAATAAGGCTCATGCCGTCTTGGCTTCGGGTTACTAAGAGACCCTTTAGATCATGAGCTTTCATGAGAGATTGTGCAGCCTGACAAATTTCGTCATCACCGTTTGTTTTCTCGCCCGCCCCCGCCTTGGCTCTTTGGCAAGCGCCTTGGAATTCTTTTAGATTAGGTGTGATAAAGCTCGCGCCTGCATAGTCCGCGTAACGGGTGCTTTTAGGGTCTACAATCACAGGAATACCGAGGTTTCGGGCTTCTCGGATAATCCGGGCATTAAGGCTTGGGTTTAGTACGCCCTTGCCATAGTCGGACAGGATTAAAACATCGCTTTTATGAAGGGCGTTTTTGATGGTGCGGAGTAGCTTTTTTTGTTGCTCTTCGTTAAGGGATAAAGAATTTTCACGATCTACTCGCACAAGTTGTTGGCGTTCTGCAATAATACGCGTTTTAACCGTTGTGGCCTGATGGGCTTGTTTATCAAAAAAAGCTGTTGCCGTTTTTAAAGAGGCTAACAACGTTTCAATTCTTGTCCCTGCCGTATCGTCTCCGATAACGGAAACAAAGTGAACGGAAGCCCCAAGACTTGTGATGTTTTGCACAACATTTCCGGCGCCTCCCAACATTTCAATTTCCTGTGAGACGTGTACAACAGGCACAGGGGCTTCAGGAGAAATGCGGTCGACCTTTCCGTATAAAAAGCGATCCAACATCACATCACCGATGCAGAGCACACGTACCGTTGACAACTGTTTAAGAAGAGCTATTGCGTCGGAGGCGGTTAACATTTCCATGGTTAATCTACGAGTCCCAAGCCCTTTTCAAGAGCACCGCACAACATTTGACCAAGAGTAATATGCATCTCTTGAATACGGCTTGTGGTGTGGGAAGGTACAATGAGAAGAGGATTTGCCAAGCCGATTAAATCCCCGCCGTCTTTTCCCGAGAGGGCGGCCGGAATGAGATCTAAGTCTCGGGCAACCTTAAGGGCTTTGATGACGTTGGGGCTTTTGCCTGAAGTTGAAATGCCGAGGGCAACGTCCCCCGGCTGCCCCAGAGCTTCTATTTGACGGCTAAAAAGAACCTCAAAGGAAAAGTCGTTAGGGGTTGCGGTTAGGGCAGAGGTGTCTGTTGTAAGGGCAAGGGCCGGAATAGCAGGGCGGTTTTCTTTATAGCGAACGGTCAATTCCGTTGCTAAATGTTGAGAATCGGCAGCGCTACCGCCGTTTCCAAAAAAGAGAATTTTATTGCCCCGTTGTACGGCATTTAAGCAGACCTCATAAAGGCGGATAAAATCATCCTCAAGAGCGGCCAGAGTTTTATCAACAACGGCTTTGTGTTCTGCGAATTCGCTTTGATAAAAAGCGGATAAATCTCCGTCTTGAGTTCCAAAAATTCGGGCATCGGGATCAATGAAAAATTTTTTAGGGGTGGCGGTGTCGGCTGTCATAGTTTTTCTTTTACTCTTTATGTTTCTGTTGATCTTGGGTCTTCTAAAGTTGAGAGTTTTTAAAAGAACGCTTATCTAAAATTGGACTTGGATGGACTTAGCCCCTTGGAAAAAACGAGCGGATGAAGTCTCAAAAGCCACGTGTTCACCGGGATAAATCTTTGATTCACTGGGTTCATAAGTCCACCTATCAAGGCGACATTGATCTTGTCCTTGACGGCGAAGGTAAGTGTTAATATGGCGCTCCCACCACGAGGCTTGGGCGCAATCCCCTTTCACAATCACGTGAAGGGTATCCACTTCTCGCACTTCATTGCCTTCGTTAATAATGGTTCCCGTTAATAAAAGACGTTGGCCTTGTTCCGTCGGTTCAATCATGGGGCGTAAATCATCAAACCTCAGGCCTTCTTGGGAAGCAGCAGGGCCAAGACCCACGGTTTGGTAAAAAATATGGGAAGTAGGCCAAAATTGCATGATGGGTTGCCTTGCGACAAAAGCACCGAGGCCTAAAATAAAAATTGTAATAAAAAGAAGGAGCCAACCAAGGTTTACACCGTTGTTATCATTCACAACAGAAGAGCCGGCACCGATGAGATCAAGGTGTATTTGATCAAGTTCTTTTGCCTCGGGGCTCGGTTTAAAAAACCAAGTATGATTACAAGCAATACATTGCACTTGACGCCCGGATTTATCAATGGAGCCATCCTCAACAAGGTAACGCTTAGAGCATGTGGGGCAAATAATAATCATAGAAAGTGTGCAGCTTTAAATTGATGATTTCCACTATAGAATGCTTCGTCAAAATTAGCAAGTTCTATAGAAACAGGTTCCGGTGTATAGCCCGTCTAAGCCATGATGATAAACAGACTTGAGAGAAAAGCGCCGGAAACGAGAAGCACGACTAAACAATAACCGATAATATCCCTTAAGTGCAATCCTGAGACGGCCAAGAGCGGAAGTGCCCAAAAGGGTTGCAGCATGTTTGTCCAAGCGTCTCCCCAAGCAACAGCCATGGAAGCAAGAGGGATATCGGCTCCGATTTCTTTAGCTGCTGCAAGGACAACCGGGGCTTGAATAGCCCATTGCCCTCCGCCGGAAGGGACAAAAATATTTACCAACCCGGCGCTGTAAAAGGTGAGCAACGGAAAAGTTTCTGCCGTTGAAATCGTTACAAAAGCTTCAGAAACAACGGTTGCCAGGTTAGACGATACCATTATGCCCATGATGCCGGCGTAAAAAGGAAATTGTAAAAGAATCGGTCCTACTTTTTTGGCGGCTTCAGAAATAGCTTTGATAAAGGATTCCGGGGTTTTATGTAGCAAAACACCGGAAAAAATAAAGATGAAGTTAAGACTGTTTAGATTTAAAGACAGTTTGCCCGAGAAACCTTGTATCAAAAGATAAGCCCCGCCAAATCCGGCAATTGCGTAAGAGACAAGGCGGCTTTTTTCCAGCCTCTCTGCCGGTGATAAAGAACGGCGGGCGGCAGGTCCTTCAGTCTTTAGGTCTTCGGTTTCAAAAACCGGCACAGAAACAGGGTTGATGTCTTCTTGGCGAGATAACCAAAAATTTGTCAAAGGCAACAGGATAAATAAACCGAGAACGGCGCAGATATTCAAAGGCGACAAAAGTGTTTCTTGAACGGGAATAATTCCCCCTACCAGTTGTTCTGAAAAATTTCCGGGTGTTGCGAGTGTTAAGGGGATAGAGCCTGAAAAACCTCCGTGCCACACAAGAAAACCACTGTAAGCGCCTGCGACAAGTAAGCGGAAATTAGCCGTTGGAACCTGTTGAATGACATGGCGACACATCATACCGCCGACAATTAATCCCAACCCCCAATTCAGTACACAACCAAGGGTAGCCGCTAGGGTAACAAGGATAACAGCTTGACCCGGGGTATGAACAGTTTTTGACAGAGAAACGAGAATTCTTTGCACGGGAGGTGAAACAGCTGTTACATATCCGCCTACAAGAACCATGACCATCTGCAAGGTAAAGGGGATAAGCCCCCAAAATCCGTCACCCCAATAGCGAATGATGTCCGTTGCGCCGGAGGGTGTCATGTAGAGGCCTGCAAAAAACAAGATTCCCGTTAAAAGAATGGCAAAAAGGAAGGGGTCGGGTGTATAGCGACGAAGTAGTTTGTCACAAATTTGAATGGAACGATTGAACAAGACGTGCCTCCTTTTGCGGTAAAAATGCCGTTGGAATTAAAATTTAAAACTCAGTTAATAGTTTTTTTGTTATTTGTTTTCAGGTATTTATTAAAAACTTTCAACTCGCCAAGTCTGGCACGTTCTCAAAGAAAGATAAAGACTCCGGGTTAGCTAATGTGTTTTTATTTTTGACAGGCTTTTTGTGAATGGTATCTCGTATAGCCAGCTCTACAATTTTACCGCTCATGGTGCGGGGGATGTCCGCAACGGCGATTATTTTTTCAGGCACGTGGCGGGGGGTTGTGTTTACGAGGATTTTTTTACAAATTTCTTTTTTTAAGTCTTCGCTCAAAGTTGCTTGAGGGCGTAATTTTACAAACAGAATCACTCTGATATCCCCTTTCCATTCTTGACCGACGGCAACGCTTTCCAGAACGTCGGAAATTTGTTCAACTTGGCGATAAATCTCTGCCGTACCTATGCGTACACCGCCCGGATTCAGAACGGCATCGGAGCGACCGTAAAAAAAGAGGCCTTGTCGGGGGGTGATCTCAACAAAATCACCATGATGCCAAATGTTTTCATAGGAGGCAAAATAAGCTTTGTGGTATTTAAGCCCTTTCGGATCATTCCAAAATCCAACGGGTTTGGCAGGAAAAGGTTTTGTGCAGACTAATTCTCCGCGTCGATTTAAAACGGAAACCCCGGTTTCATCGAAAACTTCAACGGCCATGCCAAGCCCCCTTGTTTGAAGCTCACCGGCAAAAACAGGTGCTATCGGGTTGCCGAGCCCAAAGCATGAAATAATATCCGTTCCGCCGGAAATGGAGGCAAGACATACATCGGTTTTAAGGCTGTTGTAAACATATTGGAAGGATTCCGGCGCAAGGGGAGACCCTGTAGAGGCTATCATCCTTAAATTTTTAAGGGTGTGTGTTTTCTTCGGTTCAAGTCCCGTTTTGTGAAGGGCATCAATGAATTTTGCCGAAGTTCCAAAAAAAGTAAAATTTTCTGACTCGGCATAATCAAACAAAATATCGGCTTTCGGGTGCATGGGTGAGCCGTCATAAAGCATCAATTGGGCGCCGCAGGCAAGGGCGGAAACTTGCCAATTCCACATCATCCAACCACAGGTTGTAAAATAAAATACGCGATCGTTAACGCGAACATCTCCGTGAAGTTTATGTTCTTTTAAATGCTGAATTAATGTCCCGCCAACCCCGTGGACGATGCACTTTGGTTGTCCCGTTGTCCCCGATGAAAACATGATAAAAAGGGGATCGTCAAAGGCGCAGTCCGTAAATTCTAAGAGTGTCGGGGTATGGGTCGAGATAATTTGATCCCACAATATCGCGTTTTCAAGAGAGTCGATATTGGGTTGCGGTGTCGTGTACCCGATTACAATGACCTGCCGGACCGATGGAAGTTTTGAGACAATTTCTTGAACATCTTTTAATTTATCGTGCGTTTTTCCTTTGTAAAAATAGCCGTCGGCCGTCAAAAGAATTTTAGGTTGAATTTGCTCGAATCGATCTAAAACGCCTTGAACGCCAAAGTCCGGAGAGCAAGAAGCCCAAACAGCACCCAGACTTGACGTTGCCAACATGGCAATAACGGTTTCAGGGAGGTTGGGCAAAACTCCGGCCACGCGATCTCCCTTTTTAATGCCCAGAGTTTGGAGGTGCCGAGCCATCAGGCTCACCTGTGCATAGAGTTCTTTGTGAGAAAGCGTACGCTTGATCAACCCCTCACACCAAAAAGTAATCGCCGTTTCCGTTCGCTTTAGGTCGGAATATTTTAAAAGATTTTCGGCATAATTGAGACGGGCTTCGGGAAAGAATTGACTTTCTTGAAAACGAGGGGCGGCCTTATAGGCAACACTCCCTTTTTTTGAGGCGATAATGCCACAGAATTCCCAAACTTTATGCCAAAACCCTTCAAGATCTTGAACAGACCAATCATAAAGAGCCTCATAAGTGGGCGGAAAATGAAACTGCTCCGCACAGTCATTTAGAAAATGCCAAAGTTGGGTTGATTGTATTTGGGCTTTAGAAGGAGCCCACAAAGGCGTCTTGGTCATGAAAATTCCAACGGTATACTCTTTAATTCCATGAATATAAATTGAAATTTAGAAAAAAGAAAATAAATAAGTAAGCTGTTTTGGAACACCCTTTTTTAGAACCTGTTTTCATTGAGGCTGTCCCTCGTTTTAGAAATGAGCATTTCTAAGGCAACCTTGTTTGTATTTCCTCTGCCGTTGGGCACAATAATATTTGCATACTTTTTTGTGGGGAGGACATATTCTTCATACATAGGCGCGACGGTTTCAAGGTATTGTTTTTGAACAGAGTGAAAGGTGCGGCCGCGTTCTTTTATATCGCGATCAATGCGACGAAGAAGCCGTTCTTCCGGGGAAGCGTCTACAAAAATTTTGATATCTAAAAGATCACGCAGCTCTTTATGGGTGAAAAGGAGGATACCTTCGATAATAATAATGTTAGTCGGAGAAAGGGTTTCTCCTTGTTTTTTTCGTGTGTGGGTCGAAAAATCATAAAGGGGTTTTTGAATGGTTTTGCCCGCTTTTAGGTCTTTAATATCCTGTAACATAGCCTTAAAATCAATGGAGTCGGGCGCATCGAAATTTGTTTTTTCCCGCTCTTTTAAGGGAAGGTGCGACAGGTCTTTGTAATAAGAGTCTTGGGAAATTATGGTAACGGTTCCTTTATGAATTTCGGCAATGTTATGAGCAAGAGTTGTTTTGCCGCTGCCGCTTCCGCCAACAATCCCGATTAAAAGAGGCGTGCTTAATACCGTATCGTGGGAAAAGGTTAAAAGGATTAAAAAGGTAAGTTTTTTAAACATGACAACAAAGCCTATTGTTAAACTTTTAGAACACTATCATGCTTTTACCTTTTTCAGAAGAATTTACATTTTACCCCCTCTTTTTGAAGGCTCTGTCCGCGCTCTCTAGTCGAATATGACCCTAACATTGAATAAATAGAAGAAATCGTATACTATGTTTTCATAATCCACATTTGTTCCGGGTATCTGAAAAAAAATATATGAAAAATAAAAAACTCCAAATCTGCAATGCGCTTATACAACCGGGCGAGCAAGCAAACTTTGCTCTTCCTATGCCGGAACAATATTCCTGTGCACCGATGTTTATGCCGATACGTGTTGTTCACGGTAAATCTGAAGGGCCTTGCTTGTTGATATTTTCAACCTTAAACGGGAATGAACTTAACGGGATTGAAATTGTTAACAGGGTGGTCGATTCCCTAAGTGCAGAGCAAATCAACGGTACAATTATTGCTGTTCCGGTTGTGAATGTTTACGGGCTCACCCATTATCCGAGACCTCTTCCCGGCGGAGGATCCGTTGCAGCTAGTTTCCCCGGATCAAGAACGGGAACATATGGTGAGAGACTTGCCGATATCTTTACACAAGAGATTTTAAAAAAAGCCGACTACTGTATAGAACTGCAAACCGGCGGACCGAATCACAATATTTTGCCGCAAGTCTATTGCAATTTTGATAACCGGGACGTACGGGGGCTCGCAAAGGCATTTTGCTCACCTGTGGTGACAAACGTGACCTTAGAAGGAAATAAACTAAGGCAAACAACAGAAGATCTTGGCATTCCGCTTATTGTGTATCAAGGCGGAGAAGCAATGCGATTTGACGAAAATGCGATCACGGTGGGCTTTAACGGCATTAAAAACAGTATGCGTTATTTAAAGATGCTCAATGAGCCCCGAGGGCAAGATGCCCATCCAATTTTCTCACAAGAAGAAAATTGGATCATTGCCCATGCCGGAGGTATTTTGCATACGGATACATCCCTCGGTCAGATTATTAAGAAAGGAGAAAAGCTCGGAAGGTTGTCCGATCCTTTTGGAACAGATGATAGTTTGGTCGTCAAATCTCCGCGGGACGGTATTATTGTCGGCATTAATACCACACCGCTGATTCACGAAGGCCTGCCTCTTTTTAAAGTCGCTTCTTTTCTTGATGATAAACGCGCTGAAAATGCTATTGAAAAGTGGAATCAACGGCAAGACGAAGATTTTTTGAGTTAAATAAAAACAATGGTTTTAAAGTATACGGTAAAAGGAATTGGAATATGGCTCATGTGTGCCTTATTTTTCCTGTATGAATTTTTATTGCGTACTGTTATCGGGACTTTCCAACATCCTATAATGTATGACTTAAATTTATCGGCAATTGAATTTTCTATGCTGAGCTCTACATTTTATCTTCTTATTTATGCTATTATGCAGGTTCCCGTCGGCCTTATTGTCGATCGATTCGGTTTAAAAAAATCTCTTTTTGTCGGTGCTTTTATTTGTGCTTCGGCATCTATTGGGTTTGCCTATGCGAATACCTATATTTATGCCGCTCTGTTCCGGTTTTTAACCGGTTTTGGTTCTGCATTCGGTTTTATTTGTCTGCTTGTAGCCGTTTATGACTGGCTTCCTCAAAAAAATAGAGCTCTTCTTATCGGAATATCCCAATTTATCGGTACTATGGGGCCGATGATTGCTGCAGGGCCTTTTGAGGCTCTAGCCAAGAGCGGTGATATCGATTGGCGGCTTCTTTTTACTTACCTGGGAATCATTGGCTTTGTATTAAGCGCAGCTATTTTATCGGTTGTTCAGAATAATAAGGAAAAATCCGGCAGATACATTGTTTTAAAGCGACCCGAGGGGATCTTGAAAACAATTCGACATATTTTCTCAAAAAAACAAGCTTGGTATATCGCTTTGTTTTCTGCATTGGTTTATTTTTCTTTGGAATATTTATCTGAAAATGAAGGTAAGTCTTTTTTAATTTTAAAAGGCATTTCATCATTAGATGCCTCTTTTATGATAACGATTTCTTGGTTGGGCTATGCGCTTGGTTGTCCTTTTTTAGGGTGGCTTTCCGATTTTACACAAAAACGAAAGCCGGCTCTGTTGATTGCCGCACTGGCCTGCAGTTTCGGCATTACGGGTATTGTCTACGCCGATCAGATTAATATGCTAAGAGCGTCTTTCCTCCTGTTAGGTTTAGGGGCTTCGGGACAGAGTGTTAGTTTTGCCCTGATGTCCGAGCAATTCAAGAAACCGTACTTGGCAGCAAGCCTCAGTTTAAACAATATGGCAATCACAACCTTAACGGCGATAAATGCTCCCGTGATAAGTTGGGCGCTTACAAATTCGGCAGGATCGGGATCTCCGACCTTGATAGAGTATCGGTTTATCTTCAACGGATTAATAGGATTTGTTTGTCTTTCCGTCATTGTTACACTCTATTTTTTAAAGGAAACATATTGCAAGTCCGTTTCTGATTTTACCTATCTCTCAAGGTAATAAAAATGGGTCTAGACTAGCATGAGTTAAGATTTCCAAATTTTCCAGAGATCCGGAAGGTAATCTTGTTTATGTCTATGATTAAATCTAAACTCGCATTCTTTAAGATGCAAGAAAAACTTGTTATCGGTTAATCCATTAAACTTCGCCAAGCGTCTTTTTGTGAATGACCAAAAGGACTCAATGCCGTTGACATGGCTCTTTCCTCGAGCGAATTCATTATGGCTATGAAAGACCCTATAGTGATCATATCCATTGAGAATCAATCCGTCGTAAGCTTTCCATCCTTCTGTATAAACCGTAGAACCCTCAAGGATTTTTCCTTGAATAATGGGCATCAAACTTTCTTTGGAGCAGTTTTCAACAATTTCTACATAAACATTTCCATCACGCTTTAAGACCCCGAATACGGGTGTTTTTCCCGCAGCTCCCCGCCCCCGTTTTCCCCTAATGCGACGTGCACCGAAATAGGATTCATCACATTCAATTTCGCCTGAAAATAGACCGCCTGCCTTCAAAGCAGAGGCGGCTATTTTATGGCGAAAAAGATTGAAATAACGATTAATTGTGTTGCGGTTAATGACCAAAAGAATAGCCGTTTTGGAGGCTGTAATATCCTCACAAAAGTACCTCATAATTTTTTTGATTTTATAATCACTCAAACCCTTTTTCATACTAGCATTAAAACCTATTTTAAAAGTTTATGCTAGTCTAGACCCAATTATAGAACGGACAAATTGGGTTAAGACGGCTACAAGGAACCCGACGGATTAAATTCTCTTTATATAATCTTTACTTAAATCAAACGGGGAATTATTTAGTATAGAAATAATTCCGGAACGGCTTGTTTTTCCCGTTTTTAATTTAATTGAGTTTATATGGCTTTCCACTGTCCTTGGAGATATTGAACATTTATTCGCCACCCCCTTAATTGACTCACCATGGGATATGAGTGTTAAACACATGAACTCCATTCTTGTTAAATAAAATTCTTCGCTTCCTATATTAAAGTAATATCTGTCAATTTTTGTTTGCTCATAGAAATTGTCAATCATTTCTGTGGAAATAAGCGGTGCGTCATCAAGAAGTAGGCCTTTATAGGAACGGGGCTTTAATAAAAAAGAGTCATCCCCCAAGGGTAGCTCTTTATGTATTTCATTATTGAACACCAAAATAGCTTTATTCAGAATATCTTTGCTGTTTATGTAAATGTTGTTAACCTGTTTTTCTTCAATTGTTGAGGAAAAAGAGAAAAGATCCAGATAATTTTCCTCTTTTTTAAACGTATAATTTAAACCGTTCCACATATTATTCCTAAAATAACCGGAAAGTACTTTATTCTCTTGTAGGCCTACCCATAGAGTGTACTTTCTTTTCATACCTCCCCATAGTATTTGATTATACTCAACATCATCCTGAAAATTATTTTTTATAAAATATTCAAACCATTTCTTGTTGTTTGATATATAAAAACGATTTCCGTCTTTGTACAATCTATTATATTCGAACCAACGAATACTTAGAGTATCCGTTAAAATATCGCTTATTTTTTCCAAATAAGGAACAAAGCTATTATTTAAATTTATAATATTATTATACATATACTAAGATTTTCCTATTTATTATGTTTAATAATATATTTATTAATAATAAAAATAAAAAAGTCATGTTAATGAACAAAACTATTTTTTGCCTTGATTCATCAAATTTATGAGAAATTATTTCTTTACGTATATAAAGATATATCTAATATTTTAAACAAATATCCGTTAAATTTGCTTAGACTGAATCTTTTTTGTCAGAAATAAAGAGGGCAAAGCTATTGCGTTGCCTAAGCCATAACCTCTAAATTTGAGAGGAATCCTTTTAGTTAACAAGAAAATTAACGCCTACCCCCCTTGAACCTTCGCTTGAAACGGGATTTTCTAATCTTTAATAGCCTTTGTAACAGGGTTACCCTAAGGAATTGAATAATCCCCTCAAAAATATTTATAGGAAACTTCTTCGGTAAAAAACCACACTATTGTTTATCAAATAAGTGTCCTATAAATATTTTTGAGGAGTAATTTCTCGGCAGGAAGCTTGATTTTTATAAATCCATAACAGGGAAAATTCGAACATACCTAAAGGCATATTAGGCATTTCACTATAAGTAAAGCCGATAAGGGGGTATTACCATGATTGAGCTTGTTATTTTTGATTTCGACGGTGTTCTTGTAGATACGCAAGAACACATAAGCCGTTTAGAATGGGAATTTCTCAGTAAACACGGGATGCACATGTCATTGCCCGACTATAGTAATCGGTTCTTCGGCAACACCGCAACATCCGTTATTACGGAACTCCATAAAGAACATAATGTAAATTTCTCTAACAGTTTGTCGAATTTTGCCTTAGAGATGGATGAGGCTGTTTTGGGAGAATTATCAAGAAGCAAGGTTTCCGCCATTCCGGGGGTAAGGGAAATCTTAGAAAACATGACCTTAAAAAAGTGTGTTGCGTCAAATTGTCCTCTTAAAATATTAAAAATTTTGCTGCTCTCAAGCGGGTTGCACGTTTTTTTTAATAATTCTGTTTTCTCCGCAGATATGGTGAATCGCCCGAAGCCGTTCCCGGATCTTTTTCTTTTTGCAGCTCATTCAATGGGTATAGACCCCGCCTCTTGCCTTGTTATTGAAGATAGCGAAGTCGGCGTCAAAGCAGGTGTTTCTGCCGGAATGCTAACCTGGGGCTTTTTAGGCGGGCAGCATATTAATCTCACAAAGAAAGAGCAGGTGTTAAAAGCCGGCGCTCAAAAAGTTTTTCCAAATATGAAAAATTTAAAAGGACTCATTCAAATGGAAAACGAGGAAATAGATGTGAGAACTTTAAACGAGATGATAAAAGAGCAATTGCAAGATCGTGGAATTCAAAATAAATTTATTCTAAATGCGATGCGCAGCGTGCCTCGCCATATTTTTGTTCCGAAAGAATGGCAAAAAAATGCTTACGAGGATAGACCTCTTCCCATCGGTTACAATCAAACAATTTCCCAGCCCTATATTGTGGCCTATATGTGTGAGTTGGCAGCTATCAAAGCAACGGATAAAGTTTTGGAAATTGGAACAGGCACGGGATACGAAGCTGCTATTCTTAGTTTTCTTGCAAAAGAAGTTTATAGCGTAGAAGTTGTTCCGGAACTAGGACTGACGGCGAGAAAAAATCTGAAACAATTGGGATACATGAATGTTCGCATAAAAATAGGGAACGGTTATGACGGTTGGATAGAAAAGGCTCCCTATGATGTTATTATTATTACCGCTGCAATATCACATGTTCCCCAACCTCTTATAGACCAACTAAAAGAGGGAGGAAGAATTATTATGCCCTATAAAAATAATTTTAACGAAGTCCTTACCCGATTTATAAAAAAGGATTCCGAGTTAAGACGGGAAGAATTTGGCTTTGTCCGTTTCGTACCCTTTCAATGGGAACCGTCAAATTAGGGTCTGGAACGGCATAAGTTAAGAATTGCGGTCCGGAGACTCGAAAAGGCTCAATGCCGTTGCACGGCTCTTTCCTCGATTATGAGCATGAAAAACTCGATAACGGTCATGTCCCTTGAGAACGACCGTCATATACTTTCCATCCATCCGTACCGTAGACCCCTCAAGGATTTTTCCTTGAATAATAGGCATTAAGCTCTTTTTGGAGCAGTTTTCAACGATCTCTCCTAAACATTGTAGCTAATAAATGTCGGACATATTCGCGGCTACTTGGGCGAGATCACGTTCCTGATCCGCAGAAACGTTAGCCCTAACTTTATGAGGTTCAACAGACGCCTCGGAACGTTCGGACACAGAACTTTGCCCTTTTTGCTTAACATTTTCCTTTAGGTCTTTATTAGATGCCTTTGCAATATTTTGCTCGTCTTTCAACGAAACAAACTGCAACTCTGCCCCCTCATCGTTCTTATCCCTACCGGTAAGGGACCGTATCTCTCCCGTAAACTGTTCCAGCAAGGTCCCAATGGACGCAAGCAAACGCGCTGAGGATAAATCTTCCGTCGCATCAGAGGTGATCAATGTCCCTTTTGCAAGGAAGTATTCGTGACTTGCATCCAAAATATCGATAAAGCTGCGTGTTCCCGTATCAAATTGTTTCATATAAATATCACGAACGGCCTTTTTAGATTCGACAGCCCCTCGCAACGCTTCCGATTGAGCTCTTGCACTGATAAGTTCTGCATAGGAAACTCGGACTTCCTTTTCAGCACGACGCAACTCTTTGCGCTTACTATACTTGGCCGAGGCCATCTTGGCACGAAGTTCACGACGCTTTCCGATATCTCGCCCTCCCTTAAAGACATTAAACGTTCCAATGAACTGGCCTGTGATATTGGTACTCAAACCTGATTTTCCGCCAACGTCATAATCTTTTCTGGCTTGCAATTGAAAGTCTACGGTAGGCAAAAAAGGAGAAATTGTTTTATCAAAATCTGCTTTGGCCACATCTTCCGTTGCTCGGGCAACAACCACAGAGCGATTTAACTTAAGAGACATTTCTACGGCTCTTTGAACCGTTTTAGGTATCAAAGAGTTATTAAACTTGGGCGTTTTTAGTTTTTGAGCTTCGGCGCCGACAACTTCTTTAAAATTAGCATAGGCCGTATCAAGGTCACCTTGGATATCGCCAACCGCTGCTTTGGCATCATATAAACGAGAAAGAACATTCTTTTCATCCCCGGAAGTAGCCTTGCCGCCCTTAACCAGCTCTTTAATTTTTGCAAGAATTACCTCGTGTGTTTTTACATTTTCTTTTGCTAACTTCACAAGGCGTTCAAAACGCCGCACGGCGATGTACTTATCAATCACACTAAAAGCAACTAATATTTGAGCTTCTTCAAGATTTTTTACGGATTGATAGAGTTCTTTACGACTCTTTTTAATATCATAGGGTGTTTCAAGACCGTCAAATATTTTCTGATTTAAAGTAACCGAAGGATCATAACGATTTTTCGTTTCACTTCCCCTTGTATCAATTGAAGCAAGAGAATTCTCACGATAACCCTGTTTAACATACTCTTTACCGACGCCTGCCTTCAAATCAAGACTTGGCAGATAGGCACCGACAGCTTGCGTCACCTTATGAGTTGATGCGTCTTGTTCAGCCTTTTGAATAAGAATTTCAGGGTTTGTAGATAAGGCTTCGGACAGAGAAGATGTTAGATCGGAAACAGTTCTCCCCGGCATTACTGTTTTATTTTCACCTGTGTGTCCGCTTGTACACATGAAAACTAATGAAATTGAAATCATTGTGTTTTTTAATATATCCTGCACCTGTAGAACTCTTTTTAATGGGACTATGCAGTCATCCTAACAAAAAAAACATTAAAATTAAATCAAAATATATGTATAATAAGGATAATAGCAACTTTACAGGCAGACCGATGGAAAGCAAAAACCTTTCTACTGAAGATTCCAAATCGGAAAATATTGCAAAAAAGCAAAAACAAGATTTTTCTTCCCAAGCCTCTGCCAAAGAGCCTCAAAAGCAAAAACATACACCCCCGTCTTCTTACGACGGAGATTTGCCCTCTAACGAAAAACCCATGGGCGCTACACGATCAAAAAAACCCGTTGCCGGTAACCCGAAATGGGATTTAACAGAAGCGGCTTATGACGATCCTCTCTTAACGTGTCTTGAAACCCTAACTAAATTATTAGGTCAGCCGACTTCCGGTAGCGCGTTAAAAGCAGGACTTCCCTTGGAACATGGCCTTTTAACACCTGCCTTATTTGTACGTGCTGCAGCGCGGGCCAACCTTTCGGCAAAGCTTGCTCATAAAAAACTGACGGATATCTCTCAATTTACCCTTCCTTGCGTTTTAATGTTACAAGGAGACAAGGCGTGCCTTCTTGTAGATGCCGACCCTGAAAATAATTCCTACGAAGTTATCTTTCCCGAAACAGGGCGGGGTGCCGTACTCCTCACGCAAGAAGACTTACAGTCTCTATATGCTCATGTTTGCATTTTTGTTAAAAAAATGTATCGCTATGATCAGCGTTCCATTGACCTTATTGTTGATAAACCGAGGGCTTGGTTTTGGGGAACCATTAAAAAGTCATGGCCCCTCTATATACAAGTTGCCTTAGCTGCCGTTTTTATTAACTTGTTTGCCATTGCAAGTCCGCTTTTTACGATGAATGTCTATGATCGCGTCGTTCCCAACAGCGCCATAGAAACCTTGTGGGTTCTGGCCATTGGCATTCTACTTGTCTTTTTGTTTGATTTTATCCTCAAAACATTACGGGTTTATTTTGTCGATACTGCGGGTAAAAAAGCAGATATTTTAATGGGTTCTCGTATTTTTGAAAACATCATGCAAATGCAATTGTCCTCTCGTCCCCTTTCATCGGGCGGCTTTGCCAACGAGGTACGCGAATTTGAAACCTTGCGTGAATTCTTTTCCTCGGCAACCTTGGTTGCCATGATAGATCTTCCCTTTGTCCTTCTATTTCTTCTTATTATTTATTGGATCGGCGGGCCGGTGGTTTATGTCCCCATGCTTTCTATCCCTTTAATTTTGGGAGGCGCCTTTCTCTTACATACCCCTTTAACAGCTTGGGTCAGACGCACCTTTAGGGAAGGCGCACAAAAACACTCTCTCTTAGTGGAAGCCATTTCCGGCCTTGAGACCATTAAAAGCTTTGGGGCCGAAGGACGCATGCAACGAAATTGGGAGCGCTTTGTAGCAGAATCTGCAAATTCTTCTAAAGCCTTAAAATTTTTTGCAGCCCTTGCTATGAACTATTCGGCTCTCATTCAACAAATGTCTTATATCTTTGTTGTCATTGTCGGCGTTTACCTCATCGCTGAGGGAGAACTCACTATGGGTGCCTTAATTGCAACGTCTATTCTCTCGGCAAGAGCCCTTGCTCCGTTAGCTCAAATGGTTTCTCTTCTGACACGCTTTAATCACTCTATGGTTGCCTTAAAAGCCCTCGACGACATCATGAACTTACCGAGTGAGCGCCCGAGAGGAAAAGCCTTTCTTCACAGACCGTCCCTTAAAGGTGAAATTGAATACCGCAATATTGACTTTTCTTATCCGGCTCAAGAAGACCTTGCCTTGCAAAAATTTAGCCTAAAAATTAAAGCCGGGGAACGCCTTGCCTTCTTGGGTCGTATCGGATCCGGAAAGTCAACCATAGAACGTCTTACCTTGGGTCTTTACACACCTCAAAAGGGTTCTGTTATTATTGACGGCACCGATATCCGACAAATTGATCCGGCAGACTTACGTCACAACATCGGATATGTTCCCCAAGATATTTATCTTTTCTTTGGCAGTGTGCGTGAAAATATAACCTTTGGAAGCAGAGACGTTGATGAAGAGGATTTCATGCACGCGGCAGAAATTTCGGGGACCCTCGATTTTGTGCGCCATCACCCTCAAGGTTTTGATATGCCAGTGGGTGAAGGAGGCTCAATGCTTTCCGGCGGACAGCGTCAGGCCATTGCCATTGCAAGGGCTTTGGTTCGCAACCCTTCTATTTTCATCATGGATGAACCGACGGCCATGATGGATAACGCTTCCGAAGCACGTCTTACGGCAAGGCTGAACGAATACTTAAAAGACAAAACATTCATCCTTATTACCCACCGCGTTCCTTTGCTGCGGCTTGTTGATCGTCTCGTTGTTCTTGATAGCAGCCGCCTGATTGCCGACGGCCCAAAAGAGAAAATTATGGAAATGCTTAATAAATCTCAAGTTAGATCTGCAAAATAAGGTTCCTGACACATGTCTCAATTTAAATTTAAAGATGACGGCCTTGATACGGATTTTATGCCGGATATTTTAGCAGCCGACCTTAAAAAAGAAAGCCAAATAGCCCCCCTCCTTCTTCTTACAATTAGTTTAACATTTATCATCCTTATTATTTGGGCTGCCTTTTCTGAGATTGACGAGATTACCCGAGGCGAAGGCACGATTATTCCCTCAACAAAACTACAAGTCGTTAATCATCTTGAAGGAGGTATTATTCAAAGCATCCATATCAACGAAGGCGATATTGTAGAAAAAAAACAATTACTCCTTAATATAGACAACACAATTGCACAAGCTCGCTTTAGTGAGGGTCAAACCCTGTACTATCGCTTTATTGCAAGCGTTGCAAGATTACGCGCTCAAATTTCCGGCCAACCTTTTATCGTTCCCCAAGAAGTGCAAGAAAAAGCACCCTTGGAAGCCGAAGATGCCGTACGCCTTTATAACGCTCATTTAGAAGATTTAAAAAGCGACCAACTTATTGCCGACCAAGAAATAGAACAAAAACAACAAGAACTCAACGAGCTAACATCGCGAACCGAAGAACTTACTATGCAACGGTCTCTTATTAGCGAAAAAGTCGAAAAAATCGCCCCTCTTGTCAAACAAAAACTTGAACCGGAAATTACATTAACCGATCTTAAAATCAGAGAAAGCGAATTGCGCTCGGAGATCGCTTCTTTAAAATCAAATATTGCCCGCGCAAAAGCCGCTGTTCTCCAAGCCGAACAACGCGCCCGTCAAGTCCCCATTAAATTTAAAGCGGAAAATTGGAATGAATTAAAAGACGTCAACAACAAACTTGCCTCTGCCAAGGGCTCTTTTACTTCTGAAGGAGATCGTTTTTCAAGAACAGAGGTTCGCTCTCCCGTACGGGGTATTGTGAAACAATTGCTTGTCACAACCGTTGGCGGGGTAGTTAAACCCGGGGAAGACCTTGTTGAAATCGTCCCCTTAGAAGATACCCTCCTTATTGAAGCAAAAATTAATCCGAAAGACATCGCGTTTTTACGTCCCGGCCTGCAGGCCTCTGTGAAAATAACAGCCTATGATTATGCTGTTTACGGGGATTTGAAAGGGGAACTTATCCGAGTCAGTGCGGATTCCATAACAGATGATCAAGGCAATGTTTTTTATAAGGCTTATTTAAAAACGGAAGGAACCATTCTTTCAAAAACAAAGAAAGTGCTTCCCATTATGCCCGGTATGATTTCCTCCGTTGATATTTTAACAGGCAAAAAAAGCGTTTTAAATTATCTCCTTAAACCCATTTTAAAAGCCAAACAACGGGCTCTGACAGAAAGGTAAAACAAGAAACATAAAGACAATATGTAAAATCTCTTTTTTTAAAAAAATATTTTATTTTTAAAGTTTTGTTAACAAGTTCAGGTAAATATTAACTCATAGGCTTTATTAAAACATTTTATAAAAAGAACGATAATGAAAAAAATAATCCTTTTGTTTTTAGGCATTTCCCTTCTCTTCTCTCCTTCTCTTGTTTTTGGGCGCAGTGCGGCTGACGTCATTTTTTACCACTATAGAACAACACCGCACGAAAATAGTGATCTACCTAATAATGCGGACTACTTTCCTTTGTATCCTCAAGAGAAAGAAATTGCAGGTTTCCCCACACCGGTTGCTAAAAATGAGACGGATCTTGCAATTTTACAGAGGTATTATGAAACCGTTGCAACAGCCTATGAAGAACATCTAAATAAAAACCTTAGGCCGAAACTTGCAGACTATAAGCTTAAAATAGCAGGGCAACAACAACAAATGCATCTAACGCAAGCACGCCTTCACATCGGTAAAAATCAATTTGCACGTCACCTAACGGAAGGCCGAGGAGAAACGACAGGGCAAGACCGCATAGAGCAAAAAGCGCGCGTTCATGCCATAAATTATTATAGTTCAACCTTTAAAGAACTTTCAGATAGCCTTGCTCTCACAGAGAAAAAGGCAGATTTTTACCGCGAACTCGCAAAAATTAGCGAGGATCTGTACAAAGGTGAGATCCACTAAAAATTACCCTTACAATCCCTTTAAAACCGGCTCTGTCGCGAAACAAGTGTAAACGCCGTCCAAACCGGAGGTAAACGACTTTTAAAGGAGTCTTGCATTTTTTTGCCTCACTCCGGTGGCTAAAGCAAAACCTCAACACAGCCTAAGCCATAGATTTTTTTCCGACTTTCCGAGCCGGGCTTTTTAATATTGGGACGGGTATAAATATAATTTTTAGGGTCTAGACTAGCATAAACTTTTAAAATAGGTTTTAATGCTAGTATGAAAAAGGGTTTGAGTGATTATAAAATCAAAAAAATTATGAGGTACTTTTGTGAGGATATTACAGCCTCCAAAACGGCTA
>Ga0210036_1000040_pt1 | contig 182877 bp, 155 predicted proteins | sample CryGeymeta201515_FD_185469 | JGI IMG/M metagenome (GOLD analysis project Ga0210036, IMG submission 185469) | Groundwater microbial communities from Crystal Geyser aquifers in Utah, USA - Crystal Geyser metaG 2015-15 (SPAdes) (version 2) | ecosystem: Environmental > Aquatic > Deep subsurface >... | reverse complement strand
GAACACAATCCCGCTCACAGGCGCATCGTGCGATAAGGGCGCCACAGGGCCGCGACCGCTGCGGGCGGCGGACGGTCGGCGGCGCCGTCCCGCTCGCGATAGAGCCAGGCGGCGAAGCGCACGATCCCCTCGGCGAGCGCGGTCGGAAGCGCGTTCCAGTCCTGCGACCATTCGGCGGGTGGCTCTTCCAACGAGACGAAGCGGAGGCAGGTCTCGTATCCGGCCGCCAGCAGACGCAGCAGCAGCGCATCCTCGCGCGGACCCGCGATCGCGAGCCACTCCTTCAGCGCAGCGAGCGGCGCGCCCGACAGATCGGGCACGACGATAGGGGTCGGCATGGGCGGGTCCTTGAAAAAGGGGAGAAGGGTGGGGGAGGACAGGGGTTCTTCCTCCCCCAAAGGAAGCGCGGCTGGGGAGACTATCCGAGCCGAAGGCGAGGCAAGCGCGACTGCGCGCCCGCAGCGCCGTCAGGCGCGAGGATAGCCAAGGCCGCGGACGCGGCCGCCGGCGCTTGAGGCGAAAAAATTACGCCTCGATCTTCAACAGCTTGATCGCGTTACCGTCGAGCACCTGTCCGCCCACGCGCTTGGTGGCGTAGAAGTGGACGAAGGGCTTGTTGGTGAAGGGATCGCGCAGGATCTGGGTCGCGCTGCGTTCCGCGATCAGATAGCCGTGGCGGAAATTGCCGAAGGCGATCGGATAGTCGCCCGCCGCCACGTCCGGCATGTCCTCCGCCTCGATCACCGGATAGCCGAGCAGGCGATCGGGCTGGCCTTCCACGAGGCCGGGCTGCCACAGGAAGGCGCCGTCCGCCGTCTTCACCTTGCGCACCTCGGCCAGCGTCGCCGAATTCATCACGAAGCTCGCACCCTGGCGATGCCCCGCCTTCAGCGTATGGACGAGGTCGATCAGGCGCAATTCGGGCGACCCGCCGAGGCCCGCCGCATCGCCGCTCCCGATATATTGGAGCGATCCGAAGCTGCGCACGCCGTCCGCCGCCGTGGTGGCAGGGGCGGTGAGGAAGCCTTCGGGCTGGTTGTTCCCGCTCCCGTTGACAAAGGCGGCGCCTTCGGCCCGGGCGAATTCCACCGCGATCTCGCTCGCCAGCCATGCTTCGAGGTCGAAGCCGACATCGTCGACCATGGCCTGAGAGGCCGCCGGATTGGCATAGAGTTCGCCGGTCGGCGGGGCGATCTCGTGGAAATCGGGCGTGGCGGTGCCGGGCCGTGCGGTGGTCTCGCTGACCCAGCCGCTGGCGGTGCCGCCGGTGGTCACGAGCTTGCGATAGCCCGCGCTGCCGGTCTGGACCACCTGCGCGATCGCGCGGATCGGGCTGATCTCGGTCAGGGCGCGGGCGATGGCGGCGTCGATCTGTCGCGGCACGGCATAGCCGCCATCGGACGGCACGGCGCCGCTGATCGACTTGATCTCATGCGCGGCGCCCCGGCGCAGATAACCGTCGACGAAGCCCTTCACTTCCGGGGCGGTTTCCTGGCCCGAGGGGGCGAGGGCGGGGCGAGCGGCGGCGCGGGAGATGCGATCGACGCGGGCCTTCACCTCCTCGACATCGGTCCTGAGCGCGGTCACCTCGGCCTCGGTCCGGTCCTGCCGCGCGACGATGTCGAAGCTGACTTCTGCGATGTCGGGGGCGGGAGCGGGGCTCGTGTCGGGAGTGGTGGTCGGGAAGTCCATATAAGGTCCTTTCGTGTGGAAATCGGGAATTTTTATGTTTCGAACCGGCCTCCGCCGGTTCGTCCTCGGTGCTAATCCTCCCTTCGGTCGGGCACCTGCGGGCGCGCGGTCGCGCTTGCGGTCGGCTGGTCGCCGCCCGTTCCTGGCCGAACCCGTTGGTGTGGTGGCGGAGCTCGGACCCGAAAGGGTCCGCAAGGGCGACCGCCCGTCCGCAGCGCCGCCAGGCGCGAGGAAATCGCGCGCCGGATGGCGTGCGGAAAAATCAAAACCGCTCGGACCCGTCAGGCGCGAGGATTTCGCGCGCCGAAGGCGTGCGGAAAACAAACCTAAATCAAGAGATGCACCCGCGCCCCGTGCTGGAGCGGATGCGTCACCACGCTCACCTCGAACAGGTCGATCTCGGCAAGCTCGCGCCCCTCGGGCGTGTGACGGAAGGCGCGGGCACGGTAGCCGAAGCTGAGCCCGCTGACCTTGTGGGCGCGCAGCATCCGTCCCGCGCGGCCCATCGGATTGTCGATCGTCGCGATCACGCGCAGGCCGCGCGCATCCTCACCCGCAGTCTCGACCCAGCCGATGCGCTGTTCGGGATGGTGCTGCCAATAGAGCGGGTAGGGCGTGCGCCGCGCGCGCAGCGTCTCGCGGAACGCGCCAGGCAAGATGGTGTCGCGGCCCGCATCCGCCACGCCGAACAGCGCCGCGTATCCGGCGATCCTCAGCGCGTTCATCGCACCATCTCCCCGACGCCCAGCCTCACCGCGATGCCCACCAGCAGCAGCGCGAAGACGCCGCGCACCAGCCAGTCGACCGCCGCCTTCCACGCGCTCGCCTTGGCATCGCGCCAGGCGGACAGGAGCTCGCGCAATTCGTCGATATCGCCCGACGCCTTGTCGTCGCCGAGGCCCAGCCGGGCGAGCGCTCGGGCCGCGCCCAATTCGCTGGCTTCCTCGATCAGCGCGCGCAGAGTGACGAGCTCGCCGCCCTCCGCCGCTGCCTGCGCGACCAGGCGCGCGATCATGTCCTCGCGGCTCATGCGCGTGTCTCCAGTCCCAGCAATTCGCGTTTCTCGTCGTCCGACAGGAAATCCGCCCCGCCGATTTGCGACCACATCTTCTCGCGGTCCTCGGCAAGGGCGGGCACCTGGTCGAGATCGACCCGCAGGCTCGCATTGCCGAACCACGGCTCCAGCCCCTGGACGAGGCCGTCGAGAACGCGCTTCGCCAGCGGCAGCAAAGTCAGGCGCCACAGGGCGCGATTGGCCTCGCGGTAATTGGAATAAGTGTTGTCGCCGGGCAGGCCCAACAGCATCGGCGGCACCCCGAAGGCGAGCGCGATGTCGCGCGCCGCGCCCGCCTTGAGGGCCGCGAAATCCATGTCCGCCGGGCTCAGCGACATGCTCTGCCAGCTGAGCCCCCCTTCGAGCAGCATCGGCCGCCCGGCATTGCCCGCGCCCTGAAAGGCCTGCGCGAGTTCGCCTTTCAACCGCTCGAACTGGTCGGCGGTGAGGCCCGCCCCATCGCCGGTGTCGTAGACGAGCGCGCCCGAAGGCCGTGCGGCGTTCGTCAGCAGCGCGCGGTTCCATTCGCTCGCCGCATTATGCACCGCGACCGCACCGTGCGCGGCGGCGAGGCAGCCCGCGCCGTAATGATCGTCGGCAGGGTGGAAGCCTTTCAAATGGACGATTTCGGGCCACCCGTCCGCATCGGCCAGCGCGAGATCGATCGCCTGCTCGCCGACGCGGTAGCGATAGAGCGCGGGCCAGCCATCCGCGCCCGCCACCACCTCGACCCGCTCGGGCCTCAACGGATGGAGATCGACCGGATCGCCCGCCGCATCCTTCACCACCTGGAGATAGGCATTGCCATGCAACAAGAGCTGCGCGGCGACCGTCTCCAGCAAGGGCTGCGACCCGCAGGCGCAGTGGACGAGGCGTTCGAGCGCGGACGTGTCGCAGACGAGCGGCGCGCCGCCGATCCCTTCCGCCACGATCCTGACGCTGCGCTGCGCCACCGGATTGGCGAGATAGGCCTCGCGGATGGCGGCGGGGTAATCGAAGCCGGGCCGGGAGGGGGAGGTGTCGAACACTGTGCTCCAGGGCGCGACGAAGCTGCCCGCGACAGGCACGCGAACATCGCCCCCGCCCTTGAAGGCGGAGACGAGGGTGGTGAGGAAGGACATGGGGGTCTCCGTGGTGGCGGATATCTAGGTCGGGGCCGCGCGCCCGATTTGGGGCGGATTAAGTCGGATCGTCATCCCCGCGAAGGCGGGGATCCAGTCAGCGCAAGGGTTCGAAACCGAGATCGACCGCAAGGTCTCGCCAATCGGCGTTGGTTTCTTCGATCAGCCTGAGTTTCCACGCACGGTTCCATTTCTTGAGACGCTTTTCGCGGATGATCGCATTCTCCATCGTCGCGTGCGGTTCGAACCAGACTAGCGTCTTCGTGCGGTACTTTGCGCTGAAGCCGCGAAGCGTCCCTGTCCGATGCTGCGCGACCCGCTGCATCAAGTTCGATGTGACGCCGATATAGAGTGTGCCGTTGCGCGCGGAGGCCATGATGTAGACCATCGGTGAAATCTCGCGCTTCATCTCGGCGTTGCTCCTGGATTCCCGCCTTCGCGGGAATGACGACTATTTGTCGGTCCCTTATGTCATTCCCGCGAAGGCGGGAATCCAAGTCGTCCGGCGCGGATGTCACAACCCCCGCACCCGCGGCTCCCCGCCGCCCTTCTTCAGCACCAGTTCCGTCAGCGCCCAGACCAGCGCGTCGGCGCGGTCGGGGGAGCGGCCGGGGCCTTCGTAGGCGCCGCCTGCCAGCAACCCGCACATCTGGTCCTCCAGTTTTGCGAACAGGCCGACATGGCGCACGCGGCCCCGTTCGTAGAGCGCGGCGACGGGTTCGGCGCGGGCGGCCTTGCCACGGCTCGCATGGACCAGCGTGATCGGCAGCGAGACATCCGCCGCGCGCAACACGCTTTCGACCATCGCGCCGCCCTGATTGGCTTCGGCGATCACGCGATCGGCGCTGCAATATTCGGCGGCGCGGGCGACCGCACGGGCCCAGCGTTCGGGGCTGGCGCGCTCCACCGACATGTCGGCGAGCACGCGGGCGATAGCGTCTTCGCCCATCGCGCAGACGATGATCCCGCAGGCATCGCCCTTGGCCGAGGCGGGCGGATCGACGCCGATCACGATGCGCGTGGATGCGGCGCTCGGCGCGCTCTCGCGGCAGGTCTCGATCAGCGCGCGGTTCCACAAGGCGCCTTCGCTGGCTTCGACCATTTCGCCGTCCAGTTCCTGCCGCCCGAAGCCGCTTTGCGAAAACTGTTCGATCATGCTGGCGAAATAATCGGCGGGCAGGATCTCGCGATTGTCGACTGTCTTTCCGCGCGCCACCACGACCTTGCCGCGCTTCGCATCGGCGAGCAGCAGGCGCATCAGCGGCGCATTGCGCGGGGTCGTCGTGGCGAGGACGCGCGGTGTCGTGCCGAGGCGCATGGTGAGCTGGAGATTGTTCCAGCTCGTCATGGCCCGATCGCTCGCATTATCCCATTTGGCGATCTCGTCGCACCAGGCATGGCTGTGCTGGGGGCCCCGCAGGCTTTCCGGTTCGGCGGCCGAATAGAGGAAGGCCTGCGCCCCGTTCTCCCAGGTCAGCCGTTTCAGGCTCGGCTCGAAGACGGGGGCGAGAGCGCCGGGCGCGGCGGCCAATACGCCGCTATCGCCCTCCACCATAACGGAGCGGACCTCGGCGAGGCTCGCGCCGACAAGCGCGATGCGCGCCGCGCCGTCATTGCGCGCCACATCCCTTATCCATTCGGCGCCCGCACGGGTCTTGCCGAAGCCGCGCCCGGCACAGATCAGCCAGGTGCGCCAGATATCCTTGGCCCGGTCCTGCGGCGGCAATTGCTCGTCGCGCGCCCAGCCTTCCCAGTAATAGCTACCCAGAGCAGCCAGTTCGTGCGGGGCAAGCTCGGCGGCAAGCGTCTCGCGATTTGCCGCGCCGTTCGCATCCATCCGCCGCAGCCACGATCCGCGCGACAGCTCGCGCCTATTTCGCGCCATCGCGATCCTCCGTTCGGTCCGTTCCGGTTTTCAGTGCCTTCGCAGCCTTGCGAGTCTCGGCCCGTGCCTTGGCGATCGCCTTGTCGCCTGCCTTTCTCTGGACGCGCAGGGCGTCGATCTTGGCGTTGATCGCGGCGATCGTGGTGACTTCGCCCGCCAGCGTGCGGCGCCCCTTCTCGCGCGCCACCGCCTCGCGATGCGCGGTCAGGCAGCGCAGCGCGCCCGCCGTGTCGAATTTGCGTTTCGCGTCTTTCGCCTCGCTCGTCTCGCCGTGGCGGAGATGTTCGAGCAGCTGCATTTCGAGATTGTCGTATCCCTCGCACAGCGCCTCGAACCAGCGCCGGGCGAACTCCGGGTCCTCGCGCCTCGTCTTGTAGACCCAGCTGAGGCTGATCTCCGCCGCGTCGGCCGCAGCGCTGATGTTCGACGTTTCGCCCAATGCAGCGATGAACCGGTCGCGCCAATTCCTCGGCGCGCCGGTCCTGAAGCGCTTTCCTTTCATATGTCCCGTCCCGATTGTCTGGCGAGCGTGCGGCACGAAAAAGGGCGGTGCCGTTTCCGGCCCGCCCGTTTCAGTCCATCCCGCCATTGCGGCGGCGAATCACACTATCGCGATGTTCCTTTTCTCTAACCAAGGATCGTCACGATGTCAAGGATAAAACACCAAATAGGTTAAATAGGCTTCGCTTGCCGCCATGGCGTGGTTCCTTTACAGGCGCGCGAACCCTCGCTTTCCGGATGACATCTCCATGCTGATGAAGCCTCTGCGCGGTCTCTACGAATGGACCATGGCCAAGGCCGCGCATCCCCACGCCGTGTGGTGGCTGGCGCTGTTCTGCTTCGTCGAGGCGAGCTTTTTTCCGATCCCGCCCCATCCGCTGCTCGGGCTGATGTGTCTCGCGGAACCGAAAAAGGCGATCCGCTTCGGCACCATCGCGACTCTGTCCTCGGTCGCGGGCGGGCTGCTCGGCTATGCGATCGGGTGGGGCTTGTGGGACAGCGTGGGCGCGCAATTGATCGCGCTGCTGGGGATGACCGACAGCTTCCCGGTCGCGGCGTGCTATCTGCGCGAATTCGATTTCGAAGCGATCCTGATCGCGGGCGCGACCCCGGTGCCGTTCAAGCTGCTGACCATCGCATCGGGCTTCGTCGGCATGAACCTCGTGACGTTTATCCTTGCCAGCATCGTCGGCCGCGGCATGATCTTCTTCACCGTCGGCGTGCTGTTCCGCGTGTTCGGCGCCCCGATCAAGCGCTTCATCGACAAATATCTCGGCCTGGTCACGATCGCTTTCGTCGCTCTGATCGTGGGCGGCGTACTGCTGCTGACGATGGTCGGCAGCGGCGAGGAAGACCCGGCGGACGCCTGCTCGGGCGCGACCTATGAAAGCTTGGGGCTTTGACCACCGCGCCGTTCGAGCCCGACCTTGCAAGGCGGCTCGCAGCCGAAGCGATCGGAAGCTTTTTCCTCTTCGCGGGCGTGCTGGGCTCGGGCGTCATGGCGGAGGCGCTCAGTGGCGGAAACGTGGCCATCGCGCTGCTTGCCAATACGATCGCGACCGGTGCGATCCTTTATGTCCTCATCGCGATGCTCGGCCCCTATTCGGGGGCGCATTTCAATCCGGCGGTGACGCTGGCTTTCGCGATCCGGCGGGAATTCCGGTGGAAGGACGCGCTGCCTTACGTAGGCGTCCAATTGATCGGCGGCATCCTCGGCGCCTTTGCCGTCCATCTGATGTTCGACCTGCCGATCCTGCAATTTTCGACCAAGGCGCGAACGGGGATCGGCATGCTCGCGGGCGAGGCGATCGCCAGCTTCGGTCTGGTCTTCACGATCCTCGTCACTCTGCGCCGCCTTCCCGCATCGGTCCCGGCGAGCGTGGCGCTGTACATCGCCGCCGCCTATTGGTTCACCTCGTCGACGAGTTTCGCCAATCCGGCGATCACGATCGTGCGCAGTCTCAGCAACACGTTCGCCGGAATCGCCCCGATGGACGTTCCGGGCTTCATCGCCGCGCAGATCGTGGGCACGCTGTTGGCGGTTTTGGTGGGCGGATGGCTTACCGCCGATCCGCCCCCAATCTTAGGTGAGAGCGACCTCAGCCGGTAAATTCGGTTTCCAGCGTGATTTCGCAGGTCAGAAGCTTGGAAATCGGGCAGCCCTTCTTGGCTTCGCCCGCCAGTTCCTCGAACTTCGCCTTGTCGAGGCCGGGGACATTGCCCTTGAGGTGCAGGGCCGACTTGGTCACGCTGAACCCGTCGCCGTCCTTTTCGAGGCTGACCTTCGCTTCGGTTTCCAGCGTGCCGTCCTCGTGCCCGGCATCGGCCAGCTTGAAGGCCAGCGCCATGGTGAAGCAGCTGGCATGGGCCGCCGCGATCAGTTCCTCGGGATTGGTGCCCGCACCGTCTTCGAACCGCGTGTTGAAGCCATAGGGCTGATCGGACAGCGCGCCCGATTCGCTCGACACATGGCCCTTGCCCGATTTGCCGAGGCCTTCGTATTTCGCACTGCCGGATTTGATGATGGTCATTAGTTTCTCCTTACCGGAGAGATATGACTGAACACGCGGCTGCGTTCCCAATCAGCCCCCGTTTTCGACGCTGAATATCTCGCCGTCGCCATCCAGAATGAAGAGAGTTCCACGTGGGCTCGCTAAAAACGCGACCGGGGAATCGATCGTCCCGATGTCGGGAACGAAATCCTCTGTCCGCCGCTCGATCGCGCCGATCGTTACCGGAAGCGATCCTGCGAGTAACGAGAGGGGAAAGCTGAAGATGGAACCGTTTCGGTCACCAGCGACCACTTGGTCGAATAGGCTCGTGATTGGACCGGAATATTCTGCAAGGCCGGTCAGGCCGCGGCTTTCGCGGGCGGTTGTCCCCCTCGGAAGGACGGCCCGCGGAGGTGGCTGTTTGGACAGGTCCAACCCAGTCGGTCGTCCTGGCATGGTGCCTTCGAAGAAAGGCCATCCAAAGTTCGGCTCGCTTACCACGCTCACTTCGTTGATTTCGTCCATTAGCGACGCCCCGCGATCCGAAAACCAAACCAACCCGCGAACGGGCGCCGATCCGCCGGGTTCGCGAATGCCCTTGCCCACTCGCAAGGCGAAGAAGAAGTTCGCCCTAGCCCCGGCATATGGATCGGGATTAGCCTTGATACGGAAGAGCTTGCCGAACCCGCTCGCATCGTTTTGCGCAAGATCGCCAAAGGGGTCACCAATGGCGGCAAACAATTCGCCTGTGTTGGGATCCGCTGAAAGGGCTCCCGTGACGGTCTGGGCGCCGGTCTCGGTCAACCCTACTATATCGACGTAGCTGGAGTTTAAGCGGCGTATCTGCACGCGTCCATCGGCAAGCTGGTAAAGAATGAAGGTGCCGCGATAGACATTTGCCGCAGGTGCGAAGCCCCGCTCCACGCCGAGAAGGCGCACATCGTCGAACCCCAAAGGCGCGCTCAAGAGGCTTCGCGTGCCAGTAGTGGGATCGAATCTATAGACGGATGTGTCACGCTCTCCGATCAGCAGCGTGCTCCCGTCCGCATCGAACGCCATATCGACCGGTGCGTTGAACTGCGTGGCGATCCGGCGGACCCTGATGCCTTCGCGGCTGTTGGTCACTGTCACGGAGATCGCCAGATTGGCGGTTCCGCCCTTTCCGTCCGCTGCCTGCAGGGTCAGCCGGTAGACGTTATCCTGATCTGCATCTTTCGGCAGATCGTAATTGGGCGGAGGCGCAAAGGCGAGCGCGCCATTCGCGCTGAGAGTGAAGAAACCGGCATCCCCACCTTCTACCCGCGCAAAGGTCAGCGCGTCGCCGTCCGCATCGCTGGCGGTCGCGGTATAAATCGTACCGCTGGTATTTTCGATTACGGAAACAGAATTACCGGACGTGAATGTCGGAGCCGCATTGGGGGACGTGACGACTGAGCCGCCACCGCCATTTCCGCCGCTAGTCCCACCGCCGCCACATGACGCTAGCGCCAGTATTGCCACCGCCGCCGAAGAAATGCGCGCAAGACCGCGCGATGTCACCGCAAACATGTAAATTCCGACCCCCAAGAAAACCCGCCGATAAATCCCTCGAGCGATCTATAGCGGAATTTTGATGTGGGCAATGCAGCCTAATTTCGGGCCGACGAAAACAGCGATCGGTTCATGCCCTGATGTGATCGGATTTCGACGCCTTAGATGATCCCGACCGCCTTGCCCGCCTTCTCGAAGATCGCGAGGATCTGCTCGACCTCCTCGCTCGAATGTTCGGCGCAGAGCGAGCAGCGCAGCAGGGTCATGTTGGCAGGCGTTGCGGGTGGGCGGGCGAGATTGACGTAGAGGCCGTTCTCGATCAGCGCCTCCCACATCGCCGCGCCCTGTTCGAGATCGGGCATGATGACCGCGATGATCGCGCTCTGCGGCTCTTCGGTCCCCAGCTCGAAGCCGAGATCCCGCAGGCCCTTGTGCAGGGTGCGGGAATTTTCCCAGAGATGCGCGCGCTTGTTCGATCCGTGCATGAGCTTGCGGATCGAGGTCGCCGCGGTGGCGACCACGCTCGGCGGGAGACTGGCGGTGAAGACGTAGGGGCGGCAGACCAGCCGCATGATCTCGAACTTGGGGTGGTTGGAGACGCAGAAGCCGCCCACCGTGCCCACGCTCTTCGAGAACGTGCCGATCACGAAATCTACCTCGTCGAGCACGCCCTGATCCTCGGCCACGCCGCGCCCGTTCTCTCCGATGAAGCCCATCGAATGCGCCTCGTCGACGAGGACCATCGCGCCGTGTTCCTTGGCGATGCGGATCATCTCCTTTAGCGGCGCGGTATCGCCCAGCATCGAATAGACCCCTTCGAGCACCACGAGGATACCCGCACCTTCGGGAATGCGCTTCAGGCGCTTTTCCATCGCTTCGACATCGTTGTGCTTGAAGGGCACGATTTCGGCCTTGCCCATCGCGCAGCCGTCCCAGATGCTGGCGTGGCTATCGATGTCGAGCACGACGTAATCGCCCTTGCCCGCGATCGTACTGATGATGCCGAGATTGGCCTGGTATCCAGTGGAAAAGACCATTGCGTGGTCCATCCCGTAAAATTCGCGCAGCGCCTCCTCGCACTCCTTGTGGCCCTGATAGGTGCCGTTGAGGACGCGACTGCCGGTGGTGCCCGACCCGAAATCGGCGAGCGCCTGCTTGCCCGCCTCGATCACGTCGGGATCGAAGGTCATGCCCATGTAATTGTAGGTGCCGAGCAGGATCGTCTCGCGCCCGTTGCAGATCGCGCGGGTGGGGGACAGCACCTGCTCCATGACGAGGTTGAACGGATCCTCCCGCCCCTGCGACAGCAACCCTTCGCGCATGGCGATGATGTCGTCGAACTTTGAGAACAGGTCCGTCTCCCCGCCTTCCGGTGTTTCGGGACGGTCGGGCTGGGCGATGCCTTCGCTCATGACCGGATCAATCCCTGCCGGCCTGAAGCTTGTGGACCGCATCGACCAACTGGCCGTAGGTCTCGATCTCGGCCTGCTGGTTCATCGAGATGATGATGTCGAATTCGTCCTCGATCGCGGCGACGAAATCCATCACCGTCAGGCTGTCGAATTCGAGATCGTTGGCGAATGTCGTGTCGTCGGTGATTGTCACGCCCTTCTTGTTGAAGGGTTCGATCAGCGTGCGGATGCGGGTGTCGATTTCGGCGCGGTCCATGAAAAAGGTCCAGTTCGATAAGAGGGCGCGAAGGGTCGCGTCGGTTGCGGCGGGACAAGCGCAAGGCTGCGGGACTTGTCAAGCGCGCTCGCATGGTGCGCCACGGCAAACGGTTGAAATCGCTTGCCGCTCGATCGCCCTTGTGTCGATCACTCGCTCAGCAGAGTGCGGACCGCCGCCATGAAGGGGCCGATCGAAACCGGCTTGGAAAGATAGTCGCTGGCGCCCGCGTCGCGGATCCGCTCCTCGTCGCCCTTGCCGGCATAGGCGGTGACGGCGAGGATCGGCGTCGCGGCAAGCCGCGCATCGGCTTTCAGCCCCGCGATCAGCTCGACGCCGGATACGTTGGGGAGCTGGATATCCATGATGACGAGGTCGGGCTGGAACTTCGCCGCCGTGGAGAGCACGTTCTGCCCATCGGCGACCGGCACCACCTCGTGCCCGTTCACTTTCAGCACGTCGCAGAAGAGTTTCCGGTTGAGATCGTTGTCCTCGACAACCATTATCCGCTTGGCCACGGCTGAGCTCCTATCCGAAGCCGCCCCTAGAGATTTCCCCGGAGACTGACAATTCTTCGCAATTCGCCTTCCCCCGCTGCCGGTCTCGCCGATGGCGCGACCTCCGAAGACCGCGCCAGCGCGCTTGCTCTTGCTGCGCTCGGCTGGGCGCTGGAGGATGCGCGCCGGGCGGAGCGGCTGCTGGACCTGACCGGGCTAACGGCCGATGAATTGCGCACCGGCCTCGGCGATCCGCGCGTGCTGGGCGCGGTGCTCGATTTTCTCGCCAATCACGAACCCGACCTGATCGCCTGCGCCGAGGCGCTCGAAACCGAGCCCGAGGCGCTGCTCCACGCTGCACGAGTTTTGAATTCATGAGCCGCCCTCTGATCATTTCCGATTGCGACGAAGTGCTGCTGCACATGGTCGCCCATTTCCGCGACTGGCTGGGCGAGGAGCACAAAATCGATTTCGCCATGGACGGCGATTTCGGCAATGCCCTGACCCGCCGCGAAACGGGCGACGTCGTCGCGCAGGAAGAGGTCTGGGCGCTGCTCAACGGGTTCTTCGATACCGAGATGGACAGCCAGCAGCCGATCGAAGGCGCGCTCGATGCGATCGACACGCTGTCGAAAGATGCGGACGTGGTGATCCTCACCAATCTGCTCGACAAACGGCAGGACCGCCGCAAGGCGCAATTGCTCGCCCACGGGCTCGATGCGAGGGTTTTCACCAATCAGGGGCCCAAGGGCCCGGCGCTGCGCCGCATCGTCGACGAATACCAGCCCAGCCGCACCATCTTCATCGACGATCTGCCCCAGCATCACCAGTCCGCGCGCGAGACCTTCGGCAAGGACATCACCACGCTGCATCTCGTCGGCGAACCGCTGATCGCGCCGCATATTGCCTGTGCGCACAAGGCCGGACATGCCGATGCCCGGATCGACGACTGGGCCAGCGCATTGCCCTGGTTGAAGGATCAACTTGAAAAGGAACCCGCATGACAATCGCCAATCGCCTGAAGGAACTCGGCATCACCTTGCCCAAGGCCGCGGCCCCCGTGGCGAGCTATCAGCCGCTCGTGGTCCAAGGGGATCAGTGCTATCTTTCCGGGCAATTGCCTTTCATCGATGGCGAGCTGGTAACGGGGAAGCTGGGCGCCGATGTCGAGCTTGAACGCGGCCAGCAGGCGGCGCGCGCCTGCGGGCTGATGATCCTCGCGCAGCTCGAAGCGCACGATTTGCTCGAACGCGTCGAGCGCGTGGTCAAGCTGGGCGGCTTCGTCGCCAGCGTGCCCGATTTCACCGACCAGCCCAAGGTGGTGAACGGCGCATCCGACCTGATGGCGGAAGTTTTCGGCGAAAAGGGCAAGCACGCCCGCAGTGCGGTCGGCGTGCCCGTCCTGCCGCTGAACGCGGCGGTCGAAGTGGATGCGGTCCTTGCTCTTTCGGGCGCTTGACCGGCTGCTGGCCCGCGCGCCCGATCCGGCCCGCGTGGCGTGGATCGGGCAGGGGACCTACGCGCATCGCGGGCTGCACAAGCCCGGCGTGCCCGAAAACTCGCTGGCGGCCTTCGCGGGGGCGATTGCGGCGGGATACGGGATCGAGTGCGACATCCAGCGCAGTCGCGATGGCGAGGCGATGCTGCTGCACGATTGGGAACTGGAGCGGCTGACCGGTATGGCCGGGCCGATCGCCGCGCATTCCGCGGAGGAACTCGCGCAGATCGCCTATCTCGACAGCGAACACCGGATCGCGCGCCTGTCCGACCTTCTCGAACTGGTCGCGGGCCAGGTGCCGATCCTGATCGAGATCAAATCGCGCGCCCGCTACAACGTCGCCAAGACCTGCCGCGCGGTGCGCACCGCGCTGGAGGGGTATTCCGGCCCCCATGCGGTGATGAGCTTCGATCCGCGCGTCGCGCGCTGGTTCCGCGCCCATACGCCGCGCACGCTGGTCGGCCTCGTTGTCAAGGAAACCGAGGACGGCTCGACCCCGCATCGCTGGCAGCGCCATGTCGCCTTCTGGACCGCGCGGCCCGATTTCGTCGCCTACGACATCCGCGCGCTGCCCAATCGCTTCGCGACCGATCTGCGCGCGCGGGGATTTCCGCTGCCGAGCTGGACGGTGGACACGCCGCACAAGGCGGAGCGCGCCGCCGAACACGCCGATGCTGCGATCGCGGAGGGTAACGGCTTCTCCTCACTGGACGAAGAACCGCGCGCGGCATGAGCGATCTGGTCGCCAAACTGGGCGGATCGGTCGGCGCGTTCCCGCAAGCTGAATGGGACGCGCTGACGGGCGGCAATCCCTTCGTCAGCCACGCCTTCCTGACCGCGCTCGAGGACTCGGGCAGCGTGGGTCCGGGCACCGGCTGGCAGAGCGCGCCGATCGTGATCGAGGACGCCGAAGGCCGTTTGCGCGGCGCGCTTCCCGCCTATCTCAAGGGCCACAGCCAGGGCGAATACGTCTTCGATCACGCCTGGGCCGACGCCTATGAGCGCGCGGGCGGGCAGTATTACCCTAAATTGCAGATCGCCGCGCCTTTCACCCCCGCCACCGGGCCGCGCCTGTTGATTTCGGACGAGAGCCTCGCGCGCCCGCTGGTCTCGGCTGCCGAGCAATTATGCGCGCAGAACGGTTTTTCGTCCGCCCATGCGACGTTCGTGGAACCGGGGCAGGTCGAGCTGTTCGAACGGGCGGGTTGGATGACCCGGCGCGACATCCAGTATCACTGGCGCAATCGCGGGTACGACGATTTCGACGGATTCCTGGGCGAACTCGCCTCGCGCAAGCGCCGCGCGTTAAGGAAGGAGCGCGCGGCGGCGCAGGCCGAGGTGCGGATCGAGCGGCTGCGCGGCGACGCGATCCGGCCCGAACACTGGGACGCGTTCTGGATATTCTATCAGGATACCGGCGCGCGCAAATGGGGATCGCCCTATCTGACGCGCGAAGCCTTCGATCTGTTTTCCGAACGCATGGGCGATGCGCTGCTGCTGATCCTCGCCTTCGATGGCGACGAGCCGATCGCGGGCGCGCTCAATTTCATCGGCCCGGAAGCCTTGTATGGCCGCTATTGGGGCTGCACGCGGGACGTGCGCTTCCTGCATTTCGAACTGTGCTATTATCAGGCGATCGACGCGGCGATCGAATTGGGCCTCGCCCGCGTCGAGGCGGGGGCGCAGGGCGGCCACAAATTGGCGCGTGGCTATGAACCGGTCGAGACGATCTCCGCCCACTGGATCGCCGATCCCGGCTTTTCCGCGGCGGTGAAGGATTTCCTCGAACGCGAACGCCAGGGCGTCGCCGTCGAGAAGATGCATCTGGAAGAGCTGACGCCCTTCAGGAAAGGGTAGGCCCGAAACCCCTGAGATTCAGGCTGAAATCAGGCCGCGCGGCGTTCGATCGCGAGCCATTCGCGCGCGCGGCGCTGGGCTTCGGCGATTTCGCGGGCGGTCATTTCCTCGGAAATGTCGGCGCGGCAGAGCGAGGCTTCCTCGTGCCCGCGCGATGCGGCGATGTTGAACCATTTATGCGCCTCGACGAGGTCGCATTCGCATCCGTGGCTGGCGGTCGAGAACGCGACGCCGAGATCGTAGATCGCATCGAGACTGCCGCCGGAAAACGCGGCGAGGCATTCGGCCACCAGCGCATCCGCCTGCGGCCCCTGGAGAACGGCGCCCTGTCCGCCGTCGATCGAAGTGAAGTGCATGGCTCTTCCCCCTGTTCGTGCCGGCAACCCTATTGCCGGGCATCCTCAATCTGCGCGATTATGGTCAACAAAGGGTTAACGCCGCTTCGCGAGCAAACGCGCAAATTGAGCAGGGCGGGCCGGTCCGCCCGAACCCGTACCGGAATGGCGGGGATTGCCGCTTGTGCCGACTCCGGCACCGCCCTATAGGCCGCGCCCGACGGACCTCGCTTTCGGGGGGCCGGGGCCGGGAGCCGGAGAGGGCTCGCGGAGTGGGCCGGGTTTCGCGGATGGTGGTGGTCCGCCCGTCAGGGTAGGATAGAGGTGCCGATGGTCGCCACTTTAGCTGTGGATCAGGAAAAGCTCGCCAGGATCAAGCGATCCGTTGGCGATGATTATGTCCCGAGCGATGACGAGGAATATATGGGCGAGCAGCAGCTCGACTATTTCCGCATGTTGTTGCTCGAATGGAAGAAATCCATTCACGACGCGGCGGAGAACACGCTGCAATCCCTTCAGGACGGCCCCCTGCGCGAGGCCGATCTCAACGACCGTGCCTCGAGCGAAACCGATTGGGGCATCGAACTGCGCACGCGCGACCGGCAACGCAAGCTGATCGCCAAGATCGACAGTGCGCTGCGCCGGATCGATGCGGGCGAATACGGCTATTGCGAGAAGACCGGCGATCCGATCGGTTTGCGCCGCCTGATCGCGCGGCCCGTCGCCACCATGACGGTCGAAGCGCAGGAAGCGCATGAGCGCCGCGAAAAAATCTCGCGCGACGACTGATTATTTACGACAAGTCCGTTGCCGCAGCTTACCATTTGTTGAGGGTTTGCTCCTAGCACGGGGAGCGAAGCGCCAAGAGAAAGATTACCCGCCATGTCCGCAGTCGATACACGGAATGTCAGCCGAGACAGCCTGTTTCTGATGGCCGACATCACTGTCGAGGGCAGCGTCCATCCGGTGCGTGCCAAGGTGCGCAATCTTTCGGCGGGCGGCATGATGGCCGATGGCGATTTCACGGTCGAACGCGGAATGCGGCTGGTGGTCGACCTGCGCCATGTCGGCCACGTCCCCGGCACGGTCGCCTGGGTACAGGACAGCCGCATCGGGATCGCCTTCGACAAGGAAATCGATCCCAAGCAGGTGCGCGCGCGCGTGGGAGTAAGCGAATCGATCGTTCCCACCCACATCCGCACCGCGCCCGCCTTCACCGACCCGCAGATCGGCAAGCGTCGCCTCTGATCATCGCGGCTCGGCGGTTTTAAAAAAACCGGCTGCGGCTTCATCTTCCGGGCATCCCATGACGGTGCTATCAGCGCCGGGCCGCCCATGATCGCTCGTCGCCGCCCCTCATACCCCTGCGCCCCTTTCGCTCGCCACGCCCTGTTTGCGGCGGTCGCCAGCCTCGTGCTCGCCGCCTGCGGTCCGGCGCGGGACGATGGGGTGGTCGATGTCGCGATCGTCGGATCGGACGAGGGGATGCGCGCGCCCGGGCTGCGCCTGCCTTTTGCCGCCCAGCATTTGCGCGCCGCCACCGCGCAAGGTCTGGTGCGGCTGGACGCGACCGGCCTGGTCGTACCGGGCATCGCGGAACGCTGGATCGTCACCGATGATGGGGCGAGCTACATCTTCCGCATTCGCGAATTCGATCTGCCCGGCGGCGGACGGCTGACCGCTCAGGCGGTGCGCGATTCGCTGCGGCGCACCGTGGCACGGCTCGAAGGGACCTCGCTCGGCCTCGATCTCGAACGCGTGCGCGATATCCGCGCGATGACCGGGCGCGTGGTCGAAATCCGGCTCGACGGGCCGATGCCGGAATTGCTGCAATTGCTGGCCCAGCCGGAACTGGGCCTTGCCGTGGGCGATGCCCCGCTCGGCCCGATGCAGATCGTCGATCCCGGCGAAGACGGGGATAGCGAGCCGCTGGAGGGGATCTATCTCGCCGCCATGCCGCCCGAATTGCGCGGCCTGCCCAGCCAGCCCGACTGGGACGAGGGCGTGGAGCCCGTCCGCCTCGTCGCCACCGATGCCGCCGCCGCGGTCGAGGGTTTTTCGCGCGGGGTCTACGACGTGGTGCTGGGCGGCAGCATCGTCGATTTCCCGCTGGCGGAGGTGGGGCCATTGTCGCGCGGCACGATCCGCCTCGATGGTGTGGCGGGTCTGTTCGGCCTCGACATCCGCAACCGCACCGGCTTCCTCGCCACGGCGGAAAATCGCGAGGCGCTGATCATGGCGATCGACCGGCCCGGCCTGATCGAACCTTTCGGCGTCGGGGGATGGACGCCGAGCGAGCGGATCGTGCCGTTGCCCCTGCCATCCCAGGCCTCAGCCGAGATCATCGATGCGGGCACGCCATCATGGAGCACGTTCGATCTCGAGCAGCGCCGGGCCCAAGCGGCTGCGCGCGTCGCGGCCTATGCCGGGTCGGCAGAGGGCGGGCAGGTCACCCTCCGCATCGGGATGCCCCAGGGGCCCGGCGCGGACCTTCTCTACTCTGCGCTCGAATCGCAATTCGCCGCGATCGGCGTCGTCAGCGTGCGGGTCGCGATGGATGACGAACCCGACCTCGCCTTTCGCGAACGCATCGCCCGCTATGGCGGCGCGCAATGGTTCCTAAACCAGTTCGATTGCACCGTCAGCCGCGCGGTCTGTTCCGAAGACGTCGACTTCCTCCTCGACCTGGCGCGCGATGCGCCGAGTGCCGCGGAACAGGCCAGCTATCTCGCCGAAGCGGAAGCGGCGCTGGTCGCGCTGTCGGTCTATATCCCCTTCGGCCCGCCGATCCGCTGGTCGATGGTGCGCGGGGGAGTGGCGGGATTTGCCGACAACCCATGGGGCCTCCATCCCTTGTTCCCGCTTTCCGGCGCCCCCATCTAGGTTCGCGTATGACGAGCGACGACAGACCTCTCGACGGTGCGGCGCCCCGGCGTCCGGTTCCCTACAGGCCCGATCCCTCCGACACGCCGCCGGGGGCGGAGCGCCTGCGGCCCCTCGGTCTCGATCTGCCCACGGGCAACGACCCCGTTTCGATCCGCCGCCGGGTCGAAGCGCTCGAACACATCCTCGAGCGCAGTTTCCGCATTCCGGGCGTGAATTACCCGGTCGGCCTCGATGCGATCATCGGCCTTATCCCGGTGGTGGGCGATCTGATTACCGCGGCGATGGCCTCCTATATCGTGTGGGAGGGCAAGAATCTCGGCATGCCGAAATGGAAGCTGTGGCGCATGGGCGGCAATATCGCGGTGGACACGATCATCGGCGCGATCCCGCTGGTCGGCGATGCCTTCGACCTTGCTTTCCGCTCGAACACGAAGAACTTGCGGATCATTCGCAAGCATCTCGACAAGCACCATCCGGCGGCGCGCACTCTCGACCGCTAGGTCCGCGCCCGCTAGGCGGAGGGGCATGGCGCAAGACGTAACCTATTCCTCCTATCTCGATCTCGATCGCATCCTCGCGGCGCAGCACCCCGTGTCGGACGCGCATGACGAGATGCTGTTCATCATCGTCCACCAGGCAAGCGAATTGTGGCTGAAACTGTGCCTGCATGAATTGCACGAGGCGCGCGAATGCGTGATCGTGGACGATCTGCGCCCCGCCTTCAAGATGCTCGCCCGCGTGGCCCGCGCGCAGGGGCAATTGATTCAGAGCTGGGACGTCCTGAGTACTATGACACCGCACGATTATTCGACCGTCCGCCCGCATCTGGGCGGATCGAGCGGGTTTCAGAGCGCGCAGTACCGGATGATGGAATTCCTGTTGGGCGGTCGCAATCCCGATATGGTGACCATGCACGAGGCGGTGCCCGAGGTCGCGAAGCAACTGCGCGCCGAACTGGGCCGACCGAGCATCTATGCCGAAGTCGTCGCCCTGCTTGGGCGGCGCGGCTTCGCCATTCCCGATAGCGTGCTGGCCCGCGACCATGTCGACAGCTGGGAACACAGCGACGCGGTCGAAGCGGCATGGGCGACGATCTACCGCAACCCGCAGGAGTATTGGGATCTCTACGAATTGGCCGAAAAGCTGGTCGATCTCGAATATCATTTCCAGCGCTGGCGGTTCGGGCATCTGAAGACGGTTGAACGGATCATCGGCTTCAAGAAGGGTACGGGCGGCACGCCTGGGGTGCCCTATCTGGCGGGCGTGCTGAAGCAGGCCTTCTTCCCCGAACTTTTGAGCGTAAGGACCGCGATATGAGCGCACGGCGCATCTGGGACATCTCACAGACATTGCGGCCCAACCTGCCGGTCTGGCCGGGCGACACCGCGTTTTCGTTCGAGCGGACCTGGAAGATGGAGGACAGCTCGCCCGTCAATGTCGCTCGCATGACGATGAGCACGCATTCGGGCACGCATGCCGACGCGCCGCTGCATTATGCGGCGCAAGGGCTGGACGCGTCGCAGATGGACCTCTCGCCCTATCTCGGCGAATGTCTCGTGATTGACGCGCGCGGCGTGTCCAACGAAATCGATATCGGCGACCTGCCGCATATCGACAGCGCGGACCGCGTGCTGTTCCGCACCTGGGACACGTTTCCGCATGATCAATGGCGCAGCGACTGGCTGCCGATCGCGCCGGAAACGGTCGAATGGCTTGCGCTTCAGGGCGTCCGCCTGATCGGGACCGATGCGCCCAGCGTCGATCCCGAGGACAGCAAGACCATGGCCGCCCATCTCGCCGTGCTGGACCACGATCTGCGGATCCTCGAAGGACTGGTCCTCGATGACGTTCCCGAAGGCCGCTACGAACTGATCTCCCTGCCGCTCAAGGTCGCAGGCGGCGATGCCGGATTGTGCCGCGCGATCTTGAGGGAATTGGCATGACGATCGACCGGGCGAGAGAACTGGATGCCGCCGACCCGTTGGCGCATTATCGCGATCGCTTCGCGCTGCCCGCCGACACGATCTATCTCGATGGCAATTCGCTTGGCTGCCTGCCCAGGGACACGCCCGCGCGCATCGCCGAGGTGGTGGGTGAGGAATGGGGCCGCGATCTGATCGGCAGCTGGAACACCGCCGACTGGATCGTGATGCCCCAGCGCATCGGCGGCAAGATCGCCCCGCTGATCGGGGCCGCCCCGCACGAGGTGATCGTCTGCGATTCGGTCAGCGTGAACCTGTTCAAGCTCATTGCCGCGGCGTTGCAGATGCGGCCGGATCGCAAGACCGTGCTGAGCGAGCCGGGCAATTTCCCGACCGATCTATACATGATCGAAGGGCTCGAAAAGCAGGGCCTTGCGACGCGCCGCCTGGCCGAGCGGGACCGGATCCTGGAAGCGCTGGACGAAGACGTCGCCCTGCTGCTTCTGACCCACACCCATTACAAGACCGGGGAGGTCTTCGACATGGCGGAACTGACCCGGGCCGCGCACGACAAGGGGGTGCTGGTGCTGTGGGACCTGTCGCATTCGGTCGGCGCGATGCCGGTCGATCTCGATGGGTGCGAGGCGGATTTCGCAGTCGGCTGCGGCTATAAATATTTGAACGGCGGCCCGGGTGCGCCGGCTTTCGCCTATGTCGCCGAGCGCCACCATTCTGCGCTCTCCCAGCCGCTGACCGGGTGGATGGGGCACGCAAAGCCCTTCGAATTTCTTGACGATTACGCGCCCGCGCCCGGCACCGATCGCCTGTTGTGCGGAACGCCGCCGATCCTCGCTTTGGCCGCGCTGGAAGTGGGCGTCGATTTGATTGCCGAAATCGGGGTCGAGCGGCTTTTCGCCAAATCGCAGGCGCTGTCCGAATTCTTCCGCGAATGCCTGTCGGAACGGGGGATATCTCTCGAACTCGTCAGCCCGGAAGATCCCGACCGGCGCGGCAGCCATCTGAGCTTTCGCCACGAACACGCCTATGCCTTGAGCCAGGCGCTGATCGCGCGCGGCGTGGTCGGCGATTTCCGCGATCCCGACATATTGCGGCTCGGCTTCGCGCCCGCCTATCTGCGATTCGAGGACATGGCGGACGCCGCGCGAGTGCTTGCCGACATCCTAGCAACAGGCGAGTGGAAACGCGCCGAATTCAGCGAGCGCTCTGCCGTAACCTAATGCAATTCCATCGAAAAATGAGGCGGATGGCGAACGCTTCGTCGCAAAACCGGTTTTCTCGTTTGACGCGATAACTTAATTTCGCCACATTTGGCCCATCCGTCAGTATCGACAGGATTAAAGGGGAATTTTTCATGAAGTTCAACAAAATCGCTCTCGTCGCTTCGGCTTTCGCGTTCGCAGCTCTCGGCGGTTGCGCCGAAAGCGAGCAGGAAGCGCAGGAAGACCTGGTCGAGCAGCAGTACGAAGCGCAGGAAGACGTGCTTGAAGAGCAGGCCGACCTCGCCGAAGCCCAGGGCAACGAAGCTCAGGAAGAAGCTCTCGACGCGCAGGCCGACGCCATGGGCGAAATGGGCGACCAGGCCGAAGACGCCGTGGACGCCGGTGCGGACACCACCGCGCAGTAAGCTTTGCGGCCTGCCCATCCGGCAGGTCTAAGCAATCGGGCGGCGTCGGTCTTCGGACCGGCGCCGCCTTTGTTTTATGAGGAGAAGGGTGCGATCAGCCCCACCGGTCCGCCGCGCCCGCTACTCCTCCAGTTCGATGTCCCAATAAAGCCAGTCCCGCCAGGTCTCGTGCAGGTAATTCGGCGGAAACGCCTTTCCATGCTGCTGCAATTGCCAGTGGGTCGGCCGGATCGGCTCGGCATAAAGCTGCATCCCCGCCTGTTTCGGCGTGCGCCCGCCTTTCTTCATGTTGCAGGGCGCGCAGGCGGTGGCGATGTTTTCCCAACTCGTCTTGCCGCCCAGGCGGCGCGGGAGGACATGATCGAAGGTGAGGTTCGCCTGGCTGCCGCAGAACTGGCAGGCGAAGCGATCGCGCAGGAACAGGTTGAAACGAGTGAAGGCGGGAAATTCCGACGGCTTCACATATTGCTTCAGCGCGATCACGCTGGGGATCTTCATGTCGAGGTTGGGCGAGTGGACGCTGCGGTCGTAGCTCGCGATCACATCGACCCGGTCGAGAAAGATCGCCTTGATCGCGGTCTGCCACGGCCACAGGCTGAGCGGGTAATAGGATAGCGGCGTGTAATCGGCGTTCAGCACCAGGCTGGGGCAGGATTGCAGGCTGCTCGCCGGATCGTCGCCGGCGCTGCGGAACCGCGCCGCGCGTTCGAGCAGGTCAGCCCTAAACACAACCGCCCTCGCATTGGCCGCTCTCGAACTGGCCGCTCTCGCCTCGGCCGTTTTCACACTGGGTATCTGAAACGATCACGCGCTCCTCCCCGATGGATGTGAGAATGCACTCGCAGGAAAAAGCGTCAACCCTGTTACGGACAGCCTATCCACAGGCTTGTCCCCGCTTGGCGAGGCGGGGCCGGAACGCGTAGAAGGTGGCCCATGCCGGTCACACGCTTCGCCCCCAGTCCGAACGGGATGCTTCATCTCGGGCACGCCTTTTCCGCGATCACCGCGCATGATCTGGCGGGCCGGGACGGGCGCTTCTTGTTGCGGATCGAGGATATCGACGGTGCCCGCTCGCGGCCCGAACTAGTGGAGGCCTTCCGCGCCGATCTCGCATGGTTGGGCCTCGCCTGGGAGGATGTCGCACCCCAATCCGCGCGGCTCGCGAGCTACGAGGCGGCTGCGGAAAGATTGCGGGCCGAGGGATTGCTTTATCCCTGCTCCTGCACGCGCGCAGAGATCCTGGCCGAAGCAGTCGGCACCAGCGCCATGGGCCCGGTCTATGGCGGGCGTTGCCGCTTGCATGGTCCGCAACCCGGCCGGGCCGTATCCTGGCGGCTCGACATCGCAAAGGCTCAGGCGCGGACCGGGCCGCTCACCTGGTTCGACGAGCGCGCGGGCGAGATTACGGCGCGGCCCGAGGATCTGGGCGACCTGGTGCTGGTCCGGAAGGACGAGCCCGCGAGCTATCACCTGGCCGCGACGCTCGACGATGCGGCGGATGGGGTCACGCTAGTGACGCGCGGCATGGACCTGTTCGAAGCGACGCATGTCCACCGCCTGCTCCAGGCCCTGCTCGACCTGCCGGTGCCGCGCTGGGACCATCATCGCCTGCTGCTCGACGAAGAGGGGCGCAAGCTTGCCAAACGGCGCGGCTCGCCCTCGCTCGCCGATCGGCGTGAAGCGGGCGGAAACGACAGGCAAGCAGGGCTGTTGCTTGCCGAGCAACTGCGCTTGCACCGATTTCCAGCTGGAATTTCGCTCGGCAATCCCTAGATTTTAGCCATGACCACATTCCTGATCATCCTCCTCGTCCTCCTCATGGGTCTCACCCTGTTCTCGCTGATCAGGGGCGTGGTGGCGTTTCTCAAGACCACCAAGATCGATCTCGAGACGGGGCAGGGCGAAACCGCGACCGATATGCAATTGTTGCAGAACAAGATGATGTTCAATCGCATCAAATATCAGGCGCTCGCGGTGGTCGTGGTGGTGATCCTGCTCGCCGCGACCCGCTGATCGCGGTACCTCGATCCGATGGTCAAGCTGAACAAGATCTACACCCGCACGGGTGACGACGGCACCACAGGTCTGGTCGATGGATCGCGCCAACCCAAATCCAGCCCGCGCATGGTCGCGATTGGCGATGTCGACGAGGCGAACAGCGCGATCGGCCTCGCCGCTGCGGCGCTTGGCGAAGGCCACGAGGCGGAGGCGCTGTTCCGGATCCAGAACGATCTGTTCGATCTCGGTGCCGACCTCGCCACGCCTGCGGGCGAAGGCGAGGATTTCGCGCCGTCGGAAATGGTCCTGCGCGTGGTCGCGGGACAGGTCGCCTGGCTCGAAAGCGCGATCGACGACGCGACCGCGCAGCTCGAACCGCTGACGAGTTTCATTCTTCCCGGTGGTAGCGAAGCTGCGGCGCGGCTCCATCTCGCGCGCGCCATCGTAAGGCGGGCCGAACGCGCGGTGGTCGCCCTGGCGGACGGCGAATTGATCAATCCCCAGGCGCTGGCTTACATAAACCGTCTGTCGGACTATCTCTTCGTCGCCGCGCGCCTCGCCAACGAGCAGGGGCGGGCGGACGTGAAATGGGTGCCGGGCGCCAACCGCTAGCCGCCGCTGGCAAAACCCCGTGTCCTTCGCTAGTGCAGCGCGATTGTTGCAGTTGCGAGGATAAAGCAGTCATGATCGATACAGTCGCCGTGATCGGCGCGGGCCAGATGGGATCGGGCATCGCCCAGACCGTGGCCGCGCATGGCATGAAGGTGCTCCTCGCCGATATCGACCTCGCCACGGCTGAAAAGGCGCGTGGCGGCATCGACAAGGCGCTCGGCAGGCTGGTCGGGAAGGGCAAGCTCGAAATCGCGGACGCGGAAGCGACGCTCGCCCGGATCGAGGCAGTGGCGGATTATGCGCCGATGGAGCAGGCCGACCTCATCATCGAAGCCGCGACCGAGAAGGAAGCGGTCAAGAAGGCGATCTTCGAAAAGGCGGGCGAACGGCTGGCGGCGGGCGCGATCATGGCGTCGAACACCAGCTCGATCCCGATCACCCGCATGGCGAACTACGCGCCCGATCCGGCGCGCTTCATCGGCCTCCATTTCTTCAATCCGGTCCCGGTGATGAAGCTGATCGAGGTAATCCCCGGCCTCGCCACCGCTGAGACCACGACCGAGCGGACCTGCGCCTTCGCACGCAATCTCGGCAAGGAAGTCGTGCTGAGCCAGGACGAACCCGGCTTCGTCGTCAATCGCATCCTGTTGCCGATGATCAACGAGGCGGTGTTCGTGCTGGGCCAGTCGACGGCGGGGATCGAGGATATCGACAAGGGGTGCCGGTTGGGACTCAACCACCCGATGGGGCCGCTGCAGCTGGCCGATTTCGTCGGGCTCGACACCTGCCTCGACATCATCCGCGTGCTTCACGAAACGACGGGCGACACCAAGTACCGGCCCGCGCCGCTGCTCGTGAAATATGTCGAAGCCGGCTGGCTCGGCCGCAAGACCGGGCGCGGCTTCTACGATTATTCGGGCGAGGAGCCGGTACCGACGCGCTGATCGGCAGGGCCGGCGGGAACAGGGCGCGCGCGCCGCTCGTTCATGCGGAAAGGAGATTTTCCGCGATGAGCGATACGAACAAGAAGCCCGACAACCCCCTCAAGGTCGATGGCGTCGGCGAAAGCCAGGAAGCGCGCCAAGCCGATCTGGCGCCCGAAACCCATAATGACGAGCAGGACGATCACCGCGCGCAGGCGCAGCAGGTCGCCGAAGATGCTCAGGGAACGACCATCGAGACCGGCAGCCCGACCGAAAGCGTGAAGAGCGACAATTCTTCGGGTCTCATGGGCGATTCGACGCAGGACACCGTCGATCACATGCGCGACATGGAAAGCTCGGGGCGCGTCGACATGGGCGCCTATCGCGGCGAACCCAATCACGACGATAATGTCGATAAATACGGCAAGGCGCACAAGCCCGACGGGCTGCGCGGCGACGGAACCTGAACACCGAACCTAGTCTGACGGCTCAGGGAGCCTTGCATCCTTGGGGTCGAGAGTGCGCGGCGGTATCCGTTCGTTCGTTTGATTGAAGTCGGACGGATCGAGCCCCATCGATGCTGGCGGGATAAAAACCGGCCCCGGCGCTTGATAGGTGGGTGCCTCGATTCGGTTTTCCACCCCGTCAGGCCGGGCAGGCAGGCTCGAGGCTGGCGGCGGCGGCGGGTCCGGGCTGTACCATGCGGTATTGGGCATCGTTCCGCTGGCCTTTTTGGCCTCGGCCTGTTCCTGCACCTTGCTGAGGACGCCGGGCGAATCCTCTTCGCCGACCATGGCCACGACCAGGACCAGGATCGCTCCCACTCCGGCGAGCGTCTTTCCGTGCGTTTGCAGAATGCCGTCCATAGCGGCTTGCTAATGCCAGCGAGAGCTTACGATTCCGTATCCGCCGCCGCTTCGGCTTTCAGCGCGTACAGCGTGTCGAGAGCTTCGCGCGGGGCGAGCGCATCGATATCCAGTTCGAGAAGCCTGTCTCGTAATGCGTCGCGCTGCGGTTCGGGCTCTTCGGCCATCGCGGCGAACAGCGGCAGATCGCCGAGACCTGCCGCGAGACCACCGGTCTTTTCGCGCGCCTTTTCCAGCCGGTCGAGCACCGATTTCGCGCGCTTCAGGACAGGCGGCGGCACGCCCGCCAACCGCGCCACCGCGATCCCGTAGCTGCGATCGGCCGGACCTTTCGCCAGTTCGTGCATCAGCACCAGATCGCCCTTCCATTCGCGCGCACGCACATGGTGCAGGCTCAACGCATCGCAGCTTTCGGCAAGGCGGCTGAGCTCGTGGTAATGCGTCGCGAACAGGCAGCGGCATTTCAGCGTCTCGTGCACCGCCTCGACCACCGCCCACGCGAGCGCCATCCCGTCATAGGTCGAGGTGCCGCGCCCGACCTCGTCGAGGATCACGAAACTGCGATCCGTCGCCTGGGCGAGGATGGCGGCGGTCTCGACCATTTCGACCATGAAGGTGGAGCGCCCGCGCGCCAGATTGTCCGACGCGCCCACGCGGCTGAACAGCCGATCCGCGATGCCGATCCGGGCCGCTTCGGCCGGAACGAAGCTGCCCGCCTGCGCCAGCAGGAGGATCAGCGCATTTTGCCTCAGGAACGTCGATTTGCCGCCCATGTTCGGTCCGCCGATCAGCCACAGCCGATCGTCGGGGCCGAGCGTGCAATCATTGGCCACAAAGCGGTCGCCGCTCTTCGCCAGTGCTTCCTCCACCACCGGATGGCGCCCGCCGGTTATCTCGAGGCAGCACTCGTCGAGGATCTCGGGCCGCGCCCAGCCGCTTTCCGCCGCGCGTTCGGCCAGGGCCGCGCTCACATCTACGCGGGCGAGCGCCGCCGCCGTTGCCGCGATGGCCTCGCGCGCGTCCACCACTTCGCCGATCAGCGTCTCGAAATGCGCGTCTTCGGCGGCGAGGGCATGGGCGCCCGCTTCGGCGATGCGAGTCGCTTCCTCGTGTAGGCCCAGCGAATTGAACCGCACCGCACCCGCCATCGTCTGGCGGTGGGTGAAGCCGCTATCCGCCGCCATCAATTTATCGCCGTGTTTGGCAGGCACTTCGATAAAATAGCCGAGCACCTTGTTGTGCTTGATCTTGAGCGTGGGCGTCCCGGTCTCGTCGCGATATTTCGCTTCGAGCGCAGCGATGGCGCGGCGCGCATTGCCGCTCGTCTCGCGCAGAGCATCCAATGCGTGATCGTACCCGCTGGCGATGAAGCCGCCCTGGCCGCGCTCGGTCGGCGGGGAGGGGACGAGGGCGCGGTCGAGATGGTCGGTCAGTGCGCCGTGGCCGCCGAGTTTTTCCGCCTCGCCAGCCAGCAGGGCGGGCAGGTCGGTGCTGCTCCGCAACAGGTCACGCACGCGCCGCGCCTCGGCCAGCCCGTCGCGGATCTGACCGAGATCGCGCGGTGACCCACGCCCCGCGACCAGCCTCCCGAGCGCGCGTCCGATATCAGGCGCCCCGCGCAACAACGCGCGCAGATCGGCGCGCAACAGGGGATCGTCGTGGAAATGCCGCACGGCCAGCAAGCGGGCTTCGATCGCGGTCCGCTCGGCGAGCGGAGCGGACAGGTCTTCGGCCAATTGGCGCGAGCCCGCCCCTGTCGAACAGCGATCGACGCAGGCGATCAGGCTGCCCGCACGCGCGCCGTTCTGCGCTTCGAGGATTTCGAGGCTGGTCCGGGTCGCCGCATCCATCGCCAGTTGCGCGGCGCCCGAGCGCGCGATGGGGGGGAGCAGCAGCGGGAGATTGCCGCGCCCGGCATGGTCGAGATAGGCGATCAGTCCTGCCGCAGCGGCCAGCATCGGCCGCGAAAAATCGCCCATCCCATCCAGCGTGGCGACCCCGTGAAGCGCCTTCAACCGCGCCTCGCCATCCTCGCTGCGAAACTCCGTCCGGTCGCGCCGCGTCGCATCGGTCGCCGCCCCCTCCCAATCTTCGGGCACTACTATTTCGCGCGCGCCCAGCCGCGCCAGAGCGGCCTCGACCGCGTCGGGCGAACAGTCTTCCAGCACCATGCGACCGGTCGAGATGTCGCAGGCCGCGATCCCCACCGCCTCGCGCAGCGGCGCTAGGGCAACCAGTACATTGGCGCTGCGCGGATCGAGCAGCGCCTCCTCGGTCAGCGTGCCCGCTGTGACGAAACGAACGATATCGCGCGCCACCAGAGCCTTCGAACTGGGCGTGCCTTCGCGTTTCGCCCGCGCCTTGGCCTCGTCCGGCGTTTCAACCTGTTCGGCGATCGCGACCCGCTCGCCCGCCTTGATCAGACGAGCGAGATACCCTTCCGCCGCGTGGACCGGCACGCCGCACATCGGCACGGGTGCGCCCCCGCTCTCGCCCCGGCTGGTCAGCGCGATGTCGAGGATGGCGGCGGCGCGCCGCGCATCGTCGAAGAACAACTCGAAGAAATCGCCCATGCGATAGAACAGCAGCGCGCCTTCGGCCTGGCGCTTCAACGCATGATATTGCTGCATCATCGGAGTGTCGCCGCCGGCCATGCCCGCGCTCGTGCCAAGCCTTGGCCGATTCGGGAAGCGGTGCGGACGCGCTTTCCCCTAGTGCTTCCCTGTCTGCGCGGTTAGGGCACGCGGACACGTACAGATTCAGGAGCCATCATGGCGGACGAAAAACAGGCCGGTTTCACCGCGCGCGAAGCGCTGTTCTATCACGAGACCATCCGGCCCGGTAAGATCGAGATCGTTGCGTCGAAGCCCATGGCGACGCAGCGCGATCTTTCGCTCGCCTATTCACCCGGCGTCGCTGCTCCGGTGGAAGAGATCGCCAAGGATCCCGCCAATGCCGCGAAATACACCGCGCGCTCCAACCTCGTGGCGGTCATTTCGAACGGCACCGCCATTCTCGGCCTCGGCAATCTGGGCGCGCTCGCCTCCAAGCCGGTGATGGAAGGCAAGGCGGTCCTCTTCAAGCGCTTCGCCGATGTCGATTCGATCGATCTCGAGCTCGACACCGAAGATCCCGACAAGTTCATCGAGGCGGTCGCGCTGATGGAGCCGAGCTTCGGCGGCATCAACCTCGAAGATATCGCCGCACCCGAATGCTTCATCATCGAACAGGCCCTGCGCGAGCGGATGAACATCCCCGTCATGCATGACGACCAGCACGGCACCGCGATCATCGCGGCGGCCGGTCTCATCAACGCCTGCGAAGTGACCGGTCGCAAGCTGTCCGACTGCAAGATGGTGGTGAACGGCGCGGGCGCCTCCGCGCTGGCCTGCACGGCGCTGGTCAAGGCGATGGGGATCCGCCACGAAAACGTGATCGTGTGCGACCGGTCCGGCCCGATCTATCCGGGCCGCAAGGATGTCGATCAGTGGAAGAGCGCGCACGCGGTCGAAACCGAAGCGCGCAGCCTCGAAGAAGCGCTCGACGGCGCGGATATCTTTCTCGGCCTGTCGGCGGCCGGGGCTCTCAAGCCCGAATGGGTCGCCAAGATGGCGGACAAGCCGATCATCTTCGCCATGGCCAATCCCACGCCCGAGATCATGCCCGAAGAGGCCAAGGCCGTCCGACCCGATGCGATCATCGCCACGGGCCGCTCGGACTATCCCAACCAGGTAAACAACGTGCTCGGCTTCCCTTTCATCTTCCGCGGCGCACTTGACGTGCGGGCGACCGCCATCAACGAGGAGATGAAGATCGCTGCCGCAGAGGCCATCGCCAAGCTGGCGCGCGAGCGCGTGCCCGAGGAAGTCGCCGCCGCCTACGGCGTGACGCACCAGTTCGGCACCGATTACATCATTCCCGCCCCCTTCGATCCGCGCCTCATCGAGGTCGTGTCGAGCGCGGTCGCCAAGGCGGCGATGGATAGCGGAGTGGCGCTGGACCGGATCGAGGACTGGGACGAATACCGGATGAGCCTCAAGGCCCGGCTCAATCCGACGACCGCCGCGCTCACCAATATCTACGAGCTGGCGCGCAAGGAGCCGCGCCGGATGGTCTTCGCCGAGGCGGAGGAAGAGGTGGTGCTGCGCGCCGCGATCCAGTTCCGCGATTTCGGCTATGGCACGCCGATCCTGGTCGGCCGCACCGAGAAGGTGCGCGAGAAGCTGGTCGAACTGGCGGTGGACGATCCCGACGACTGGATCATCGAGAATTCCAAGCTGTCCGACAAGGTCCCCGCCATGGTGGACTATCTCTACAAGCGCCTGCAGCGCCGAGGCTATACCGAGCGCGATGTCGGCCGCATGGTCAATCAGGAGCGCAACGTGTTCGCCGCGCTGCTGGTCGCCTTGGGCCATGGCGACGGGATGATTTCGGGTCTCACGCGCACTTTCGCTCAGACCGCGCGCGAGATCGGGCGGGTGCTCGATTCCAAGCCCGGCGCGATCCCCTTCGGCATCCACATGATGATCGGCAAGAACCACACGACGTTCATGGCCGACACCACGATCAACGAGCGTCCGACGGCGGAGGAGCTGGCCTATATCGCCCGCGAGACCGCGCAGGTCGCCAAGCGGATGGGCCACGAACCGCGCGTCGCCTTCCTGTCCTATTCGACCTTCGGGAATCCGAGCGGTCAGTGGCTGGAGAATATCCGCAATGCGGTCGCGCTGCTCGATGCGGAAAATCCCGGCTTCGAATACGAAGGCGAAATGGCGCCCGACGCCGCGCTCAACCCCAAGGTGATGGCGCTCTATCCGTTCAGCCGCCTGTCGGGTCCGGCGAACGTGCTAATTATGCCAGGGCTTCAGTCCGCCAATTTGAGCGCGAAGCTGCTGCGCGAATTGGGCGGGGATGCGACCATCGGGCCGATGATGATCGGGATGGAAAAGCCGGTCCAGATCGCCCCGATGACCGCGATCGCGCCCGACGTCCTGACGCTCGCCGTGTTGGCGAGCGCCGGAGTCGTAGGTTAGGTCGCTGGGGCAAATATCAGAACGGCAGGTCTTCGCCCTTGTAGTCGACATAGCGGTAGCCTGCGCCGCCGCTGTTCTCGACCACGTCGGCGAGGCCGCTGACGCTTTCGTGGACCGTCAGCTTGGCGTTCTCGCCGCCCATGTCGGTCTGTACCCAGCCGGGGTGTAGCGAGAGGACGGCGATGTCGCGCTCCTTCGCGTGCTGTTCGGCGATGCCTTTCGCCAGCATGTTCTGTGCGGTCTTGCTGGTGCGATAGAGGTCGTAGCCGCCCGAACTGTCCTCGATCGACCCCATCAAGGAGGACATGAAAGAGAGGCTTCCGCCATCCTTGATGCGGGGCAGCAATTCGCGCCCCGCCCGGGCCGGGCCGAAGGCATTGGTCATCATGACATGCGCGACCTCGTCCGATGTCGCTTGGGCCGCGTCCTGATGCTTGGCGCCGGTGATCCCGGCATTGACGATGATCGCATCGACCTCGCCATCCGACAGGCCGAGATCGGCATAGCTGTCGGGCTTCGTCACGTCGGCGGTCACGATGCGCAAATTCTCGCTTTCGAGCGCATGCAATTCGTCGCTGCGATCGCGCTCGCTGGCGACGACCTTCCAGCCGCGTTCGAGAAATTCGCGCGCGAGGCCGAGGCCGATGCCGCGCGAGGCGCCGAGGATGAGGACGGTCTTGGACATGAATCGTTTTCCCTTTCGCTGTGTTCGGACAGCGCTGGAAAGCCGCGAGCGTTCCTCCGGTTCATCGCTTCGCAAGAGCGCTTCCGCCAGGGGGCCGCCCGACACGGGATCGATTACGAAAGGACGATTATGAAATTCCCCCTGTTTCTCGCTCTATCCGCCACAGGCTTTGCCGTGGCCGCGCCTGCTGCTGCCCAGAACGTGGCGCCGGGCGGTCTCTATGTCGGTGCGCTCGCCGGCTATGAGGGACTCGACGTGGACGCACAGGACGGTTCGGCGAGCGCCAGCGCCGATTCGGCGGTCTATGGCGTAACCGCAGGGTACGATTTGTCGCTCGGCGGCGGCTTCGTGGGTGTCGAGGGCGAGGTTTCGACCAGCGACGGCTCGACCGATTTCCCTTCGAATTTCAACACGGCGCGCGACGGGCTGGAAGCGGACGGCCAGTATTACATCGGCGCACGTGCCGGTTTCGCCCTGACGCCGGGCATCGCGGCCTATGGCAAGGTCGGCTACACCGCGCTCGACACCAAGGCCTTCACCAGCGCCGGTTCGCTGGACGAGTTGGAAGAGAATGCGGGCGGCATCCGCTTCGGCGGCGGGTTGCAGGTGCAATTGCCGGGGCCCCTCGAAGCGCGCGTCGAATATCGCCGTTCGCGGTACGAGGACGTGGTCGACAGCCGGTTCGGCGATCTGACCACCGATCAGGTCGTGGCGGGCATCGGCCTCAGATTCTGACGATAGCGGGGCGGCCTTCTCTTAAGGGCCGCCCCGTCATTTCCGGCGGAAGCGGAAATACCAGACTTCGTGGCCCATCTGTTCGCGGGCCTTCTTCTCGTAGCGCGTCTGGCACCAGCCCGAGGGGCGGTTTTCCCAACTGTCGCGCCCTTCGACCTGCCATTCGAATTCGTCCGTGAAGCGACGCATCACCATCAGTGCGTGGCGCAGATAGATCGGATGGTCGGTCCCGAAGCGGAATTCGCCGCCAGGCTTCAACTTGTCCGCGATCATCCGCACCGGGCCGTCATTCATCATCCGGCGCTTGGCGTGCTTGGCCTTGGGCCAGGGATCGGGGTGGAGAAGATAGGCCATGGTCAGCGCCCCATCGGGCACGCGGGCCAGCGCCTGCAGCGCATCGCCATGAACCAGGCGGATATTGCCGAGCCGCTCCTCCTCGATCTGGGCGAGGCATTGCGCCACACCGTTCACATACGGCTCTGCCCCGATGAACCCATGATCGGGCAGCAGGTCCGCGCGATAGGCGAGATGTTCGCCGCCGCCGAAGCCGATCTCGAAATGGAGCGGGCGCGAATCGCCAAACAATCGCTCCGCCGTGACCGGGCCTTCGTCCGGCACCGCGATCCGGGGCAGCAAATTGTCGACCAGCCCCTGCTGGTGGGCGCGCAGCGGCTTGCCGATGGACCGGCCGTAAAGCCGGTTCAGCGTGGTGGGATCGCCTTCTTTGTGTGCAGTCATGCGCGCGCGGCTAGGCGTTCGCGCGGCCTGGGTCCAGAGACCACGAGTACAGGGTCACGCTATCCATGCAGGCGCAGCTCGTCATAGACCGGGTCGTAGCTGATCGTGAGTTCGACCGCGCGCAGCTGGTCGAGCGTCACGAAGCTTTGCGCCGCGGAGGAGGCGCGCAAACTGGCCAGATGGTCCGCATCCATGCGCGGTCCCACGATGTCGAGCAGGTCGGCGAGCCTGACGGCGATCGTGTCGTCGGACACCATCGCGACCGCGACATCGCCGGCGGCGCCGTCTCCGGCGCGCAAAGTGAGCCGGGCCGGCGCCATGGCCAGCATCGCGACGCGCCCGCGCTCCATCTTCGCCAGCGCGAGTTCGGGAGCGACCTGCATGGCTTCGCTCGCTGCCGCAAAGGATCGGGGATCGGACGCGCGATCGGGAGAAATCTGCTCGATATAGGCGTCGGATTCGGGCTGCGCGGACCGGGTAGCGGGAGCGGCATTCGCGGTCGGACGCGCCATTGTCAGGCGCGGCTGGCTTTCGATTCGGAGCTCGGCCTGAGCTCCCGCCGAAGTTCCGGTCTGTGAGAGGATCGCGCGAGGCAGGGGCGGAGTGATCGCTGCGATCGCCGTCGGGGCCGGGCCGATCGGTGCGGCCAAAGTTGCCCGAATCGCGACATTTCCAATAGGCGAACGAGGGGCGTGCGGTTGCGCTTCACCGGTATCGGTTGAACTCTTGGGGGAGGCGCGAAAGAGTGCCTCAGGCGCGGTTGAAGCCAATCCGGGCGGCTGTATCGACCTGTGTCTCGCTTCGATCGGCGTATTCTCATGCGGAACGGAAACCGGCGCAATCGCAAGGGCTTCGGTCTCAGAGGGAACGAAGACCGGCGCGACTTTGGGGCCCGTTCCCTGCGCCACATCCTGCGCGACCAGCGCCAGCACCAGCGCGCCACCGCTCCCCAGCGACAGGCTGCGCAATCGCCGCATCCCTCGCCCCGTATCAGTCCGTGCCGCGGATTCCGCCTGCATGATCATCCCCCCAGATAAGGTGAGGATACGCGGTGCGGCGCGCGCAGGCAAGCGGGCCGCTAAGCAGGCGCTCGCTCGGCCCTGTTTGGCCAGGGTCAGGACAGGGCGGTCCAGACCCCGTAGAGGCTCGTCGCGGTCAGCACGAAACCGACCAGGACCAGCATCAGTTTCGGGCTGAAATGCTTGGCGGCCAGCGCTCCGAACGGGGCTGCGATCACGCCGCCGATCAAGAGGCCCGCGGTCGCGCCGGCCAGATCGGCAATGCCGAGATGGAAGATGAAGGTCGCCGAGATCGCGATCGTCAGGAAGAATTCGACCGAATTGACCGTGCCGACGACCTTGCGCGGCTCCGCCCCCTGGATCAGCAGATTGCTGGTGACCACCGGCCCCCAGCCGCCGCCGCCCGCCGCATCGAGGAAGCCGCCGACGAGGCCGAGGGGTGCGACATGCTTCGCCTCGCTCTTGGTGGGCGGATAGACAATGCCGCGCACCAGCAGATAGATCCCGATGCCTGCCAGATAGAGCAGCACGAAAGGCTTGATCGTCGCCGCGTCGATCGAACTCAAGAGGTAAGCGCCCGTCACGCCGCCGATCACGCCCGGGATCAGCAGGCGGACAAACAGTTTCTTGTCGATATTCCCGTTCAGCAGATGGCTGATCCCCGAGGTCGCGGTGGTGAAGCATTCGACCACGTGAACCCGTTGCGAGGCGAGGGCGGGCGGCACGCCCATCACGCCGACCAGCAGCGTGTTGGTGATCACGCCGAACGCCATGCCCAGCGCGCCGTCGATCATCTGCGCTGCGAAACCGATCAGGATAAAGGGGAGGAGACCCGCCCAGTCGAAACTCAGCAAGTCGAAACCGAACACTTCCATGCGCGCGTATCTTTCGGCGAGGGGAAGCCGCCGGATACTGCGTGCCGCAAGATCGGCCTACGGGGAAAAACTTGGGCCTCGCTAAAGAAAAACGCCCGGTGACATGCACCGGGCGTCTCTCGCGTCCAAGCGAAGGAATCAACTGGTCGGGTCGACCGAAATAGAAACTGTATCAGGCGGCTTCCTGCGCCTCGTCGGGATCGCGCAGCACGTAACCGCGGCCCCAGACGGTCTCGATGTAGTTTTCACCGCCACAGGCGTGGCTGAGCTTTTTGCGAAGCTTGCAGATGAAGACGTCGATGATCTTGAGTTCAGGTTCGTCCATGCCGCCATAGAGGTGGTTGAGGAACATTTCCTTGGTCAGCGTGGTGCCCTTGCGAAGCGAGAGCAGCTCCAGCATCGCATATTCCTTGCCGGTCAGATGCACGCGCGCACCATCGACCTCGACCGTCTTGGCGTCGAGATTGACGGCCAGCTTGCCGGTGCGGATGACCGATTGCGAATGGCCCTTGGACCGGCGGACGACGGCGTGGATGCGCGCCACGAGCTCTTCGCGGTGGAAGGGCTTGGTCACGTAATCGTCGGCGCCGAAGCCGAAGCTGCGGATCTTGGAATCCATTTCCGAAATGCCCGACAGGATCAGCACCGGCGTCTGCACCTTGGCGACGCGCAGCTTCTTCAGCACGTCATACCCATGCATGTCGGGCAGGTTCAGATCGAGCAGGATGATGTCGTAATCATACAGCTTGCCCAGATCGAGGCCTTCTTCGCCCAGATCGGTCGAGTAGACGTTGAAGCCTTCGGTCGTGAGCATGAGCTCGATCGCCTTGGCGGTGGTCGGTTCATCTTCGATCAGCAAAACGCGCATGGGTGTTCCCCTCTAGCCCGAGGATGACATGCTTTCAGCCGGACCGAAAGCCGTGTGCCCCGAATGGACCAAGTGCATGGCGATGCCCGCACCGGGTCCTGCCTTATTAACCACGCATCTTCTGAACGGAAAAGGTTAACGGCGGGTAAAGCGTATTAACGTTTTCCGGTGTGGCATCTGGGTTGGCCGGGAAATTCAACGGCTTGGATGGAAGGATTTTCTTCACAAACCTTGCAGTTTCTTCGCCCGGCGGCGCTGGGCGCTGGATCCGATGCCGATCGCCTCGCGATATTTGGCGACCGTCCGCCGCGCGAGGTCGAAGCCTTCGGCGTTCAGAAGATCGACCAGTTTCTGGTCCGAATAGACCTTTTTCGCGTCTTCCGAATCGATCAGCGCCTTGATGCGGGCCTTGATCGCTTCGGAACTCGCCCCTTCCCCGTCGGCCGCACCGACGCCGCTCGAAAAGAAATATTTCAGCTCGAACGTGCCGCGCGGACAGGAGAGATATTTGTTGCTCGTCACCCGGCTGACCGTGCTTTCGTGCATGGCGATGCTTTCGGCGACCTCGCGCAAGGTCAGCGGCTTCATCGCTGATACGCCCTGGCGGAAGAACCCGTCCTGGCGTTTGACGATGTCGGCGGCGGTCTTGAGAATGGTCTTCTGCCGCTGGTCGAGCGCGCGGATCAGCCAGTCGGCCTCGGAGAGTTGCTCGTTGAGCCAGGACAGCGCCTTCTTGTCGCGCGCGCCGCCCTTCAGTTCGACATAATACTCGCGGTTGACGACGAGGCGGGGCAGGCTCGCTTCGTTGATGCGGATCGTCCAGCCGCCGGTGCCGTCCGGCGCCACCAGCACGTCGGGCACGATGCCGGTTTCGGTGGTGCTGCCGAAGCGCAGGCCCGGCTTGGGATCGTATTCGCGCAATTCGCCGAGCATGTCGGCGAAATCCTCGTCATCGACCTGGCAGAGCCGCTTCAGCCGCGCGACTTCGCCAGCCGCGACGAGGTCGAGATTGTCGATCAGGCGCGCCATGCACGGATCGTAGCGGTCCGCCTCGCGCGCCTGGAGGGCGAGGCATTCGGCGAGATCGCGCGCGCCCACGCCGGTCGGGTCGAGCCGCTGGACGAGGTCCAGCCCGCGCTCCACCTCCGCCAGCGGCACGCCGAGATCGTCCGCGATCTCGCGCAGATCGGTGCCGAGATAGCCCGCCTCGTCCAACTCGCCGACCAGCCTGAGGGCAATCAGCGCTTCCCGCGCATCGCGCGCCTCACCACCGATTTGCGCTTCGAGATGCTCGGTCAGGCTCGGCCCGTCAGAGGACCGGTTTTCGAGATCGGGCACGCCGTCCTCGCCCAGCGATCCTGCGCCGGACCCGGCCTTGCCCCAGTCGCCGATATCGGCGGGACCGGCATCGGGATCGACCGCGTGGCTCTCGATATCGAGCGCTTCGGACCCGTCCGGGCCGGGATCGCTCTCGTGCTCCGAGGGCGCGGCCCCTTCATCCCCCCCACTCTGGTCGGCACCCTTCTCGTGGCGCACCTCGCCGATATCGAGCAGCGGGTTCGATTCCAGCGCCTCGCCGACAAAGGCTTCGATTTCGAGATTGGACAGCGCCAGCAGCTTGATCGCCTGCTGCAATTGCGGCGTCATCACCAGCGACTGGGTTTGCCTGAGATCAAGGCGGGGGCTCAACGCCATGGGATTATCCGGTCGGCGGGATCACAGCGTGAAATTCTCGCCCAGATAGAGCCGCTTGACGTTCTCGTCCGCGACGAGGTCCTGCGGCGTGCCCGCGAACAGGACCTGGCCGCCATAGATGATGCAGGCGCGGTCCACGATCTCAAGCGTCTCGCGCACATTGTGATCGGTGATGAGGACGCCGATCCCGCGCGTCTTCAGATCCTTGACGAGATCGCGGATGTCGCTGATCGAGAGCGGGTCGATCCCGGCGAAGGGTTCGTCGAGCAGCATGATCGACGGTTTCGCCGCCAGCGCACGGGCGATTTCGGCGCGGCGGCGTTCACCGCCCGACAGTGCCATGGCGGGGCTGGTCCTGAGGCGTGTGAGGCCGAATTCGTCGAGGAGCCGGTCCAGTTCCGCCGCGCGCGTCGCCGGATCGGGTTCGACCATTTCGAGGACGCAGCGAATATTCTGTTCCACCGTCATCCCGCGAAAAATGCTGGTTTCCTGCGGGAGATAGCCGAGGCCCAGGATCGCGCGACGATACATGGGCAGCTTGGTCACGTCCTCCCCATCCATCAGGATGCGGCCCGCATCGGGGCGCACGAGGCCCATGATGGAATAGAAGCAGGTGGTCTTGCCCGCGCCGTTGGGGCCGAGCAGGCCGAGCACCTCGCCCTTGCCGACGGTGAGCGAAATGTCGCTGAGAACGCTGCGCTTGTCGTAGCTCTTGGCGATCGAGATGACCTCGAGCCCGCCCTGCGGGATCGGCGGCGCGGCATCCGCCACGGCCTCTTCGGCCAGTTCTTCGCGTTGCAAATCGGTTGCTGCACTGTCGCTCATGCCTTTCGCCTTAGATGCAGCGGGCGCGGCTGAAAACCCCGCCGGTCCGATCGGAAGGGCATTTGGCAGGAAACCTGCATGACAATCATACAGGGACGATCGGACAATTTCCGAACCGTTCGGATAGGGCGCGGGGACGCAAACTTGCCAATTCCCGTGGTTTCTGAAATATTTCGAGTCGGGACAGAGGATGAAGGGGAGAGCGCCATGGGAAAGGCGATCGACGACAGGACCTATCGCCACACGAACGAGGTGGCGCGCGGGCCAAGGGAAAGGGACTGGCGCAAGAGCATGAGCGACAATGTCGCGCTCGCGCTGATCGCCTACACCGCGCTGCAGATTTTCGTGACCACCAAGGCGCTGAGCGAGGGAATTCCCTCGATCCTGCCCTATCTGCTGCTGGTATTGCTGGTGGGGGCGATCATTCCCGCCTGTCGCTGGTTCGAAAAGCGCTGGAAGGATCTCGACGATGCCCACGCCGCCGATCCGGCGCTGACTGGCGATTTCCGCCGCGATCAGGCGATGCTGTGGTCGCTGGCGATCGGCCTTCCTTTTGCGATTGCCTACGGGTTCAAGGCGATAGCCTGACAACCTCTGCACGGTTGCGCCGCCGCTTTCGCCACCCTACCCGGACCCGATGGGGGCGGTGCGGAGTTGAGCGTGCATGATCGATAGCGATACGGCGCTTACCCGCTGCGAAGACCTGATCGCGATGGCGCGCCGGATGGGCGCCGACGCGGCCGACGCCGTCATGCGTGCCGATGCATCGGAAGGAATCGAGATACGGCTCGGCAAGCTCGAATCGGTCGATCGTTCGGAAAGCGAATCGATCGGGCTGCGGGTCTTCGTGGGCCAGCGTTCCGCTTCGATCCATACCAGCGATTTCAGCGCCGAGGCGTTCGAGACATTGGCGGAACGCGCCCTTGCGATGGCGAAGATCGCACCGGAGGATCGCTACGCCGGGCTCGCCCCGCAAGACCGGCTGTTCGTGGGCGAAATGCCCGATCTCGACCTTTTCGATGCGCGCGAAACCTCGCCCGAAGAGTTGCGCGAGCGCGCGCTGGAGGCGGAGGATGCGGCACGGTCCGTCCCCGGCGTCACCAATTCCAATGGCGGCGGAGCCAGTCGCTCGCACAGCGTCGTCGCGCTCGCGACATCGGCTGGGTTTGCGCGAGGGTACGAAGCGAGCGGCCATGCGATCTCGGCCAGCGTCGTCGCGGGCGAGGGCGGGCGGATGCAGACCGACAGCCATTTCAGAAGCGCGCGCCATGCGGAAGACCTGCCCGATCCCGCCAGCATCGGGGCCGAAGCGGGCCGTCGCGCGGTCGCGCGGCTCGATCCGGGCACACTCAGGAGCGGCAGGATGCCGGTCGTCTTCGATCCGCGCGTCGGCGGGAGCCTGATCGGCCACATCCTCTCCGCGATGAGCGGCCCCGCCGTGGCGCGCAAGGCGAGCTTCCTGATCGGCCACGAAGACGAAGACCTCTTCGCGCCCGAAATCCGCATCCTCGAAGATCCGCTGCTGATGCGCGGTCCACGCTCCCGCCCCTTCGACGGGGAGGGGCTGGAATGCGTCCCGCGCGCGCTGGTCGAAAATGGACGCATCTTCGGCTGGATGACGAACAGCGCGTCGGCCCGCCAGCTCGATCGCCCCATGACCGGCCATGCCGCGCGCGGCGGGGGCGGCGCGCCGGGCGTTTCGGCGAGCAATGTCTATATGGAAGCGGGCGCTGCGAGCCCCGCCGATCTGATGGCCGATATTTCGGACGGGCTCTATGTCACTCATCTTTTCGGCCAGGGCGTCAATCTCGTCACCGGCGATTACAGCCGGGGCGCGTCGGGCTTTCGCATCGTGAACGGCGCAGTCGCCGGGCCGGTGGCCGAAATAACCGTCGCGGGCAATCTGCTCGACATGGTCCGCGCGCTTGTCCCGGCGAACGATCTGGAGCGTTTCCGCGCGCTGGACGTACCGACCGTCAGGGTCGATGGCATGACCGTGGCCGGATCGTGAGGAGAGTGGCGATGAAGCGCAGCATTTTAACTCTGCTGGCGGCGATTTCGGCCGCTCTCGCCTGCGTCCCCGTGGCCGCCATGTTGCCTGCAGCGCCCGAAACGCCGGAAGAGACCGCGAGCCCCACGCCCCAGCAGACCATTGACGACACGCAGGAAGCGGGATCGGACGCGCGCATCGCCAATCGCATTCGCGGCATCTTCGGCGAATTGCCCGCCTTTGCGAATGTCGAGGTCGAGGTGCAGCAGGGCGTGGTCTCGCTCCAGGGTACCGTTCCGGCCCAGGAAGATATTGCGCGTGCCGAGACCATCGTCGGGCGTATCGCCGGCGTCGTCACGGTGGAAAACGCGATCGAGCGCGACGTTTCGGTCGGCAGCGCGGGCGGGCTCAGCAACCTTCAGAACCAGGTCGATGATTTCCTGGCGCTGCTGCCGCTTATGGGCCTCGCGATCGTCGTTGCGCTGGTCATCGCGGGGGTCGGCTATCTCATCGCCGGGCTGACCGGCGTCTGGCACCGGCTTGCGCCCAATTCCTTCCTCGCCGAACTGATCGCCTCGGCCATCCGCTTCGCCTTTGTGGTCGGCGGCGTGGTCGTGGCGCTCGACATGATCGGGGCGAGCGCGCTTCTGGGCGCCGTGCTGGGCGGGGCGGGCGTGGTCGGCATCGCGCTGGGCTTCGCGATGCGCGACACGATCGAGAACTACGTCGCCTCGCTGATGCTGAGCCTGCGCCAGCCGTTCCGCGCCAAGGACTGGGTGCTGATCGACGATCTGGAGGGGCGCGTAATTCGTCTGACCAGCCGCGCGACGATCTTGATGACATTGGACGGCAATCACCTGAGGATTCCCAACGCGCAGGTGTTCAAGGCCGTGATCACGAATTTCACCACCAATCCCCAGCGCCGCTTCCAGTTCGATCTCGGCGTCGATGCCGACGACGATGCGCAGGCGGCCCGCAGGCTGGGGCGCGATACTCTGGCCGCGCTCGATTTCGTGCTCGACGATCCGCCTGCCGAGGCGCGCATCATCGAAGTCGGCGATTCCAATGTCGTGATCCGCTTCCTCGCCTGGATCGACCAGCGCGAGGCGGATTGGTGGAAGGCGCAGAGTCGGGCGATCCCGGCGGTAAAGACGGCGCTGGAGGAAGCGGGCTTCGGCCTGCCCGAACCGATCTATCGCCTGCGCTTCGATCCGCGCAGCGCCTCGCTCCCCTTACAGAATATCGCCGAGCGGCAAGGGGAAGCGCCAGCGGAGGCCTCCGCTTCCGAGCAGAAACGCGTGCGCCAGATCACCGTCACCGAAGCCGACGAGGATGTGCGCCCGGTGAGCGAGATTTCCGAAATGGTGGAAGAGGAACGCCGGGCGGGCGGCAGTGGGCAGGAAAAAGACCTGCTCGACCACTCGCGCCCGGTGGAGTGACTCCTAGGAGCTCCTAGTCCTTCGCCTGCTTCTCGCGCTCGATCGATTCGAGAATGATGCGCTTGGCTTCTGCGGCATCGCCCCAATTGCCGATCCGCACCCACTTCTCCTTTTCGAGATCCTTGTAGTGGGTGAAGAAGTGTTCGATCTGCGCGAAGATGATGCTCGGCAGATCTTTGGTTTCGGCGACATCCGAATAATAGGGGAAGGTCGTGTCGATCGGCACGCAGACGAGCTTTTCGTCGCCGCCATGCTCGTCTTCGAGGTTCAGCACGCCGATCGGGCGGGCACGCACCACGCAGCCGGGAACGAAGGGGCTGCGCGCGATGACGAGAGCGTCGAGCGGGTCGCCATCGGGCGAAAGCGTGTGCGGCACGAAGCCGTAATTGGCCGGATAGCGCATCGGCGTGTGGAGGATGCGGTCGACGAACAGCGCGCCGCTCTCCTTGTCGAATTCATACTTCACCGGCTCGCCCCCGGTGGGGACTTCGATGATGACGTTGAGGCTTTCGGGCGGATTGTCGCCAGTGGGGATCAGGTCGATGCGCATGGGCTTCAAGATACCTTTTGAATGGGGGCGCTTACCGGGTCGGGTCGCGCAAGAGGTCGCGCGCGCCCATACGGCGTGACCCGTGCGGCTGCAAGCCACCCGCAAGCCTTTGAGGGTCCTCAGTACAGACGCGCTCCTTCACCTCGCGCTGCGCCTTTTCCGCGTGTCGCGAACGCGCTAGGGGCGCGGACATGAGCAAATCCTCCCAGAAAACCCCGCAGGCGATCCGCGGCACGCAGGACATTTTCGGCCCGGATGCCGAAGCCTTCGCCTTCGTGGTCGAAACCTTCGAGCGCGTGCGCAAACTCTATCGCTTCCGCCGGGTCGAGATGCCGGTGTTCGAAAAGACCGAGGTTTTCGCCCGCTCGATCGGCGAGACGACCGACATCGTGTCGAAGGAGATGTATTCGTTCGAGGATCGCGGCGGCGATTCGCTGACGCTGCGCCCCGAATTCACCGCCGGGATCGCGCGCGCCTTCCTGACCAACGGCTGGCAGCAGCACGCCCCGGTGAAGCTCGCGACCCACGGGCCGATCTTCCGCTATGAGCGCCCACAAAAGGGCCGCTATCGCCAGTTCCACCAGATCGACGCGGAGATCGTCGGCGCCGCAGAGCCTCAGGCGGATGTCGAATTGCTCGCGATGGCGGACCAGCTGCTGAAGGAGCTCGGCATCGAGGGCGTTACGCTGCATCTCAACACGCTGGGCGATGCCGACACGCGCGAAGCCTGGCGTGGCGCGCTGGTCGAGCACTTTCGTGCCGTGAAGGACGAGCTTAGCGAGGAGTCGCAGGAACGGCTGGAGAAGAACCCGCTGCGGATCCTCGACAGCAAGGATCGCAAGGACCGGAAATTCGTCGCCGATGCGCCGAAGATCGACGAATTCCTGTCCGACGAGGCACGCGCCTTCTTCGATGCGGTGACGAGCGGCCTCGATGCGGCGGGCGTCAAATGGCAGCGCGCCGAAAGCCTCGTGCGCGGCCTCGACTATTACCGCCACACAGCCTTCGAATTCATCCCGGACGAGGGCTCGGACGCGGCCTCGAAATTGGGCAGCCAGAGCACGGTGCTGGGTGGCGGGCGCTATGACGGGCTGATGGAATCGCTCGGCGGCGCGGCCACTCCGGCGGTCGGCTGGGCGGCGGGGATCGAGCGGCTGGCGATGTTAGTAGGAAGTCCGACCGATGAGTTTCCGGCTGAAGTCGGTTTTATCGCAGACGACAGGGAAATTACCCCCGAACTAATTTCTCTTGCCGCGATCTTGCGTCGTGATGGAATGAATATTCATTGTCCTTATAGCGGCAAGCCAAAAGCGCAGTTTGCTGCCGCAAAGAGTGCGAACTGTGAAGCGCGCATAGTTGCGAGGCGCTGGTCAAAGAACGATGTTCTGACCGAGAAAGAACTTGCTGAAGATGATCCTCTCATTTTGGAATTTCGGCCTGACACGGTTGAGCCCAGGGCGACAGAAATCCGAGATAAGGTGTGGAGTTCGCTTAGTGCGAACTTCGACTTGAACGTTTTGGCTGGCGACGATGACACCGCCATGCTGCGGCCGTTGAAAAAGCCACAATGACCATCCCCGCCGAACGCCTCGACCAGATCACCCATCGCTTTGCGGAGCTGGAAGCGCGCATGGCGTCCGGCACGCTGGAAGGCGACGCCTTCGTTCAGGCCTCGCGCGACTATGCCGAGCTGGAGCCGGTGGCGAAGATCGCGGCGCAGGTGAAGGCGATGCGCGCCGAATTGCCGGATCTCGAAGCCATGCTTGCCGATCCCGAAATGAAGGCGATGGCGGAAGAGGAGCTGGCTTCGATCCGCGAGGCGCTGCCCGAGGCGGAGCGCCAGCTCGCCGTGGCGATGCTGCCGCGAGACAGCGCCGATGTGAAACCCGCAATGCTCGAAATCCGCGCCGGGACCGGGGGCGACGAAGCGGCGCTGTTCGCGGGCGATCTCTATCGCATGTACGAGCGCTACGCTGCCGAGCGCGGGTGGAAGGTCGAACCGGTCAGCATGAGCGCATCGGAAGTCGGCGGGTTCAAGGAAATCGTCGCCAACGTCACCGGCACGGGCGTGTTCGCCAAGCTGAAATTCGAAAGCGGCGTCCACCGCGTCCAGCGCGTGCCCGAAACCGAGAGCGGCGGGCGCATTCACACGAGCGCCGCGACCGTTGCCGTGCTGCCCGAACCCGACGCGGTCGACGTCCAGATCGATCCGACCGAGCTCAAGATCGACACCTATCGCGCTTCCGGCGCGGGCGGGCAGCACGTCAACACCACCGACAGCGCGATCCGCATCACGCATCTGCCGACCGGCACGGTGGTCACCTGCCAGGACGGGCGCAGCCAGCACAAGAACCGCGAAAAGGCGATGCAGGTCCTTCGCGCGCGCCTCTACGAGGCGCAGCGCGAGGCCACGCAGGGTGCGGAAGCCGAAGCGCGCAAGGCCATGGTGGGCTCGGGCGACCGGTCGGAGCGCATCCGCACTTATAATTACCCGCAAGGCCGCGTGACCGACCATCGCATCGGGCTGACGCTGCACAAGCTGCCCGAAATCGTCGCCGGGCCGGGTCTTGGCGAGCTGATCGACGCGCTGATCGCGGAAGACGAGGCGAAGCGGTTGGCGGCGCTGGCGGAATAGAACCCGATGACCGGGACGATTTCCGAAGCCCTGCGCGAGGCCGCCGCGCGCCTTTCCGCGACCAGCGACACGGCGCGGCTCGATGCCGAATTGCTGATGGCACACGCGCTTGGCGTGTCCCGTTCCGACCTCCTGCTGCGCCATGCGCGCCATCCGGTACCGCCGGACTTCGCGGGACTGATCGACCGACGCGCCGCGCGCGAACCGGTGGCGCATATTCTGGGCGAGCAGGAATTCTACGGCCGCCCCTTTCGCGTGACCGCGGCCACGCTGATCCCGCGCGGCGACAGCGAGGTTTTGGTCGAAGCGGCGCTCGCGCTATCTTCTCCGCCCGCGCGGGTGCTTGACCTCGGCACGGGATCGGGCGCGCTGCTCCTGAGCGTGCTGGCGGAAAGTGCGGCTGAGGGTGTCGGCACCGATCGATGCACCGCCGCGCTGGAGGTCGCGCGCGAAAACGCGAACCGGCTCGGCCTCGAAGATCGCGCGCGTTTCGAATTGCGCGATTGGCACGAGGACAGGTGGGTCGACGATCTCGGCCAGTTCGACCTCGTCCTGTGCAATCCGCCCTATGTCGAGAGCGATGCCGAACTGGATTCCGACGTGCGCGATTACGAACCGGCATCGGCGCTGTTCGGCGGAACGGACGGGCTCGACGATTACCGCGCACTTATGCCGCAATTGGCGCGCCTACTGACCCGGGACAGTGTCGTAATTTTCGAGATCGGGGCTGCGCAGGCCGATGCGGTCACGGCACTGGCGGCGGCGGAGGGTTATGCGGTCACGCTTCGCCGCGATCTCGCCGGGCGTGCGCGGGCGCTGGTGATGACGCGGGGAATAAAGCGATAGGGGCTTGGCAAACCGGATGGGAGGCACTACCCCTTGGGGCACAGGCCAACGGAGTGCGACGCGCTCGTCCCGCTGGCCCGGCTCCGACATATGCAGTTCTGGTGCGAGGCGCTTTGCTTCGCGGACCGTGCAGAAAGATCGGATAATGCGGCCCGCTCCCAGGTCTCGCGACTGCCAGGTTTGCAATCTGGCAAGTCCTGCGATCGCGGTTTCGGCGCATGAGGGGTCACGCGGCTTTGAGTGGACACAGTCCGCGCCGCGCCATGAATGAGGACGCTATTCCTTGAACAACAATCGCAACAACAACAATAACCGCCGTCGCGGCCGCGGTAATCGCAATCTGGGCGGTGCGAATTCGGGCAACCGGATCGACAGCCGCGCGCGGGGCAATGCGCCGCAGCTCCTGGACAAGTACAAGAAGCTTGCCCAGGACGCGCAGCATAATGGCGACCGGGTGCAGGCGGAATATTATCTTCAGTTCGCCGATCACTATTTCCGCGTGATCGCCGACAACAAGGCGCGCCAGGACGAAGCGCGCGGCGGCAACCGCCAGGATCGCGACGATCGCGATTCCGACGACGACGAGGATACGCGCGGCGACAATCAAACCGATGATCGCAATGATGGGCGCAACGAGGGGCGCAAGTCCTCGCGGCGCGAGCGCGGCGGACGCCCGAACGAGCGCGGCGGCGATCGCCAGGCCGAACGTGCGGATGATCGCAACGATGCGCGCTCCGAATCCAGGGGCGAAGATGCGCCCAAGCGTGCGGCGCGCGGTCGCCCGCGCAAGACCGATCGCGACACGCAGGCGGGTGACGATCGCTTCGAACAGGAAGACAATCCTTTCCTGCGCGACGCCCGTGAGGACACCGGTGCGGACGAGCAGCCGAAGAAGCGCGCACCGCGCAAGCGCAAGGCCGACATGGAAGTTTCGGCCGAAATCGACGTGGCCGCCCTGCCGCCGTCGATCGGAAGCGCTGACAGCGACGAGGGAAGCGCCAAGCCGAAGGCCAAGCGCGCACCGCGCGCTCGCAAGGCTCAGCCGCAGGACGACGACAAGGTAAGCGTCGCGGGCTGAACCGGCGAGCTGGCAGCGGACTGCGATCGCGATGCAGGCTTTAGCAAACCGCGCGGCCAGCGTGCTGGTGGCTCATCCCCGGCTTGCGGCCCTCGGTTTCGGCCTCGTCGCCGCAACAGGGTTCCAACCCTTGCAAATATGGCCGCTCGCCATGGCGGGACTGGCCGGGCTGATCTGGCTGGGTATGGGCGCCGGTAGCTGGCGCGAGGCTCTCTTGCGCGGCTGGCTGTTCGGGCTCGCCCATTTCACGCTCACCAATAACTGGATCGCCACGGCCTTTACCTATCAGGCCGAAATGCCTGCCATATTGGGTTGGGCGGCGGTGCCTCTCTTATCGGTGTATCTCGCGGTCTATCCGGGCCTCGCCGTGATGGGCGCGCACCTGCTCGCGCGAAAAAAGCCGATCCCGGTCTGGTCGCTCGCCTTTGCGGGCACATGGATCGTCACAGAATGGCTGCGAAGCTGGGTCTTCACCGGCTATGTCTGGGGCCCGCTCTCGCTGATGTGGGTCGGGCCGTTCGCGCGTCCGGGCCTTGCGTTGCTGCTGCCTTGGTTCGGGACCTATGCGCTGTCGGGCGTGGTGGCGCTGGCAAGCGGGTTGGCGCTGTGGCTGGTAAGGGAGCGGCGCTTTGCCGTGCTGGGCGGGGCGGCAGTCGTATTGGCGCTCGGCATGTATCTGCCGCAGCCCGCCGCGCGATCCTCCGATCTCGCGATGACGCTGGTCCAGCCCGATTTGCGCCAGGAGGTGCTCGACGATCCGAGCAATTTCGAACAGCAATTCCTGACCTTGCATCGCCTGTCGCAGCCCAACCGCGAATTCGACCGGCGGCTGGTCCTCTGGCCCGAATCGGCGGTGCCCGACTATCTGCGTGCCGGCTATCCGCAACGCTATTACGACCGCATGACCGTTGCGGGCGATCCCCTGTTCGCACGCCGCCGGATCGGCTACGCCATCGGCGCGGACAGCCTACTGTTGACCGGCATGGTCGATCTCGAGATCGGCGAGGTCGATGGATACGAAAAAGCGGTCGGCGCCTATAACGCCATCGCCCCGATCGCGGCGGACGGCACGATCGGGGAGCGGTATTCCAAGGCCCACCTCGTCCCTTACGGCGAATATCTGCCGATGCGCTCGCTCCTCGAACCGCTCGGCATGACGCGGCTCGTCGCCGGATCGATCGATTTCATCCCCGGCCCCGGCCCGCGCACGCTCGATCTGGGGCGCTGGGGCAAGGCCGGGATGCAGATCTGTTACGAGATCGTGTTTTCGGGCGAGGTCGTGGATCGCAACGACCGCCCCGACTATATTTTCAATCCCTCGAACGATGGCTGGTTCGGGGCCTGGGGGCCGCCCCAGCATCTCGGCCAGGCGCGGATGCGCGCGATCGAGGAGGGGCTGCCGGTGCTCCGCTCCACCACCACCGGGATCAGCGCGGTGATCGATGCGAAAGGCGTGGTCCGCGACCATATCGGGATGCACCAGGCGGACCGCATCGACGGCTTTGTGCCGCAGGCGCTGCCGCCCACTCTCTTCGCACGGCTGGGCCATTGGCTGACGGCGATCTGGGCACTTGGATTTGTCCTGTTTTCGCTGGTTGCGGCGCGTCGTTTCAGGCGCTAAGGAAGCTACACATAAAGCTTTCTTTATATCGGAATATCCATGCGCAGCGACTACCTTTTCACCTCCGAAAGCGTTTCGGAAGGCCACCCCGACAAGGTCTCCGACCAGATTTCCGACGCGATCGTCGACCTGTTCCTCTCGAAGGACCCGGAAGCACGCGTCGCTTGCGAAACCATGACCACCACCCAGCGCGTAATCCTATCGGGCGAAATCCGCTGCAAGGGCGTGTTCGAGAACGGGGGCTGGGCCGAAGGCGCGGAAGAAGAGATCGAGAATGTCGTGCGCGAAACGGTGCGCGAGATCGGATACGAGCAGGACGGCTTCCACTGGGAAACGCTGACCTTCGAAAACCACCTTCACGGCCAGTCGGTCGAGATCGCGCAAGGCGTCGATGCCGGGGCGGAAGGATCCAACAAGGATGAAGGCGCGGGCGATCAGGGGATCATGTTCGGTTTCGCCTGCGACGAGACGCCCGACTTGATGCCAGCGACGCTCGATTACAGCCACAAGATTCTCGCCCGCATGGCGGAAGACCGCAAGAGCGGCGCGGCTCCCTTCCTCGAACCCGATGCGAAGAGCCAGGTCACGCTGCGTTACGAAAACAACAAGCCGGTCGAATGCACCGCGCTGGTCGTCTCGACCCAGCACGCGCGCGGTTATGACAAGGGCGATCAGGAGGCCGAGCTCAAGGCCTATGTCAAGAAGACCGTCGCTGACATCCTTCCCGATGGCTGGCTGACCGACGAGACCGTCTGGCACATCAACCCCACCGGCGCCTTCGAGATCGGCGGGCCGGACGGCGATGCGGGTCTGACGGGCCGCAAGATCATCGTCGACACCTATGGCGGCGCGGCGCCGCATGGCGGCGGCGCGTTCAGTGGGAAGGACCCGACCAAGGTCGACCGCTCGGCGGCCTACATCACCCGCTATCTCGCCAAGAACATCGTCGCCGCCGGCCTCGCGCGCCGCTGCACGATCCAGCTCGCCTACGCCATCGGCGTCAGCGAGCCGCTGTCGCTCTATGTCGACACGCACGGCACCGCGAAGGACGGGGTGACCGACGAGGGATTGGAAGCGGCAATCCGCGGGATCGGCAAGCTCGGCGGTCTGACTCCGCGCGGCATCCGCACCCATCTCGGCCTCAACAAGCCGATCTACCGCAAGAGCGCCGCCTACGGCCATTTCGGCCGCGATGTCAGCGGGGATTACTTCCCGTGGGAACGCACCGATCTGGTCGAAGACCTGAAGGCGGCTGTGGGCTGACTACGAGAAACCCGGATATGAGAAAGGGCGGCTTTTCGGAGCCGCCCTTTCTCGTTTGGGGACAAGATTCAGGCGTAGGCGCCATCCTCGCGGAGCCACTGACCGACCTTGCGACCGAATTTGGCAATCGCGTTCATGTTGAAGAAGTGCATGACGCCAGGCACCACGACGACGAGACCGATCTTGCTCGACAGGAAAGGGATCGTCCGCGCGAGCGTTTCCGGGCGGTGCCGTCGAGAATGATTTGCCTCACAAGAGAAGTTAGTCAGGGTCGAGATTACCCTGTCGCGGGCTCGGACGTTCGAGTGCAAGTTCGGCGTCGGAAAACCGGAAGGGACTGCGGATGCCCGGCACGCCGTCCGCCTCGATCGCCATGCCACGTGCCTCGACTTGCGGATCGGCGAGCACGGTTTCGAGATCGTTGATTGGCCCGGCGGGCACGCCTGCTTCCGCGCACGCCGCGAGCAAGGCTTCACGATCCCAATTCGCCGTCTCGTCCGCGATCAGCGCGTCGATCTCGGCGCGGTGTGCGATGCGGCTGGCATTGGTCGTGAACCGGTCCTCGCTGAGGAGGTCGTCGCGGCCGAGCAGGGTGAGCAGCTTGCGGAACAGGCCGTCATTGGCAGGCGCCAGCACGACCGGGCCGGTTTGGGTGGGGAAGACGCCATAGGCGCTGACCTGAGCGTGGGCGTTCCCCATGCGCGGCGGGTTCGCGCCCGTGGCGAAATAGGTCATCGCTTGATTGGCGAGCAGGCCGACCGAGCAATCCAGCAGGCTCATATCGATCCACTGGCCTCTCCCGGTCCGGTGTCGCATCAGAAGCGCCGCCTGCACCGCATTGGCGGACCACAAGCCGCAGGACAGATCGCTGATCGAAAGGCCGTGTTTCATCGGATCGCCTTGCGGCTCTCCCGTCAGCGACATCATCCCACTCATCGCCTGGATTACGAAGTCGTATCCCGGCTCGCTACACCGCGGCCCGGTCTGGCCGAAGCCGGTGATCGAGCAATAGATCAATCCCGGATGGGATGCGGACAGGCTCGCGTAGTCGAGGCCGAATTTGGCGAGCGCACCGGGCTTGAAATTCTCGAGGACCACGTCGGCCCCTGCCGCGAGCTTCTTCACCCTCTCGAGATCAGCCGCGTTGCGAAAATCGGCCACGAGCGAGCGTTTGCCGCGATTGCAGGCGTGATAATAGGCGGCGGTGCGCTCGCCCTCATGCTCGATCCAGGGCGGTCCCCAGATGCGCGTATTGTCCCCTTCCGGGCTTTCGACCTTGATCACGTCCGCGCCCAGATCGGCGAGGATCTGGCCCGCGAACGGCCCGGCGAGAACGCGCGCGAGTTCGAGCACCTTGAGGCCCGCCAGCGGCGCGTTCGGATTGCGCGGGGTGTCCAGCCAGCCGGTCACGATCCGGGTCGGATCAAAGCGCGGTTTCGTACTGCGCCGTCGTGCTGGCCGCGATATCCGCCTCGCTGACCCCCGGCGCGAGTTCGATCAGACGGAAGGGGCTGTTATGATCGGGCCGCTGGAACACACCGAGATTGGTGATGACCATGTCGACCACGCCCGTTCCCGTTAGCGGGAGCGAGCATTCGGGCAGGAATTTGGGCGAACCGTCCTTGGCCGTGTGATCCATGACGACGATGATCTTCTTCACCCCCGCGACCAGATCCATCGCGCCGCCCATCCCCTTGATCATCTTGCCCGGGATCATCCAGTTCGCGATGTCGCCGTTTTCGGCCACTTCCATCGCGCCCAACACGGTCAGGTCGATATGGCCCCCGCGGATCATGGCGAAGCTGGTCGCGCTGTCGAAATAGGCGCTGTGGGGCAGTTCGCTGATGGTCTGCTTGCCCGCATTGATAAGATCGGCGTCCTCTTCGCCCTCATAGGGGAAGGGGCCGATGCCGAGCATCCCGTTCTCGCTCTGGAGCGTGACGTGCATCCCTTCGGGGATGTGATTGGCCACCAGCGTCGGGATGCCGATGCCCAGATTGACGTAATAGCCGTCCTCCAGCTCCCTCGCGGCGCGGGCGGCCATCTGGTTGCGGTCCCAGCCCTTGGCAGTCGTATCGGTCATCTCATTGGCCTTCGTTCATGATTGCGGGCGCGTCGGAGCGCGCGGTCGTAGGGTTCCAGCGGCGGGTTTCGGAAAAGACTTCCCCGATCGTGCCCGTGATGGAATCGCCGTAAACGGGGTTGGGGAAGGCGAACCAGCCTTGCCCCCAGAGTTGCGCGTAATCGCCCCGCGCGGCGAGGGTACGGCGCGCCTGGATACCGCGCGCATCGTCGTTGAAGACATCCGCGAAATCGCCGAGATTGTCGCCCGCCAGCGCGATCACGCAATAGCGTTCGGCGATCAGGGCGCGGCGGCCATCCTTTCCGCTCGTGTTCGCGCCATCGTCACCGCGCAGGAACAGGGTTTCGCGATGCACCGCCTCGCCGAGGCCCGCCATGGCGATCGCGCGCGCGGCGCCTTCGGGGCTGTATTGGCGATTGGTGTTGAAGACCGGAGTCACGCCCGCTTCGCGCAGGCGGCGCAGGCCCGTGACGGCGCCGGGCACGGGTGAAACCGCAGCCGCGCCGCTCCGCTCCCACATCTCCCACGTCTCGCGGCTGTAGCTGTGGCCGGTGGCGAGGAAATATTCGTAGCCTTCATTGAGGATGACCGTCTCGTCGACATCGAACACGACGGCCAGCGGTTTCGCGGTGCCATCGGCGCGGCGGCAGGATACGGTGCCGATCGGGTCCGCCGATCCTTCTCCGCCTAAGCCCATCATCACCGAACGGGCGGGCGCGGGGCCTTGCGCCACTTTCCCGGCATAGTCGGCCAGCATCCGCCAAGTCTGGATCGAGACGCCTGCCGCTTCGCCAGAGGCGTAGAGCCAGCGCATCGAATCTGGCGCATCACTTTCTAGGCCGGAGACGGGCGCGGCGCCGACCGCTGGCGCGGTGGTGGCCATGCTCGGCGCGCAACCGGACGCGGCGAGCGCCATGGCACCAAGACAGACCGTGAGGAGAGGCCGCATCGTCATCCTTCGTTGATGATCGGGGACGCCAGGAACCACCCATTGCCGATGATCGCATCGGGCGGCACGACCGCGTCCTGGTCCTTGAGATAAAGGTAGAGTTCGTCGAAATCCGCGCGTTCGTCGCCCAGGATGGCGACGATGCAGTGCGTCTTTGCCAGAGCGTCGCGCCGGGTCTGCTTGCGCTCGTCGAGAGAGCCGAGCACTTCGAGCCGATCCTCTCTCCTGGGGTCGAGGCCGGTGCGGGCGAGCGCGCTGCGAACGACGTCCGCGAAATTTTCGCCCAGGCGCGTCTGCCAGGCGATCACGACATCGCGTTCGCGCAAGGTCGCCAGCGCGTCCACCAGAGCGGGGTCGGTTCGGCTGGCCGCGAGCGGGTCGAAGGCATTGCGTCCGGGATCGAGGTCGATCAGCACCATCGCCGGACGATCGCGGCACGTGGCGCGGTCGGTGCCGAGCGCGCCGGGCGACGCCAGCAGCGCGCTGCGCGTCGAGGCATTGGCCGGGCTCGCCTCCGCCCGGTCGAGCGCGTGGCGTGCGAAGGACAGGATCGCGCCGTCGCTGGCCCCGATATCGCGCGCGGTCGGTGCGGGCATGGCGGCGAGCCCCGACAGGACGATGGCGCGATCGCTCGCAGAAACGGCCTGGGCCGGGGCGGAGGACGCAACGGGCGGGCTTGGAAGCTCCGTGGACCGAGACAAACCCTGGACCGCAGGTGGCGTCGTTGCCACCAGCGGCGCGCGGGGCGTCTCGCGTTTGCCCTTGACGATGGCGACGCCAGCCGCTGCCAGCGGCGCCGCCGCCGCCACGACGCAGCCCTGCAACGCCACCGCCGCGCCTGCCAGCGCGAGGCCGGAAAGGACGCGCTTGGGGCTCACGCCGCTTCGCGTTCCCTCACCGTCACGAATTCGATCTTCTTGTCATAGGGCGCGCCCAGGATCAGGCGATTGACGAACACACCCGGCAGGTGGATCGCATCGGGATCGAGCTCGCCCACCGGCACGATCTCCTCGACCTCGGCGACGCAGACCCTGCCGCAGGTGGCGGCGGGCATGTTGAAATTCCGCGCGGTCTTGCGGAACACGACATTGCCGGTCTCGTCCGCCTTCCAGGCCTTCACGATCGACAGATCGGCGAAGATGCCGCGTTCGAGAATATAGTCCTCGCTGACGCCGTCAGGGCCCTCGAAGCTCTTCACCTCCTTGCCCTCGGCCACCTGCGTGCCGACGCCGGTCTTGGTGTAGAAGCCGGGAATGCCCGCGCCCCCTGCGCGCATCCGCTCCGCCAGAGTGCCTTGGGGACAGAATTCGACCTCGAGCTCGCCCGAGAGGAATTGACGCTCGAACTCCTTGTTCTCCCCGACATAGGAGCTGATCATCTTCTTCACCTGCTTGGTGCGCAGCAGCATTCCGATGCCTTCATTGTCGATTCCGGCATTGTTGCTGGCGAAGGTCAGGTCCTTTACCCCCGACTCGCGGATCGCGACGAGCAGGCGTTCGGGAATGCCGCACAGGCCGAAGCCTCCGCTGGCGATCAGCATACCGTCTTTCAGCACCCCATCGAGGGCGGCGGCGGCGTCGGGGTAGAGCTTGTTCAATCGGACCTCCGTTACGGCAGGCGGGTGTTAGGACCAAGGCGCGGCTCTGTCACCCCCACCCGCGCTCCTGCTCGATTGCATAAATCGCCGTCAAGGTGTTGCGCTTTTTGCAAGTCGGAATGTCGTTTTCGCACTTGCACAAAAATTGCTGCGACCGCATATCACTCATGCCTTTTCAGGCATCCTCTCCCAAGACTTCATAGCCCGGTTGGTTCGCCAGCCGGGCTTTTTTCTTGCCCGTTTTCTGTTCATCCGAGCGGTACGACAGGTTTTCGAGGACCCCACGCCCGCTTCGCTCATTTGCATCGTGAAGGGGCGGTTCCTACTTGCGCTGCCTGTGACACGAATTGAGGACGGGTAAAGCGGATGGCCGATGCGCAAGCTGCGATCGATAGCAATACGGTAAGGCTGCAAGTTGCGGCGGCACGGCAGGAGGAAAGCGGGCAGGGCATAGCGCGCCTGCCACGCACCGCCTTCCAGAAACTGGGCATCACCGAAGGCGACGTGGTCGAAATCACCGGCAAGCGCGCGACCGCCGCGGTCGCGATGGCGGCCTATGACGAGGATCAGGCGCTCGACGTGGTGCGCCTCGACGGTTTGCAACGGGGCAATGCCGAAACCGGATCGGGCGAGCACGTCACGATCGTATCCGCCGAGTCGCGCCCTGCGACCCGTGTCGTTTTCGCGCCCGCCAGCCGCGAAATGCGTTTGCAGGGCCCGGCCCAGGCGCTGAAGCGCAATTTCTTCAGGAAACCGCTGGTCGCGGGCGATCTCGTCGCGACGACGGGGCAGCAGCCGGTTCAGAACATGCCGCAGGAACTGCGCCGCATGGTCAATTCGCCTGCCTACGCCCTGACGCAGATCCGCCTGACCGTCCTTTCGACGGCGCCCAAGGGCATCGTTCATATCGACGAGAACACCGAGGTCGAACTGCGCGCCGAATACGAGGAGGCTAAAGCGGGCCGCGCGGTCGTCAATTACGACGATGTCGGTGGGATCGAGGAGACGATCCAGCAATTGCGCGAGATGGTCGAGCTGCCGCTGCGCTATCCCGAGCTGTTTACGCGCCTCGGCGTCGATCCGCCAAAAGGCGTGCTGCTGCACGGCCCGCCCGGAACTGGGAAGACCCGGCTGGCGCAGGCGGTCGCGAACGAGAGTGATGCGAATTTCTCGATCATCAACGGCCCTGAAATCATGGGCTCGGGGTATGGCGAGAGCGAGAAGCGCCTGCGCGAAGTGTTCGAGGAGGCGAGCCGTAACGCGCCCGCGATCATCTTCATCGACGAGATCGATTCGATCGCCCCCAAGCGCGACCGGGTGCCGGGCGAGGCGGAAAAGCGCCTCGTCGCCCAATTGCTGACGCTGATGGACGGCCTGGAATCGCGCGCCAACGTGGTCGTGATCGCCGCCACCAACCGTCCCGACGCCATCGACGAGGCGCTGCGCCGTCCGGGCCGCTTCGATCGCGAAATCGTGATCGGCGTTCCCGACGAGAACGGACGGCGCGAAATCCTCGGCATCCATACGCGCGGCATGCCCTTGGGCGACAAGGTCGATCTCAAGGAGCTGGCTCGCACAACGCACGGCTTCGTTGGCGCGGATATCGCGGCGCTCGCGCGCGAAGCGGCGATCGACGCGGTGCGCCGAATCATGCCGCGCCTCGATCTCGACGAGCGGACGGTCCCGCCCGAAGTGCTCGACGATCTCTATGTCAGCCGCGAGGATTTCATCAGCGCGCTGAAGCGCATCCAGCCTTCCGCCATGCGCGAAGTCATGGTGCAGGTTCCCAATGTCGAATGGAGCGATGTCGGCGGCGTGGGCGATGCGGTCGACAAGCTCAAGGAAGGCATCGAGCTGCCGATGCGCAATCCGGAAGCCTTTCACCGGCTCGGGATCCGTCCGGCCAAGGGCTTCCTCCTCTACGGGCCTCCGGGCACGGGCAAGACGCTGCTGGCCAAGGCCGTCGCCAAGGAGGCGGAGGCGAACTTCATCTCGATGAAGAGCTCGGACCTCCTGTCCAAATGGTATGGCGAAAGCGAGCAGCAGATCGCGCGCATGTTCCAGCGTGCCCGCGCCGTGGCCCCGTGTGTCGTCTTTATCGACGAGATCGACAGCCTGGTCCCCGCGCGCGGATCGGGTGCGGGCGAACCGCAGGTGACGGGCCGTGTGGTCAATACGATCCTCGCCGAAATGGACGGACTCGAAGAATTGCAGTCGGTCGTCGTGATCGGCGCCACCAATCGCCCGACTCTAGTCGATCCCGCGCTGCTTCGTCCGGGCCGGTTCGACGAGCTGGTCTATGTCGGCACGCCTGATCAGGGCGGGCGCGAGCATATCCTCAAGATCCACACCCGCGACATGCCGCTGGCCGACGATGTCGATCTCGCCGATGTGGCGGGGAAGACCGAGCGTTTCACCGGAGCCGATCTCGAGGACGTGGTTCGCCGCGCGGGCCTCAACGCGCTGCACCGGGTGGGCCGCGAAGTGACCGAGGTGAGCAATCAGGACTTCGTCGAAGCGCTCGAAGAGTCGCGCGCCACGGTGACGCTCAAGATGGAAGAAGAATACAAGAAGATGCGCGGCGAGCTGAAGAAGCGCGCGGCGGAAGCTGTGCCGATCGGGTTCGTTTATGATGGGATGGTCGAAAGCACGCGCGAGAAAAAGCACGGGGACTAGCGCCAGCGGGCCGGAGCGACCACCGCTTCGGCCCGGCGTGGCCGCTATCCAGCCTTCGCCCGGGCATTCGCCGCCTCGACTTCGAGGCGGTGGCGGATGAGCGCTTCGGGCATGGTCTCGCGCAGCCAGCGCAGCATATGTTCGCGCACGTCGCAGCGCAGGGTGAACAGATCGCCGATCGTCCCCGCGCTCATCGCCAGGCGCAGTTCGATGCTTTCGGGATAGGCCTCGGTCATCAGCAGGGCCAGATTGCGCCCGTCGAACAGCTCGTGCGCCTTGACGAAGCGTTCGAACTCTTCCCTGATCGGCGCGACATCGGTTGCCGGGTCGAGGTGGAGAAAGACCGGGCCGGTCAGTTTCTCGCTGATCCGCGACCAGTTCTCGAACGTGTCCTCGAGGAAACGCACGGTCGGCACCACCAGCACGCGCTCATCCCAGGTGCGCACCGTGACGAAGCTCATGCGGATTTCCTCGACCCGCCCGACCTCGCCTTCCAGTTTGACGAGATCGCCGATCCGCAGCGGCTGGGTCAGTGCCATCTGCAAGCCGCCGATCAGCGATTTGAGCGCGGGCTGGGCCGCCGCGCCGACGGCCAGCGCCGCAAGCCCGGCCGAGGCCAGCATTGCGGTTCCGATATCGCGGACGCCGGGGATGTTCAGCATGATCAGCGACACGGTGATGATGACGACCGCGACATTGACCGTCCGGGCGAGGATTTCGAGCCGGGTCCGCTGCGCGCGCATGGCCACCGGGTCGTCGGCGGCGTCGAACTGGTGCTGCAATCCTTGCGACACGCCCTTGACCGCGGCATAGAGCAGCCAGCCGATCAGTGCGGGCATTACGAAGCGGGCGGCGGCATCCCATTCGTCGCCGACCAAGGCATCGCCATTCGCGGCGGCGGAAATCGCGATGCCGAGCATGACCCAGCGCAGCGGATTGCGCACCCGCGCGACCACTGCATCATCCACCACGTTGACGGACAGGCGAGCAATGCGGCGCAGCACGGTCATCGCCAGCCAATGCAGCGCCAGCGCGATCAGGATCGCACCGCCCAGCGCGATCGCGATCTGGATCAGGAGCTCGGTATCGATTTCGTATTTGCGCGGATCGAAGCGGTCGAACATTGCGAAAGCCCTATGCGGAGAGAATGGGCGGTTCAACCGGTCGTATGACCGCTGGCGCCTATTGGTCTTCGACCGGCATTTCGATCGTGACGCGTACCCCTCCGGGCAGGAATTCGCGTTCGATCGAGCCGCCGAACTGGCGCGAGGCGCTGGTCATCAACATGCTGCCGAACCCGCGCCGCTCGGGCTCCACCTCGATCGCGGCGCCGCTTTCCGCCCAGACCAGTGTGATCGCATCGCCATCGCGTTGCCACTCGACCGCGATCGTCCCACCATTCGACCAGGCGCCGTATTTGACAGCATTGGTGGTCAGCTCGTGCAGGACGAGGCCCAGCGGCGTGACCTGTTTGGCGGGCAGCAGCACTTCCTCGCCTTCGATTTCCGCGGTCAATTTGCTGGAGCGATATGGGGCGAGCGTCGTCTCGACGAGGGCACGCAAGGATGCGACCGGGCGTTCGAGCTCGCCTTGAGACACCTCATGCGCCGTCAGCAGCGCGCGGACGCGGTCCGCGATTCCGTCGGTGACTTCCTTCGATTCCGGCTTGTCGCGACCGCTCAGCTGGATGATCGCGAGCACGACGGCAAACAGGTTCTTGACCCGGTGATTGAGCTCGCGCGCGAGAAGATCGGCCCGATCGCGTGCCTCGCCCAGCGCCACGGCCTGCGCGGCCTCCACCTCGGCGCGGGCGGTGCGCGCCACCAGCCGGATACCGGCGATGATCGCACCGATCATCAGCAGCATCAGGGCGCCCAGCAATGGCAGCACGCGGCCTTCGGCGCGGGCGGTCTCCTCGGTCGCATCGGACAGCAGCTGGTATTCGATGCGTTCCATCTCGCCGATCGCGCGGCGCAGCCGCTCCATCGTTTCCTGGCCCTGATCCGACAGCATTTCGCGGCGCGCATCAATCAGCCGCCCGTCCTCGAGCAACTGGACCGAATCGTCCATCTCGGCGAATTTGGACGCGGCGAGCGTTTCGATCTGATCGACCAATTCGGTCTGGCGGCGCGTCGTCTCCTCGTCCTCCATCGCGGTCCGCAGACGGCGCAGCGACGGTTCGATCTGTTCGCGCCCGATCAGGTAGGATTCGAGATAGCGCCGGTCGAGCGTGATGAGATAGCCGCGCTGTCCGGTCTCTGCATTGACCGCCGCGCTCGACACGTTCCGCAATTCCAGCAGGATGTCGTTGGTGCGCTCGACCTGCTCGCGCTCGGCCCGCTCACTCTCGATCGTCTGGAAAGCGACGACGATCAGCCCGAGCATCGCCAGCGCGATCAGGGCGAGCAGCGTGACATTGCCCCATTTGAAGCGCTTCTTGCGCCCGAGAAGATCGAATTTCGGCGTCAATGCGCGGCATCCCAGCTTGGGCCGGTGCCGATCTCGACACCCAGCGGAACGGTGAGGTCGACGGAGGGCGTTGCGGCTTCGGCCATCACTCGTTCGATGACCGGAGTGGCGGCCGCGACCATGTCCTCGGGCAGTTCGAAGACGAGTTCGTCATGCACCTGCAACAGCATCCGCACCCCCCGCTCCCCATCGTAGGCCAGTCCTTCGGCCTCAAGCGCGGGCATCATCCGCACCATGGCGCGTTTGATGATGTCGGCGCTGGTGCCCTGGATCGGCGCGTTGATCGCCGCCCGCTCGCTGCCCTGGCGTTCGGCCTGGTTCTTCGAGCGGATGCGCGGGAACCAGGTCTTGCGACCGAATAGGGTTTCCGAATAGCCGCGCTCGCGGACCCGCTCCAGCGTTTCCATGATATAGCGCTGGATGCCGGGGAAGCGCTGGAAATAAGTGTCGATCATCGCCTGCGCCTCGTCCGGCTCGACTTTGAGGCGGCCGGCGAGGCCCCAGCGCGAGATCCCGTAAAGAATGGCGAAATTGATCGTCTTGGCGCGCCCGCGCGTATCGCGATCGACTTCGCCGAACATTTCGCGCGCGGTGCGGTTGTGGATGTCCTCGCCCTGCTCGAACGCCTCCTTCAACGCATCGACCCCGGCCATATGCGCGGCGAGACGCAATTCGATCTGCGAATAGTCGGCGGCGAGGAGGACATTGCCGTCTTCGGGCACGAAGGCTTCGCGGATCTGGCGCCCGATGGCGGTGCGGATCGGGATGTTCTGGAGATTGGGATCGGTCGAGGAGAGGCGCCCGGTCTGCGCGCCAACCAGCGAATAGCTCGTGTGGACGCGCCCCGTATCGGGGTTGATCGCGGCCTGGAGCGCATCGGTATAGGTCGATTTGAGCTTGGCGAGCTGGCGCCATTCGAGGACCTTGTCGGCAATCTCGGCGCCATCGCCCGACAAGCGTTCCAGCACGGCCTGATCGGTCGAATACTGCCCGCTCTTGCCCTTGCGCCCTCCCTTGTGGCCCAGTTTGTCGAACAGGATGTCGCCCAATTGCTTTGGGCTGCCGACCGTGAATTCCTGGCCCGCGAGCGTGTGGATCTCGCCCTCGAGGCGGGCGGTCTCGACGGCGAATTCCTCGCTCAGCTTCGCCAGCCGCGCGCGATCGACCTTGATGCCATAGCGCTCCATCTGGGCAACCACGGGCACGAGCGGGCGATCGACTCGCTCATAGACCCGCGTGCCCCCTTCGATTGCGAGGCGCGGCTTCAGGAGCGTGTGCAGGCGGAGAGTGACGTCGGCATCCTCGGCCGCATATTCGGTCGCGCGGTCGATCGGCACCTCGCCGAAGGGGATCGCCTTCTTGCCCGTGCCGCAGAGTTCCTTGAAGGTGAGGCAGGCGTGGTCGAGGTGGCGGCTGGCGAGCTCGTCCATCCCGTGTCCGCCCCCGATCCCGTCGAGACTGCGTCCGGCATCGAGCGCGAAGCTGATGATCATCGTATCGTCGATGGGCGCCACGGCGATATCGTGCCGGGCGAGGACGGTCAGATCGTATTTCGCGTTGTGCAGCACTTTCAGGACCGCATCGCTTTCCAGCAGCGGCTTCAGCGCGGCCAGCGCCGTATCGCGCGCGATCTGTTCGGGCCGGTCGGAGAACATGTCGCTGCCGCCATGGCCCAGGGGGATATAGCAGGCATCGTTTGGCCCGAGCGCGAGGCTGATCCCGACCAGCTCCGCCCGCATCGCGTCGAGCGCGCTCGTTTCGGTATCGACCGCCACGAGGCGCGCTTCGTGGGCGCGGAGGATCCAGTGTTCGAGCCGGTCCATGGTGGTGACCGCCTCGTAAGCGGAGCGGTCCACCGCGGGCATGTCGGGCGGAGGCTGGCGATTGCCCGCTGCGCCCGGTTCCGCACCCTTGTTCTCGGGCTTCGTGGGATTGAGATTGTTGGGCCGGTCCGGGCTGCCGCTGCCCGAATCGAGACGGCGCAGCAGGCTGGTGAAGCCATGCTGTTCGAGGAAGGCGGCGAGCGGTTCGGTCGGCACCTCGTCGAGCTTCATGTCGTCGAGCGCGACGGGGAGCGGGCAATCCTCCTTCAGGGTCACGAGAATGCGGCTGAGTTCTGCATCGGCGCGATGCTCGATCAACCGCTCCTTGAGCTTCGATTTCTTCATGTCCGCCGCCGAATCGAGCGCAGCGGTCAGCGTGCCGTGGTCGGCGATCAGCTTGCTCGCGGTCTTGGGGCCGACGCCGAAGATGCCGGGGATATTGTCGACCGAATCGCCCATCAGCGCCAGCACGTCGCCCAATTGCTCCGGCGGGACGCCGAATTTCTCGACCACTTCCTCTCGCCCGATGCGCTGCGATTTCATCGTATCGAGCATGTCAATGCAGCCGCCGGTTTCCGCGCCTTCTTCCAACTCGTCATCGGCGCACTGGCCGATCAATTGCATCAGATCCTTGTCCGAACTGACGATTGTGACGTCCCAGCCCCGGCGCGTGGCCGCGCGCGCATAGCTGGCGATCATGTCGTCCGCCTCGACATCCGGCTCCTCGATAACCGGAAGCGAGAAGGCGCGGGTCGCATCGCGGATCAGGGGGAATTGGGGCACCAGATCCTCTGGGGGATCGGGGCGGTTGGCCTTGTACTGATCGTAAAGATCGTTGCGGAAGGAGTGGCTCGATTTGTCGAGAATGACCGCGAGATGGGTCGGCCCATCCGCCTTGTGGAGATCGTCCGCCAGCTTCCACAGCATGGTCGTATACCCGTAAACCGCGCCCACTGGCGTGCCTTCCGGGTTGGTCAGGGGTGGCAGGCGGTGATAGGCACGGAAGATATAGGCCGAGCCGTCGACGAGATAGAGATGCTGTTTGTCCGCCATGTCGCGCGCGGTCTAGCAGCGCGATGGACCGAAGGGGAGGGCTTTCGGATCGCGGAATGCGGCAGAAAAAAGGCGAAATAAGGCGAGGTGCCCATATTTCGCTTGCATCGTCATATTCTCGCCATTATTTAGCCATTGTGAGGCCACGAATGGGCTCGCGGAAGCCCAGCCGGGCCTTCCAGTTCTACTCGCTGATCAAGGATTTCATATCATGCGCAAGATCGCTCTTATCGCCGCCGCTTCGGCTGCCGCCCTGTCGCTCGCCGCTTGCTCGGAAGCCACCGAAGACGCCGCGTCGCAGACCGCTGAAAACGCCGCTGCCGACACCGAAGCCAACCTCGAAGCCGCTGGCAACGAGCTGGAGCAGGCCGGTGAAAACATCGACGCCGCTGCTGAAAATGCCGCGATGGAAGCCGAGCAGGAAACCAACGAAATGGAAGCCGACGTGCAGAACGAAACGACCACCGAAGCGGCGGCCGACTAATCGCTCTGTAGCTCAGGCTGCAAACAACAAAGGGCGGTGCCTCACGGCACCGCCCTTTTTCGTGTCCGGTCTAGTCTGTCGTGGTAAATCCAGGCGTCATTCGCCGCCATAGGTGGCGTTGGCCCAGACGCGGCCGTCGCTCCCGTTGCGCTGGAAGCCTTCATACAGCGCGCCGGTGATGCTGTTGATGCGCAGGTCGCGCTTGCGCCGCGCTTCCAGCTTGGCACCGCGATCGCCGTTTTCATACGCCATCGAAGGGCTTTGCCCGGTAACATAGATCGCGGCGGCGATGGTGCGCCCGTCGGCGGTCTGAAACAGGCCGATATCGCTGGCCGTCCGGCTGAGCGTGCCGGTCTTGTGCGCCAGATTGGCGCTTCCGGGCAGAGCCGCGGACATCCGGTTCTTGCCGGTTGTGGTGGCGAACATCGCGCTCATCAAAACGCTGCGCGAGGAGGAGCTGAGCCATTTGCCCTGATAGATCCCGGCCAAAAGCTGGCCCATGGCGCGCGGGGTCGCGCTGTCGTTGACGTCGATCGAGGTCGCGGGGTCGGAGCGGCCGTCTTCGCGGATCAGAGTGGCGATATCGCGCGTCAGCATGAATTCGGTGAGGCCCGCGCCGCGCATCCAGCGATTGACCGCCGCCGGCCCGCCAACCGCGTTCAGCAGTGCATCGGTGCAATCGTTGCAGCTTTTCGAGATCATCAATTCGAGATGGCGGCGTGCGGGCATGGTCGCACCGCCACGTCCGGGAAGACGCCACTCGCTCGAGAGGGTCCATTTCCCCTGATCCACGCCTGCCAGATAGGTCGCGGCGATGGCGACCTTGCTGGTGCTGGCAAGCGGGAACCACTGATCGGCCATGACCCCGACTTCTTCGCCCGAGGACAGGTCGATGGCATAGACCCCGATCCTGCCTTGCGAGGCGTCGGCAAGACGCGCGATGCGGCGGGTGAGGTCGCTGTCATAGCTGGCCTCCATCGTCTGGAGAGGCCGGACCTCGGTCCCGAGCATGGAATCGAACAGCGATTCGTATTCGGTGGCAGCAGCCCCGGCACTGGCCTGCTGACCGGCCGAAGGCGGCACAGCCTGAATGGTTTGCGCCTGTGCCGGAAGCGCGAGGGCGATAAGCCCTGCCGTCAGCACGCTTCCGATTTTTCCTAGTCCCATGAGACCCCATTACCCCGATCAAGCTTTGCGTTTGCTTAATGCGCAGATGGTTCCCATGCGACAACCGCTCCGCGACGAAATGTGCCGCGGAGCGGATCAGTTATTTTACGGGTGTATTCAAACGGTTCGCGATGGCGATCCCTCCCGTCAATTCAAGCGGAGGCGATCGCCTGTTCGATCTTGTCGGTCGGCTGGCCGGTCATGGTCTTGGCGATTTCGCCGACCAAGCGCTTTTCCAGTTCGGAATGATAATGATGGCGCATCTCGCCAAGAGTTTTTGGATCGGCGATTACCAGCAGATCGGCGATATCGCCCGAGACGCACTGGGAATTGAGCCATTCGGCCGCAGCGGCGGCATGGGCCAGTTCGTCGAGCTGGGTGCTCGTGCCCTTCTCGCGCCCAATATTGTCCTGATGGCGCACGCCCGCGCTATAATTGGTCGCCGAGAGATCGGGCTGTTCGGCCCGGTCGAGCTTGGGCTCGAGCGGTGCGCCGCCATTGCGCATGACGGTGAAATTCTCGCCGTCGACGATGGCGACATGGGCGTTGCTGGGGATACGCATGAAATCTCCTTGTGCGATTTATCCTGTGTGCCCCGGTAACGGGTGAGCGGGCGATTTGCTCCGCTGCGCGATGGGGAATGTGCGCCCGGGATTTGCGTAATCCTCACCGCATGATAGCAAGCTCGGCAAAGACGAATTGCCCCCTTGGAGAGATATGATGACCCTTCGCCTTTCGCTGACCGCGGCGCTGCTCGCGACCGCCGCCGCTGCTCCCCTGGCGGCGCAGGATGCACCCATCGTCCTTCCAGGCGCGCCGGGCGAGGCGTCGCGCACGATCGACGCGAAGGAAGCGATCGCGATCACCGGGGTCAGCTATGCGCCCGGCGATGTCCGCTTCATGCAGGACATGATCGTCCACCACCGCCAGGCGGTGACGATGGCGGAACTCGCCAAGACCCGCGCCAGCGACGAGCGCGTGAAGAACACCGCGGACCGTATTCTCGCCGGCCAGGCCGACGAAATCGACTTCATGCGCGAATGGCTGGAGGCACGCGGAGAAAGCGTGACCGGCCCCATGATGATGGGCGCATCCGGCCATGAGGGTCACGATCTTCATGCCGGGCACGAGCTGATGCAGGGCATGGCCAGCGCCGAGGAAATGGCCGAACTCGCGACCTTGTCGGGCAGTGCCTTCGACCGGATGTTCCTTGCCCTGATGGTCGAACACCACCAGGGCGCGGTGGCGATGGTGGAGACGCTGCACCGTTCGCCCGGCACCGCCTACGAGCCGACCGTGTTCGAATTCACCAATGAGGTGGTGAACGACCAGAACGCCGAGATCGGGCGGATGAACGCGCTGCTCGCGCGCCTGTCCGACGATCCGCGCGCGACACTGGCTGCGGGCTTCCGCGATGCGGGCGAGGCGATCTCGAACATGCGCCTCGTCGCCGCCATGCCCAAGGCGGCCGGTTTCTACGATCCTGGCAATCCCGCCCAGCTCCAGCCGCTGATCGAGGACGAGAGCGAAGAAGATGCCGAAGCCAGCGCCGATGGCGAAGATCGCGAAGAAATCCTCGAAGGCGAGGAGAAGGAACCGCGCTTCGGCCAGAGGGGGTCGCTGCTGACCTTCTGGTCCACCGACATGGCGTTCAAGGACGATCTGCTGATCACGGGCAGCTATCACGGCTTCAATATCTATCGCCTCGGCACTGACGGCGTGCCGAACCTCGTCAGCTCGACCGTCTGTCCGGGCGGGCAGGGCGATGTCTCGGTGGTCGGCGACCTGCTGCTGATGAGCGTGCAGGACAGCCGGGCGCGACTCGATTGCGGGCTCGGCGGGGTGCAGGGCCGCGTCAGCGACGAGCGGATGCGCGGGCTGCGCATCTTCGACATCTCCGACCTCATGGCACCGCGTCAGGTGGGGGCAGTGCAGACCTGTCGGGGCAGCCATACCCATTCGGTCGTGTCGGCGGACGATCGCCGCGTCGTGGTCTACAATTCCGGCACGTCCTATGTCCGCCCCGACGAGGAACTGGCGGGCTGTTTCGAGGATGGGGGCGATACGACGGCGCTGTTCAGCATCGACGTGATCGAAATCCCCGTGGCCGATCCCGGCGCCGCCCGCCTCGTCGGCAGCCCGCGCGTCTTTGCCGAAGGGAACAACATCGCCGGGCTCTGGCGCGGCGGCGATCACGGGGACGGCACGCAGGACACGCGTGTCACCGATCAGTGCCACGACATCACCGTCTTCCCGTCCAAGAACATCGCCGCAGGCGCGTGTTCGGGGAACGGGATCGTGATGGATATCAGCGATCCTCTGAACCCCAAACGCATCAGCGACGTGACCGACGAAGGTTTCGCCTACTGGCATTCGGCGACCTTCAACAATGACGGCAGCAAGGTCGTCTTCACCGATGAATGGGGCGGGGGCACGCGCCCGCGTTGCCAGGCGGGCGATCCGACGAATTGGGGCGCCGACGCCTTCTATGCGATCGAGGACGGAAAGCTGGTCTATCGCGGTACCTACAAGCTGCCCGCACCGCAGGGCGACAAGGAGAACTGCGTCGCGCACAACGGATCGATCGTCCCCGTTCCGGGCCGCGATATCTTCGTCCAGGCGTGGTATCAGGGCGGGATCAGCGTGATCGACTTCACCGACGCGACCAAGCCTTTCGAGATCGCCTATTTCGACCGCGGACCGGTGGACGAAGACCAGCTGGTCACCGCCGGATATTGGTCGGCCTATTGGTACAAGGGCCGCATCTACGCGACCGAGATCGCGCGCGGGCTCGACGTTCTGGCATTGGAGCCGAGCGAATATCTGACCGCCGAGGAAATCGCGGCGGCGAGCGCGGCACGCTATCCGGGCGACGTGTTCAATCCGCAGACCCAGACCGAGGTCACCTGGAGCGACGACCAGATCCGCGCGGCGGAAAGCAGTCGCTTGGGAGGGTAATTAAGGTTGGCTGATCAGGAGAGGCTGACTGACGTCGGTCAGTCGATCGGCGGGATCGCGAGTTCGATCCGGTCCCGCCCTTCGTTCTTCGCACGATAAAGCGCCTCGTCCGCCGCGCGCAGGGCGCTGTGGCGGTCGGAAAAGGCGAACAGGTCCGCGATTCCGCCGGAAAAGGTGATCATCCCCAGCGATTCGCGGGTGGTGCGGTTGATGAAGGGGCGCTTCGATAGCGTGGCGCGGATCGCATCGAGATTGTCGCGCGCATCTTCCAGCGAAAAACCGCGATAGATGATGACGAATTCCTCGCCGCCATAGCGAACCACCTGACACTCCTCGCCTGCGCCCTGAGCGAGAGTGCGCGCGACCATCTGGAGAACCCTGTCTCCCGTGTCGTGACCGTGGATGTCGTTGACCGGCTTGAAATTGTCGATGTCGCAAAAGGCGATCGCGACCGGTTCGCGGTCGGTGGCGTCCGAGCCGTCCCAATCGACGTCGCGCGCCTCGCTCCAGAGCCGTTCCAGCATCTCGTCGAGCGCGCGGCGATTGGGAAGCCCGGTCAGATGATCGATATTGGCGACGCGCTGCGCCTCTTCGAGATCGCGGCGCAGCGAAATGGCCTCGCGCTCGCTACGCTGCATCTTTTCCTCGGCCTGCTGGGCCTGATCGCGGATCGCCCGGGTCAGATCGGACACGCGGGAGAGCAGCTCTTCCGCCGTCTCGCCGGTATCGATCCGCTCCGCTTCCTGCGCATGATCGTCCATCGCCTCGCGGTAATCGGCGGCGGCGGTGCGCGCATCGCGGGCGGTGCTGCTGAAAGCCTCGATCGAATTCTGAAGGCTCGCGGCCAGCCGGTCGATATCGGCGCGATCCTGCTCGGTGCTGTCGGTCTCGCAAGCGAGCGTGTCGAGCCATTGCTGGGTTATCGGCTCGCCGCGGGCTTCCATCTCCGCGGTCAACGCCGTGAAATCGGGGTGCTGGCCGGAAAAGATGCCATGCGCGCGGACGAGATTGGCTGGCGTGATTTCGAGGTCGTTGCCGAGGAGGAACGCGCCGATCTCGTCCATCAGCATTTCCCCGGCGGTGCGCTCGCGCGCGGGTTGCGGGGAGGGGTCGGTCGTCTCGGGCACGGGCGGCTTTTTCGCGGATCGGCGCGATTGCTTCTCGGCGTTCGCCACGCCTTCCCCCTCGGCCGGATCGGAAACGACGGCTTCCTCCCCGTCCCGCGACGACAGGAAGTCATGGACCGTGACCGCGGATTTTCGGCGGATGGCGCCGGAATGGTTCACTTCGCAAAAGTCCAATCTTCGCTGGTTCGCACATGCGGTGCCCCGGGAGGAGCAGGCATGGTCGTAGCGGCGAATGATGAAGATCGTCTCACCACGGGCTTTGGGTAATTTTACGTAGGCGTGGGGTAATCCGAATCACGCTGCGGATCGAAAAGGGCCCGGCAGGATCGCTCCTGCCGGGCCCCGTGAGAGGTCCGGTGTCGGACGGGTAGCGCTGGGCTTAGAAGCCCATGCCGCCCATGCCGCCGCCCATGCCACCCATGTCGGGCATGCCGCCGCCGGAATTCTTGTCTTCCGGCTTTTCGACGATGGCCGCTTCGGTGGTGATCAGCAGACCGGCGACCGAGGCCGCGTTCTGCAGCGCCGTGCGCACGACCTTGGTCGGGTCGATCACGCCGGCCTGGACCAGGTTTTCATACGTGTCGGTCGCGGCGTTGAAGCCAAGCGATTCGTCGTTGCCGTCGAACAGCTTGCCCGAAACCACGGCGCCGTCATGGCCCGCATTGGTCGCGATCTGGCGAACCGGCGCGGTCAGCGCGCGGCGCACGATGTCGATCCCGCGGGTCTGGTCGTCGTTCTCACCCGAAAGGCCGTCCAGCGACTTCGACGCGTAGAGCAGCGCGGTGCCGCCACCGGGGACGATGCCTTCTTCGACCGCAGCACGGGTCGCGTGCAGCGCGTCGTCGACGCGGTCCTTGCGCTCCTTCACCTCGACTTCGGTGGCACCGCCGACCTTGATCACGGCAACGCCGCCGGCGAGCTTGGCGAGACGCTCCTGCAGCTTCTCGCGGTCGTAATCGCTCGAGGTGTTGTCGATCTGCGTACGGATTTCGCCGACGCGGGCCTTGATGTCGCCCTCGTCACCGGCACCGTCGACGATGGTGGTGTTGTCCTTGTCGATGGTGACACGCTTGGCTTCGCCGAGCATGCCGAGCGTGACGTTTTCGAGCTTGATGCCGAGATCTTCGCTGATCATCTCGCCCTTGGTCAGGATCGCGATGTCCTGCAGCATCGCCTTGCGACGATCGCCGAAGCCCGGAGCCTTGACCGCCGCGACCTTCAGGCCGCCGCGCAGCTTGTTCACGACAAGAGTCGCGAGCGCTTCGCCTTCGATGTCTTCCGCGATGATCAGCAGCGGACGGCCCGACTGGACAGCCGCTTCGAGCACCGGAAGCATCGACTGAAGGTTCGACAGCTTCTTTTCGTGGATCAGGATGTACGGGTTGTCGAGTTCGACCGTCATCTTGTCCGGGTTGGTGATGAAGTACGGGCTGAGATAGCCGCGATCGAACTGCATGCCTTCGACGGTCTCGAGCTCGAATTCGAGGCCCTTCGATTCGTCGACGGTGATCACGCCTTCCTTGCCGACCTTGTCCATGGCTTCGGCGATTTTCTCGCCGACTTCACGGTCGCCATTGGCGGAGATGATGCCGACCTGGGCGATCTCGCTGGAACCCGAGACGTCCTTCGAACGGCTCTTCAGGTTCTCGACGACCTTTTCGACAGCGAGGTCGATGCCGCGCTTCAGGTCCATCGGGTTCATGCCGGCCGCGACCGACTTCATGCCTTCGGTCACGATCGACTGGGCGAGCACGGTGGCGGTGGTGGTGCCGTCACCCGCCGCGTCGTTCGACTTGGAGGCGACTTCCTTGAGCATCTGCGCGCCCATGTTCTCGAACTTGTCCTTGAGTTCGATTTCCTTGGCGACGGTGACGCCGTCCTTGGTGATGCGCGGGGCGCCGAAGCTCTTGTCGATGACGACGTTGCGGCCCTTGGGGCCCAATGTCACCTTGACGGCGTTGGCGAGGGTATCAACGCCGCGCTGAATGCCTTCGCGCGCGTCGCGGCTGAACTTTACGTCCTTGGCTGCCATGTTGGTTTCTCCTGGATTGATTGGATTGGGAAGGAAGCGTCAGGTCTCGGCGATCAGCCGAGGATCCCCATGATGTCGCTTTCCTTCATGATCAGCAGGTCTTCGCCGTCGAGCTTGACCTCGGTGCCCGACCACTTGCCGAACAGGACGCGATCGCCTGCCTTGACGTCGAGCGGGGTGACGGTGCCGTCATCGGCGCGGGCGCCCGAACCGACGGCGACGATTTCGCCTTCGCTGGGCTTTTCCTTGGCGCTGTCGGGGATGATGATGCCGCCTGCGGTCTTCTCGTCGGCTTCGATGCGACGGACCAGAACGCGGTCATGCAGTGGACGAAATGCCATGATGTACCTCTTTCCTGTTCGAAAGGTTTTGAATTGCGTGTTGGCACTCACGCTGGGAGAGTGCCAGCGGCGCGCATATGTGGACGGGGCGAGGCGGTGTCAACGACCCGAAGCGCAAAAATCGCGCCATGTCGGGCAGGACGTTGCAGGTGATGGCCGGACGGTGCGCGGGACGGCGTGGGGCCGCGCGACTGGCCAGATGGCGCCCGTTTCGCTATCGGGCCGCGCGAACGGGACGCAACCCTGAGATTCAAAGACAAGAGGCCGCCATCGTGACGACCGACAAGGACATCGCCGCACTCACCATCCCCGAACAGCTTTTCATGTGGCTGAGAGTCAACATGATGGAGATCGTCGGTGCCTTCGCGGTGCTGGTGATCGGCCTGCTCCTCGCAGGGCTGTTGTCGCGCTGGGCGCGCATCGCCCTTTCTCGCTCGTCGAAACTCGATCCCACGGTCAGCCAGTTCCTGGCCAATATTGTCAAGTACTCGCTCTGGGCGCTCGTTCTCGTCACCGTGCTCGCCCAGTTCGGCGTTCAGACCACCAGCATCCTCGCCGCGCTCGGCGGCATGGCGCTCGCGATCGGACTGGCTTTGCAGGGGACGCTGTCGAACGTCGCCTCGGGCGTGATGATCCTGATTCAGAAACCCTTCCGCGTGGGCGAGGGGATTACGGTCGGCAACATCACCGCAGTGGTCCAGGATATCGGCCTGTTCACGACCGAGTTGAAGCAGTTCGACGGTTTGTTCGTGATGATCCCCAATTCCGAATTGTGGAACCAGCCGATCGTCAATTTCAACCGTCACCCAACCCGCCGGTTCGAGCTGATCGTCGGGATCGGTTACGAAGACAGCATGCAGCAGGCGCGCGAGGAATTGCTGAAACTGGCCGAGGCGGACGAGCGCGTCTTGCCCGAACCGGCGCCCGCCGCCTATGTCGCTTCGCTCGACGACAGTTCGGTGGGGATCGGCCTTAGAGTCTGGTGCGCGACAGGCGATTACCTCGGCCTGACCTGGGATCTGACCGAGAAGGCCAAGGCGCGCTTCGATGCGGTCGGCATCTCGATCCCCTTCCCGCAGCGCGAGATCACGACGAAAGCGGCTTAGGGAGCAGCCTAGGGACCGGTCAGACCCAGCCGGTCCCGCGCGGCCCAGCGCCAGATCAGCAGCGCGGCGGCCACGGTCAGCCCGGTAGCAAGGCCGATCCACACGCCCACGCCTTCGAGCGGCGTCAGGAAGCCGAGCACGAGAGAGGTGCCGATCCCCGGCACCCAATAGGCGAAGGCCGCGATCCACATCGGCACGCGCGTGTCCTGAAGCCCGCGCAGCGCACCTGCGGCCACCGCCTGCATCCCATCGAACAGCTGGAAGGCTGCGGCGATCACGATGTAGGTCAGCGCATAGCCGATCAGCACCGCATTGGCCGGATCCCACGGATCGACATAGATCGCGAGCAGATATCGCGGCGCGACGATCATCGCGAGCGCGGTGAGCCCCATGAACCCCGTTCCGATCGCGATCGCGGCCCAACCGGCGCGCTTCATCCCTTCCGGATCGCGCGCGCCGTAGAAATAGCCCACCCGGATGGTCGCCGCCTGACCCACGCCGAACGGCACCTGAAAGGCGAGCGCTGCGATCTGGAGCGCGACCGTGTGCGCGGCGAGCTGCGCGGTGCCGATATTGCCCATCAGGAAGGCTGCGGCACCGAAAATGCCCGCCTCGGCCGTGATCGTCAGCGCGATCGGCGTACCGATCCGAACGATCTGCCCGAGCCTTGCCCAGTCCGGTGCCCACCAGCGCCCGAAGATGCGATAGCGCTGAAGGCGCGGGTCGAGGCGGATGACGAGGATATAAGCTGCCAGCGTCACCAGCGCGGTGATGATGGTCGCGACGCCCGCGCCTTTGAGACCGAGTTCGGGCATCCCGAAATTGCCGAAGATGAAGGCATAATTGGCGAGCGCGTTCACTCCGATGCCCGCAGCCGTGATCAGGGTCGCGACGATCGGGCGGTCGAGCGCGGAGACGAAGCTGCGCAGGACATTGTTGAACAGCATCGGGACCAGAGACCAGATGATGACCAAGTTGTATTCGCTCGCGAGGCCGATGATCGCCGCGTCCTGCCCGGTCGCGCGCATCAGCGGGCCGAGCAGCAGGCATAGCCCCATGCCGAGCGCCCCGCTCATCACCGCCAGCCACAGCGCCATGCGGATGCCGCGCCGAACGGGCCGGAGGGCGGGTGCGCGCGCGCCCAAATCGGCGGCGATCACCGGAGCCACCGCGCCAGTCAGCCCGCTCATCGCCCACAGGACCAGCCCGAACAGCGCCACCGCGAGGGCGGAGGCGGCCAATTGCGCCTCGCCCAGCCGCGCGATGAAGATCACGTCGACCGCATAGGTCAGCATCTGCAACAGGTTCGCCGCCGCCAGCGGCCAGCTCAGCCGCAGCGTGGCGGCGAATTCGCCGCGCCAGCCATCTCTGCCGCCGAGAACTTCGGGGGGCAGGGGCGAGGAGGTCGGATTGGTATCCATGACAGTGCGTGCCGCCCGGTCAGGACAGCCGCACCGGATAGGGACGGGCCGCGATCAAGGCAATCGCCAGCGGATGCGCGCTTCAGCTTCGGGAAAGATGCGATGCAGCAGAGGCACACCCCGTTCCAGTACAGGGTCCCCAGCATCATGCGCCTTTCCTTCCTCGCCGCCGCTCTCGCGACCGGTTTTGCCGTTCCCGCCCAGGCAGGCGAAGTCTTCGGCGGAGTCTACGCCCACGCAGTCGACACGCCGTTCACCTTCGACACCGGTGAAGGCGGAGCGGACGGGCAGATCGGCGTGCGCAGCGATCCGATCGAGGCGCTTCGCGTCATCGGTAGACCGTCCGCGCATGTCTTCGGATCGCTCAACAGCGAAGAAGGCGGCACCGATTTCGTGGCCGCCGGGCTCTCCTGGAAGATCGATGCGGGGCCGGTCTATATCCGCCCCGGCGTGGGTCTGGCGCTGCACAACGCGCCGGAAATACGCGTCGACCCCGAAACCCGCATCCGCACCGATCTCGGCAGCCGCGTGCTGTTCGAGCCCGAGATTGCGATCGGGACGAATGTCTCGGAACGCGTCTCGATAGAGGCGAGCTGGGTCCACATCAGCAATGCGCGCCTGTTCAACCGCGAGCAGAACCCCGGGATCGACATGATGGGCGTGCGATTGAACTGGCGGATGTGACGCGGCGAATTTGATCCGGCGGAACGCTTTGAAGCGTCAGAGGTTCTTACCCAATGGATGCGCGCTCGACCGCGCGTCGGGTTCAGAACCGGAGAAACGCCATGAAGAAATTCGTTACCATGCTCGCCCTCGGCAGCTCGATCGTCCTGCTGTCCGCCTGCAACACCGTGCGCGGTGCCGCGGCCGACGTGGAATCGGTTGGCGATTGCGTCGACGGCGTCGAAGGCAACTGCTGAGCCGACACGAAGCGAAAGCTTTCTAGAAGAGGCGCTGCCCCTGGGGCGGCGCCTTTTTTGTTGCGTCCGACATAGGTTCGGGCGCGCTCGGCCGATAGCGGACAAACGAAAAGGGCGGCGCCTCGCGGCACCGCCCTTTCCTGTCTCGCAAAAGCGATCCGAAGATTACTTGAGTTCGACCGTGCCGCCAGCGGCTTCGATCTTGCCCTTGATTTCTTCGGCTTCCGCCTTGTTGACGCCTTCCTTGATCGGCTTCGGCGCGCCTTCGACGAGCGCCTTGGCTTCGCCCAGGCCCAGACCGGTAATGGCGCGGACTTCCTTGATGACCTGGATCTTCTTGCCACCGTCGCCGGTCAGGACGACGTCGAATTCGTCCTTTTCTTCGGCTGCGGGGGCATCGCCACCGGCGGCAGGACCCGCAACGGCAACGGCAGCGGCGGCGCTAACGCCCCACTCTTCTTCCAGCGCCTTGGCAAGCTCGGCGGCTTCCATGACGGTCAGTTTGCTCAGTTCTTCGACAAGCTTGGCGATATCGGCCATGATGTTTCACTCCAAAATTTCAGCTGGGACAAACGCGTCCCGAGAATAGTTGCTTCTGCGGAAAATCGCTTACGCCGCTTCCTTGGCGCCATAGGCACCGAAGACGCGTGCGAGCATCGATACGGGTTCCTTGATCGTGCGGACGACCTTCGTCGCCGGCGCATTGACGAGACCCACGATCGTGCCACGCAGCTCGTCGAGCGACGGCATCGAGGCGAGTGCCTTGACCCCTGCTTCGTCGAGCACGCTCGCCCCCATGGAACCACCGACGATTTCAAGCTTGTCGTTGGTCTTGGCGAAGTCCACCGCGACCTTCGCGGCCGCAACCGGATCGGTCGAATAGGCGAGCGCGGTAGGCCCGCTCAGATATTCGTCGATACCGGTGTAATCGGTGTCCTTCAGGGCGAGTTTGGCGAGGCGATTCTTCGCAACCTTGTAGGTCGCGCCGGCATCCCGCATCTTCTGCCTCAGTTCGGTGGACTGGGCCACCGTGAGACCGAGGTTGCGGGTGACGACCACCACGCCCGCCTCGGCGAAGACTGCGTTGAGCTGGGCGACCGAATCGGCTTTCTGCGAACGATCCATGCCATACTCCTTCACAATGTGCGCCACATGCCAGGCCTTATGGGCTGGCCATGCGGTTGGCACTATGGCCGCTCGGGATGGCTCCCGCACGGCCGACTCAAATTGATCCATGCCGCTGATCGGCACGGACCTGTCCAGTGATGGGGAAGGAGGGCGCATCGACTTCTGGAGCGATACACGCCGGACGGCCTTGCACGCGGGCAGGGCCGAATACATCTCGTTTCCCCGTCTAGGCTGGAAATTAAGACCGGCAAATCCCGGTCACCAACTGTCTCGGACGGCTGAATGCCGGATGCCCGTTCGCGAAAACGAAAAGGCCCGCCATTCGTGGGCGGGCCTTTAGCGTCAGGGGCGTCCGAGTCAAGCGAAAGCCTGAGACCCGCACGCCGCGAAAAGAGGTGTCGCCGATTACATCGGCGTTTCGGTGGCGTCCGGAACCGGCGTTTCCATCATCGGGTCGGCGGCCATGGTGTCTTCGGTCATGGTGCCATCCTGGCTCATAGTATCGTCGGCCATCGGGGTTTCGGTCATGCCCTGATCCATCGGCTCGACCGCGGCAGGCTCCATCGAGGTGGTATCGGTGCCGTCGACTTCGTCCGCGGATCCGCCGCAGGCGGCGAGCGAAAGGGCGACGGGCAGGGCGGCGACAAGGGCAAGCTTCTTCATGGTGATCTCCGTAACAGCACAGGTCTATGCCATGAAATCGCCATATTCGTGGATGGTTCCGAGATTGTCGGAACGGGGCGCCAGCGAGGCTGGCGCACGAAAAAGGGCCCCAACCACGATGGCGGGGCCCTTCTTGCCGAAAGGATCGGGCGGAGAGGTCTCCGCCCGAAATCCATTACATCGGGGTTTCGGTGGCGTCCGGAGCCGGCGTTTCCATCGCGCCGTCTTCCATCATCGCGCCGTCTTCGGCCATCGGGGTTTCACCGGCCATCGGGGTTTCGGCGGCCATCGGCTCGGTGGTCATGGTTTCGGTGGTCATCGTTTCGGTCGCAACCGGCTCGGCGACGGTGTCTTCCGCGGCGTTGTCGCAAGCGACGAGGCCGAAGGCGAGCGGGAGAGCGATAAGAGCGAGCTTCTTCATGGGTAAATATCCTTTGCCGGTTAGGACGCGTCGAAATTGGCACGTCGCGATTTGGCCGTCACATTATCGCCTTATTTGAAACCGCTGCCAAGCGGAATTTTATCGTCGGCTACGAAATTTTGTCCACCAAGCCGCAGCGACCTTCGCCGGTCCGATTTTTTACGGCGAACGACCAGCGTCTTCATAAGCCAAAAGGTCTCCCGGCTGGCAGTCGAGCTCGCGGCAGATCGCCTGAAGGGTGGAGAAGCGGATTGCCCGCGCCTTACCGGTCTTGAGGATCGACAGGTTCGCAAGCGTGAGACCAATCCGCTCCGCCAATTCGGTCAAGGTCATGTGGCGTGCATGGAGCAGGTCGTCGAGCTTGACGACGATCGCCGCGCCATCGTCGGCGGCCATCAGACGGTTCCTTCGAGGTCTTCGCGCATCGCTGCGCCGTGGCGGAATATGCGGGCCAGAATAAAGAGGACGAGAACGATGAACAGGCCGTCGAGATCGTAGAGGCTCCAGTTCAGGCTGTTCTCCGTGCCGCTGGTGAGATTGGCGAGATAGAGTCGCGCCAGTCCGATCAGGACGTTCAAGACCTCCCAACCCAACAGCAGCCACGCCATCGCTTCGAGGCGCGCCGCGTTTTCGGGAATGAAGGGATCGCCCGTTTGGGTGCTCGCGACGATCGAACGCAGCCTGCCGAAGAACAGGAACATGAGAGCGAGCCCCGCCGCCATCAGCAGGAGTATGGCCGCGGCGGGATAGGGATGCGATCCGACCACGGACGCGCTTCCAACATCGCCGGGCCCAGACGAAAGGTCCTCTCCGAGCAGCAGGATGACGGGGACGGCGATGAGGGCAATGCCCGCACCCAGCGCGGATAGCCATTGCAACCCCTTTGCAAAGCCTTTGCCGAAGCGCAGCAGAGTGTCTTTGGTTCGCTCGGTCATGATGGGAACTCCTTTGTCTGAGACAGCGGAAGGGCGCGGCGATCTGGCAGTCCGCTTTGCACTTCCATATCGATTATCGATATATGCCGAAGCCAAACACAACAAGCGGATTTATCGAAAAACGATAATTCTGCGCGGGAAGGGTAGGATCGTAGGCCGGCGTTCGGGCGGATCGGCAGGCCGACGCGGTTAGACAGCAAGGCGTGCCGCCTGCTTGCGGTTGACCGCCAGCGCCTCGACCCCTATATGCTGCGCCAACCGCACGCTTCGAGCGAGTTCCGATTCATGCGCGGGAATCGGCACCAGGATGGAAGCGGCGTTTCCATATCGCGACGCTTGATAGAAGAGCTGCAGCTGCCGAAGGTCATCCACATTTTGGGGCCGGTCGGCGATTCGCTGCGGCCTGTTCGCGTCGGCATGGATCTTCAGCGCGAGAGTTGAACTTGCGGCCTCCCATCGCGGCGAGGTCCGGCACTGCTAGGAAAAGGCGAGAGCACCCTTATGGCTACCAAGGCGAAGGCCCCCCAGAAGAGGGCGCATCAGAAGGCGTCCGGCACCGCGAAGCGGCGCATTCGCAAGATCTTCGGCGACATCCACGAAGTCGTCGACATGCCGAATCTGATCGAGGTCCAGCGCGAGAGCTACGAGCAGTTCCTGCGCTCGAACAAGGAGATCGATTACGTCTCCGGCCTGGAAAAGACCCTGCGCAGCGTCTTCCCGATCCGCGACTTCGCCGGCACCGCCGAACTCGATTTCGTCCATTACGAACTCGAACCGCCGAAATACGACATCGTCGAATGCCGCCAGCGCGGCATCACCTATGCCGCCCCGATGAAGGTCACTCTGCGCCTGATCGTGTTCGAGGTGGACCAGGAAACCGAAACCCGCTCCGTGCTCGATATCAAGGAGCAGGACGTCTATATGGGCGACATGCCCCTGATGACGGGCAACGGCACCTTCGTCATCAACGGGACCGAGCGCGTCATCGTTTCGCAGATGCACCGTTCGCCGGGCGTTTTGTTCGACCACGATCGCGGCAAGACCCACAGCTCGGGCAAGCTGCTGTTCGCGGCGCGGATCATCCCCTATCGCGGATCGTGGCTCGATTTCGAATTCGACGCCAAGGACATCGTCAATGTGCGTATCGACCGCAAGCGCAAGCTGCCGGTCACTTCGCTGCTGTTCGCGCTCGGCCTCGACAGCGAGGACATCCTCGACGTCTTCTACGAAAAGAAGACCTGGGAGCGTGCCAAGGACGGGTGGCAGATCCCGTTCGTCCCCGAAGCGTGGCGCGGCCACAAGCCGGCCTTCCCGCTGATCGACGCCAAGACCGGCGAGGAAGTCTTCAAGGCGGGCGACAAGATCAGCCCGCGCGCCGCGAACAAGGCGGCGAAGGATGGTCTCGAGACGCTGCTGTTGCCGACCGAGGAAATCTTTGCCCGCTACGCCGCGCGCGATATGATCGACGAGAGCACGGGCCGCATCTATATCGAGGCGGGCGAGGAAGTTTCGCCCGAGAACCTCGAAAAGCTCGACGCCGCAGGCATCGACCGGATCGACCTGCTCGACATCGACGACGTCAACACCGGCCCGTGGATGCGCAACACGCTCGAAGCCGACAAGGCCGAGAATCGCGACGAGGGTCTGGAAGCGATCTACAAGGTCATGCGTCCGGGCGAACCGCCGACCAAGGAAACCGCCGAAGCTTTGTTCGAAGGCCTGTTCTTCGACGGTGATCGCTACGATCTGAGCGCGGTCGGCCGCGTGAAGCTCAACATGCGCCTCGACCTCGACGCCGAGGACACCGTGACGACCCTGCGCAAGGAAGACATCCTCGCGGTCGTGAAGGAGTTGGTGAACCTCAAGGACGGCAAGGGCGAAGTCGACGATATCGACAATCTCGGCAACCGCCGCGTGCGTTCGGTGGGCGAGCTGCTGGAGAACCAGTACCGCGTCGGCCTGCTGCGCATGGAACGCGCCGTGAAGGAGCGCATGAGCTCGGTCGATGTGTCGACCGTGATGCCGAACGACCTCATCAACGCCAAGCCCGCCGTGGCCGCGGTGCGCGAATTCTTCGGTTCCTCGCAGCTCTCGCAGTTCATGGACCAGACCAATCCGCTCTCGGAAGTGACGCACAAGCGCCGCGTATCCGCGCTCGGGCCGGGCGGTTTGACGCGTGAGCGCGCCGGCTTCGAAGTCCGCGACGTTCACCCGACGCACTATGGCCGCATCTGCCCGATCGAGACGCCGGAAGGCCCGAATATCGGCCTGATCAATTCGCTCTCGACCTTCGCGCGCGTCAACAAATACGGCTTCATCGAAACGCCGTATCGCAAGGTGAAGGACAATAAGGTCACCGACGAGGTGATCTACCTGTCCGCGATGGAAGAGCAGAAGCACACCGTCGCGCAGGCGTCTGCCGAGCTCGACGAGAATGGCGGCTTCGTGGAAGAACTGGTCTCCGCGCGTCAGAGCGGCGACAACCTGATGGCGCCTCGCGAAACCATCACGTTGATGGATGTCAGCCCCAAGCAGCTGGTCTCGGTCGGCGCATCGCTCATTCCTTTCCTGGAAAACGATGACGCCAACCGCGCGCTGATGGGCGCCAACATGCAGCGCCAGGCCGTTCCTCTGGTCCGGGCGGAAGCGCCCTGGGTCGGCACGGGTATGGAAGAGACCGTGGCGCGCGATTCGGGCGCCGCGATCACCGCGACGCGCGGCGGCGTGGTCGATCAGGTCGATGCGACGCGTATCGTGATCCGCGCCATCGGCGAGGTCGAGGCCGGCCAGTCGGGCGTCGATATCTACACGCTGCAGAAGTTCCAGCGCTCGAACCAGGATACCTGCATCAACCAGCGTCCGCTGGTGAAGGTGGGCGATACGGTCGAACCTGGCGACATCATCGCCGACGGTCCCTCGACCGATCTCGGCGAGCTGGCGCTGGGCCGCAACAGCCTCGTCGCCTTCATGCCGTGGAACGGGTACAATTACGAAGACTCGATCCTGATCAGCGAACGCATCGTGAAGGACGACGTGTTCACCTCGATCCATATCGAGGAATTCGAGGTCATGGCCCGCGACACCAAGCTGGGCCCGGAGGACATCACGCGCGACATCCCGAATGTCGGCGAGGAAGCGCTGCGCAACCTCGACGAAGCGGGCATCGTCTATATCGGCGCCGAAGTGCATCCGGGCGACATCCTGGCGGGCAAGATCACGCCCAAGGGCGAAAGCCCGATGACGCCGGAAGAAAAGCTCCTGCGCGCCATCTTCGGCGAAAAGGCCAGCGACGTGCGCGACACCTCGCTCCGCCTGCCGCCGGGCGTGGCCGGGACCGTGGTCGAAGTGCGTGTCTTCAACCGCCACGGTATCGAGATCGACGACCGTACGCGTGCGATCCAGAACGAGGAAATCGAACGCTTGCGCAAGGACGCGGCGGACGAACGCTCCATCCTCAACCGCGCGACCTATAATCGCCTCAAGGACATGCTGCTCGGCCAGACGGCTTCGGCGGCGCCCAAGGGCGTGAAGAAGGGCTCTGAGATCGACGAGGACCTGCTCGAAGGGATCGATCGCCACGAATGGTTCAAGTTCGCGGTGGCCGACGACAATCGCCAGGCCCAGATCGAGGCGGTGAAGTCGCAATACGATTCCGCGGTCAAGCTGATCGACGACAAGTTCGAGGACCGTAAGGAAAAGCTCGAACGCGGCGACGAATTGGCACCGGGCGTGCTGAAGATGGTCAAGGTCTTCGTGGCGGTGAAGCGCAAGCTGCAGCCGGGCGACAAGATGGCCGGCCGTCACGGGAACAAGGGTGTCATTTCGCGCATCCTCCCGATCGAGGACATGCCGTTCCTGGAGGACGGGACCCCGGTCGACATCGTGCTCAACCCGCTGGGCGTGCCTTCGCGTATGAACGTGGGGCAGATCTTCGAAACCCATCTCGGCATGGCGGCCCGCAATCTGGGCATGCAGATCGGGACGGCGCTGGAAGACTGGAAGGCCGCCAATCCCAACGCGGCCGAGGATTACGCCAAGGCCAAGCCGCCCGAAGCGGTCATCGACCGTCTCAAGGACGTCTATGGCGAGCAGTATCACGAGGACATCGACAACCGTTCGGTGGAAGAAGTGGTCGAACTCGCGGGCAATCTGCGCGCGGGCGTTCCGATGGGCACTCCGGTGTTCGACGGAGCGCGCGAGGGCGACGTCACCGTGCAGCTGGAAAAGGCCGGGCTCGACAGTTCGGGCCAGTCGGTCCTCTATGACGGCCGCACCGGCGAAGCGTTCGACCGCAAGGTGACCGTGGGCATCATCTACATGTTGAAGCTGCACCACCTCGTGGACGACAAGATCCACGCGCGTTCGATCGGTCCGTACTCGCTCGTCACCCAGCAGCCGCTGGGCGGCAAGGCGCAGTTCGGCGGCCAGCGCTTCGGCGAAATGGAGGTCTGGGCGCTTCAGGCCTATGGCGCAGCGTACACCTTGCAGGAAATCCTCACGGTCAAGTCGGACGACGTGATCGGGCGGACCAAGGTCTACGAAGCCATCGTCAAGGGTGACGACACCTTCGAGGCGGGCATTCCGGAGAGCTTCAACGTGCTCGTCAAGGAAATGCGCAGCCTTGGCCTCAACGTCGAGCTCAAGAACCTGGCCGACGACGAGGACGATGACGGCCTGGCTATCGCGGCGGAATAACGGCGAGAAGATATGGAGCGAGAGACGGAAACCGCAGACTGGAAGTTACACCTGCTGCTCTGCGTCGTAATGGCAGCGCTGGCAGTTCAGAGCTCCTTTCTTCGGCGCGATCCTAACTGGTTCGATTTCGCTTTGGCGGGTCTCGCCGCAGTCGTTGCCGCGCTCCACCTTCGCAAAGCATTTAGCATTCGCGCCTCTCAGCGCAGAGTTACGGGTTCACCCGGTAGGGAATAAGACATGAACGAACTGACCAAATTCACCAACCAGCTCGCGAAGCCCGAAACCTTCGACGAGATTCAGATCGGCATCGCTTCGCCGGAGCGTATCCGCTCGTGGAGCTTCGGCGAGATCAAGAAGCCCGAAACGATCAACTATCGCACGTTCAAGCCCGAGCGTGACGGGTTGTTCTGCGCGCGCATCTTCGGTCCGGTGAAGGATTACGAGTGCCTGTGCGGCAAGTACAAGCGCATGAAGTACAAGGGCGTCGTCTGTGAAAAGTGCGGCGTCGAAGTCACTGTCACCAAGGTCCGCCGCGAGCGCATGGGCCACATCGAATTGGCCGCGCCGGTCGCGCATATCTGGTTCCTGAAGTCGCTGCCTTCGCGCATCGGCCTGCTGCTCGACATGCAGCTGAAGCAGCTCGAGCGCGTGCTCTATTTCGAAAGCTACATCGTCACCGAGCCGGGCCTGACCCCGCTCGAGAAGTTCCAGCTGCTGAGCGAGGACGATCTCCTCGAAGCGCAGGACGAATATGGCGAGGACGCCTTCACCGCCGGGATCGGCGCGGAAGCGGTCAAGCTGATGCTCATGGACCTCGACCTCGAGCAGGAGCGTGACGACCTCATGGAGGAACTCGCGACCACCAAGTCGAAGTTGAAGCCCGCCAAGATCATCAAGCGGTTGAAGGTCGTCGAAAGCTTCATCGATTCGGGCAACCGCCCCGAATGGATGATCCTCGAAGTGATCCCGGTCATCCCGCCCGAACTGCGCCCGCTGGTTCCGCTGGACGGCGGCCGTTTCGCGACGTCGGATCTGAACGACCTCTACCGCCGCGTCATAAACCGCAACAACCGGTTGAAGCGCCTGATCGAGCTGCGCGCGCCGGACATCATCGTGCGCAACGAAAAGCGCATGCTTCAGGAAGCCGTCGACGCCCTGTTCGACAATGGCCGCCGCGGCCGCGTCATCACGGGTGCCAACAAGCGTCCGCTGAAGTCGCTCAGCGACATGCTGAAGGGCAAGCAGGGCCGCTTCCGTCAGAACCTTCTGGGTAAGCGCGTCGACTATTCGGGCCGTTCGGTCATCGTGACCGGGCCGGAACTCAAGCTGCACCAGTGCGGCCTGCCCAAGAAGATGGCGCTCGAACTGTTCAAGCCGTTCATCTACGCCCGCCTCGACGCCAAGGGTCTCTCGATGACTCTCAAGCAGGCGAAGAAGTGGGTCGAGAAGGAGCGCAAGGAAGTCTGGGACATCCTCGACGAAGTCATTCGCGAGCACCCGGTCCTCCTGAACCGCGCACCGACGCTTCACCGTCTCGGCATCCAGGCGTTCGAGCCTGTGCTGATCGAGGGCAAGGCGATCCAGCTTCACCCGCTGGTCTGCGCGGCGTTCAATGCCGACTTCGACGGCGACCAGATGGCCGTGCACGTTCCGCTGAGCCTCGAGGCGCAGCTGGAAGCGCGCGTGCTGATGATGTCGACCAACAACATCCTCTCGCCCGCCAATGGCAAGCCGATCATCGTTCCCTCGCAGGACATGGTCCTCGGGCTCTATTATCTGTCGATGGAACGGCAGGAGAAAACGCCCGAATTCGTCGAGAACGACAAGGGCGAGAAGGTCGAGAAGCTGCCCATGTTCTCGGACATGGCCGAAGTGCACCAGGCGCTGGAGACGAAGCAGGTTTCGCTCCACACCAAAATCCTCGCCCGCGTTCCGCAGGCCGACGAGAGCGGTGCCATTTCGATGCAGCGCTTCGAGACGACCGCTGGGCGCATGCTGATTGGCGAATGTCTGCCCAAGAACCACAAGGTGCCGTTCGACATCGTCAACCGTCTGCTGACGAAGAAGGACATCGCCGACGTGATCGACGAGGTCTATCGCCACACCGGCCAGAAGGACACGGTGCTGTTCGCCGATGCGATCATGACGCTGGGCTTCCGCCACGCGTTCAAGGCCGGCATCTCGTTCGGCAAGGACGACATGATCATCCCCGAAAGCAAGGTCGGGATGGTCGAGGAGACCAAGTCGCTCGTCGCCGATTACGAGCAGCAGTATCAGGACGGCCTGATCACGCAGCAGGAGAAGTACAACAAGGTGATCGACGCCTGGAGCCGCTGCGGCGACCAGGTGGCGGACGCCATGATGGACGAGATCAAGTCGCAGCCCATCGACGATGACGGCAAGCAGGCGCAGATCAACTCGATCTACATGATGTCGCACTCCGGCGCGCGTGGTAGCCCGGCGCAAATGAAGCAGCTGGCGGGTATGCGCGGCCTCATGGCCAAGCCGTCGGGCGAGATCATCGAGAACCCGATCATCTCGAACTTCAAGGAAGGCTTGAACGTCCTCGAATACTTCAACTCCACCCACGGCGCCCGCAAGGGTCTCGCGGATACGGCGTTGAAGACGGCGAACTCGGGCTACCTCACGCGCCGCCTGGTCGACGTGTCGCAGGACTGCACGATCGTGATGGAGGACTGCAAGACCGAGAACGCGCTCGACATGCGCGCCATCGTTCAGGGCGGTTCGGTGATCGCCTCGCTCGGCGAGCGTATCCTGGGCCGCACTCTGGCCGAGGATGCGGTGAACGCCGCCACCGGCGAAGTCATTGCCAAGGCCGGCACCCTGCTCGACGAACCGATGGTCAAGGCTATCGAGGAAGCCGAAGTGCAGGTCGCAAAGATCCGCTCGCCGCTGGTCTGCGAAGCCGAACAGGGCGTTTGCGCGACCTGCTACGGACGTGACCTTGCACGCGGTACGCCGGTCAATATCGGCGAGGCCGTGGGCGTGATCGCAGCGCAGTCGATCGGCGAGCCGGGAACCCAGCTGACCATGCGTACCTTCCACATCGGCGGTGCGGCCCAGCTCAACGAAACCAGCCACCTCGAAGCGGTGTCGGCCGGTAAGGTCGTCTATCGCGACATGCCGACCATCACCGACAAGCGCGGTCGCATCCTCTCGCTCGCCCGCAATGGCGAGCTGGCGGTGATCGACAGCGAAGGCCGCGAACGCGAAATCCACAAGGTGCCCTACGGTACCATGCTGATGCACAAGGATGGCGAGCAGGTCGAAGAGGGTGGCCGTCTGGCTGAGTGGGATCCGTTCTCGCTCCCGATCATCACCGAACAGTCGGGCGTGGTGAAGTTCCAGGATCTGGTCGAAGGCTCGACTCTGGAAGAGCGCGTCGACGACGCCACCGGCATCGCCCAGCGCGTCGTCACCGAAAACCGCGCCACCGGCCGCAAGAAGAAGGAAGAGCTGCGTCCGCGCATCACTCTCTTCAACGAAGCCGGGGACGAGGCGGAAGCCGCGCGCTACATGCTGGCGCCGGGCACCACGATGTCGGTCGAGGACGGCCAGCAGGTCGAAGCGGGCGACATTCTCGCCCGTGCCAGCCGCGAAGCCGCCAAGACCCGCGACATCACCGGTGGTCTGCCGCGTGTTGCCGAACTGTTCGAGGCGCGCCTGCCCAAGGACATGTCGGTCATTGCCAAGATTTCGGGCAAGATCGAATTCGTCCGCGAATACAAGGCCAAGCGCAAGATCGCGATCATCCCGGAAGAGGGTGATCCGGTGGAGTACCTGATCCCCAAAACCAAGGTGATCGATGTCCAGGAAGGCGACTTCGTGAAGAAGGGGGACACCCTGATTTCCGGTTCGCCCAACCCGCACGACATCCTTGAAGTCATGGGCGTCGAAGCGCTGGCCGAGTATCTCGTGAACGAAATCCAGGAAGTCTATCGACTCCAGGGCGTGAAGATCAACGACAAGCACATCGAGACGATCGTTCGTCAGATGCTGCAAAAGGTCGAGATCACCGATGGCGGCGATACCACGCTGCTGCCGGGCGAACAGGTCGATCGGGCCGAGATGGACGAGTACAACGCCAAGCTGGCGCGCAACAAGAAGAAGGCCGAAGGCACGCCGATCCTGCTGGGGATCACCAAGGCGTCGCTCCAGACCCGGTCCTTCATCTCGGCTGCCTCGTTCCAGGAAACCACGCGCGTGCTCACCCAGGCTGCGGTCGAGGGCAAGAAGGACACGCTGGTCGGCCTGAAGGAGAACGTGATCGTGGGCCGGCTCATCCCCGCCGGGACCGGTGCGGGCATGAACCGGATGCGCATCACCGCCTCCAGCCGCGATGCCGCCCTGCGCGCCCAGTGGAAGAAGGCGCAGGAAGCGATCCTGGCCGCCCAGACCGCTGAAGAGGAGCGCGAAGCCGAGCTCGCGCAGGATTCGGATGCGGCGATCGGTGACGATCCGCTTGCCCGGATGGAAGGCGAAACGCACGGCACCGACGCCGATGCGGGCGACTACCTGAACGAGGAAGCGGCCGACGGCGAATAAGCCGCCGCTTCCAATTCAGGGCTGAAATTGACCCCGCCGGAGACTCTCTCCGGCGGGGTTTTTCGTGGCCTTAAAAGCGATCCGCCAAGCGATGACCGTATCGTGTTGATTTCGGATACATTTTATTAAATGATAACCGATACTTACCGACTCGCATCGATTCCGGGCGGAAAAAGCCTTCGGAAGTGCGAGTGGATGATCGACTGAATCCGAACCGGTGCGGCGATGCCCGGGACGGTTCGGTCACGGAGGCGTCGTGTGGGATGCAGGGTGACGCAGGCTTGCGATAGCGCAGCGCTCGTTCGGAAGCGGCGCTTGGAAACGGCCATCGCCACTGGACCGATTTCCCAGATCGCGACCGCCCTCACTGCGATCATCCTTGCCGGTGCGTTTTTTGGCGCCATGCCCACTGCGATACTGGCACCATGGCTGCTGGCTGCCTTCGCCATTATCGCGATCCGCCACACGATCATCAGTGGCGGCGATCGGGAGATGCTCGACGATCGGCAGGTGCGCACGCATCTCAACCGCATGGTGGCGGCAAAGGCAGCGACCTCCATTTTCTGGGCTGGGAGCTTCGTGCTTTTCGCGCGATATGCCGCAGGGGAACGGCTCGCTCTTCTGATCCTCGTCGCTGCCCTGACCTTCGTCGGCACGATGCTGCTGCACCGGGGCGTGCCGCGCGCAAGCTTCGTGCACCTGACCACAATCCTTATCGGTATCACGCTGGGCGCGCTGACAGTCGCCGGACCGGGGGCGGTGTGGGTCGTTCTGTTGCTCGTGCCGTATGCGGTGGTCCTCGCCCGCTTTACGATCTCGCAGGATCGCGCCTTTGTCGAGGCGACGATCGGCGAGAACATGCGGCTGGAAAACGAACAGACCGTCCGCCTGCTGCTCGACGAATACGAAACCCAGGCGCAGGACTGCCTGTGGTCGGTGGGGCCACGCGGCCGCTTGCGCGATGTGTCGCAGCGGCTCGCCAATTTCCTCGGACAGGATATCGAAGCGGTGGAGGGAACGCCCTTCGGCGATCTGTTCATCGAAGGCAGGCAGCGCACGCGCCTCCTCGATCTGCTCGCAAACCGGGTTCCGTTCCGCGACGAGATCGTGAAGCTCGACATCGGCGGTCAAACGCGGATCTGGCGGATCAGTGGCCGTCCGAAAGCGAATGGCTTCGTCACTGGCGTCCTGCATGACGTGACCGAGGCTTCGCGTAACGAGGAGCGCGTACGGTATCTCGCCTTGCACGACGATCTGACCGGTCTCGCCAATCGCCATGCCTTCACCGAACACTTGCGCGAGAGAATGGGGCTGACCGGAGACCATGTCCGCAGGATCGCGCTGTTCTATCTCGATCTCGACGATTTCAAGGCGATCAACGACACGTTCGGCCATCGCACCGCCGATGCAATCCTGCGCGAGGTGGGAGGGCGGCTGAAAGCGCAATTGCGCGAGGCCGATCTCGTCGCGCGTCTGGCTGCGGACGAATTCGCGATCGTGATCGAAAGCGCGCTCGGCGACGGGATGCTCATCGAACGCGGCCATCGCCTGCTGGCCGCCATGCGCGAACCCTTCCTGATCGAGGATCGCCTGATCGAAGTGTCGGGCAGTGTCGGCATCGCGCGCTGTTCCGACGAAGCGTGCGAGGCGGAGGAATTGGTGAGGCGCGCCGATCTCGCCATCGTTGCCGCCAAGGCAAAGGGGAGGGGGCAGCTCGCCCTGTTCGACCGCGCGCTCGACGCGAAGGTCCAGCAACGGCGCCGGACAGAACAGGACCTGCGCATCGCGCTCAATGAAGGCGGCCTGCGTGTCCATTATCAACCCGTCATCGACATCGCGACCGGGCGGACTACCGCCTATGAGGCGCTGGTGCGCTGGGATCATCCCGAGCGGGGGATGCTGCCGCCTGACGAATTCCTCGCCATCGCAGAGGAAACCGGCCTGATCGTCCCTCTGGGCGAATTCGTGATCCGCCAGGCACTCAGCGAGATGGCGGGCTGGAAAGGGGATTTCCGTCTCGCCATCAATCTGTCGCCCAGCCAGATACGCTCGGTGGACCTGCTTCCGACAATCGCCGATGCGCTCGCTGCGACCGGGTTCGATGCCAGCCGCATCGAATTCGAGATTACCGAGCATGTCATCCTCCAGGCCGATTCCTCGGCCACCGCGACGCTCAATCGCCTGCGCGCCAGCGGGATCAGGATCGCGCTCGACGATTTCGGGACCGGCTATTCCTCGTTGAGCTATCTGCGGCGCTTTCCTTTCGACCGGATCAAGATCGACCGGAGCTTCGTGAAGGATCTGACCAGCAGCACCTCGTCCCGCGCGATCGTCAGCACGGTTATCGCGCTGGGACGCAGCATGGGTATGCAGGTGACCGCCGAGGGGGTCGAGGATCGCGCCCAATTGCAGATCCTCGCCGAGCTCGGCTGCGACGAGGCGCAGGGCTATCTGATCCTCGAACCGCTCGCCGCCTCCGAGATCGACCGGATGCGGGCTGGGCTCGGCGTGGATCGGGGCGACGGCGTGCTGGATTACGCCGCCGCGCGCGCCGCGATCCTGCGTCGGCGCAGGCAATCAGGGCAAAGCGCCTGATCGCCGGGAAAGATCGGTTGCAGGCTCTCGCCACATTCGTGGCCATTCGCTATCGCTGCGCACGATGACCAATGCGCCAACCACCGCTCCTACGACTGTGACCCGCTTTGCCCCGTCCCCGACCGGGCGCCTCCATGTCGGCAATATCCGCACCGCGCTGCATAATTGGATGCTGGCACGCAAGGCCGGTGGCCGGTTCCTGCTGCGGATCGACGATACCGACGCGGAACGCAGCCGCGAGGAATACGTGGAGGCGATCCGGGACGATCTGGCCTGGCTGGGCCTCGATCCCGACGGGGAAGAACGCCAGTCCGAGCGGCTTTCGCATTACGAGGCGGCTTTGGAAAGCCTGCGGGAAGCGGGACGGGTCTATCCCTGTTACGAGACGGCGCAGGAGTTGGAGCTGAAGCGCAAGATCCAGCTCGGACGCGGACTTCCTCCGATCTACGACCGCGGTGCCCTCGCGCTGAGCAAGGAAGATCGCGCGGCGAAGGAAGCCGACGGGATCGCCCCCCACTGGCGCTTCAAGCTCGACCACGACACGCCGATCGTGTGGGAAGACGGAGTGCGTGGGAAACAGAAATTCGACGCCGCGCAGCTCTCCGATCCGGTGATCCGGCGCGCCGACGGGTCTTGGCTCTACATGCTGCCGAGTGCGGTGGACGATCTCGAAATGGGCGTGACGAGCGTTCTGCGTGGGGAGGATCACGTATCCAATACTGCCGTTCAGATTCAGATGTTTACCGCACTAATTGTTGCGCAGCATAAGAGTGTCGGCGAGATGCCGAATTTTGCGCACGAAGCCTTGCTGGTGGGGAGCGAGGGGAAGCTGTCGAAGCGGTTGGGCTCGCTCGGCTGCGACGCCTTTCGCGAGCGCGGGATCGAACCCGAGGCGCTGGTCGCCCTGCTCGCCCGTCTCGGCACATCCTTGCCGGTCGAACCGATCGCGGAAAGGGATGTCCTCGTCGAAACCTTCGACCTCTCCACTTTCGGTCGCGCCCCAGCCCGGTTCGACGACAGCGAGCTCGACCGGATCAACGCCGCGCTGGTGCACCGGATGGACTACGCCGATGTGGCCGAGCGTCTGCCCGAGGGCATGGATGCGGCTGGCTGGCACGCGGTGCGGCCCAATCTCGAGAAGGTCGCCGATGCCGCCGGGATCTGGCGCCTCGTCACCGGGCCAGTGCCGGTGCCCGACCTCTCGGACGAGGATCGCGCCTATTGCGCCGACGCCGCCGATGCGCTCGTCTGGGGTGACGATCCGTGGCACTCGCTCACTGCGCGGCTCAAGGACGCGACCGGGCGCAAGGGCAAGGCCCTGTTCCTACCGCTGCGGCTGGCGCTTACCGGGCAGGCCTCCGGCCCCGACATGGGCGAATTATTGCCGCTGATCGGCGAAGCCGAGGCGCGCCGGCGCCTGACGGCTGCGGCGGAGCAGGACTGATCGGGGGAGGTCCGCCATGATCGGCCAGCCATGATTGGAAAGGCGTTGAAACCGCGTTTCGGCTGGCTGACCGATCTGACTGCGGGCGCGCTGGTCAAGGATACGATCGCCGGGCTGATCCTTGCCATCCTGCTCGTTCCGCAGGCGATGGCCTATGCCCAGCTGGCGGGCCTGCCGCCGCAGACCGGGCTGTTCGCAGCGTTGTTGCCGCCCCTGATCTATGCGCTGTTCGGCACCAGCAGTTTCGTCTCGATGGGTCCAGTCGCGCTGGTTTCCCTCGTCGTGGCGGAAGCGGCGGCCAATGCCCCCGTGCCGCCCGAAACCGCTGCGGCGGTGATCGCGGTCGAAGCGGGTATCGCCCTGGCCCTCCTCGGCGCGCTGGGCCTCGGTCGGCTGGTCAATTTCATCAGCGAACCGGTCCTCCTCGGCTTTACCGCCGCCGCCGCGTTCCTCATCGCGGCGAGCCAGCTGCCGACGCTGATCGGCGTCGAGGCACCGCGCGCGGGCGACCTGCCGACCGCGCTGCAAGGCCTATGGGGCGGGATCGGCGGATTCAGCTTGGCGACCACCGTGATCGGTCTCGCGAGCCTTGGCGCCTTGCTCCTCATCAATCGCTATGCCGCGGCTATCCTGTGGAAGCTCGGCCTACACCCGCCTTTCCGCCAGGCCGTCGCGAAATCGCTGCCCTTCGTGGTGATCGTCCTGGCCGCGCTGGCCGTCTCGCAGATCGACGCGCCCGTTGAGACGGTGGCGGCGGTCGAGCGCGGTCTGCCGAGCCCGCCCTGGCCGCTCGGCGGACCCTCGCTCTGGCTCTCTCTGTTGCCGAGCGCTCTGGCCGTCGCGGTGATCGTCTTCGTCACGGCTACCGCCGTTGCCAAGTCGCTCGCGGGGAAAGATCGCAGCGCTCTCGACACCAGCCGCGAGGCGGTGGCGCTGGGCCTTGGGAATATCGCGGCGGTCGCGACAGGCGGATATGCGGTCGGCGCGAGCCTCAGCCGATCGGCGCTGGTCGAAGATAGCGGCGCGCGCAGCCCTCTGGCTTCGATCGTGGCCTCTCTCGTCGTCCTCGCCGTGTTGCTGTTCCTCGCGCCCTATCTGTCTCTTCTCCCCAAGACCGCGCTGGCGGCACTGGTCATCAGCGCAGTGTTCGGCCTCATCAAGGTCCGCGCGATCAGGGAGATATTCGCGCATGACCGGATCGAGGGCGCGATCGTCGCCATCGCGTTTCTCGCCACGCTGATTTTTGGCGTCAGGCTGGGCCTCGCCGTGGGCGCGGGCGCGGGTCTGGCGCATTTCCTCTGGTTCTCCTCGCTCCCGCGCGTGACGCGAGTGGGCAGCGACGATGGCGGCGCCTCGTTCCGCTCGGTCGATCGCGACGCGGTCACCATCGATACGCTGCCGGTCCTGATCGTGCGGATCGACCGGTCGATCTATTTCGGCAATGCCGCCTTTTGCGAAGACGAGATCTTCGCTCGCCTCGCCCGGCATGACGGAGTGACCTGCCTCGTCATCGACATGCGCGCGGTCAATGGGGTGGATGCGAGCGGCGCGGGGATGCTGCGGCGCCTGACGGAGCGCTTGCACGAGATGGACATCGCGGTCCATTTCGCGGAGGCGCACGAGCCGGTGAAGCGCGCGCTGACCTCGCTCGATGCCAATATCTGCTGCTTCCACCGCACGATCCAGCTGGCGATGGAACAATGCGGGGCGCCGGTGGACGACACGATCGCGCCCACCTGACCCCTATTTCTGAAGCGCGCGTTCGGTTTCATAATTGTCCAGCTCGTCGCCGCTCAGCGTCACGACATGAAGCAGGTTCGTCGCCCCCGGCGTCCCGAACGGCACGCCCGCCAGCGCGATGAGCTTGTCGCCGCCTTCGCCCAGCCCATGACGCAGCGCCATGCGCTTGCCCTTGGCGATCATCTCCTCGAAGCTGCCGATATCCTTGGTGGCCACGGCATGAGCGCCCCATAACAGCCCCACGCGCCGCGCGGTCGCCATCGAGGGCGTCAGCACCAGCATCGGCACCGAGGGCCGTTCGCGCGCGACGCGTCGCGCGGTCGATCCCGACCCGGTGAACACCGTGATCGCGCGGATCGAGACCGTGTCCGCGATCGTCATGCAGGCATGGCTGAGCGCGTCGGCGGTGGTCCGGTCGGGCGGCGTGTCGAGAAAGCGGACGCGGCCCAGATAGGCCTCGTCGCGTTCCACCTGGATGGCGATCTTGTCCATGATCGTGACCGCTTCTTCCGGCCAGTCGCCTGCGGCGGTTTCGGCGGAAAGCATGATCACGTCCGCCCCGTCATAGACCGCATTGGCCACGTCGGAGACTTCGGCGCGGGTGGGCGCCGGGCTTTCGATCATCGATTCGAGCATCTGCGTCGCGACGATCACCGGCTTGCCGGACAGGCGCGTGGCGTTGACGATCTGTTTCTGGAGCGGCGGAACCTCCTGCGGCTCCAGCTCGACGCCGAGATCGCCGCGCGCGACCATGATCGCGTCCGACAATTCGACGATTTCGCTAAGACGGCGCACCGCCATCGGCTTTTCGATCTTGGCACAGAGCGCACCGCGCCCGCCCATCAGCCTGCGCGCTTCGGCCAGATCCTCGGGCCGCTGGACGAAGCTCAACCCGATCCAGTCGACCCCCTGTTCCATCGCGAAGGCGAGGTCCTTGCGGTCCTTTTCCGTCAGCGCGGGGATCGGGACTTCGGCATCGGGTACGTTGACGCCCTTGCGATCCGAGATCACGCCGCCGACTTCCGCCGAACACAGGATCGCGTCCTCGTCCGCCCGGATCACGCGCAGGCGGATCTTGCCGTCATTGATCAGCAGACGCTGTCCCTTTTCGAGCAGGCCGAACAATTCGGGATGAGGCAGCTGGACGCGCGTCTCGTCGCCCGGCTCGGGATTGCGGTCGAGCGTGAAATGGCCCGAATGGCGGATCACCGCCTTGCCGTCCTTGAAGGTGCCGACGCGCAGCTTCGGCCCCTGCAAATCGGCCAGGATCGCGATCGGTCGCGCGAATTCCTTTTCCAGCGCGCGGATGGCGCGGATCGTCTCGCCATGGACGGAATGCTCGCCATGGCTCATATTGACCCGGAAGGCGTCGGCGCCGGCCTTGAACAGGCGCCGCAGCATATCGGGATCGCGGCTCGCCGGGCCGATGGTGGCGAGAATCTTGACCTTCCGCGCGCGCGGATCGAATTTCTGGATCGTCATGGCTACCGCCTATGCCAGCCCCGCATTGCAAGACAAGGACTATGCCCACAGTGGATACGAATACCAAGACCGACGCGCTCGACGCGCTTCCCGATGCCGTCGCGGCCGAGGCCTTTCGCCGCCTGGTGCGCCATTTGCAGCATCGCCATGATGCGCAGAACATCGATCTGATGGGAATTTCGGGCTTTTGCCGCAATTGCCTCGCCGACTGGATCCGCGATGCCGGGTATGACGGGGACAAGGAGCAGGCGCGCGAAGTGATCCACGGAATGCCGAGCGCTGAATGGAAGGCGACCCGCCAATCGCCCGCGACGGAGGAACAGCTGGCACGGATGAAGGAAAGCGTGGCCAAGAACGCGGGATAATTCTCAGCGACGGGCGCGGAATAATCCGAACCGGCCACTTCACCCCCGCCGCGCCTCTGGCTATCGAGCACGCAACCTATCCCGAATCACATTGGAGTACACGAGATGGCCGAAGCCACCGACGACCGCCTGCGCCTGCTGATCGAGCGCATCGAACGCCTCGAGGAAGAAAAGAAGGGCATCGCCGACGACGTTCGCGATGTTTATGCCGAAGCGAAGGCGGTGGGGTACGATCCCAAGATCATGCGCCAGATCGTCCGCCTTCGTAAGATGAAGCCCGACGATCGCAGCGAACAGGAGATGATCCTCGATACCTACAAAGCCGCGCTCGGCATGGGGTGAGGGGGCAGACGAAGCGAGCCCGGTTGACGGGGTCAGCTGTAGTGCCTTACTAATACGGTATTCGAACCGACGCAGGAGAAAGCGATGCCCGGCCCCTGGAAAGATGCGCGCGGTATTACCGTGACGACGACGCCCACGATCGAGGGCAAGCCGATCCAGGATTATCTCGGCATCGTCACCGGCGAGGTGATCGTCGGCGCGAACCTGTTCCGCGATCTGTTCGCCAATATCCGTGACATCGTGGGCGGGCGATCGGGCAGTTACGAGCGCATCCTGCGCGATGCGCGCGAACAGGCGATTCAGGAGCTGCAGGCCGAATGTGCCGCGCTGGGCGGGAATGCGGTGGTCGGCGTCGATCTCGATTACGAGGTGATCGGCGACACCGGATCGATGCTGATGGTTTCCGCCAGCGGGACCGCCGTGCGGATCTGATTGGACTGCGGGTCCAGCCAAAACGGCCATTGCCGCGCCGCCCGGCTGTGTGCGATGCCTTGCGCATGAAGCACTCCCTTCTCGCGCTCGGCGCTTTCTGCCTGTTTTCCGCCCCCGCCTCGGCTGCCTGCCTGCTCCCACCGGCAGGCGAGAGTGCCCCGATGCGGCTGGTCTCGCAGGACGGGCCTGCGGTCCTCGTCCATACGCCGAGGGGTTACGATCCCAATCGGGGCCCGGTGCCGCTCGTCTTCCTGCTGCATGGTAGCGGTGGGAAAGGGGCGGCGATGCTGCGCGACAGCAAGCTCGCCGCGACCGCCGATGCGCATGGTTTCATCGTGGTCGCGCCCGATGCCGGCATCCCGCTCGGCGAAGGGTTTGCGTGGAACATCCCCGGCGTGCCCACCGTGTCTGGCGAACTGCCGGGGCCGCAGGATCGCGACGATGTCGCTTATCTGTCTTCCATGGCCGATGCTCTGGTCGAGGGCGGCTGCGTCGATCCGGCGAGAATCTATTCGACCGGGCTTTCGGGCGGCGGGCGGATGACCTCGTGGCTCGGCTGCGTCGAGAGCGATCGCTACGCGGCCATCGCGCCGGTCGTCGGCCTGCGCGCCGGGATCGCGAAGCCGGAGGACGAAAGCGAGGTCGATCCCGCCACCTGTACGCCCGATAATCCGATGCCGGTGCTCGCCTTCGCGGGATTGAAGGACAATACGAACCCGCTGAGCGGGGGGCAGGGGCTGCGCTGGGGGTATTCGATGCACGCCGCCGAGCAGCGCTGGGCGCAGCTCAACCGCTGCCGGGCCGCGCCGACGACACGCTGGGTGGAAGCCACCATCTACGAGGAACGCTATGGCGACTGTGAGGAGGGCGCGGAGGTTGCCGCTCGGATCGATGCCGAGGGCGGGCATAGCTGGGTGGTCGACAACGAGGTGTTGTGGGCCTTCTTCGCCCGCCACAGCCGTCCGCAAGAATAGGCGCGCTGGCGCGGTCAAGAGGTTGCCCATTAATGCGTGGCGGGTGTAAGGCCGCGCCAGCCGTGGCCCCGGTCGGGGCCCGATCCGATCGTTCCCTCTTACAGGTTTCCCATGGCAGGCCATTCCAAATTCAAGAACATCATGCACCGCAAGGGTGCTCAGGACAAGAAACGGTCCAACCTGTTTTCCAAGCTTAGCCGCGAGATCACCGTGGCGGCCAAGATGGGCATGCCCGATCCCGACATGAATCCGCGCCTGCGCCTGGCGGTGAATGCGGCCAAGGCCCAGTCCATGCCCAAGGACAATATCCAGCGCGCGATCGACAAGGCGAACGCGGCGGATGGCGAGAATTTCGAAGAGGTCCGCTACGAAGGCTACGGCCCCGGCGGCAGCGCGATCATCGTCGAGGCGCTGACCGACAACCGCAACCGCACCGCGACCGCCGTGCGTACGGCATTCTCGAAGAATGGCGGCAATTTGGGCACCGAAGGCTCGGTCGTGCACGGCTTCGACCGGCTCGGCCTGATCGTCTATCCCGCCGATGCGGGGAGCGAGGACAAGGTCCTCGAAGCCGCGATGGAAGCGGGGGCGGAAGACATCGTCTCCTCCGACGACGGCCACGAGATCTGGACCGCGGCGGACGATCTCCACCAGGTGGCGAGCGATCTCGAAGGATCGCTGGGCGAAGCCGAAACGGTCAAGCTCGCCTGGAAACCCAATCTGACGGTCGACATGGACGAGGGCCATGCCAGCACGCTGCTGAAGCTGATCGACACGCTGGACGACGACGACGACGTGCAGACCGTATGGGGCAATTACGACATCTCGGACGAGGTGATGGAGAAGCTGGGCTGATCATGTCCCAATGGGCCTGAGCGTCTGATGCTGATCCTCGGGCTCGATCCTTCCCTGTCCTGCACCGGCTGGGGCGTGATCCGGGTAGACGGATCGCGCCTCGCCCATGTCGCGAACGGCCAGATCAGGACCGATCCCAAGGCGCCGATGGCCGCGCGGCTGGCGGCGATTCAGTCGGCCCTCGCCGCGATCATCCTGGAACACCGCCCCATGCGCGCGGCGGCGGAAGAGGTCTTCGTCAACAAGAACCCGCAATCGACACTGAAGCTCGCCCAGGCGCGCGGCGCGGTGCTGGCGGCGTGCGGCGTGGCGGACATTCCGGTCAACGAACACGCCGCGCGCCTCGTCAAGAAAGCGGTCGTCGGGACCGGGGCCGCGGAAAAGACGCAGGTCCAGGCCATGCTGAAAATTCTGCTCCCCGGAGCCGCCATCGCCGGCCCCGATGCCGCCGACGCACTGGCCGTCGCGATCGCCGATGCGCATCTCACGCGGCGGGGATAGGGCCGGGCGTCTGGTCGGATCGATCGAAGCGGTCAAAATCGCTGCCGAACGGAAAGCGGATTTCAATCGCGGAGCTGAAACAGATCCTCAACCGACACATTGAGAGCCTTGGCGAATTTGAGGGCGACGACGATCGACGGTGCGAAGACACCGTTTTCAACGGTATTCACTGTCTTGCGGCTGACACCCATCCGTTCGGCAAGACCTATCTGTGTCAGCGCCGCCGCCTCGCGATGAAGTTTCACTTCGTTGACCAATCCTTCAACCATGAGCGAAGAGCTCGCTCATGCCGAGTGCAACGAAGGCAGTTCCCAACCCCGTGCTTGCGATGATGTGTGCGGCGCGCTGCGCTGGAAGCGGATCGAATGGACTGATCGCAACGACCAGGAAGCAGGTGACGAGCGATACCACGAAACCGATCTTGATCGCCCGCTGCCGACTGGACACGCTTGGTTCGTCGTTGGCGATTGCCCGTGCCTTCTTGTCGAGAAACCACCCTCCACCTGTCAGGAGAAGGAGCAACATCACGATCGCAAAGAAAAGCCAAAGACCAACTTGAAGCAGCGCACCCGAGGATGTCGCTTCCCAATCCCAACCAAAAATGATGCCTTGTTGAAGCGCGAGTATCAGAGCGCCGATGAATGGAGCGGCTTGCGCCCGCGCCTTGCCGAATTTTTCAGCTTTCTCGAATTCGTTTGCCATATCCGTTCTCCTGTAACTCATGGGTTACATGTAACCTGTAGGTGACATGAGTCAAGGGCTTTCCGATCCTGCGAGCGAATTGCGTCGGAGAGGGGGCGTAAGCGGATTGCCTGCCTCCTCTTGAATAGCGTCCAAAAACCGACACGGCTTGTGACACTGGCAAACACAGGGCACATCCGGTTCTCGCCGAAATCACGCATCCGGAACCATCATGGCCAAAATCCAAATCTACGGCATCCCCAATTGCGACAGCGTCAAAAAAGCCCGCAAATGGCTGGATGCGAACGGGCTCGATTACGCCTTTCACGATTACAAGAAAGACGGTGCGGATCGTGCCACGCTTGAACGCTGGGCGGATCGGTGCGGGTGGGAGAGCCTGTTGAACCGCAGGGGCACCACGTTTCGCAAGCTGGACGAGAGCGACAGGGCCGATCTCGACCGCGAAAAGGCGATCGACCTCATGTTGCAACACACCAGCCTGATAAAGCGGCCCATAGCCGAGCACGAGGACGGGCAGCGCACGCTGGTCGGCTTCAGCGAGAGCGAATGGGAGAATGCGTTTTGCTGAGACTGGCCTTGCTGAGACAGGCGATCGCGACATTGCTGGCTCTGACGATGCTGGCGACGGCGGGCGCGGCGCAGGCCGAACTCCTGGTCATCGCGCATCGCGGCGCGAGCGGGGAGCGGCCGGAACATACGCTCGCCGCCTATGAGCGCGCGATCGACCAGGGGGCGGATTATATCGAGCCCGACCTCGTCGCGACGAAGGATCTGGTGCTCGTCGCCCGGCACGAGAACGAATTGTCGGGCACGACCGATGTCGCGAGCCGTGAGGAATTCGCCGATCGCCGTCGCACCAAGGAGATAGACGGGCAGCGCGTGGCGGGCTGGTTCGCGGAGGATTTCACGCTCGCCGAACTGCGGACTTTGCGAGCGAAAGAGCGGATACCGTCGCTGCGCCCCGCGAACGCCCGTTTCGATGGGCTCTATCCGGTCCCGACCTTCGACGAGATCGTGGCTCTGGTCCGCGCCAAGGAGGCCGAGACCGGGCGGCGGATCGGCCTTTATCCCGAATTGAAGCACCCGACCTTCCTGTTGCAAAATGCCGGGATCGACATGGTCGATCTTATGGTGGCGGCGCTGCGCAAGCATGATTTCGACGATGAGGACGACAGGGTCTTCGTGCAGGTGTTCGAAGTCGAACCGCTGCGGCGGCTCGATCGTTTGGTGGAGACGCCGCTGGTCCAGCTCGTCGCGGCGGAAGGCGGTCCGGCGGATGCGCCCGCGATGCGCTATGCCGACATGATCGCGCCGAGCGGGCTGGCCGAGATCGCGACCTATGCCGATGCCATCGGCGCCGATCTGCGCGTCCTGCTGAGCGAGAGCGGCGCTTCGACCGGGCTGACGCAGGCCGCCAAGAACGCGGGCTTGGATGTCCACGCATGGACGCTGCGCAGGGAGAATGCCTTCCTGCCCGGTCAGCTAAGGTCAGCCGGGGGCGAGGGCGCGGCGGGCGATCTTGCGGGGCTCGCGGGCCTTCTCGAACGGGCGGGGGTCGACGGCGTCTTCACCGACAACGTCGCCGAAACCGTCAGGGCCGTGCGCGCCGAATGACGGGAATAACGGGAGAGGGAGCGCACCCTGCGCCGCGCCGCTGGGTGCGCTGGCTGCTCTGGCTTCATGCGATCCTGTGGGCGCTGTTCGCGCTGGGCATGTTCGTGGTCGCGTTTATCTCCCCCGAGGCGCGTGGGCATCCGGTGTTCGTCCAGGTCCTGATCGCCTCGACGCTCGCTGCCATCGGAGCAGTCGCGGCGGCGCGCTATCGCCTTTGGGGCGCAGGTTTGACGCTGCTCGGCGGGGTGGGCGTGGTGATCGCCTGGGTTCTAGGCGATAGCGGCGATCCCTATCGCTATTACGTCACGGGCGCGCTCGCCCTGTTTGCGGTTCTGGTCGCGCTCGACCGGCGGGCCTTTGTCAGGTCCGGCGCGCGGTGACGATGTAATTCAAGGCAAGGTCGTTCGACAGGTGCAGGCCCTTCGTCGGTGAGAACGCGATGCCGCGCGGCTCGCCCATCTGGAGCCCGGCGGCGGCGAGCAATTGTTCGAGATCGTCCGGCGCGATGAAATCGTCCCAATCGTGTGTGCCGCGCGGGATCAGGCCCGCAGTCTCGGCGGCGGTGACCATCAGCAGGCGCGATTTGGCGGTGCGGTTGGGTGTCGAGAGGATCAGCAGCCCGTCATCCGCCAGGCTTTCCGCCAATTGGTGCACGAACGCGCCCTTGTCCGCGACATGCTCGATCACTTCGAGGCAGGTGACGAGATCGAACCTGCCAAGATCGAGCGCGCCCAACTCGCCCGCCATGTAGCGGATGTCCAACCCGCCCGCTTCGGCATGAAGCGTCGCCGCTGCGATGTTTTCGGGCGCCGCATCGACGCCGGTGACATCCGCGCCCAATCGCGCCAGCGGTTCGCATAACAGCCCCGCGCCGCACCCGACATCGAGCGCGCTCTTGCCTTCGAGCGGCCTGCGGCCCCGCACATCGCCGCCCCAGTGCAGATCGACGGCCTCGCGCACGAAGCCCAGCCTCACCGGATTGAGCTTGTGCAGCATGGCGCTCGACCCTTTTGGGTCCCACCAATCCTTGGCCAGGCGGCCGAAATGCGCGGCCTCGTCGGGGCGTATTGTTTGGCCGCCGGTAGGAATCGTTTTCGAAACCGGGATTGCATCGTTCATGCCGCCTGCCGTAACAGCCCCGCGAAACGGTTTCCAGCGGGAGGCGCAGGGCTTGGCTCGCATCGTGATGAAATTCGGCGGCACCTCGATGGCGGGGACGGAGCGCATACGCCGCGTCGCTCAGATCGTGCGCCGTCAGGCGATGAACGGAAACGAGGTCGCCGTGGTCGTCTCCGCGATGGCGGGCGAGACCGACCGGCTGGTCAATTTCTGCCGCGAGGCGAACGCGCTGTACGACCCGGCGGAATACGATGTCGTCGTTGCAAGTGGGGAGCAGGTGACGAGCGGCCTGCTTGCACTGACGTTGCAATCGGTCGGCTGCAAGGCGAGGAGCTGGCTCGGCTGGCAATTGCCGGTCCGCACGATCGAAGCGCATGCCAAGGCGCGGATCGACGATATCGACGGCGATGCGCTGGTCGCCGCGATGGAAGCGGGCGAAATCGCTGTGATCCCCGGCTTCCAGGGTGTGTCGGACGACAACCGGATCACCACGCTGGGCCGCGGTGGGTCGGACACGTCGGCAGTGGCGGTGGCCGCCGCGATCGGGGCGGATCGCTGCGACATCTACACCGATGTCGACGGGGTCTACACCACCGATCCGCGCATCGTGGCGCGGGCCCGCAAGCTGAAGGCGGTGACGTACGAGGAAATGCTGGAACTGGCGAGCGTAGGCGCCAAGGTCTTGCAGACCCGCTCGGTAGGGCTGGCGATGAAGGAGGGGGTGCGCGTGCAGGTGCTCTCCAGCTTCGTCGACGACGATGCGACTCCGGCGGACGAATATCCCGGCACGATGATCGTGTCCGAGGAGGAAATGAACGAACTGGTGGAGAAGGGCGAAATGGAACGCCAGCACGTGACCGGCATCGCGCACGACAAGAACGAGGCCAAGATCATCCTCACCCGCGTGCCCGACAAGCCGGGCGCGGTGGCGCATATCTTCGACCCGCTGGCCAAGGCCGCGATAAATGTCGACATGATCATTCAGAACGTAGGCCGCGACAAGGGCGAGACCGACGTGACCTTCACCGTCCCCATGGCCGACCTCGCGCGGGCGCAGGCGCTGCTGGAGGACAGGCGCGGCGAGATCGGCTTCAACCGCATCATCACCGACAGCCACATCGCCAAGATTTCGGTCGTCGGCGTGGGGATGAAGAGCCACGCGGGGGTCGCCGCGACGATGTTCCGCTCGCTCGCCGATCGCGGAATCAACATCCAGGCGATCACCACCTCCGAGATCAAGGTCAGCGTCATGATCGACGAGGACGAGACCGAACTGGCGGTGCGCGTTCTCCACACCGCCTACGGGCTGGATGCGCTGGACGAGCCCGCCGCATGAGCCACACCGCCACGATCCTCCTGCTCGGTTCGGGCGAGCTGGGGCGCGAATTCGTCATCTCGGCGAAGCGGCTGGGGGCGTATGTGGTGGCCTGCGACGCCTATGACGACGCGCCCGCCATGCAGGTTTCCGATGCGCGCGAGGTGTTCTCGATGCTCGATGCCGAGGCGCTGCGCCGTGCGGTCGAGACGCACCGGCCCGATTATATCGTGCCCGAGATCGAGGCGATCCGCACCGAGGTGCTCGCCGAGCTGGAGCAGGAAGGCTTCACCGTGGTCCCCAGCGCGCGCGCCGCGCAGCTGACCATGAATCGCGATGCGATCCGCGATCTGGCGGCGCACGATCTGGGGCTGACGACCAGCGCCTATCGCTACGCCAAGAACCTCGAGGAAGTTCGCGCCGCTGCCGCCCATACCGGTTTCCCCTGCGTGGTGAAGCCGGTCATGTCCTCCTCCGGCAAGGGTCAGACCACGGTCAGGGACGATAACGGGCTGGAAGCGGCCTGGGATTACGCCGTCGCCAATATGCGCGGCGATCGCAGCCGCGTCATCGTCGAACAGTTCGTCGCCTTCGATTACGAGATCACGCTGCTGACCGTGCGCCACAGAGGCGGGGTAACGTTCTGCCCGCCGATCGGCCACCGCCAGGAACGCGGCGATTATCAGGAAAGCTGGCAGCCGATCGCGATGAGCGAGGCGGCGCTGGCAAGCGCGCAGGAGATGGCTCGCATCATCGTCGACGATCTGGGCGGATACGGCCTGTTCGGCGTCGAATTCTTCGTAAAGGGCGAGGAGGTCATCTTCTCCGAATTGAGCCCGCGCCCGCACGATACGGGGATGGTAACGCTGGTCAGCCAGAACCTTACCGAGTTCGACCTCCACGCCCGCGCGGTGATGGGCCTTCCGGTGCCGGGCGAATTGCGCGCGCGACCCGCCGCCAGCGCGGTGATCCTGGCCGAGCGCGACAGCGAGAAGCTTTCCTACGAAGGGCTTGCCGAGGCGCTGGCCGAGCCGGGCACCGATCTCAGGATCTTCAGCAAGCCGACGAGCCGCCCCTATCGCCGCATGGGCGTGGCGCTGGCCACCGCGGGCGATACCGATACGGCGCGCGCCCATGCCCGCGCCGCGGCGGACAAGGTACGGATCGTTTACGGCGAGTAACCCGGTCGGGAGACCTCAGCCGAAGAACAGGTCGATCGCGAAACACGTCGCCACGCCGACCACGATGTTCATCGGCACCCCGATCTTGAGGAAGTCGGCGAAGCGGTAATTCGCCGCGCCATAGACCAGCGTGTTGGTCTGATACCCGATGGGCGTGGCGAAGCTGGCGCTCGCCCCGAACATCACCGCCACCACCATTTCGCGCGGATCGGCGCCGATCGCCTGCGCCAGCCCGATCGCGATCGGCGTCAGGATCACGGCGACCGCATTGTTCGTGACGCTTTCGGTGAGCACGCTGGTCAACGCATAGACGGCCAACAGGATCAGCACGGGCGAGGATGCGGTGAAAAGCGGCCCGGCCCAGCGCACGATCAAATCGACCGTCCCCGCATTCTCCAGGGCCGTTCCGAAGGCCAGCATTCCAAAGATCAGCACCAGCGTATTGCCGTCGATCGCGCTCCACGCTTCTTCCGGTTCGAGGCAGCGGGTCGCCAGGACCACGCCCGCGCCGAGCAGCGCCAGCGCTTGGATCGGCAGCGCGAAAACCGCCGCCACGATCACGACCGCCGCCAGAGTGGCGATGGCGATCGGCGCGCGCGTCCGGCGGAAGGCGCGCGCGGGCGTTTCGGTGACGGTGCCGAGCAGGACATTGCTCTGAAGCGATTGCGCCGCATCCGCGCCCGCCGCGATCAGCAGGCGGTCGCCCGCGCGGACCCGCACTTCGGCGAGTTCCGGTCCCGCCACATGGCGCGGCCGCGACAGGCCGAGCACGCGCACGCGCAGCTTGGAGAGGAGGGGAATGTCGGCGAGCCTGCGCCCCACGATCGGATGCGCCGAAGACACCACCGCCTCCACCAGCGTGAGGTCGCGCGGGCGTTCGGGCCCTGCGGTGACGACGCCGCCGCCCACCCCCGTCAGCCCGGTGCGGAAATCGTGCGCTTCCGCCAGCGAAGCGAGTTCCGCCGGGCTGGAGGAGACCACCAATTGGTCGCCCGCGACAAGGACATGCGCGTCGATATTACCGCGCAGGATTTCGCCCCCGCGCTTCACACCGAGGATGCGCACGCCGGGGCGGCGTGACAGCGCGATCTGCCCGATGGGCTGGCCGACCAGCTCGCTTTCGGGGACCAGGCCGAGATGGGAGAGATAGACGTCGCTTTCCGCTGCGTCGTCGAGCGCGCGGGCCTGGCGATCGGGCAGGAGGCGCGGCCCCATCAGGGTGAGATAAAGCGTTCCCGCCAGCGCCGCCCACAGGCCGACGCCCGTAATCTCAAACATGGTAAAAGGCTCGAGGCCCTGCTGGCGCGCCACCCCGTCGACGAGAAGATTCGTCGACGTCCCGATCAGCGTCAGCGTGCCGCCTAGGATCGAGAGATAGGATAGCGGGATCAGCAATCGCGTCGCGGCGACGCCCACGGCCTTCGACAGGCGCTTGACGATCGGGATCATCACGAGGACGACCGGGGTGTTGTTCATGAAGGCGGAGGCCACCATCGTGCCCGCCCCGATCTCCGCCACCGCCAGCTTCGGCTTGCGCCGGGTGCGCCGGATGACCCAGCCCGACACCTCTTCCAGCGCCCCCGTCCTCAGCAGCGCGCCCGACAGGACGAACATCGCCGCGATCGTGATCGGTGCCGGGTTCGAGAACACCGCCAGCAATTCGTCCACCGACAGGAAGCCCAGCAGCAGCATGGCCAGCGCGAAGGAGACGGCCAGCACGACCGGCGGCAGCCGCTCCATCGCGAAGGCGACGAAGAGGATGACGAGCATGGCCAGCCCGATCTCGGGACGATAGGCTATGAGCGATTCGGGAAGAAGCGTGGGCATCGGTTCGCGACAGCTATCGCAAATCGCGGGCCGGGGAAGCGTTTTCGCGTATTGGCGCGCAACGGACTTTCTTGCCGGATCGCGGGCCAGCGCCTAATCGCGGGCCCATGAACGATTTTCCCAAGACGGCCGAGCTCATGCGGCGCGGCACCGATTTCCTCGGCAGCGAGACTGCGATCCTGTGCGGCGCGATGAGCTGGGTATCGGAGCGGAACCTGGTTTCCGCGATCTCCAATGCGGGCGGCTTTGGCGTGATCGCCTGCGGCGCGATGACGCCCGATCTGCTCGACACCGAAATCGCGGCGACCAAGGCGCTGACCGACAGGCCCTTCGGCGTGAACCTGATCACCATGCATCCGCAGCTCTTCGACCTGATTGCGGTGTGCGAACGCCATGGGGTAACTCACGTCGTGCTTGCGGGCGGCATTCCGCCCAAGGGCAGCGTCGAGGCGATCAAGGGCGGCCAGAACCCGGCCAAGGTGATCTGCTTCGCGCCGACTCTGGCGCTCGCGAAGAAGCTGTTGCGGTCCGGCGCCGATGCGCTCGTGATCGAGGGGATGGAGGCGGGCGGCCATATCGGCCCGGTCTCGACCAGCGTTCTGGCGCAGGAAATGCTCCCCGAACTGAGCGCGGACCATCTGATCTTCGTCGCCGGGGGCATCGGGCGCGGCGAGACGATTGCGGGCTATCTCGAAATGGGCGCCGCCGGGGTCCAGCTCGGCACGCGCTTCGCCTGCGCTGTCGAGAGCGTCGCGCATCCCGATTTCAAGAAAGCGTTCTTCCGCGCGAGTGCGCGCGATGCGGTCGCCAGCGTCCAGGTCGATGCGCGCCTGCCGGTGATCCCGGTCCGCGCGCTCAAGAACAAGGGCACCGAGGCGTTCACCGCCAAGCAACGCGAAGTCGCCGATATCCTCGATCGCGAGGAGGTCGCGATGGCGGAGGCGCAATTGCAGATCGAACATTATTGGGCAGGCGCGCTGCGCCGCGCGGTGATCGATGGCGATGTCGAGAATGGCAGCCTGATGGCGGGCCAGTCGGTCGGGATGCTGAAGGAAGAAGAGCCGGTGGCCGATATCGTCGCAAAGCTCATGACGCAGAGCGAGGAAGCGCTCGCGCGCCGCTGAGATCGTGCTGGGACGCCTTGCCGTCGATGTCGCGATCTATCGCGACCGGGTGCAGGTCACCGAACGCAAGAGCGGGCTTTTCGTCGACCAGCGCGCCGACCTTCCGTTCTCGACCGAAAAGCGGCTGATCGCCGATGCCGCGCGCTTCGAACATGCCCTGTCCCACGCGCTGCGCCAGATCCTCAAGAATGGCGGCTACATGCTGTACAAGCCGAGCGCCCTCGTCGGCCCGACCGACCCGCCCCTGAGCCCCGAAGACCGCGATCTGGTCTGCAAGGTGCTGCGCGACACCGGCTTCCGCGAGATCGAATTCCAGGACGATTGACGAAAAATGGGTCGGAGAGGACATCTCCGACCCCAAAGGTCCGGCGCCCTTGCAGAGTGGGTCCGTTTGTCGTCGGGTAACCGTGCCACGATAGGGTGCTGCGCCTGATAGGGGACAGCGTCGCAGACCTGACGGGGCAGTTTGAAGGTTCCCGTTTTGCAGAAAGGGCGGCCCGCCGGATAGGGCGGGCCGCCCGACATTCCTTAGAAACGGAATTCCGCGCCGGCGTAGAAGAACCGTCCGACCGGGCCGTAGGGCGATCCGCCCTCGGTCCCGAGCAGATCCAGCGGCGGCAGCTTGTCGAACGCATTGTCCACGCCCGCGTAGAACGTGTAATCGTCGTCCGTCGAAAAATCGACGCGGAAATCGTGGTAGGTCACGTCCGGATAATAGGCGAAAGGCGTCGCATCCGGGTTGAGCGGCGGGCGGCCCTGAACGCTGAAATAGGTCTCATAATTGCCGAGAACCTGCTTGCCGATATACCGCATGCGATAGCCGAAATCGACATTGTCGGTGGACAGGTTCGCGGAGATCTGCCCCTGCCAGCGTGGATCACCGAGCTCGCCGAGTTGGCGGTCATAGAAGGTTTCGTCGGTGATGTCGGTGTAATTGTTCCGCTTGATCGCGTAGGAAAGCAGACCGCGCAGGCGCAGGTTGAGACCGTCGCTCAGTTCGGTGCGATACGACATGTCGGCATCCACGCCGGACGTTTCCTGCTTGGCGAAGTTGAACGGCGCAATCAGCGCGGACGGTCCGGTCGGTGTCAACGACACCGTGGTGCCGGCCTGGATGACGTTCTGCTGGCCTTGCAAGGTACCGTCCGGGTTGCGGAAGACCGCGGCACAGTACTGGTTGTTGATGCCCGACGGGCTGTCGTAGCACTGATTAATCACCGCCTGGCCGCCAAGCGCGAAGATTACGTTATCGATCGTGATGTCGTAATAATCGACTGTAAGTGCAAAGCCCGGGAGGAAGCGGGGTTCGAATACGGCGCCGAAGGTCCAGCTTTCGCTGCGTTCTTCGCGCAGGTTCGGGTTGCCGCCATTATTCGCCGAAATGCCCGATGCGGTAACGTTGGTGAACGGTTCGGTCGTGCCGTTGAACGTCTGCGTCGTCGGCACGCCAGCCGCGGCGCAGTTTGCGCGGCGGTTGGGGTTATCATTGATGCGGTTCTGGCTGCAAGGATCGACGAACCCGTTGATGAAGGTCTGCGTCGCGGCGGAGAACAGGTCGCTTTGCGTGGGTGCTCGAACCGCGCGGGCATATCCACCGCGGAACTTGATGTCGTCGATCGGAGCGTAAATCACGCTGCCATTGTAGGCCCAGACACCGCCTGTCTGACCGATATTGTAATCGGAATAACGCGCGGCACCGGCGAGGCTCAATTCGCGGATGAAGGGGACATCGGCCACGATCGGGATATTGACTTCGCCGAACGCTTCGGTGACCTTCTGCTTGGGCGGATCGAAATCGGCGATCGCGTTGAGGAAGGTCAGGCCGTTGCGGGTTGTTTCGTCATAAGCGGCAAAAGCCGTCTGCTCACGATATTCCCCGCCGATGACGAAGGCGATCGGTCCGGCAGGCATTTCGAAAAACTGCGAGGTGTCGCCCGCGACGAACGCCGTGACGTCGAGCAGTTCCGCTTCCTGCACGCGGTTCGACGTGTAGAGGAAATAATCAAGGGCGGCCTGGCTGACCTGACCGTCTCCGAAAAGGTTGACGGGAACGCAGGCCGGGTCGTCATTGGTGGTCGAAGCGTCGGCATTGATGCGGCAGACGATCTGGCCAGCGGCATTGCGCGTTGCGTCGATCGCGTTCGCATAGCGAGCGCGCAGCAGATTGCCCTCGGTCTCGTAATACGTGTCGAGTTTGCCGTAATTGACCGCGACTTCGTAACGCCAGTCATCATTGAACTCGCCGCGGACCCCGCCCACGATCGAATAAGTTTCGCGTTCGTGATCCTCGCCGCGCCCGCCGAAATCGACGTTGAAGCGCTGCGCGGTGAAGGTGGTCGTCGGATTGGCACGCTGGGCGGGGGTCAGGACGCTGTTCAGCGTGTTGCGAGCCTGGGCGGTCAGGAACGGGTTGTCGATGCGGAACGCGTTGTTGAAGAAGGTCGGCTGACCTTCCTGATTGGCGGTCACATTGACGTAGCGTGCCTCGATGAAGGGATCGAAGGCAGGCGAGATCTCAAAATGGGCGAGAACGGTGGCCGAATAGCGTTCGAGACCGGGAGACAGCATCCCCGTCCGGCGCAGCGTGGAGCCTAGGCCGCCGACGCAATTGTTCGAACCGAAGACGCGCAGATCGGTGGTGCACGGATTGGCGATCAGAGAACCGTCGGGCTGGAACACGAAGGTTCTGCCAAATTGCGCATTTGCGGTTTCGCTGCCCTGCTGTGGGATACCCGTACAGGCAGCGGTCCGACGAGCCGCGAATTGGGCCGCCGTCTCGCCCGTGGCCGCCACCGTCGGGCACGCTGCCGTAAACAAGCCACCGTCCGAGATGGTGTTATTGCGGATGCCGCGCAGGAAGCTGGTGTCCGGCACGCCATTTCCGGCAGCCGTTTCGGCGGGTCGGCAGGGCACGGTGCGCGTGCCGACGGTGCAGACGCCCGGGGCAGGACCTCCGCCAAACAGCGTCGGGTTGAGGATCTGACCGGTGAATTCGGTCGCATTGAACTGATTGCGGCCGCTAAACGCACCGGTCTGCTCATCACGGCTGGTGAAGAACAGCGTGTTCTGACGAGCATATTCGCCCGCGAAGGAGACGTTGCCGCGACCTTCCGCGAAGTTTTTGCCGGCAGTGATGCTGCCGAAATACGAACCGCGGTCGCCACGCGACGAGATGCCGCCCTGGCCCCGGAGACGGATGCCGTCGAAATCATCGTTGAGAACGAAATTGACCACGCCGGCGACGGCGTCGGATCCGTAAACTGCGGAATTGCCGCCGGTCACGATATCCACGCGTTCGATAAGATCGGAAGGGATGGAGTTTACATCGACCCGCTCGACGCCCGGAGTGGAGGTGATTTGGCGGCGGCCGTTGACAAGCGTAAGCGTGCGAGCCGTGCCGAGGCCGCGCAGATCCAGCGCGTTGATGCCCGCCGTGCCGATGAAGCGCGTGGAGTTGGACTGGCTGAACGTGGCGCGCAATTGCGGCAATTGGTTCAGCGAATCGCCGAGCGACAGATTGCCCGAAGACAGATCTTCCGCCGAAACGCTGACGACCGGGACGGGCGAAGAAAGATTGACCGGAATCGCGATGCGCGAGCCTGTCACGACGATGGCATCGTTCTGCGGTTCGGTCCCGTCTGCGTCACTATCGCAATTTTCCAGCGAAGCATTGCAATCGTCATCCGAGATATCCTGCGGTTGCGACTGCGCATGTGCGGCGTTCGGGATGGCGAGGAAGGTGGCGGAAGCGAGAGAAATCCAGGCAAGCGTGGAGGATGCGCGAAGCGCATTCTTAAAAGACGAACCCATGAGAAGAAAACCTCGAAAGCGCGGGACCGCCAGCGCGACCGCCGCATAGACTCAGACAAGCCTTGTACGTGACCGGTAAGCCGATTCGCCTCTTGGCCCATCTAAAATGTCGCGCGCCTCAAATTTCGGCAATAGGTTTATTGCGCCAGACTTAACCTAACTTGCGATCTGACGCAGAAAGAAACTCGCTAACGAAAAAATGCAATATTATATAGCAATAATATTGCCAGAGACTCTGCCGTAGGACCGGTTGCTGTGTGTAGCAACCCTTTGTAATCACACGGATTCACTGATTGGCCCGAGGCTGTAGAGGCCAGCGTTGTAAAAATGTAACTAGATTGTGGGAAAAAGCGCCGCGGGAACAATCTCCCTCCGTTTCCATACCTATTCTGGCGACAGCGCGAGATCCGCTAGCCTGCGCTGTGGAGAGGAAGGGAGTCCCGATCATGTGCGATACCGAGACGCTGAAGAAATGGGTCGAGGGGGCAATGACCCGTCGCCGGTTCGGTCAGGTTGCCGCTGCATCGGGGCTTGCCTTCGGGGCAGCAGGCTGCGCGACGATGGCCGCGCCAGCCCAATCGGGCCGGAATGTCTCTTTCGCCACGCCGGACGGGACACTCGATGGCTGGTTCGTCGCGCCGTCGGGCGTGAAGCGTTCGGGAGTCGTATTCTGGCCCGACATAGCGGGGCTGCGACCGGCCAAGAAAGCAATGGCTTCGCGCCTCGCCAGCGAGGGGCACGCGGTTTTAGTCGTCAATCCCTATTATCGGGACGTATCCGGCCAGCAATTCGAGGATTTCGCTGAATTTGCGGCAGGGGATGGGTTCCAGAAGGTCCGACCCTGGCGCGAGAAACTGACCGCCGATGCGATCATGCGCGATGCCAAGGCTGCGATCGCCTGGCTCGATACGCAGAGCGAGGTCGATTCCCAGCGCGGGATCGGCACGCAGGGTTATTGCATGGGCGGGCCCTTCACTTTCTGGACCGCAGCGGCAGTGCCAGCACGCGTGCGCGCGGCAGCGAGCTTTCATGGCGGCGGTCTGGTACGCGACGGCGCCAGCAGCCCCCATCGGGTGGCAGACGAAAGCCAGGCGGGCTATCTCGTCGCCATCGCTCAGGACGACGATGCGAAGGATCCCGCGGCGACCGCGACTTTGCGCGAAACCTTCTCCGCCATCGACAATCCGGCCGAGATCGAGGTCTATGCCGGGGACCACGGATGGACCGTGCCCGATTCGCCCGCTTACGCGCCTCAGGCTGCCGAACGCGCTTGGGAGCGCCTGCGAGCGCTCTATGCCCGGGAGTTGTAATTGGACGCCGGAAAGCGCGGGCGCCTTGCCAAATAGTGTTGCTTGTATGCCGCTTTCCTGTTGTTTCGAACGGAAACGGGATATTTTTCTTGAGTTATGCGTCCGGTCGTTCATGCCTCGCTGTGAAGATTAATCTGGGAGTTTCTAATGCGTACGAATATCGTGACCCTCGGCCTCGCGGCCACCGCGCTTGTCGCGGCTCCTCTCGCGGCTCAGGCTGCGGACCGTTCGGCTGCGCCGATCTCCGACGAGAGCGAGCTGGCTGGCGGTGCGAGCCGTATCCTCATCTTGGCCGTCGTCGCTGCGGCGATCTTCGCCGGGATCGAAATCTCGGACAATGACGATCCCGTCAGCCCGTAAGATCGGCGACGATCCGATTTTAGACAAAGGGCCGTGTGAAAGCGCGGCCCTTTTCTTTTGGCCGCGAGATGTGTTGGCGATTCCGAAGGACGCGCTTCATCGGCGGGGAGCTACTTTGCAACGACGCCTGGAGGTCGCGAGGGCAAGCGGGATCGCGATTATGTCGGCGAAGGTCGCTCGCGTGGTCTCTCGCAGTTTCGGCGAAAATCAATTCAGCCCGACAATTCCCTGCCGAGGCTGATCATGACCATCGAAAATGGAGCCGAACAGTCCCGCTCGGAGCCTGCTGACCTAGAACCCGCCCGAGGCCATCGCCCGATCGCCGAAACGGCCATGCTTGCGATAGCGGACCATCCATTTGTCGAGAAACAGCCCGATCGGCTTGGGCTCGATGCCGAGTTCCGCAAAGCCGGGGGCTTCGCTCGATGCGACATTGCCCTGCTTCAGCAATTCCCACTGATCGCTGCCCATCGGCGTGCCGGGAAGCGAGGCGAAGGTCCCCGCCACCGCATCGGGCATCGGGATGAAACTGCGCGATCGGCGCTGCGCGTCCGCGATCCGCCGATTCAGGTCGAGCATCGTGATCTTTTCGGGCCCGCCCAGTTCGAAGACCTTGCCGCCATGCGTGCCTGGCGCCTCGAGCGCGACTGCCACCGCTTCGGCGACGTCATCGACATAGACGAGCTGCAATTCCTTGTCCGGCCCGAACACCGGCAAGACCGGCAGCCACCGGATCATCTGCGCGAACATTGTGGTGAAATCGTCGTCCTTCCCGAACATCAGGGAAGGGCGCAGGATCGTGGCATTGGGAAACGCCTCGCGCACCAGATCCTCGCCGAGATGCTTCGCCTCGGCATAGGCGATCTCGATGTCCTCGTCGTCGGGCCGACGCGCGATCGCACTGACCTGGACGAAAGCCTCGGCGCCATTGGCTGCGGCGGCGTCGGCCATCCATCCGGCGCTGACGCCCATCAATTGCTTCAGATTGCCTTCGAAGCTCCCGATGAGATTGACCACAGCGTCGGAGCCCTCGATCGCCTGTTCGACGCTGCGCCGGTCGGTCGCATCGCAACGCGCCAACTGCAATTGGCCGAGATTGGCGAGCGGCTTGAGCTTGAAGGCGCGTTCCGGGTGGCGACTGGCGATACGCAGCCGTGCCCCGCGATCCAGCAGGGCCTGGGCAACGTAATTGCCGAGAAAGCCGCTGCCGCCCATCAGCGTAACCAGTTTGCCGTTCAACGCGCTGCTCTTCGCCATGGCGGGATCGTATTCCTCTATTGGTCTCAAAACGCCTTCAGGCCCTAGCGCCGCAGGGGCCGGGCGAGCAAGGCGTCAATTGCCGCAGGTCCATGTCCCCGAACTGCGCGTGGAAAGGGGCGTTCCTTCGTATGCGATCGTAAGAACGGCCGGCCATGACCGGGTTTCGGTCTGGGAGGTCGTGCCCCCGGTGTCTTCGTCGGACGCGCTCTGATCGCCCGCCTGCTCGTTCTGCGCCTCTCCACGGACGATCTGTGCGACCAGGTCGCTTTCCGATGCGTATCGGCCACCCTCTTCCATCTGCGCTGCCGCGCCTGTCGATTCGGCGGTGAACAGCACCGGCTCGCCGCTCACCCGGGCCACGCCGCGGGGATTGGCCGATGGGTCTTCGAAGGCGACGGTCTGGAACAGCATCCGGTCGCTGTCAGAGGTAAAATTGCAGGTCCCGACATTCGCGGTGCCGAGCAGGGCCCCGTCCGCGCGAGTCACGACGGACAGTAAGGGATCGGTGCGCCCTTCATCGATGACGCCGCCGTCCGAGCCGGCCTCGTCCGCATCACCCGTGACCTGCGCGAGCGGTATCTCGTCGGCGCGCGAGCGGTCCGGGATCGGTTCGGCACATGCCGCAATCGCCAGAAGAGGCGCTGCGAGCAGAAGGGAAGAGCGGGCGGGATGCGGGATCGAAATAGCCATATCGAAGGCAACGTGCCGAAGCCGCCACGGTTTCGCAATTCCCATCTTGGCTGCCCGAGCGATAAGATAGGGGCCGATTGGAATAACCGGCCTTCGTTCGCCCGGCGAACCATTTAGCGTTGACAAGCCTGCCACCTGCCGGGTAGTGGCGCGCCCCTACCAGGACCCCGGACGACGATGACCGGCGGCTCCTAACCGTGCCCAGATGGCGGAATTGGTAGACGCACCGTCTTCAGGTGGCGGCGCTCGCAAGGGCGTGGAGGTTCGAGTCCTCTTCTGGGCACCATTTGTTCTTCTCTTGTTCTCTCAGATAATCTATAAAACCCGCAGAAATCCTAGGGATTTGGCCCTTGGATCGTTCCGGATCGTCCCGTCTGTTCTCGGGGGTTCCAGACATTTTTGCGGGCCTTTTGAGGCCGTTTCGCAAAGGCCCAGATGAAAAGGCCCCCACATGCCGCTGACAGATACTCGCCTCCGCGCACTCAAGCCCAAGGACAAGCCGTACAAGGTAACCGATGAGCGCGGCCTATATGTTGAGGTCACGCCGACCGGCGGCAAACTTTGGCGATTCCGATACCGGATCGGCGGCGCGCAAAAGAAGCTCTGCATCGGCAGCTATCCCGACATCAGCCTCAAGCAAGCGCGAGACGCGGCCTACGAGGCGCGTCGAGCTGTTGCTTCTGGGGGCGACCCGGCCTTTGAGAAGCGGAAGCGGAAAATCCGCGCAGAGTTTCTTTCTGCACAGACGTTCGAGGCAGTCGCACGTGAGTATATTGAACAGATGATGGTCCAGAATGGCCGCGCCGATGGCACGATCGTCAAGGCCAATTATTTCCTCGACAAGCTTGCGCCTGCCATCGGGAACCGTCCCATCAACGAGATCGAGCCATTCGAGGTGCTCGCTCCGCTCAAGCGGCTGGAAGCAACCGGTAAGCACGAGACTGCCAAGAAATGCCGCTCGTTCGCAGGCCGCGTGTTTCGCTACGGTGTTGCTACCACCCGCTGCAAATCCGATCCGACCAGTATGCTGAAGGGCGCTCTCGTAACGCCGAGAGCCACGCATTATGCAGCAATCCTCGAGCCCACCGAGCTAGGCGGGCTGCTACGCGCAATCGACGACTTCACTGGCTACATGGTGACCAAGTTTGCTTTGCAGATAGCGCCGCATGTGTTCGTGCGCCCCGGCGAACTCCGGCACGCTGAATGGCACGAGATCGACCTTGTCGATGGGGTCTGGAAGATACCTGCCGGTAAAATGAAAGCGCGCCGAGCGCATGCAGTCCCGCTTTCCAAGCAGGTTAGAGGCTATCTCACTGATCTGGCCGAGATGCTCGGCCGCGAAGGATATGTTTTCCCATCTGCGCGCAGCTCCAAGCGTCCCATGAGTGAAAACACGCTCAATGCCGCATTTCGTCGCATGGGATATTCGAAGGAAGAAGTCACCGCGCATGGACTCCGGGCGACAGCATCGACATTCCTGAACGAGTCGGGCCTTTGGAATCCCGATGCGATCGAGCGTGCCCTGGCGCATGGCGACAGCAATGTCGTGCGTGGCATCTACCATCGCGGCAAGCATTGGGACGAGCGCGTGCGCATGGCTCAATGGTGGAGCGACTACCTCGATGAGCTCCGGACAGGAGGAAAGGTCATCATGGGAAAGTTTGCGAATGGTTGATCGGAAGAACGAATTTCTTCTCAGCCAGTGCAGGATTGAAGGCTCAGGACCAGCCCTATCAGGGACACTGACGCGAGCAAGGCGAACTCAATTCTGATGCCCCAGACCTTAAGCCACTTCCGCATCGTGCCGAGCCTCAGTTCGTAGAGCTTTGGCAACTAAGCTGATCGAAGCGCTCAGCAACAGTCTTCCACGTTGCTATGCCTGCCTCGTCCCCTTCGTTGGATAGCCGCTGGATTTGCTGCGCGATATACGCGGGTCCCTCTTCGCCATGGTTCTTTTCGACCCAGAGCGCGACGGCCCACAATTCCTGGTCGCGATTCAGCACCATGGTTCACGTCTCCCGGTCCAGGTTCGCGCCAGGCCTTCGCTGACCAGCTGATCGCCAAGCGAGCGGCCGCCGCGCGTTACAACCCGCAATTTGCGACCGTACTGATCCTCGTCTCTGCTACCGATGGTCCTCAGTTCAAAGGGCCCGCCATTCAGCAATTCGACAAGGCGGTGCGTCGCGCGCATGCCGAGCTGGTATTCATAGTCGCAACGAGGCTCGCTGATCTCGGGAGTGTCGATGTCGGCAATCCGGATCTTCACGCCATCAAGCCAGAAAGTATCTCCATCAACGACGCATGTGCGCCGGATGGATCCGCAGATGTCGAATTGTGGGGAGCTCGCTTGCTGGAATAAAGCCTGAGGCTGCTGATCGTCGTTAGCAAGGCTGGCATCATGGACTGGCCAGTTGAGTGCCAGCATCCCTCCAGCAAATACGATCGCGAGTGCTCCCAAACCCAATGCGATCTCCTTTCTCAGCTTCCGGCGCTTTTGTGCCTTCAACGCCTTGCGAAAGTCGAACGGCTCACCGGGGGTCTCACTCACTAGCGTTGTCCGTCTTCATTCCGCCACATGATTTCAGACAATAGCCGGAAATCAGGCAGTTTCGTCAATTGTACGTACCAATTGCTTGCCAACGTCCCAACACGGATCGGACATATTGCGGCGTTTCACCATTTTTCGGAATGCCGCGTGATCGGGAGACGGCACCTGGGCCAGCATTGTAAGCAGCCAAGGCCAGGTGGACCGCGTCGAACCGGTCCAACATATCGCGAAGATACCGGGCGCCACCGTCGATCGATGCAAGAGGGTCATGACGGTTACGGACGCCCAGTTCTCGCGCCGTGGCCGGCATAAGCTGAGCCAGCCCGGCAGCACCCGCTGGACTCACGGCCATCGGATTGAAGCGGGACTCAGCCCAGATAAGAGCCCGAAGCAGGTTGGTCGGAAGCCTGTAACGGCGCTCAGCCTCGGCTATCGCCGCCATATACAAGCCTTCCCGGTAGGATACGTTTGCTGGCTCGGCCTGGTAGATTGCAGGAAGATATTCCCTTGCCGGCTGCTGGTCCGTCTTCGGCGGAACGATCGCGTGCTCCAACAAGGTGAAATCCTGGGCGCGAACTTGCTGTGAGGAGGTCGCGATCATCCCCAGACAGGCGACCGCTAGCGCGGTCATACAATTGAGGCAGTTCATCTCGACTTGTGCTCCATTGATTCGAATCGAAAGAGAACATAAAAAGAACATGTGCCTGTAGGAAAGCCGCGAATGCCTGCCTTTGGGAGAGGAGAGGAACGCTGTTGAGGGGGCCAATTTGCATGCTGAGGAGCTCGCATGTCCCTGTCTGTCCAAACTCATCCCAACCGGTCGCTTGCCGAGACCGCCCGTCGCATTTGCGAATCGCGACGGGGCAAATGGTCCGGCACAAAGGGAATGGCCTGTTGCCCCGCGCATGATGACCGCACGCCGTCACTCGGTGTGTCGCTCGGCCGACAGGCCATCCTCTTTCACTGTTTCGCGGGATGCGATCAGCAGAGCGTGCTGGCTGCTCTGGCGCGTGAAGGTTTCGAGGCACCGGCGCTTTTTTCAGGTTCTGCGACCACCAACGAACCCGAATCGACCAGCACCCGCAAACCCTCGGCGGTAGCGCTGAGGATCTGGCGCGATGCACAGCCACTGCGTGCCAGTCCGGCAAAGGCATATCTTGAAAGCCGCGGCATCCTCGCCGCATCTCCGGCGCTCCGCTTCCATCCACGAACGCCGCTTGGCCCGAAAGGACGGGCCCGCTTTCTGCCCGCCATGATCGCGGCAGTCAGCCTCGACGAGGGCCCGATCGCCATCCACCGCACGTTCCTGTCTACCGAGGCTTCAGGCAAGGCCGCTTTCGAAAAGCCGAAACGCGCGCTCGGCGCGCTCGGTGAAGCTGCTGTTCGTCTCTTCGCTCCAGTTTCCGGCAAGTTTGGCCTTGCCGAGGGGGTCGAGAGCGCGATGTCGGCCTATGCTCTCACCGGCATTCCCGTCTGGGCGACCCTGGGCAATGAGCGCTTCGGTCTCGTGAGCGTGCCCGAGAGCGTGACCGAGCTTCACCTCTTCGTCGATCACGATGCTGGCGGCGAGCTGGCCGCGTCGCGTGGCCTGGCCGCTTATGCCCGCGAAGGGCGGACGATCCACGTTCGCAAACCATCCTCACGCGACACCGACTGGAACGATGAACTTACAGCATGGCTGCGCCGCAAAGCGGCGCGGTAGAGGAGAGAGAGCTTCTCGAATTCCTGATCCGGCAGAGGGCGTGTCCCGATGCCCCCATCAGGAGGACGAATTGCCATGTTTCAATCAGACCTGTTTCCCGCCGGCGAGCAGTTGCCGTCCATGCCCTTGGCCTATGCCATTGGCACCCGAGTTGCCGCGCTTCTTGCTTCGGGTCGTCATCTTACCCGTACCGACATTTCCGGGCTGTTCGCCGAAGAGACCGGTGTTCTCGACTGGGGAGGTGCCTGGACGATCGACGACTACAACAGCGCGGTCGAGATCGGCGCACTACTCTGGCTTCGAGAGTCCTCACGGATCGATCTGGCGACGAATGTACACGAAGCCGAAGCGCGGTTCGACTGGCTCGAAGCATCCTTGCCGCCGCGGCACGTTCGCAGCGAAGCACAGGTCGAGCTCCAGCAGTTCTCGACCCCGCCAATGCTGGCCTGGCTGATGGCGAAGGCCGCAGCTGTCTGCGCGCAAGACACGCTCCTCGAACCGTCCGCAGGCAATGGTGCCCTTGCTCTCTGGGGTTGCCTCCAGAATGCTTCGCTGCTCCTCAACGAGATCGATCCGGCAAGACGAGACGGTCTGGCCCACGTCTTCCCCACGGCCACCATCACTTCGCATGACGGGGAACTGATCGCCGACTTGCTTCGCGGCCCTGTTCCGTCTGCCGTGCTGATGAACCCGCCGTTCGCTCACAGCCTGGAACGCGGCAAGGACGGTGAGACCGCTATGCGTCACCTACGTGGTGCAATCCGGGCCGCTGCTAATCGGGCGAGGATCGTCGCCATTATGCCTGAAGGCTTCGACGCCTCCACCTTCGCCAAGGAACAGGACGAAGCATCGCTGCTCCTCGATGTTCGCCTGCAGCAGATGTTTCGCCGGACAGGGACGGGGATCGCTGTTCGCCTGGTTGTGTTCGACAAGACGCCGACTGCGTCCTCGCCTGCGATCACCGGAGATACTGCCGACCTCATCTCGCTCCACGAGCTTATCACTGCGCTTCCGCCACGCGTACAGACCTCCGCCAACATCCATCGCCTGCCGCTCGGCAAGCCAGTGCGCCTCGTTGGCAAGACTTCTGCCCAAAGCGCGCCGGTGCGGCCGGTGGCGCCGTTCGCCGCGACACCAGCAGCCACGGCGAATGCGATCGACCTTGCCTATTCGGTCCTCGCCGACGCCGCGCCTGTGCCCGAACAGGCAGGCATCTACCTGCCTTACCGGCCCAGCCGCATCGCCTTCGAAGATGCTCCGGTCCATCCCACCCCGCTCGTGGAATCGGTCGCCATGGGTTCGGTCGCGGCACCGCAGCCCGATGTTTGCCCGCGCCTTCCCGCATGTTGGCAGGCCGATGGCCTGCTGTCCGAAGCGCAATGCGAGACACTGGTCTACGCTGCCCAGGCATTTGCGCGCGATCTTCCGGGTCAGTTCAAGGTGAGCCAGGAAGGCACCTCGCTGGAACTCTCCGAGGACGGACACTCCTACCGCCAAGGCTTCTTCCTCGGCGACGGAACCGGAGCGGGCAAAGGACGGCAGATCGCCGCGGTCATCATGGATCGCTGGCTCGCAAGCGAGCGCAAACATGTCTGGATCACCAAGAACGAGGCGCTGCTCGAAGATGCACGCCGCGACTGGGAAGCGCTTGGCGGGCTGCCGCTCGATCTCCAGCCGCTCTCGCGCTGGAAACTCGGCCAGCCCGTAACGATGTCCGAAGGCATTCTCTTCGTCACCTATCCGACGCTGCGCTCGGGCCGCGCCGAGGATACGCGGCTCGACCAGATCCTTGCCTGGGCGGGCGAGGATTTCGACGGCGTGATCGCTTTCGACGAAGCCCATGCGATGGCTAATGCGCTCGGGGGCTCTTCAATCCGCGGCAAGGTCAAGGGCTCCGAACAAGGGATGGCGGGCCTCAGGCTGCAGAATCATCTCCCGCGCGCTCGCGTGCTCTACGCGTCTGCCACTGGCGCTTCGGATATCGCCAACCTCGGTTACACCTCCCGGCTCGGCCTGTGGGGACCCGAGACCGCTTTCCCGACCCACGAAGCCTTCATGACCGAGATCCGCACGGGCGACGTCGCGGCGATGGAGCTCGTCGCCCGCGACCTTAAGGCCCAGGGACTCTACCTTGCCCGTGCGCTGTCCTTCGCCGGGGTGGAGTACGAGATCCTCGAACACAGCCTGACCGACGCACAGGTTCGGATCTACGATGCCTATGCCGATGCCTGGGCGATCATTCACCGCAACCTCGAAGCTGCGCTGGAAGCAACCCGCGTGGTCGACGAGGACAGCGGTGACACGCTCAACCGCAATGCCAAGGCTGCGGCGCTATCGATCTTCGAAGGCACCAAGCAGCGCTTCTTTGCCCAGCTCCTGCTTTCGATGAAATTGCCGAGCCTGATCCCCGCGATGGAAGAAGCGCTTGGCGAAGAGCATTCGGTTGTCGTGCAGCTGGTCTCGACCGCCGAGGCCATGCTCGACCGGCGCCTTGCCGACCTTACCGTGGAAGAACGCGAAGCTCTCGATATCGATCTGTCCCCGCGTGAATACGTCATCGACTATCTTGCGAAGAGCTTCCCGGTACGATTGATGCAGGTCTTCGCCGACGACGACGGCAATCTTCGCTCCGAGGCGATGAGCGACGGAGAGGGCAATCCCGTTTTCTGCCCGCGCGCCATGGCTGCGCGCGATGCGCTGATCGAACAGCTCTGCGCACTGCCGCCCATCGCCACTGCGCTCGATGCGATTATCGAGCACTTTGGAACCGACGCCGTCGCCGAAGTCACGGGCCGGACCCGGAGGCTGGTCCAGGGCCGCGATGGTGAGCAGCGCCTCGAACGGCGTAGCCCCAGCGCCAATGTTGCCGAAGCCCAAAGCTTCATGGAAGGAACCAAGCGCATCCTGGTGTTCTCGGACGCGGGCGGCACGGGGCGTTCCTACCATGCCGACCTCGGCTGCCGGAACCAGCAGCGCCGGGTTCACTTCCTGCTTGAACCGGGATGGCGCGCCGACAACGCGATCCAGGGTCTCGGTCGTACGAACCGCACCAACCAGGCCTCGGCTCCGCTGTTCCGGCCGGTAACCACCGATGTGAAGGGCGAGCGCCGGTTCATATCCACCATTGCGCGAAGGCTCGATGCCCTTGGCGCGCTGACCCGCGGCCAGCGCCAGACCGGCGGGCAGAACCTGTTCGACCCCGCCGACAATCTCGAAAGCGATTATGCGCGCGACGCGCTCAGCCGCTGGTTCCAGCTGCTCTATGACGGCAAGCTTGAAGCCACCACATTCGGCAACTTCGTCGAGCGCACAGGCCTCCGGCTTGAAAGCCCAGATGGTGGACTGACCGATAATCTCCCGACGATCCAGCGCTGGCTCAACCGCATTCTTGCGCTGCCGATCGCGCTCCAGAACGCAATCTTCGATGAATATCTCGGCCTCGTCGAAGCGCGGATCGAAGCCGCGCGCGAGGCCGGAACGCTCGACCAGGGACTGGAAACCGTAAAGGTCGATCGTTTCACGGTCCTTGCCGACGAACTTCTCCGCACCGATCCCGTGACCGGAGCGGAGACCCGCCTCGTCTCGCTCGAAGTAACGAGGCACCTTCGGCCTCTACGCTTGCAGCGCCTAGTACGCATGCACGAGATCGGCAGCCCGCACGCGATCCCGATGCGCAATGCGCGCTCTGGCATGGTCGCACTGTCGGTTCCGGCCCGACGCCTCATTGCTGACGACGGGGCCGTGATCGAACGCCGCCGCCTGCTGCGCCCGCTCAAGTCCGCGAACTGGACACTTGAGGCACTCGGTGAGAGCCACTGGGAAGAAATTGGCGTCACCGCGTTCACGAGAGCTTGGCGGACCGAGGAAGAGGAGGCCGCTGCTTCACTGGTGACCGAGCGCGTCCATCTCGCCACCGGGCTGTTGCTTCCGGTCTGGAAGCGCCTGCCTGGCGATCATGTCCGCGTCACTCGGCTCGTTGCCGAGGACGGCCAGTCGATCATTGGGCGTGAAGTGCTCGATATCGATCTCGCCGCAATCGCCGAGACCTTTGGTCTTTCCGGAGTTACCGGACCGGCGCCTGAGCAGATCGGCAACCTCGTCATCGCCAGCGGCAAGCCGCTGGGCCTCGCAAGCCACGATGCCTTGACCGTCAAGCGATCGCTGGTCGGCGGCGAACAGCGGCTTGAACTGACCGGGTTCTCGCCCGATCGGCTCGACTGGTACAAGGGCAAAGGCTGCTTCACCGAGATCATCCGCTACCGCACGCGCCTGTTCGTCCCGGTGTCGAATGCCTCGTCGGTTCTCCCCGCGCTTGCCGCCTGATCCCTCGGGCAGACCCCAATCTCAGAATGAGAGTGGAGGGAGCCCTTTGGGCTTGTGGGCCTCGTGATCCTCACCTGCGCCTTCATTCCATCAGGAGAACACCCATGATCCAGTCGATTCCTTTGAAGAAGCTCGTCCCGAGCCCGCGCAACGTTCGCAAGTCGAGCGATGTGCTGGCCGACCTCCAGCTGCGGGCAGACATCGCCGCGCGCGGCCTGCTGCAAAACCTCGTCGTGCGCAAAGGAAAGCGCGGCAAGTTCGAGGTCGAGGCCGGCGGTCGCCGTCTCGCCGCGCTGCAGGCGCTGGCTGAAGAGGGCACCTTACCCGAGAACCATGAAGTTACCTGCCTCGTCATCGAAGGCGAGGAAAGCGAGGTGCGCGAAGCCAGCCTTGCCGAGAACTTCCAGCGTCTCGCGATGAATCCGGCTGACGAGGCGCAGGCCTTCGCTTCCATCATCGAGGCAGGGGCTACCACCGAAGACGTGGCGCGCCGCTTCGGCCTCACCGTCCGTTTCGTCGAAGGACGTCTGCGCCTGGCAAGTCTCGCGCCCTGCGTCTTCGAAGCGCTCGCCGAAGGCACAATCACGCTCGACATGGCCAAGGCCTACGGCGCGATCTCCGACGTCGAGCGCCAAGCGCATGTCTATGCCGAGCTGCAGGATGCCTGGTATCAGATCACGCCCGACACGATCCGCCGCATGGTGCTTGATGCCACGGTGCGCGGTTCCGATCCGCGCGCTGTGCTCGTCGGTCGCGATGCCTACCTCGCCGCAGGTGGAAGGATCGAGCGCGAACTGTTCGACGATGATGCCAGTGAGAGCTGGATCGATGTGGCGCTGCTCGAAGACCTCGCGCACAAGGCCATGGAAGAAGCGGCAGAGAAGACCGCGCTCGAGTACGGCCTTGCCTGGGTGCGCCCAACACTTGGCAACTATGTCAGCCACGACCTTGTCGAAGGCCTCAATCGCGTGCCTTGTGAACCTGCACCCATGACCGAAATGGAAGCGCAAGAGCTAGGCGAACTCGAGGCCGACTACGACCGTGTCGCCGCCATTCTCGAAGACGAGGACAGCGACGAAGACGAAGTGGCCAAGGCTGAAGAGGAACTGGTGGCGATCAATCGTGCCATGCGCGCGCTCAATGACCGGCCGCCGGTACTCGCCGACGAACTGAAATCCGAGGCTGGCGCCTTCCTCGTCCTCTCGCGCAATGGCGAGCCGACCTTGGTTCCGCAGTTCTATACCGAGACCGAAGTCATCGCTGACGAAGGTGTGGTCAAAGCGATTGAGGAAAACGGAGCGGCGAAGTCCAAGGGAAGCTCGTTGTCGCAGCGCCTGCTCGACGAGCTCGCGATGCAGCGCCGCGACATCCTGGCGATTCATCTCGCCAACGATCCGGCACTGGCGCTCGACTTGATGGTCTTCACGCTCGCCGATGCCGATGGGCATGACTGGCGTGCGAAGAAAGCGTCGACGCTGGTCGGCTCGGTTGCTTCCGGCCCGGTTACCGGCTTCGAGGCCAAGGATGCGCCCGCGAGTGCTGCTTTGGCCGAGTTTGCCGGGTCGCTCGATGAAAGCTGGCGTTCTGGCGAAGGCGATGTCGAGCGGTTTGCCAGGTTCCGAGCGCTTTCCGATGAGGCGCGCTCGGCATGGCTTGGCCATGTCGTCTCGCGCACTCTGATTGCCAGCCTTGCCTGCGAAGGCGAGCGCTCGGTGCCGCTGCACGAGGCGCTCGGCTCGCTGCTCGAAATCGAAACCGCGCATTGGTGGCGGCCCACAGCGGCCAACTACTTCGACCGCGTGGCCAAGGCTCGCACGCTCGAAGCGCTCGATGCCGCTGGCGGTCCCGAATTGGTCAGTCGCTACGCTGCCTCGAAGAAGGCCGAACTGGCGAGCGCTGCCGAGCGCATCTTCTCGGGCAACTTCATCGGCGAAGCTGAGGTCAAGGAGCGGGCGCAGGCCTGGGTGCCCTCCATCATGCGCTTCGCTGATACCGAGGATCTCGCGCTGGCAGATGCCGAAGTCCGCGAACCTGTCCGCGAGGATATAACTGACGATCTTGCCGAGCAGGCTGCCTGACCCCTCCTGACAGGTCTAAGTCACTCGGCGGGCGGTCCGTCCCAATTGGGACGGACCGCCTTTTCGTATTCTCCCGGTGCTGCGTTTGACACGATACTTCTGTCAGCTGACATTCTTAGTCTGAGGGAATGTGTCAGGAGCTGCCAACAAACTGGACGTTCCGCTTACTAAATAGGATTCCCGCAAACATTCGTACATTCGTCGGTAGAGGGGTCCCTGGACTGGCTGATTCTGGCTTAGTTATCCCATCTTGACGTTTCCTCCCGAACATCCAGTCGTCCGTCCAGGCCGACTTTCCCAGAGAGCAATTTCGACCGCTCAATTTGCGGGGACAGCTCGATCTACTTTTGGGGCAGCGCCTGGGATGCAGAAAGATATCGCGCCGTCGTATGTCAGTGTGCGATAGTCGGCCATGGACATCGAAGAGCAATTGCTCGCGGCCTCGATCCGCGACACCATACACAATGCCGACCTAGCGCTCGCAAAGTATCAGCACGTATGCGAAGGCAACCGGCACGACAATGTCGACAAGGGAGACCACGCCGAGGCGCTAGAGGAGGCCGAGCGCCACCTCGTCTTTCTTATCGAGAAGGTCTTCCGCGACACTGCCGTCCTCGCCGAGCGCATGTCGTTACCGGGCTATCGGAAGGATGTGCTCCGCGCGCGCCAGTCCCTCAAGGACCTGACCGCAACCGAAATTCCACCGTGGGACGTTGCTTTTCATAGTCCGCCGCTAGCTGCAGCGCGAACAATGTTCGACTCGATCGCAACGATGGTCGAAGGTCGAGAGGTCACGGGATTGCGCGTCTTTGAGACGATGCTCCACAATACGCCGAAGATCATCGAGCGCGGCGGACTGAAGCCGTCGAACGAAGCCGAAGTTCGAAGCGCTGTGCGCGCAGTCCTGCAACTCGCGTTTCGCGACGTTGTCCGCGAAGTCCCGATCCCCAAGAGCATCAAGACCTACCGACCCGACATCGGCGTGCCGTCGTTGATGGCTGCAGCCGAATACAAGTTCATCGATTCACAACAAGAAGCAAAGGCTGCACTTGAAGGGATCTACGCCGACATGCGCGGCTATGCTGGACATCACTCATGGCGCAGCTTTTATGCTGTCCTCTATATGACGAATAATTTCTATAATCAGGCCGACGTCGATCACGAGTTTCGATTGGTAAAGGCCGACCTCAACTGGACGCCTCTTGTCGTGATCGGCCCAGGCGGGAGGAAAACCAAGGGTGTCGCCTGATCGCGACCACATCGAAAGCAGCTCGTCCCGAGTCCTCGGCACCAAACGCCAACATTCCTGGCATTCAAACCACCGCTTCAGATTCCTGATTGTTGCCAGTCGTTAACCCGACCCGTGAGCGCGGAACTCACCGATCCATCCGCTTCTACGCGTACGTCTGAGCCAAGGTGCCGCTACAAGCTGGCTGCCTACCAATATTGATGCTGTCATACTGGCACATCAACATCGAGCCAGCGGGCGTAAGCTCTTACATCGATCATAGGCACGGTAGCCTTTTCCTGTAGGCGCGCGATTAGCTCGAACAGAAACGCAGTGGCCGGCTTGCCAATGGGCATGAGCGTGCCACACCCATCGTCGTCACAGGAAAAGATGCCATGCGCGGCGACGCAGCCCAGGTCGAGCCGGTCGTCGCTTCCAGCCGTCGCCAACGAATTGGTCAATGGCTCGCCCAGCCCTGGACTCCAATCACTTTCCAAGGTCAGCAGACCACCGATAATATGCTGTAGCGGTTTGGCCGGATAGGTGCCGCCTGCATGGGGAATCGGCAGGCTGGTGCGGTGCAGGCGACGGACGCTGGCCACCTTCTTTCTTGCATAGGCGACCTGCTCGGCGTTGATAGATTGCTTCGCCTCGAAGACACCATACACGCTCTCAGCGGGAATTACCTTTTGCCCCTGAAAATTAAAGATGAAGGGAGAATACTGTCGATCGAAGACGACTACGTCGATCTGTTCGCTGAACGTGCCATCACTATCGACAACATGCGCAGAAGTCGCCTGATAGCGTTGGGGCAGATAGGTCTCGAACAGCTCCAGCCACACCGATTCGCTGGCATCTCCCTTGGTGCCGGGATGACTGAAAGCCCTTCGCGCCCGTGCGAGCCGATCCTGAATGTCGTCATGGAGTTCCGACAGCAGTGTTTGGATGGACCAGGTCATTTCAAGGCTCCCAATGTCTGCATTTCGTCACGAAACGGAGGTGTCGCGGTCATGCCCTTCGCGATCTGTAGTGCGCGATCGGCCTCAATGGGCCGGTCCGGATAGGCATCCAGCGCTATGGCAGGAAGCAGGCGTTGGGTGATGTCGGAGAAGGTGAACCCCGGCTTTCCGTGCGCAGCGCCGGTCGAAACGACCAACGCGTTGATCTGCGGCTGCGTGAATCCTAATCCGCCCAGTCGTGTGGAAAGGATGTGGAAGCGCTGCTCCTCGTTCGGGCGCGCGAAGGCCATGACATCCGCCGCTCGCCTCCGGACTGCCGGGTCGAGTGCGTTCAGCCTGTTGGTGCACATGATCACAGCCGCAGGCAGGCGAAGGTTGGCGAGCCGGTCGATGCCGCGGATGAAAGCGTTCACCCCAGCGCGATCCTCGTGGTGCATCTGCGCCGCCTCGCGCGACTGCGCCAGGGCGTCAGCCTCGTCGACCAGCAGGATGATGCCACCCTTGGCCTTGCCCGATGCCTTCAGGCGCGTGGCAGCCTGAACCGTGTGCTCGAACGCAGCAGAGAGAAGCTGCGTCATCTCGCCCACGCGGCCCTGCCCGCGGGTCGCCAGGCTGAGGGGGTAGAGGGTGATTTCAATCCCTTCCTGCCTCGCGACCTTGTCACCGATAGTTTCCGCGAGCTCAGTCTTGCCGGAACCGACGTCGCCAGCAAGAACGACGAGCGGCGGACGACGTAGGACAGCGTCGAGCATGGGCTTGGCATCGCCCTTTACGAACTTCTCCGCCCAGCGCTCCAATCCTTGCGGATTGACTAGCAGGCCAAGGATCTTAGCCAGCCGGGACTTCTGATCATCCAGACCGACCAAGCGCGCGAGCCGTTCCTGGGGATCAAAATCGGGATATGTCTGGCGACGCTCGAACAGTTCGTCGAGACCCGGCATGTTTTGCATCAGTAGCTCCTCACACTGGAACGATCGAGAGCTCGGCCACCAGCAGAGTAGGTGCGATCGGAGGCAAGATATCCATTAATTGTCGGCTCAGAACCGGTCGTGCGCTGGACAGGGAGATCGCCTTCAAACTTCGACTTTTCGCTGTCGGAAAGCAGGAAATAGGCCATGGAGTAGTTCATGAAGCTACCAAACGTCGCGCCTGATATGTCCTTGCCAGGCAATACCCGCCCAGGATCATCATCGCCCGCAGATGCTCCCGCCAAGTCCCGCGCTGCATACTTGAGGGTCGGCTCGATCCACTGCCCATTGCGCTTGAAACCATAGGTGACGTCAGCCAAATAACCGGCCTTCAACATCGCGACCGCCTCCTCCTCAAATTGAGTGATCTGCCAGTCGTAAGGTTGCCCATAGAGCCGCTGCATCCGCTTCAGGTCGGTTGCAATCTTAGCGGCCATGTGGCGCGCATGCGTCACGGTGAAGGTCTTGCTTTCCGTGTAGCTGTAGCTGGACATCGTGACCTCTCAGACCTGGAAGGTGGAGCCAAAGACCTTCTGCCAGTAGCCGACGGTCAACTGCTTAGAGGGAGCCGCCAATGCGGCATCGATGGCGTCGCCGGCATCAAGGGCGGCATCCACGATCTCGCCCATGTTCGCCGCAGTGTAGAGCCGAGACACGTTGTTTTCGGCATTTACCGGGTCGATGATCCGCATGGGATCATAGAACGTGCCGATGCTGGAGAGAGGGTAGTAGTCGGAGAAGGCGATGCGATCCTTCAACCCGCTGGTCGCGATGTAGGTGAAGAAGTGCTGCAGAGCCTCGGGATAGTCCGAGAGGTCCAGCCCGTCATCGCACAGCTTGGCCATGATCATCTCGATCATAAACGACTTGAAGCGGAAGCCGTCACGCTCCTGCTTTTGACGCCTTGCCCAGAACTTCACCAACCGGACGACTTGGGCGAAATGCTTTTCCTGCGCCTTTTTGCGCTTTCCTGCGAACTCGAGGTGGAGAGGGATGCTGGTCCTCAGGAAGGAGCCGTCCTCTTGGCTGACTAAGTTGCCATACCACTGTGCATCCCCGTCATAAAGGATCGGCACAACATCAACATCCAGTCCGGATCCCCGGAAGGACACGGTGACCGAATAGGTCTGAGGCTGGACCTGATCCGGAGAGAAATTCGGGAATGCCTTCCGGAGGCGCTCCGCCAAGTAGGTTAGGAGCGCGCTGACTGAATGCGGCGCGTCCGCACCACTGATGTAGCAGGCCACGTCGATGTCGTTAAGCGAGCGCAAGGCGGTGCCCTTGGCCAGACTGCCCGACAGCATCATCTTCCGCAGCGTGAAATCGGGATGCTCATCAACATATGTTTCGAGCCTCTCGCGAAGCCGCCTTGCCTGCGCGCGATATTCCTGCGCCTTGTCCTGCGGTAGGTTCACTCGCTCTTCGGCAAAGCGCACAATATCGCGATGCCCAACATGGTCTCGGCTCATCGAATCGTCTCCGGTAGCCCTCCGTCCTTGACGCGGGCGGTCAGATACGCGACTCGGGTTGCCGACCCGCTAGAAACAATATGGGTATCGTAACTATACCCGTCAAGGAACTATACACATGGTCGAGGACGAAAAGCGCCCCTGGACGCAGACCCGCCGTTTCGAGTTCATCGAATGGAAGCTGTTTTGGGAAGGAGCGCTGAACCGGAGCGACCTGGAGGAAACGTTCGAAATCTCAACGCCGCAGGCATCAGTCGATCTCCGGCGATATCGTGAACTGGCCGGTGACAACATTGAGTATGATGCCACAAGCCGGTCGTTTAGGCCCACGCCCGATATCAAGCCATCCTTCCTGAAGGCGTCAGCCGACCGCTTGCTCATTCAACTGCGTGCGCTACTAACCGGTGCCTTGCCGCGGCGCGAAGTTTGGTTCCGCGACCTGCCGTCAATAGATATGGCGCCGGACATCGCCAGGCATGTTGATGCCGAGTGCCTGCGCCTGATCCTCAACGCCATCCGAACCAAACATTGCGTGGAAGTCCGATACCAATCGCTCACCAACTCACGCACGAGGCAGATAGCGCCCCATGCCCTCGCGTTCGACGGGTATCGTTGGCATGTGCGCGCATGGGCTTGCGATCGCGACGACTTTCGGGACTTCGTCCTGACGCGTATCGACCAGATCGATGCGGGCGCCAAGGCAGATTTCGATCCCGCTGACGACCTGGAGTGGAACACGAAGATCACCTTGGACCTTCGCCCTCACGCCGGACTCACGCAGGAGCAGAGCCAGGCCATCGAGCGCGACTACGCGATGGAGGATGGAAGGCGTGAGATCGAAGTGCGGTTGTCCATGGCCTACTACTTCATCAGGCGGATGAACCTCGATCTCACCGATCTTCCTCCCGCCCGCGCCCAGATATGTCTTCAGAATTTAAGTGAGGTACTACAAGCTATTGAACAAGCAAGAGCACAAGCTAGGCAACGGATTGTCGATCGAAAGATGAGGAATATTGACTGCGAATGATACCTCAATCCTAGTGCGATGTGGGTGCTTGGCTCGAGCGGCGGCCGCGTTGAACGGCACTGGGAACGCTCACGCTCTCGAGCAAATGTTCGGAACGTCCGCTTTCACCTGATCGCCAACCTTAGTGGACAGTCCAAATTGTCCGACATCGCGGACAGATCGAGGCGACTTTTCCGATGTTCGCTTTCGTGCGATCGTCGGCACTCTTCGATGACTGGAGTGAGGCGCATAGCTGTGCGCATTAATCGAGAGGGGAGAGGGCTTTGATTTTCCTGAACCGGGACATGTCTGTCCCGGTCATCAGGAGAACTCCCATGACCAAGTCCCGTCGCACTGCTTCGACATCGCCAGCGGAGCGCATCACCGCCGCTATCATCGAAAAGCTCGAGCAAGGCACCAAGCCCTGGGTCAAGCCGTGGCGCGGTGTGCCGGTATCACGGCCCTTGCGCTCCTGTGGAACGCCCTATCGAGGCATGAACACCTTCTGGTTGTGGATGGTCGCCGATGACTGCGGCTACGCCTCGCCTTACTGGATGACCTATCGCCAGTGCCAGAAGCTCGGCGGACAAGTCCGCAAGGGCGAGAAATCGACCATCGCGATCTTCTACAAGAGCTACACCAAGGAGGTCGAGAACGCCGAAGGCGAAGCTGACACCGAGAACCGGCGCGTCCTCAAGGCTTATGCCGTGTTCAATGCCGACCAATGCGACGGCCTCCCCGAGTTCTATCATCCAAAGCCACTCGTTGCCGCGCTGGAGCCCGAAGGTCGCGAAGAGCGGCTTGATGCCTTTTTCCCAGAGATCGGCGCTGACCTGCGGCATCATGGAGCCCAGGCCTATTACGAGCCGCAGCGTGACCGGGTCACCATGCCGCCAGCCGAACTCTTCGAAGCCTATGACCACTACTACGCAACGCTCGCGCACGAGCTGTCGCACTGGACGGGGCATTCTTCGCGGCTCGACCGCGATCTCAAGAACCGCTTCGGCAGCGATGCCTATGCTGCCGAGGAATTGATCGCCGAGCTGTCCTCGGCCATCCTCGGGGCCGAACTGAGTCTTCCGGTCACCCACCTCGACCATCACGCCAGCTACATCGCGTCCTGGCTCAAAATCCTCAAATCGGACGAGCGCGCGATCCTCACCGCTGCGGCCAAGGCCGAGGAAGCGGCCAGCCTGTTGCTTGACCTTGGGGGTCACCAATCCAGCGAAAGCGAGCCCGACATTGATCTCGCTGATGCAGCCTGAGGAGCAGTGAGATGGGACGTTCCGTCAGCTATCCGACCGGCGCCGTGGTGGCCTTTCGTCTGCTTGATGGCAGCGAAGACGACGATGTCGACTGGGTCTACGAGTGCCTCGTCGACGAGGTAGTCGATACCACGAAGGCGACCTTTCCTTCCTTCGAACGCTTCGATGGATGGCGCGGCCGCGAGGATCGTATCCTCCTGCGCAACGCCTTTGCCGATTGCGGCATATCGACCTATTGCGGCCTTGCCGCGATCTGGCTCGCCGAACGCGACGATGCCAGGTACTGGGAGGCCGACTTCTACAACTCACGAACGGCGAGGGCGCGGCACTGGCTCGGCCAGGTGTCGGGACGGTTCATCGACCTGTTTGGTGAGTTGCGCCTGGTCGGTCGGTTCTCGAATGGCGAAGCGATCTTCGAGCGCTCCCGATCCAACTGCGACACCGGGTCCTGATCCTGCCTCATCCCTCTCCGCCGGGAGAGGCCCTTGGGCCGGTCGGGGCGCGCCGCAACCTGCGGCCCGTCGGCCCGTGTTACCCGCGCCAGCCTAGGGCCGCAGGTTTCCCGCTACGCGGTGCGTCACGCCCCTTTCCCCGGCCCTGATCGGGCTCCGGCGGACAGGGCCGAGGCGATGGTGCCTTCTCTCCTTGTCCCCGCGATCAGGAGACACCCCATGTACGACAGCTTCATCGACCAGTTGAACGGCCTTGACCTTTCAGGCCTCAGCATCAGGCCGGCCCCCTTCAACGCGACCGACTTTCCCAGCGAGGATGCGATCGACCAGACGCTTGGCGCAGTCTGGTCCGACCTTTTCGCGATGTTTTCCGACACGGCCCTCGAGGCCGATGCCGAGGACATTGCCTGGGGCATGGTCAACCTCTTCCACCGTGCAGCCAGCCGCAAGTCGGCTCAGCTCGACCGGGCCAGCGACGAGATCCGGGTCCTGCTCGCATCAGCCGATGGCTCCGAAGTGCATTCGAGCAATCTGGAAGAACAGGTCGAGCGCGCGCAGGCCGCCGAAGCCAGCATGCTGGCTTTCGAGCAGATGCGTGAGGCTGCGGCGGCACTTTATCGCGACGAGACCGGTTCCTCGTGGAAGCCCGTTTCCGGCTCGCGCGCGAGCCATTCGCGCAACCTCACTTCGGCCGTAATCGATGCCCGCGATTTCCTCCGCGCTCGCGCTGAGAACCGGCGCCACGCCTTGATCCCGGAAGGAACTCCGGTCGTTTTCGCCGGTGGTCGTCAGTGCTTCGAGAGCCCCGGGGATGCAAAGCGTTATGCCGACAATATCTGGGCGACACTGGACAAGGTGCGCGATGTGGTTCCCGATCTCTTCCTGGTCCATGGCGGCGACGGCAAGGGTGCCGATCGCCTCGCCGCCAGCTGGGCTGAGCGCCGCGAAGTCCAGCAGATGACTTATTCACTCGATCGTCGGCTTGGTGCCCGCGCCGGCTTCAAGCGCAACGAGCAAATGCTTGCGCTCAATCCGCGTTACGTCGTCGCCTTTCCGGGAAATGGCGTGACCGAACGGCTGGTCATCGATGCCAAGGCACGCCGGATCACAGTGGTCGATCGCCGCGGCCTCTTGGGCACCTCTCCCGGGTCCTAAGGGGGCATTCATCATCAGCATCGTAAACGTCTGCATGTGCATCCGGCATCGACCCGGCTATGAACCAGTCATGCAACTTGATGATCTGCTGCAGCGCTACTTTGCCACCACCGACCTTACCGGGGTTGCTCCCGACACCTTTGCAGCCGGCATCGAGCACTGCCGGGTCGATCTCGGCCTTGAGGAGGACCGGGGCAAGCGCTTTGCACTGTGGTCGTTCCTGCACATGTTCGGGTCCGCCCCCGATCTCGATGTGGCGTTCGAGAACGAAGAAGATCGGGAAGCCGCCCGCAACTTCATGGATCTCCTGGCGGCATCGGAGGGCGATGGGGTAAGCTGATTGCAGTAGGGTCTTGGCACCTTCAGACCCGCACCCGATACCCATCCGGCTTTCTTCGCGAACAGTCCTGAACCAGGTCAGCTGAGGACGGCAAACCGTTCCTTTCCGGCCGTGTTGGCAGCTGCGCTGCCTGCCCGCACCACCCGTCATGAACAGGTTCCCCTTGGAGCTTCGCTCCTGCGGTGCAGTCCTCCCATGCCCTGCTTCTTCTGGATGTTCGCAAGCCGGAGATGGTCTCCGGTTTGAGGAACTGAAGGACTTACACCATGACCAATATCGCAATCCTCACCGGCCGCATCGCTCGCGATCCGGAAACCCGCGAGACCAAGGGCGGCACCAATGTCACCGGGATCACCGTCGTCACCGATCGCCCCGCACGCGACAAGGACGGCAAGACCTACAAGGACGAGAACGGCTACACCGCCAAGGAAAGCGAGTTCCACCGGGTGACCTGCTTCAACGGCCTCGCCAAGACCGTCGGCCAGTACTGCTCCAAGGGCCAGTTGGTCAGCGTCCAGGGCCGCATCCATTACACCCAGTGGGAGGACAAGGACGGGGTCACGCGCTACGGCACCGAGATCCTCGCCGACAAGGTCGACTTTCTCTCCCGCGGCAACGGGTCGAGCGACGACAACGACAACACCTACGCTCCCGAGATCGACTGACATCGATCCCGATCGTCCCCTTACGAAGAGGCTCTGCCGCAAGCGGCAGGGCCTCTTCTTCTGTGGTTACTGGGTTCCCGGCGCTGCATTCGAGGCACGGGTTGAACCGCGCGCCGTCAGTTTCTCGATCGCGGCATCCTCGCCGAGTTTCCCGAGTTCTTCGGCAACCTTCCTCAGGCCCTTCTTCGAGAAGCTTTCAAGGCCGCTTCCCAAAATGATTTCGCCGAGTTCTCTGGCCGCTTGTACTTCGAGTTCGCGCTGTTTTGCGTCGAGCGCCTCACGGTCCGCTTCGAGTTTTTGCAGGGCTACAATCGCGCTCCTGTTTCGGGGCATGTTACTTGTCCTTTTGTCCCCTTCGATCCGCTCCCCGGTTGTTTCCATGCCCGTTTCACCGGGGTGTAGGAAAGGCAATTCGCACGCAGGAGATGTTTGATATTGGGCGGAGGTGGTGGGTTCTTGCTCACGGTTCTCCCAGCATGATGGCCTTGCGCCTCCCGCCTCAAGGACGGCGGGGCCCCACCATTTTGCCCGCCACCGGATTGCATCCGGCAGCGAACAAAATCGTTACCCCCTCCGCCGCTATCGCGGTCGCCCATCCGGGCGATCCCTGACCCGGGACGCACAAGACCATCACGCACGCCTCCTGTCGTCTCACGACAGAAATCAGGAGGATAATCATGGCTTATTCGATGCATTGCGCCGTTGCGTCCCGGAGCTATTTCGAGGCTCTGGAAACAGCCGAGAAGAGAGCGCTGCACAGCTTCTTCGATCAGCACGTTATCGAGGATGACGAACTCGGATACTTTGCCTTCGACGAGGGTGACTACAACATATTGCCAACGCATCTCGCAGCGCGGGTGGTACACACGGTGCATGGCGGCATGCTTGACGAGTTCTGAGACTACCGACAGGGCGGGAACCGGGAACGGTTCCTGCCCTTTCTTCTTGTTCGCCGGGTAGTCCAATCAAGCACAAAAACCCGGTTCGGTCGGTTGCTCTGACGGCCGCCCACCGCACTGCGGCGGCACCCGATAAGTGGAGCGGGGCTGTGGACGCACTCTGTCCCGCGCATCTTGCGATGCGCTCCTGAGGGTGCGGCGTAATTTGTTCTTGGGCCCCGCGCGCACTTGCGAACCGGCAACGGGTCGGGCGGCGGGAAGCTTGGGCACGCGACAGGTCCCGCTTGCCTTGCTTCCCACGCGCCCTTGGCCGCTGCCTCTTTCGCAGGTGCTGTCTTCGGCTGGAGGCGTCCAACTGCTTTCTATCTGCATACTGTGAGCTGCCAGGCTTGGTTGCTCGCGCTCCAACATGGAGATCGGGAAAAGTCGTCCTTGATCAATCCCCCTCATTGCCTGGACCACCTCGCGCACTTGGGAACAAAGGAGCACACCCTACCCCGCGATTTCGGGATTTATCTTTCTGTCATTGCTAAAGAATGTGGTTTTGGGCGGAATCAACCCGTCTGCGAGTAGAGCGGCTTTGCGCTGATCCGTAGACAACTCACATCTCTCTATCACACTGAAATAACGTCTTAATCTTTCGATTGACTGCGAGTTGTTCACGATTTATTCTCATCGTCGCCTTCCGCAAGGTGAGCCAGGTTCCGTCGGCCCGACAAGGAACCTGTTTCATGACCCGACAAGATCGGCTTCAGACATTCGTATCTCTCTCCGTAGGTAACTGGGTTCGCCAGTGTGCCGCGGACCATGGCGTCAGTGTCAGCGTCTTTATTCGTGACCTCATTGTCGCCGCGTGGCAGCGCGATAACGAGGCGAAAGAGCGCCCCGCAGGGCTCGATCCCGCGCGCCAGGCAATCTTCATTTCGGTGGCGCTCGATGCGCTTCTGGCCAGTCATCCTGATGCGAGTTTGCGCGACCGTACTCACGAGGCGTACCGGCGTCGCCTCGAACGTCTCGGCCTTCCCGTCAACGCGAACATGGGAGGGCATTCCCATGAAGAATAATCTCCTGAACTTCACCCGCGGGAGCCAACTGCTCGGCCACTTCGGTTTCATGTTTGCGGCGGGGCTGAAGGGCCCTTTGATTGTCACCGGCCTGGTTGCGGTAGGTACCTGCTATTGGGAAGTGCGGTCGGCTCTGACCGATCACCAGTTCTATCTGGTCTGGATGCATATCTACGCCAGTCTCTACGCGTTCATGGAGTTCGATCCGACCAAACTGGTCAACCTCGAATTGCTTGACGGCGAAAGGGTCGGACTCCCCTTTGCCATCGTTCGCGAGTTCCCGCCGATGCGCGAGGCAGTCGAGGCGTTTCGTTCGGCAGTGAAGCGGGGTTTGCTGGTGTCGGCGGTACTGCTGATCCCTGCCTTCGTGTTCTTCTGGTGGTTCGCCGAGCGCTTTGGCGGGCGGTCGAAGGAGCGCAAGCATGAACGCGGCGCAATGCTTGTTTCGCTCGACGAACTCGAAGAAGAAATCGAGCGTCACAACAAGGCATTCCGGGCCGAAGAACTGGGACGCAAGTTTGGCTGGAAGTGGCGGCTTGCGAGCTCGTCGGCGCTTGCCGAAGCGGGCCATTACCAACCGGCACATCTCGCCGGTGTGAGCTGGCCGTGGCGGCTCGAGCAGAGCCACGCCATGCTTATTGGCACGACCGGAACCGGCAAGACCGTGGCGCTCACCGAACTCGTTGCCGAAGCGCGCGAGCGCGGCCAGCGGGCGGTCATTTTCGACCTGACCGGCGCTTTTATCGAAACCTTTTACGACCCCGCGCGCGACATCATTCTCAATCCTGTCGATGCGCGGTGTCCGCTGTGGAGCGTGTTCAATGACTGTACGAGCGAGGCGGAGTTTCATGCCGCGGCGGAAGCGCTCGTGCCCCATGACGGGGGCGGTTCGGAACAGTTCTGGGTGCTCGCGGCGCGCATGCTGTTCGTCGAGATGTGCCTCCATCTTGCCCGCGCCGGCACGCCGACCAACGAGGACCTGGCGCGGCGGCTGATGACCGCGGACCTGTCCGAAGTGCATAAGCTGATGCGCGGTACCATGGCCGATCCGCTGACCGCTCCGGAAGCGGCACGCATGGCGGAATCGATCCGCGCGGTGTTCAATGCGAATGCGAAAGTGCTAAAGCTGTTGCCCTCATCCGGACCGCGCTTTTCGGTCCGCGACTGGGTCAAAGGCGACTGCCGGGCGGGTTCGATCCTGTTCCTCTCTGCCCGCTATGTCGACATGAGCATCTCCTCGCATTTGCTCACGCTGTGGCTCGATACGGCGATGAATACGCTGATGACGCTCGAGCGTACACAGGACCTGCGGATGTGGTTCCTGATCGACGAGCTCGGCGCCCTTCATCGACTACCGGCCCTTGAAAAGGGTTTGCAAACCGCGCGCAATTTCGGCGGTGCGATCGTCACCGGGGTGCATGCATTTGCCAAGCTCAAGGAAGTCTATGGCGAGAACATGGCCATGACACTGTCCTCGCTTGCGCGCACCAAGCTCATCCTGGCGACGGCCGATCGGGAGACAGCGACCTGGTGCTCCGATTTCATCGGCCACCGGCAGGTGCGCGACATGGAAGAAGGCTATAGCTACGGGTACAACAATGCGCGCGATGCGGTCAGCCTGACACCGAGGCGGCAGATCGAGCCGTTGCTCCTGCCCGACCAGTTCATGAACCTTCCGCGGTTGTCGGCCTACATCAAGTTCCCCGACGGATTCCCCGCTGCGCCGGTCTCGCTCATTCCACGCACGCGTGGTCGTATAGCCGAGGCGTTCATTGCCCGCGAGACACCGCGCATAATGCCTGGCCAGGGTCCGACGGCAACCACGCCCCATGGAAAACCGGGCTCAAAACCGAATGACGAGCATCCCGCGTCGAACGACGACGGTGCCGGTAAGCCCGTTGATTCAAAGCAGCTCAAGCTCGACTTAGGAGGGCAGCGTCGTGTCGCCGATGAATCGCAGGATCGGCAACAGCCTGTGCCGCCTGAAAAGCTGAATGCAGGGCGCGCTGCTGCTGATCTCGAGGCGGAAGACCGTTCTGATGCTAATCTGGAGGCGTCCCCAACGCTACCTGTCGCCGCCGTGCAAACCGGTGAGGATGCTCCAGCAGTGGGCGCGGAACGGCATCAGTCCGAAGCAGGAACCGGGGGCGATGACGCGCGTGGCAAGGGAGGTTTGACGCTTCAAGGTCGTGCGGCGGCCAACGGGCGCCAGCCTCTCACGCCGGTCGAAAAAGACCTGCGCGAAGGTGCGGTCGCAGATCCTCCGGAGAAGGATTTCGGCGAGTTCGAGCCCGACATATGAAAGGCAATTGGGGAGGGATTACCTGGCCGCGAGGGGAGCCGTGACGAGGACCAGACAGAATGCTTTCCGTCGCAAATGTGCGCTCCCCTTCGGCTGCTGCGAGCTATTTCGCGGCAGACAATTACTACACCGGCGCCGATGCCGATCGTTCCGGAACCTGGGTTGGGAAGGGGGCGGAGCGACTTGGTCTTGAGGGGCGCGTCGACACCGAGCAGTTCGATGCCTTGCTGCGGGGAGAACTGCCCGGCGGCATCCAGGTTGGCAATGCGGGCCAGGCCCACAGGCCTGGAACCGACCTCACATTCTCACTCCCGAAAAGCTGGTCGCTGCTCGCGCTGGTGGGCGGCGACCAGCGAATTATCGATGCCTACCGCGAGGCCGTCATCGAGACCTTGCGCTGGGCAGAAAGGAACGCAGCGCAGACCCGGATGGGCAGTCAGGCTGGCTACGGGAAGGTCGCGACAGATAACCTCACGATTGGTCTTTTCCAGCACGACACCAACCGCAATCAGGAGCCAAACCTGCATTTCCACGCGGTCGTGGCGAATGTCACGCAAGGCAGCGATGGGAAGTGGCGCGCGCTTCGAAACGACAAGCTTTGGTCGTTCAACACCCTGCTCAACTCGATGACGATGGCGCGTTTTCGTCTGGCGGTCGAGAAAATGGGCTACGAAGCAGGGCCGGTTGGAAAGCATGGTAACTTCGAAGCAGCGGGCATCGCCCGCGAGCAGGTCATGGCATTTTCGACGCGGCGCGAAGAAGTCCTCGACGCGGTACGCCAGCTGGGTGAGAACACCCCGAAAACCCGCGACATCGCTGTGCTCGATACAAGGAAAAGCAAGGCGCCCGTCAGGGACCGGGAAGGCCTTCTCGATGCATGGCGGCAGAAAGCCCAGGCAGTCGGGATTGACCTTGCTGGTTTGATCGATGCGTCGCAGATGCGGGCTGCAACGAAGGACATTCCCAGCGCCAAAGAAGGGAGCCTTCTTCAGCGTGGAATTGCGAAGCTGAGAGAGTTCGCGCAGCGGATCAAAGGCGATCCGGCTGATCCACTGATCCCTGCCCATGTCCTCAAGCAGGATGCGCCGACCATCGCGGCCGCACAGGCCGTGGCCTCTGCGGTACGCCATCTCTCGCAGCGCGAGGCAGCCTTTCCGCGTGAGGGATTGCTGAAGGCTGCGCTCGATTTTGGGCTTCCGACGACGGTGGACCACATCGAAACCCGTGTGAACGCATTGGTCAGAAGCGGCGCACTCGAATCCGGCAAAGGCGAGCACAAAGGCTGGCTGGCGAGCCGGGAGGCGCTTGACCTTGAAAGCACAATTCTCGCGAATGTCGACCAAGGAGGTGTTGCGGTGTTGCCCATCCTGGATCGGGCGGACGCTGCAGAGCGGATTCAGGCTGTTGCTGCGATCAACCACGGAATTTCGCTCAACGAAGGACAGGAGAATGCGGCTGGCCTTGTCCTTTCGTCGCGTGACAGGATCGTAGCGATCCAGGGCATAGCCGGGGCGGGAAAAAGCAGCGTGATGAAGCCTGTTGCCCAGCTGCTCCGCGAGGAAGGCAAGCAGGTACTGGGGCTCGCCGTGCAGAACACGCTCGTCCAGATGCTCGAACGCGACACCGGCATCCGTTCGATGACCATCGCCCGCTTTCTCGCGCAATGGGGCAGGCTTCTGCACGAGCCGGGAAATGCCACGTTGCTGGGTGACGCTCGGAGCGCTCTCGGAGACCATGTCCTGGTGCTCGATGAGGCGTCGATGGTGTCGAACGAGGACAAGGCCAAGCTGGTACGGCTGGCGAACCTTGCAGAAGTCCATCGTCTGGTTTTCGTCGGTGACAAGCGACAGCTAGGCGCCGTCGATGCCGGTAAGCCGTTCGACCTCGTCCAGCAGGCCGGGATCGAGCGCGCCAACATGGATGTGAATTTGCGCGGCCGCGATTCCATCCTGCGGCGAGCCCAAGCCGCCGCGCAGGAGGGACGTATCGGCGATGCGCTCCGGGCGCTTGCTCCTTCGACCATCGAGGCTCGCGGGGACAGTGCGATTGTTGCTGCCGAAAAGTGGCTTTCGCTCAGCCCGGCGGATCGGGATCGGACCTCGATCTACGCTTCGGGACGGGCCTTACGTTCTGCGGTCAACGAGGCTGTTCAGCGCGGACTCAAGGCCAACGGCGAGCTCGGCCCACGATCGGGCCGGCTGACCGTTCATTCGCGGGTGAATGTGACACACGAGGAGCTGCGCTATCTTCGCACTTACCAACAGGGCATGGTCCTCAACTTTCGCTCGCGCGACAGCACCCAGAAACTCTCCAAGGGCGACTACACCGTCAAGACCATCGACCATGCGCGCAGGCAGCTCGTGCTTGAGGACAGGAAGGGGCGGCTTCGCAAGTTCAATCCCGCGCGATTGCGGCCGGGCGCAGACGACAGCCGGCTGTCGCTCTTCGAACGCAAATCGCTGTCCATCATCGAGGGTGATAAGATCCGTTGGACCGACAACGACCACAAGCGTGGGCTGTTCAATGCCGACCAGGCGAGGATCCTGGCCATCGACACAAAGGGCGTCTTGGTGGAGACGTCCGGGGGCCAGGAGCTGCGCCTGACCCGCGGCGACCCCATGCTTAAACGCATGGACCTCGCCTATGCTCTCAATGCGCATATGGCGCAGGGACTGACCTCGGATCGCGGGATCGCGGTGATGGACAGCCGCGAACGCAATCTCGCCAATCGGCAGACCTTCCTGGTCACGGTCACCCGGCTTCGCGACGGCCTTACGCTGATTGCAGATAATGCCGAGAAACTCGGCCGGGCCATCAAGTCCAACAGCGGCGAGAAAGCATCGGCCCTCGAAGTAACGGAAAGGCTCAAAGCGGCAGCGGCCAAGGGACTTTCGCAAGACAAGGATGTTGGCAGCGCTTCGCATGCAAGTGACAAGCCCGAACTCACAAAGGAAAGGGTAAAGCCTTTCGAAATCGGCATTTGATCACCGACAGCCTGGACGATTTCAGCGTTACCAGGCACGATACGTTTTCGAGAGAAGTGCGGAGCGTTGCCGGTGAAGGGTGTTTTCGAGATCAGCGGCAATTCGCGCTACGATGACCTCATCACCGAGCGGTATCATTTCCCCTCGCAGTATCTATCCGAAGCGCGCCAGCTCGAGAAGGACTGGATTCTCTACCGCGAAACCCGCGTATCGGGCGGTCGGATGGCCTACATCGCGACCGCCTTCGTTGAGCGGATCGATCCCGATGAGGCCGATCCAACCCATTACTACGCGCGTGTCAGGGACTATCTACCCTTCGATGATGCCGTGTCCTACCGCGACAAGGACGGACGCTTCGCCGAACGTTTCCTTCGCGAGATGGCCCGTCCTGGCGATGCTGGAAGGACGCTGCGCGGCAAATCGGTACGCACGCTCGACGGCGATGATTTCGTAGCCATCGTCAATCGGGGGCTGAGCGAAACGCTCGACCCGGACAACCGGATCAGGCTCGAGCTCGACGAGCTACATATGGACGATGCAACCGCCGCGCTGCTGGCCGATGATTTTTGCGAACGCCGGATCGAGCAGATCCTGGTGAACAAGAAAATCCGGGCGGCCAGTTTCCGAAATCAGGTTCTCGATGCCTACGACAGCACCTGCGCCGTCACGGGATTGCGTATCATCAATGGTGGCGGGAAGGCCGAGGCACAGGCGGCCCATATCTGGTCCGTCGCCGATGGCGGACCCGACGTTGTACCCAACGGCGTAGCGCTCTCTGCCACGGCCCATTGGCTGTTCGACCGACATCTCATCACGTTCGACGACAACCTGTGCCTGCTCGTATCGCACAACAAGGTGCCGTCCGACCTGTTGAAGCTCTTCCCGCCTTCAGGACAGAAGATCAGGCTTCCGGTCGATCCGCGGGATCACCCCCGTCCGGACTTTGTCGCCAAGCATCGCGCGCGCTTTGCAGGGTTCTGATCCGGTAGAGTCAGACCGCGCGTCCGAACCAGATGACGCGGCCGACCACCTGAATCTCGGACCGGTCGACATCGTCCCAGCTGGGATAGGCCGAATTATCGCTGCTGATGGTGATCTTGCGACCACCGGGCTTGAGCGTCACGCGTTTGACCACCAGCGCATCGTCGGCGCGCAGGACATAGATACCGTCGCGTAACCGCGAGCCCTGGTCCGACGCATCGACCAGCACTTCGTCGCCATCGCTGAGTGTCGGCTCCATGGAGTCGCCCAGAACGTGGATGATCGAAAGGCTGGCGCTCTTTGCCCGGGTCAACCGGCCAAGCCAGCGTTCGTCGAAACCGAAGCGGGTATGGGCGGTCTCGCTTTCGGCAATCGCTCCAAAGCCCGCCGATGCATCGACATTGAGCACGGGTATTTCGATCAACCCGTCACGCATGGGTGCGGGCGGTCCACCCAAAACTTGCTCATCGACGCCGAAGAAGCTGGCAAGCGTGCGCCGGTCATCATCGTCCAGCTTGCGCGGCGAGCCGCGCTTGATGAACTGCTGGATGTAGGACGAGTTTCGTCCGATCATCCGCGAGATCGAGGAATATCCGAGCCGTCGCTGCTGGATCAGGCGATCGAGCTCCTCTCTGACATGTTCCATCGTGTCGTTCCTTCTGACGGTCTCAGGAGAGAAGGAAATCTCCTAGACTCGATGGAACCTTCCTACTAAGAACAAAACAGGAACACAAGTGCTGAGTGAGTCGAGGAAGGCCATGAAATTGCTGGATCGCATTGAGCGTCATTTGAAAGAATCGCACATGTCGGCGACACGGTTCGGTCGTCGGGCGGTTGGCGATCCGCGCTTCGTGCTCGACCTACGAGCTGGTCGCAGGCCGCGTAGAAGGACTATCGAGAAGGTGGAGTATTACCTGAAAACAAGAAATCCGCTTCAATAGTTCTTCGAAATTCACGAAATTCTCATGGGTTTGTCGCAACCTGCCTTGGCGCGAGCTCTGCGGTCCGATACCGTCTGGCTCATTCAGGGTTTCTCCGTCCGGTTGCATTTCGCAAGCTTAGCCTGCTTCCGCACCGGTTCGCAGGAGCCCGTTACCTTTACGGGCTTCTGGGGGCTGCATGGAAATTACCGAATGGCTTGGCCATGGGCTGATCTACTTCTTCACGGAAATCCCGCTCATCGGCGATGCGATGGCGGCATTTTTGGCAATTGTGTTGATCGGAACAGCATTCGCAATCGCGTACCGTTACAAGCGGCAATATCATTCCCCTCTTGCTGATGCGATCGACGCCCGCGTTCGCCTGCTCGACGAGATAACCGGCGGCAGCACTGCCGATGTCGATCAGGCGCGCCTCGAGTTCGCGCGCCGCTTCAATGATATCGACGCCCAGATGATGGAGGCGAATGACGCTGAGGCGCTTCCGCTTCGCAGAACCTGGGAGGAGTATCGCGAAACGATCGTCGATCCCTCGGCCGATGTTCTCCAGAACTCCGCTCGTCCCGAACACTTCTTCGTCAATCTTGGCGACCGTCACCGTGGACTGAACTGGTTTGCGAATATCTTCATCGCCATCGGCCTGTTGATCACCTTCCTAGGCATCATCGCAGCTCTCTCGACACTCGACTTCAGCGGCGGTGTCGATGCGATGCAGGAGCGGCTCAATGAGCTCATGAAGGTAGCGGGAGCGAAGTTCTGGGCCTCTGTTGGAGGCATCGTGGCTTCCATCGTGCTTCGCTCTTACGACTACCGTTTCGGCAAACGCATCAATGATGGGCTGTCCATGCTGTGTGACAAACTCGAGCATGGAATGGCCTATTTGCCGCCGCAACGGATTGCGAGCGATCAGCTGGCACAGCTCAAAGAGCAGACTCCGGCACTCCGCACCTTTTCCGAACAGCTTGCTGCCGCCCTCGACGGGGCCTTGGAAAAGCAGATGGCGCCCATGATCACGCACCTGGGGTCAATCCAGCAGGGCATCGACAAGATCAGCGGTGGCGGGGGTGAAGCCGTCCGCGATGCGATCGCTTCAAGTGCCGGTGCCGAGATGGCGGGCCTCGCAGATGCCATTGGCGCAATGACCGTCTCGATGGCCACTATGTCCGAACGTATCGAAAAGCAGACCGGCGAAGCTGATCGCCAGATCGAAGAGGCTGTCAGGCGCTTTGGCCAGGCGTCGGAAGAGATGCGGTCGGCCTTTGGCGAGCTCAACCGCAATTTCGGCGTCGTAGCGGACCGCATGCGCGAAGAAAACGAGCAGGCAAGCGAGCTTGCCAGACAGCGGATGGACGAATTGCTGAGCAACCTCGGTAGCACGCTCGACGAAATGAAATCCGGCCTCGCCTCGGCGGCTAGCCAGATGGGTGAAGCCTCGGCACGGGCGGCGAATGACGCGGCCCGGATCGGCCAGGAGGCAATGGAAAAGTCCTTCTCGGAGTTTGTCGAACGGTTCAACCAGACCGGCGGCCCGTTGGTAGGCAGCATGAAAGACGCGGGCGATGCCATTTCCACGTCTGCGGACCGTCTCTCGACCGCACAAAGTGCTATCGGAGATCACGCGCGAGCGATCGAGCAAGTCGCCGCTCGCTCGAGCGATCTGGCGACGGCGTTCGGAACGGTTGCCAACGACGTTGAGGCGGCAACCGCGCCTGTACGCCAGTCGGCAGTCTCGATAGCCGAAGCAGTCAAATCGGTTGAGACCATCGTTTCCCGAAATGCGCAGTCATCCGAGAGCGCTCGTGACGAAATGCGCCAGCTTGCGGCAGCACTAAGCGAGACCGCGAGTGCGGCCTCCTCCGCATGGTCGGAGTATCGGGCTCGCTTCGAGGATGTGGACCGAGCTCTTGGTGACGCAATCGAGAAGATCTCGGATGCTGCCGGCAACCATGCGTCGAACCTCAACGAACGGGTTGGCCAGATCGACAAGGCTCTGGGCGATGGTGTGGCGCAGCTCGCCGGCGCACTCGAACCGCTCACGACCCTGCGGGATACCGTCGAGGAACTTGCCGGCATCCTTGCAAACCAGAACAGGGAAGCCGCTGAATAATGGAAGGCGTGGTTCGCCGGAAGCCGCCTGAAGAGGGCGAAAGCTATTTCATGTCCATGACGGACATGATGGTCGGCCTGCTTCTCATTTTCATTATCCTGTTAGCCTACTTTGCCCTCAATCTGCAGACCAAAACCGAAGAGCTGACCGGCGCAAACAGGACCCGCGCCGAGATCCTCAACGATCTGCAGCAGTCCTTGAAAGACCGAGGGCTCCAGGTAGAAATCGACACAAAGACCGGAGTTCTGAGGCTCCCCGACGATGTCCTGTTCGACAAAGGCCAATGGGAACTGACGGAGAGGGGGCAGGCCGCCATCAGCAAAGTTGCCAGCGCCATGGTTGAGGTCCTGCCGTGTTATACCGCCTCCGATCTTTGCGAAGGCGAACGCTCGCCGCATTTGATCGATGCTGTCTTCGTCGAGGGGCACACGGACTCCGATGTCATGTCTGGAGGCATGAACAACTATGGACTTTCGGTGCGCCGGGCAGAGACGACCTTCACCATGCTCCAGCGCAACCAACCGGCCCTGCGCGGTTTTCTCAATAGACCGGCGGGAGAAGACGGCTCGGCACCGATCCTAAGTCTGAGCGGCTACGGTCCCGACCGTCCCGTTGATCGTGGAGATTCCGAAGAAGCCAAGAAGCGTAATCGTCGGATCGACTTGCGCTTCCTGATGACGACGCCAAGCGCCGGCCTCGACCGCGACATTTTGAGGCAGGAGCAATGAGTTCGCTGCGGTCTGCAATCGCGAGAATGGAGGCCCTGGCATCGGCTGGATTGGCTAAACCTCCGACGACACAGCCTGAGTTGCAGCGACAATTGGCAAAGCTCGATGCATGTGTGGGCGAAGCAGAGCCCGTCGTTGAGCTTAAGCCATTCCTACGAGGAGCGGCCGATACCGGCGCAAACGGGTTACCGCGGTTTCAGCTCAACAGGGTCCTGCGCGGCGCATGGTGTGACCGGGAATTCGATGAGCTGGGCGTGGCGGCGCTTGAACGGGCCGATGTCGATCATCGGCGCAGTTCCGATCAGGCCGTGATCGATGGCTACCTTACCTATTTCCCGACAGACAGCTCGATCATGCCGATCCTAGCAGAAGCTGCCTCCCGCGCTGCCGGTCGGCATGACTGGGCGTGGCGCGAGCGTGGCGCACGGTGGGATCTGTTCAAGCCGCAGATAGGACCAGCGAAAGTGGCACGCGATTTTGTCACGCGCGATGCAGACGGCATTTCCTTTTTGATGCGTGAGACGGGCCTTGGTGCAAACCTTGCAGCGAGCGGGTTTGGTCAGGCAACTTTCGCCGAGACCTGCAAAGCAACCGCAGAGCTTCAGCCTGCCGAAGCAGTCGGCCCGCAGCGCAGTATCTTGCGTATGTTTGATACAGAAGCGCAAGCAGGACAGTTGGAACTGGTTGTCCGTGCCCTGCTCGAGCCCTGGATCAGGACCAAACCCGAACCCGAGCATCGAAAGGCAATTTCCGAGTTTCTGCTCGATCAGGTGGGTGATCCGCGTCTCCAGCGTACCCGGTGGGACAGGATCGTGCGATCTCTCACTGAATCGATCGGCGAGGAGCGTGCGCGCGAGGTCACTCAGGTGTTCAAGCGCTGGCTTACCGAAGTCGCCATGCGCGAGTTCTTCCGCGCCATCGCGAAGACCACGGATCGGCCTGATCAGTGGAAGCAACGCGAAGCGTTTTGGATTGCATACCTCGATGAAGGATTGGTCACCGACGCATGGCCCGCGCTGGGATCACGCGCGAAATATCAAATCGATTCTCTTATTCGCCAGAGTGGCGAACGACCAGAATACGGTCAGATTCGAGGAGGCCCCTCCCAATCTTCATCCATCATCATGCAGATAGGCGATCTGCGCATATCGGAATGGAGCGATAACGGATCCTGCCGCTTCTGGAGTGATACCGACCCCGGAGCTCCGAAACTTTACGCAAAGGTCTACGACGGCGGGAAGTTGCGAACCACCAGCGGACGGTCGGATTTCGAGTATGAGTCCCATGTACCAGCGAGTCCTGGATGGGAAGGCAAGTTCGCCGGTATCATCCATCGCCGGACATCAATCGCGCATCCCCGTTTTGGGAGAGGCCGGGGCCGCAACTGGAACGATCGATGGTAACGACCAGGTTCATTGCCACACAGAACAAGGACGGCGGTGAGACGATTGCGCTTCTCCGCGAACAGCCAGGTGGGCTCTTCCGGCGAGCATCAAGCGAAATTGTGCCGGTCTCGGAGTGGCCAAGAGCAGCCCCTGAAGCTGGTCAGGCCGCTCTGGCGCTGGCTAGAGCTCTCGATGATGACGGTCAGATCAGCGAGGAGGCGGACGGCATAGTCCTTCCACCGCAGATCGTTGCGCTGCTCGATGAGGCCGACGCATTCGCCCTCGGTCTTCCTCCGGCTACATCGATGACCCTTCAGCTCAACTCGGGAGGTTCGCTCGCTGAAGGAACGATCAAAGTCGATACGAAATGGGTCCGCCGCGGTGGCCTGCCGGTTCGAGCCGACATCGCTGGCGCACGTCTGCGAGAAGGCGGGCGTGTCGGACGGATTCCCGAGCCGATCTACTCGGCTTTCCACGCCGCATTTGCAGTCAACGCGGCTGATGATCCCGATCAGCGCCGTGCTGCCTTTGCCGAACTTCGTTCGACGCTCGGAGATGACATCGGCACCGGCATTGAGGCGGATGGCTTTCTCGAGCGTGTCCGGATTGCCTATGCCGCCAATTTTTCCCTCAACGCAAAGACCGACCATGGACGTTTCGACTTCGACCCCGTCCTCTTCTCGAAAAGCGTAAGCGAGAGCGCTGAGGGTGACCTGGTCGACGAAGAAGAAGCGTCGCTGCTTACCCCGCAGGACAATCAGCATTTTCAGCGCAGGTTCCGGGGTCAGGACGGCGGGCGGCGAAGCTATCTGCTTTCCGACGGAACGCTCCTTTTTCTTGACCCGATGCTGGGCAGAGCCCTCGACATCGTGCGCGCAAAGCAGGTGGGCACCTCCCAGGAAAAGCGCGAATTTCTGCGTTCGCCGCAACGTATCCTGCGTGAAGAGCTCAAGCTTGACGCGGCAGATGATGACGAGGCCGCTGATCGTCTCTTCATCGAGACACAGCAATTTTCCGAGCGAGTCAGCGGGATCGAGGTCTGGCAAAAGCCGGTCCTACCCTGGATCAAACCCAAGCCGAACAGCTGGCTGCCCGAAGGGTTTGGATTGCGGATCGGGGATCCGCCCGACGCGCGTCATGTCGAGTTGGCTCCAGGTGAAGCTGACACGATCGCAAGCGAAGTCGAGACAGCGATTGACGCGGGCAAGGAAACGATTGCCTGGCGCGACGAAAGCATCCCCGCGACGCCTGCAACCCTGCAGGCCGCGCGAGCAATTGCAGACCTCGAACGTGAGATCGCTGATGAGGTCGAGGGACGCGCCTCGGACAGAACCGAACGCGAGAGCGTCGATATTTTCTTCCTTCAGGTCGGAGAGAATTTCGAGCAGCTGGACTATGCGCGGTTGCCTCGTCCCGACGCCGAACTGCGGGATTTCGAAGCTCCCGAGCTCCCCAAAGGACTGAGATCGGAACCCAAGCCTCACCAGGTGCAGGCGTTCGCCTGGTTTGCCGAGGCGTGGGAGCGCCGAATGCCGGGCGTCTTGCTCGCCGACGATATGGGGCTCGGAAAGACCTTCCAGGCGCTCATGTTCCTGCTGTGGCTGCGCAGCAAAACGCCTCACCCGAAGCCCGTCTTGATTGTCGCGCCCACAGGTCTTCTGCGGAATTGGCAAGCCGAGCTTTCGCAGCACATCGAGGCAGAGCTCATGGGGCCTGTTGTCGAGGCGTTCGGCGCCAACCTGCGCAATTTCCGTCTCGAGGCTGGGAGCGACATTCGCGGGGGAACCTCGCGTCTCGACGTGTCCGAATGGAATGACGCCGGAATCGTTCTGACGACCTACGAAACAATGCGCGATTATCACATGAGCTTCGCGCGCATTCCATTCGCTGCAATCGTCTACGATGAAATCCAGAAGCTCAAGAATCCTGCCAGCCAGATGACTCGCGCCGCCAAGGCGCTGAACGGCACAATCCAGATCGCTATGACGGGCACACCAGTCGAGAACCGGCTGCAGGACCTGTGGTCGATTGCCGATACGGTCTATCCCGGCTTCCTGGGCTCGAGCCGGGAATTCGAGAGCAGTTTCCCGGCGAATGATCTCGAGCGCCTTGGCGATCTCCAGCACCGTCTGATCGAGCGCGACAAAGAACTTCCGCCTTTCATGCTGCGTCGGATGAAGGACGAAATCCTGACCGGGTTGCCGGAGAAGAAGGCCCGGAAATATCCGGTCGAGATGCCGGCCGCGCAAGCGCAGGCCTACGACCTCGTGCTGGCCAGAGCGCGAGCGCTACGGGAAAGCGGCGAACAGGGTGCGATGCTCAAAGTGCTGCATATGCTGCGCGGTACATCGCTCCACCCGTCTCCGCCGCGCGGAATTTCGAACATCGACGAATACATCGGGCAATCTGCACGGCTGAAGAAGACCTTCGAAATCCTTGAGGAGGTCAAGCAACGCGGCGAAAAGGCTCTGCTATTCTGCGAAGATCTCGAGATGCAGGCCTTCCTCGCGATGGCAATTCAGGAGCGCTTCGCGCTCGAGCGCCGCCCGATGTGCATCAGTGGGAAGGTTGCGGGCCATAAGCGCCAGGAGATGGTGACTGCCTTTCAGAGTTCGCCGGCCTCATTCGACGTTCTCATCCTGTCCCCCAAGGCTGGCGGCGTGGGGCTCACGATCACCGCGGCCAACAATGTGATCCATCTGTCCCGCTGGTGGAATCCGGCCGTTGAAGATCAGGCGACGGACCGCGCCTACCGGATCGGTCAGACCAGGCCAGTGACCATTCACATCCCGATGGCTGTCCATCCGGACGAAGCGATCGGACCTTCAAGCTTTGACCAGCGTCTCGACGCCCTCATGGAGCGCAAGCGTTCGCTGAGCAGGGGTCTGCTCATGCCGCCGGAGAGCGATCGCGATGTAGAAGACCTGCTTTCCGATGTGCTCGACGGGAGCCCTGCAGAGAACCGTGACCGCATTAGTGCGTATGCCGCCGCAGGGCAGGCGGACAAGGATACTCAAGACACCGATTACAGCGCGAGTATTCGACAGGCGGAACCGCCTTCCCAACCAGTCGCACAGCCGGAGATCGAAGAGCCGACCGGAGACGAGGAGAGTGCTCGCTCCCGCGGACCCACGAGCGACAACATAACGAGTTCCGCAAACCTTGATCCGGCTGCGGAGCACGCGGCAGAACCAGGATTAGAAGAAGCGGGGCGCACGCAGCCTCACTCTGATCCTGGCGAGACAGCATCGAGCAATGCCGAGGGCAAAAACCGGCGCCCCATTCTCTCCGTGCGGACTCCTGTCGAAGCGGCTGAAGCACGCGTTTCCGTCGTTCAGCGGGTCGTGTTTGAACAATATGGACAACGTGACTGGACGATTTTCGAGCAGTACGCGCGCGATGCGCGAATTGAGCGGCTCGAGATCCAGGATCCCTACTGCTGCGCGGACGAGCAGGCTCGCGGACGCCTCATCAATTTCATCAGTCGCTTTGAACAGCTCGCCTCGGAAATCGCGGCCGTGCAAATCGTGACATTCGATGCCGATTCCGTGCAGACACGTGACCCTGAAAGCACGCGCGACCAGCGCCAGGACCTTGAAGATCGCTGGAACCGCATGCTTGCCTCCGTTCCCCTCCACCTCGCACAGAAGTCACGGCGTTCGGGCGGCGACCTGCACGATCGCTTCGTGAGGGCCAAACTGGAGAATGGCGATACCGTCATCTGGGATCTTGGACGGGGTATCGACGGTGTCATGAACGCGCGCTGGTCTTGCGTTGTGAATGCTTTTTACGAGGGCTCGATTTCGACCTCTCGGGCAATGCACTGAAAAACCTGCCCTTCATCATTGATTATGAAGTAACGTTCAGAGATGTTGAGGTAAGTGAGGGTGTTGTCTGGGATCCGTGATTGCGAGAGGTGCCGGGGGTGAGTGCGGGGATGGAAGGACGCGATTTCAAATCTGAAATCGATGCGGCGCAAAACGACCCGGTTCGGCTGCGCAAGATTGCCGATGACATTCACGCTTGCGGCGGTTCGCGTATCCTGATGATACGCGCGATCCAGCTGGCCAGGGCAGCAGATAGCGGACCGCATCCCTTGGGCAAGACCTGCGGGGACCTTGGCCTACCGCGCCCCACCGGGCTGCCGCTTTACCGCTACAAGCTCGCACCGGGAATTTTTCAGCGCATCGAAGCGAAGCTTGCTGCCAATCTCGCCTCGGACTTGCTGCGACCGTCACTAGCTCCAGCTTTCGTCATGTGGGCGGCAGACTGGTTTCGGCGCTCCTACCAGGGCGGCATGCAGCGCTGGGCCGATATCGAAGCGGTTTTGGGGCTCCAGCTCCCACAATCGGAGTGGCGGGCACTTGCAGACCGCGGTTTCGACGCCTGGGGCGTTGAACCTCTTATCACGGCGCACGGAAACCAGCGTCTCTCCAATCTCGCGCGGCATGGGGGCTTTCCGGCGGCCGCAATCGCAGGCGGTGCGAGCTGGCCGCGTCGTTTCCTAGAGCGGGCAGTCGGTGAGCTGCTGGGGGCAGATATTCAGGACATCGCTGCCGCTGTCTCGATCTGCGAACGCAACGAATATTTGCTTCCCTCAATCTGGCGCAGCCCGGAAATGCACGCAATCTGCGGGGAACTTGCCCTCAAGATCGTCGAGCTTCGAGCATTCATCGACAAGGAAGTGCCGGTTGACGGTCGCCCTTATTCGGCCCGGCTCGACCACGCTTACGAAGACTGGCGCGACGAACTACCGATGACGCTCGACGGGGCTGCTGCGGGCCTCATCGATACGCTCCTTGAAGCCAGAAAGCTGACTGGAACAGGGAGCATCCGGGTCGGACGGTTGATGCGTTCGCAGGACGGTGAATGGCGCGAAAGTCTGGATTTCCATCTCGAAGGTCGCTGGGACGACAAAGATCGTGTGCTGTCCGCAGGTGAATATGTCCGGGTGTTTCTTCAGCCCTCGGGTGCCTTGGCGGACCGTATCTCCGGTCGGCTGGCTTACCTGGAGGTTGAATCAGGTAATTGCTGGATCGCGCGCGCTATGCGCAGCGAAGCTGCGATCGATTTTCCCTTGGACCTCTCCGTCACCGCCGAATTCCATGCCCGCGGTGAAAGACTCGCTCAAAGCTTTGTACTGCCGGGCGGCAAAGCGGTTGGGGACGGACTGCGGATATTCGAGCGGCGGACCGGAGACACGGAGCTAGGCGCGTTTTCCCTTATCGGTCAGGGGTCGGGTGGTTATCGCGCTGAACCAGTCTTTGTCGATGTTCCGCACAATTGGACGCTTCGCGGCAAGGACGGCAATACAGAGATCGAAGCCGAGGACTTTGCCTTTGCGCCTGGTCGTTCGCTCTACCGCTGTGCTGGCCAGATCATCGCTGAGAAGCCCAATGGCGACGCATTTCTGGTGCGGACGGGACAGAGTGCAGATCGTAAGGATCGCCTGACCATAGTCGCCCAAGAGGCGACCGGTCTGCAGGCACTCGGCGGCGAACGGTTGATCAAACATCCGCTGCATGCAGAAGTCGAAGACGGGGTGTCCCGGCGCACGGCAACGCGCGGAGAGGTCGGCTGGCGGTTTGCAGGGGAAAGCACTTGGCGCGACGATCTTGTCAACGCGGGCCCTGGACAATGTGAGTTCGCCTGGCTTGATGGAACGACCAAGCATGTTCGGGATCGGACGAGTGCACTGGTCCTGCCGGCTGAATTCGCACTCAGCCAGCGGATCAATGCGGCCCATGCGAAAATCCTTTTGGAAGGTTGGACCGGAGATGCGGTGCTCAGCGATGAAACGCCGATTGCGGACCATCGCTGGCGGGTGCGGATCGATCCGCCCCGACGCGCGCTGCTCGGCTTGCGCCTCACCCCAAGGCATGGCTCCACTTTCGACCTCAATGTGCCTTTGCGATCGAAAGAATGGCTGGCGACCTGGGATGGCGAACTTCTCAGGCGCGATACTGTCGTAGGCCTCGCCGATCTTCGTGACACCGTTGCCCGCGCGCCGGGCCATGCGATGCTGATGGGCGAAGTTGCCCATCACGCTGGAGCGTCGCTAGAGGCGAGTTGGAAGGTCGATGTCGAACTGGGCCTGTCGGCTCTGCGTAACGATATTGCCGCCTTGATGCGGCCGCTCGGCATCGATGCCCAGGTCCGGCTCGACTTTCACAACGGCAGCAATGACAACTGGTACGTCACGGAATTCGGCAATTCTCTTGAGTGGGAACCTTCGGGAGGGCTGCGTCCGAAAACGGCCATTGTCGGCGAGAATGTCCGCGTTGGCGGCCGCTTTCTTGGTGCTCCCGAGAAAGAGGTGGATTTCGGTCCGTTTGACGGATTGCTTGGCGGCCTCGGAGGGCAATTGATCCAACTGCCACGATTGCGCGGTCCATGGCTCGTCTATCTGCGCGAAGGTGCTCGCGTCCTCACGAGGCCAAAGTTTATCGACGGCGATCCGGTTCACGACATTCCGCAACACCGGCTCGGCCGGGCAATGGCACAGCCTCTTTTACAAGCGCGCGAGGACCTGGTGCGGCTGGCGGAGGAACTCGCTGCTGAGCCCATGTCTTCTGAAGCGACCCAGACCATTCGTGCAGTCATGGATTTGGCGCTGTCGCTCAATGGCTTGCCTCCGCAGACGTTCGAAATCTTCAGCAAGTTTGAGATTGCCGGTCCGCTTGCGCCGCTCCTTCTTTATCGCTGCGAGGAGCAACACCTCTCGACGATCCTCGAGCTGTTTGATGGCCTATGCTCAAGCTGGTCTCTTTTGCCGATCAAGGCCTGGGACGCTGCCTTTCAGGCTCAAGGCAATTATCTGGTCAGCCGGCTCGATGACCCTCAGTGGGTGTTGGCAAACATCACGGAACGTCAGAACGAAATCGCGGCGCGTGCGCCGCAGCTTGCGCCACTGATTTGCCGGGACTTCTCGCCGTTGAGCTGGGAAGAGCTTCGCAACCACTTCACGAGCCATACAAGCGAGGGCATCAATATGGATGCCGGCGGCTTCAACCCTTTTCGGCCTGCTTACAGCGAGCTACTGCCAAGAGAGAACTTCGTCGAAGCGCTGATGCGGGTCTTCGATGCTCCTTTCGCCGCTGCTCTGTCCGCTACCGGACGTGCTTCTCTCGAGAAGGAGCAAGTCCTCACCATCAAGGACGTCGAACGACGTCACCCCGACTATTTTGCCAAAGCCTTTGGCTATGCCGTTTCGGAGCTCAAGAATGGCCGCCAGTGATCCCCTCCCTACATCCCGATTGTCGCCGATGGAGGTGCACCAGCGGCTGAGGACTGGCCTCGCCGAAGCGGTCGTCTCGCGCGCAGGCATCCGGCACGAAGGGCTCAACGCTTTTCTCCGGAGCACTCTTGCCGGTACGGATCCAGCAAACGGTAGCCTCCTTTCCGAACAGCTTTTTCAGGCTGCTCCCGGCTATGTATCCTCAGGAAAGAGCCCCAACCAACTTCAAGCGCTGCTGCATCAGCACACAATCGACGCGATCACCCAAACATCGGATACTGGTCTACGCTTCGATTACCCCGCCTACGCGCACCAGCTGGCGACGTGGGAACTGCTCAGCACGCAAGAGCCGCAATCGGTTCTGGTTTCGAGCGGCACGGGGTCGGGTAAGACCGAATGCTTCCTGGTTCCAATGCTCGATGATCTGGTCCGGGAGTCCGCAGAGCAAGGTCCTCTGACAGGGGTTCGGGCCCTGATGCTCTACCCTCTGAACGCTCTTATCGCGAGCCAGGAGAAGCGTCTTACAGCCTGGACCAAGCCGCTTCGCGGCGATGTCCGCTTTGCCCTCTACAACGGATTGATGGGAACGGCGCGGAAGTCCAATCGCGACAAGGCCGAGCACGAGATACCGCATCAGGTTCTGTACCGCGAAACTCTTCGAGCCAACCCACCACCGATCCTCGTTACCAACCAGACGATGCTCGAATACATGACGATCCGGCGCGAGGATCGTCCGATTCTCGATGCATCAAAAGGCAAGCTGCGCTGGATCGTGATCGACGAAGCGCATAGCTACATCGGCTCGGCGGCGGCAGAGCTCTCGCTTCTACTTCGCCGTGTGATGAATGCGTTCGATGTGACGCCGGATCAGGTCCGCTTCGTTGCGACGTCGGCCACCATCGGCTCTGCGGACGACCAGAAGGCCCGCGAAGACCTTCAGAGGTTCCTTGCCGACATTGCTGGCGTTCCGCTTGAGCGGGCGCATGTCGTTGTGGGAAAGCCTCAGCCGGTCGATCTCTCGAAAGTCCTGACAGCGTCCGATGATCCGGCAGCATCGTCGGTTGCCGAGAGGCTGGAAGGCGAGCCCCAGACACTGGCATCTCTTAAGGCGCTCTCGCCGGACGCCGAAAGGATTCTGCTCGATCTTTCCGCCCATAATGCCAGCGAAGCGAAGCCTGTCTTGCCGATGCGAGCGCACAGCTTCACGCGGGCAATTGCCGGGCTCTGGACCTGCATCAATGTCGACTGCCCGGGCGAGATGCGACCCAAGGATTGGCCATTTGGCGCCGTGCTTTTCGACCATCGGGATCAATGTCCGCATTGCCAATCGATGGTGTTCGAAATTCAGTCCTGCCTCGATTGTGGCGAGCCCTTCCTTCCGGCCGATGACATGGGCGACAGGATCGTACCGCGGCGAAGTGATCATGATGCAGATGAGTTTCGCGAAGATAGCTATCGTGACCGCGATCATGATGATGACGATGATGAAGAAGAGCACCAGGGGATCGGCCATCCGCGACTGATTGCCATAAACCCGAAATCCAAAGCGACCGCGACCGCTTTCGATGTATCCAGCGGCGAGTTTACTGGCGAGGCGGGACATTTTCATCTGACCCAACTCGATGAGGGACGTTGCCCGGCCTGTCTCGGGAACAAGCGGCGCGGGCGACCTGCCGTCTTCCCCTTTCGCTTTGGCACACCATTCCTTACCCAGAATGCAGCACCGATCCTACTTGAGGGTGTGTCGCCACATCAGGCGGAGCACGCCCTGCCGTTCGATGGCCGTCAGCTGATCAGCTTTTCGGACAGCAGGCAAGGAACAGCTCGCTTTGCTGCCAATATTGAAACCAACGGTGAGCGTGGCTTTGTCCGCGGCTTTATCTACCATGCCGTCCAGAAGGCTGCCCATGGTAGCGACCTGACCGATGAGCGCAGAGAAGAGCTGCTCAAAAAGAAGGCTGCCCTAGAGAACCTCGTGGCAGACATGCCTGCCTTCAAGGATGATATCGCCAAGATTGACGCGGAGCTCGCGGGTGGCGCGGCAACCGGAATACCCTGGAAGGACCTCGTGTCAGCGCTCGCGTCTGAGCCGGCCATTGGCATGATGGCCAAGGTTTGGGACCTCGATCGCAGCGAACGTTTTCACGATAACCGGGAAGCACTGGCCCGCTTCATGCTCTTGCGCGAACTCGCCCGTCGTCCGCGCAATGCCAACGCGATGGAGACGCTTGGCCTGGCACGGCTCCGATTCCCGGATATCGAGCGGATCAGTCCAGATAAACTACCCGATCTTGTTGGCCAGAAGGGCTATTCGATCGAAGATTGGCGCGATTTTCTGTATTTTATGGTCGACTATCTGCGGAGCTATTTCGCGCTCGACGTCGATGATGGTGACGCCCGCTGGATGCCAGGTAGGGCACGTCCTCGCAATGTAATAGGGCTCGATCAACCCCCTGGATCAAAGCGGGATATTAGTTGGCCTTCGGTCAATACCAATGGCAAACAGCCCGCAGCAGTCCTGCTCCTCGCGACAGCGTTGAAGCTGGATATCGGTGAGCCGCGTCATAGACACGAGATCAATCAGCTACTTCGAACTGCTTGGGAACAGCTCACGCCCGTGCTTGCAGGCGTTGGCGGTACATTCACCCTGCGGCTCGAGCAGAAGGCTGAGATCGAAGCGGTTGATCGAGCTTGGCAATGCCCCCTAACGCGCCGCGTTCTTCCGCGACTTGTATTTGGTCGGTCACCCAATCTTGTTGGGTCTGGAAGCAAGATCGACGGCAAAGCAGTCGCGCCGGTTGAGTTTTCTAAGGTCCCACGCACGCGGCCGCTATCGTTAGCCGATAAGAAGGAGATCAGAGGTTGGCTGGTTGAGGACAAGCTAGTCCAAGCGCTTCGACAGTTGCACCTTTGGACCGATCTTCACGATCAGGCCGCGCTCGCCACGCCCTACCTGCGAGCCGAGGAACACAGTGCCCAGCAGCCCCCGCACCGACTGCGGGAGTTCGAGGAGCAATTCAAGGAAGGCGATATCAACCTGCTCGCCTGCTCGACCACCATGGAAATGGGTGTCGACATCGGCTCGATCGAAGCCGTGCTGATGACCAATGTTCCACCCTCGATCGCCAACTACAATCAGCGTGCCGGTCGGGCAGGCCGCCGCGGACAGGGCTTCTCGACAAGTCTCACAATCGCCCGCAACACGCCTCTCGATCTCGAGACGTTTGCCGATCCTGCAGGCTATTTGCGCCGCAAACTCGCCTCGCCGCGCGTATCGCTTGATTCAGATCGGATCGCGCAACGTCACGCGAACGCCTATCTGCTCGCTCAATGGTTTCGCGAGGTTGAGGGGGAGTTTGCCCGGACCAAGACCGGGGATTTCTTCGGCTGTCGTGCTGACCTTCGTCCTTTCGAAGGTCTCGCTCCCGTGGACGCTTTTTGCGAATGGCTCGATCTACCAACAACGGCATCCGCAACCGAACAAGGTCTGCTGCGGCTCCTCAGGGGAACTGGTCTCGAATACGACACCGAAATCCGGGGGCATACGGCGGAGATGTTTGGGCAGGAAGCTGCAAATTTCCGTCGTACATGGCAGCGCCTAAAGGAAGACTCGGACGCGCTCGAAGGACCGGCAAAGAAGGCGATCGAGTTTCAGGCACGGCGCTTGTGCAAGGAGTTCCTCTTGAAGGAGCTTTCCAATCGCTCGCTTATCCCTGGAAGCGGTTTTCCGACATCAGTTGTCCCGTTTGATACCCTGTGTGCCGAGACGCAGAAGGCGCAGGAGCGCAATCGTTCGGAAGAGGAAGGCGCGCGTGATCGGCGCTATGAATGCCCGACGCGCAATGCCGATATCGCCATTCGGGAATATGCCCCGGGGGCAGAGGTCGTCGTAGACGGGCTGGTTTGGAAATCGGCCGGGGTCACCCTCAACTGGCTTAGCCCGATCGACAGTGGCCAACGTGAGCCGCAGAACCTTCGTTGGGCCTGGTGGTGCGACCATTGTGGCGGGGCGGGCAGCGATCACCAGATGCCAGACCAGTGTGCCCATTGCGGCGAGCGAAGCATAAACATTGAGCAGTTTCTTGAACCGGCCGGGTTCCGGGTCGATTGGAACGCCCAGCCGCATGCCGACACCGATCAGGCTGTCTACATCGAACCCAAGTCCCCGAAGGTCAGTGTCGGGGATGCCCTGTGGCAACCCATGCTGCAGCCTGAGACCGGCCGCATCCGCGCTTCGCATGAAGGCTATATCTATCATCATTCGCGTGGCGCCAAAGACCAGGGTTACGAGATTTGCCTGGAGTGTGGACGTGCGGGGGATGCCGGGACGGACGCTCTCAAAGACCATCGGCCGCTCTCGCCAAGGGATCGAAAGGCGATAGATCGTTGCCCGGGCAATGACGAAGGTTATGCGATCACGAGCGCTCTAGCGCTGGGCCATGAAGTTCTAACCGACGTGGTGGAGCTGCAATTGCCTGGGCTGGAAAGTGACGGTGCGGCTTGGGCGCTTGGCGCAGCCGTGCGCGAGAGTCTTGCACGCTGGCTTGGAATCGAGCCGCGCGAGCTTGGAATTTCCGTGGCGGCTCGAGACGGCAAACTCGGTCGCAGAGTGCCGTCGGTCTACATCTTCGATGAGGCATCTGGAGGTGCCGGATACGCTCCGAGACTTCTCGACGACATCTATCATGTATTCGAACGAGCGGCCCGCGTCCTCGATTGCCCCAAGGAATGCGAGATGGGGTGTTCAGCCTGCGTCCTGGCTGCCGATCTATACAAGCAACAGGGACGTCTCGACCGGCGGTCTGCTCTCCTCGCGGTTAAGGCATTTCTTGAGACAAATGCTGAACTGCCGCAGGAAGATCGTGCGGTCCCCGATGCCAGGGCAATCAATGACGCGGCAAACACACTTCTTTTGAGAGAGCGAAGCGGAGACAGCATTTCCGTCTTGTTGCCGACCGTGTTCGATCTGGCAGAGCTGACTTCGACCAAGATGCGCACCTTCTTTTCTGCCGCCTCGGCCCGCGGCGTTCCGGTGACGCTCGTGCTTGATTCAAGTTCCTTTGATAAGCTCGAAGAGGTCGAACGGCGCTTTTTGCGCGATGCCTCGGTGCGTTTCGAATTCTCTTTGGCTCTGGGCAAAGGAGAAGACGCGTCCTTCGAGAGCAAACGCCTGGCCGAATTGATCTCGACTGATCGTACCACAGGGTTCTTCTCACGCGATGCGAACGCGGCGCAGCCGGGGGAGCGATGGGGCCTGGGTGAGACGCATGCTGTCGTTGCCGGCACTCTCAGCGGCCCCACCGCCTACAGCCCGATCAACCCTGAATATCTGGAGCGACAGGTTGCTGCTGGTGATCAGGTCGAGCTGATGCAAGGTTTCGGGCAATGCCCGGTTGCCCAATTTGGTAAACGCTTTGGCTCGAAACTGAAGCAGCAGATGGAAGCGGCTGGTGTTTGGAGGCCTGGCAGTCTTGTGCGGATCACCTACACCGACCGCTATCTCAACGCGCCTCTACCCATGCTCCTCTTTCTGCGAACGTGCGAAGCTCTATCCTCTGACCTGAAGTCGGATAGCCCGGTCGAAGTCGATATCCTGGTCCAGCCACTGAAGAAGGATCGGCAACCCCATCGGATCTTCCATGACTGGGAATATGAAGACGACCGAGCGGAAGTTGCCGGGCTATTGGGCGAAAAATTTGGCCTCGATGTCGACCTTCAGGTCACGGAAAATTCGGGCCACGGCCGCAAGCTCGAGCTTGAATACGCCGATGGTCAAAAGGTCCTCGTGCTGCTCGACCAAGGTTTTGGATATTGGCGCATAGCGGGTAGCCCGCCCCGCCATGACTTTCGCTCGGGACCCGCTGCGCAGGCGAGTGAACTTTTGCGCTCATCGGCTGCGGTGTCCGGCGTTGGGGAAAGCTATTTTGCTGTGACCAGACATTGAACCATGTGCCGAGCTTCCTTGCGCCAGCTGTCGGATATAGCGCTTCGATGCCGGCGGAGCATGGCTGCAAGACCATGCGCAATATGCGTATCAAGCAATGAATCTATTTGAGACTAGACTGTGCCAATCTCAAACTCCCGGCAGTTTCATCAAGCAGGGGTTATTCGCGCATAATCTTGTCCATTTTCCATGAGCAATAGGAGCACATGTCTTCGTCGTAGTTAAAATCGTCGGGGTTGGTCACCGACCCGCACATCGAGCATGTCAAATCCGCGCACGGGCAAAGGACACACCCTTCGCCAAGCACCCAGGTGTCACGATAACACTCGGGGCAAGTCATGACTGGCGGTTCACCTCCGTCAGTCATCGCAATGTATGCAGCGGTCGCGGTCGATTCTTGTATCGCAGCCTCGATCACGTCGTCACGATCCAGCGATTCGCCGCACTCCGCGCAGTCGAGGTCCATGGTTTCGGGACTGGTGTTATCGGGATCAACTTGCCGAACTAGCGACGATCCGCATTTTGAGCACCTGATGTCCGAGAGGGCAGCCGCTAGGCTCTCGTATTTCCAATCCACCTTGTCGAATGTTGCGGCGGATCTGGCTTGCTGCTGCTTAAATACGTCTTGGTTCTCGAGAAGTGCCTTCCAGATGCCGTCCCTGAATAATGCAGCAGGCTCTTCCTCAAGGTGGTCAACGAGCAATTGTTCGATGACGGGCATAGCAGAAGCAAGCGCCTCCTTCGCGATTGCCGGCTTTACCGTCATAAACAGATGCTCGACGTCATTTCTGATCCGCGCGAGATCCTGCAGTTTTGGCCAGTCCAAGGCGAGGCCGAGCTCTTTGAAGCGTTCCTCGATCTGCTGCCGATCGACCGTATTGCGGTGCGGCTTCTTGGGCACCATGAGGACCGATCCGCCGATCTTTCGCGGAACAAGGTCCTTGTAAATCAGGGAGCCGTCAGTTCCCGGCGGCGACTCGTTCCAGAGCACCTGTTTGCAGAGCAGCAGAACGCCGGCGTAAAGATTCCGGATAGCGGACAAGACACGACGTTCGTCGCCGGTCTGGTAGTCCTCCACACCGAGTTCGATTGAAAGTACCGCGTTTTCGAGCAATTCCTTCATGCTCAGTAGTACTCGCGGATATAGCCGTAGGCTTTCTCAAAAAGATCCGCGTCTTGATGTAGTTTGTAGCGGAACAGTGTTTGACGCAGGGCTTTTTTGACCTCGCGTTCACCGGCATGTGTTGCCTGCCAGCCATCGAAACGAACCGCCCGCACAATCTCGTCAATGTCGTCCACGACCCGCTTGACCATAACCGGGGTGTCACCGTTCTGCGCTTCCTCAAACAGCGCAGTCAAAGCCGCTTTGCCGCGATCAATGTGCTCTTCCTCAGGTGTCTCGCGCTCGGTCTTCACCACGTCCTTTGCCAGCGCCAGCAACTCTTTCAGGAAGTCGATCGACAACAGGAGTCCTTGCTGGTGGCGGGTCTTGAGGTCCTCGAGCCGTTCAGCCAACGCCTTGAATTTCGGATTGCCAGTATGTTTGCGCAGCCTGCCTGCCAGCTTGACCGAGATTTCCTTGGCTTTCTTATCGGGGTCAGGGTTCCCAAGAACGGCCTCGAGGAGGTCGGCGTCTAAGACCAGCGTGTCGAGATCATCCCGAACCGCGTCGACGTGGACGTTCTCGTGAATCAGTTCGATCGTCTTGGCACCCAACCGATGCCAGAGGAGCCGCCCGGTGCCGGTTGATGGCTTCAGAGACTGGTAGACCTGCGCTAGCCAGCGATAGTCAGTCTCGTATTGGGTCAACACTGGATCGGGCGAGAGGGCCTCCCAGATCCGTGCCAACACGCTGAAGTCAGCCGCGAAGGCATCGCGCAGATCGTTGTTCGGAATGCATTCCTGTGCAGCGATCAGGCCCTCGTACCCAGTCAGACTGCGGTCCACACCCGCGAAATAGGCAAGGCACTTCTGCAGGACGGTCGGCAGTGCGTTGATTAGTTCGGCGATGTTAGACACCGCCTTTTTCACGCCTTCTTCATCGAACTTAAGTGCTTGCGCCACATCGTCGAAGATCCCGAGATAATCAACGATCAGGCCGTGAGTCTTTTGCTCACCATATGGGCGGTTGGTACGGCAAATAGCCTGGAGCAGCGTATGGTCGCGCAGTGGCTTGTCCAGGTACATCGTCTGCAGGATCGGCGCGTCGAAACCTGTGAGCAGCTTTGAAGTCACGATGATGATCTTCAACGGATCCTTCGGATCGCGGAATCGATCGAGCAATTTTTCCTCGGAATCCCGGTCGCGTTTGTAGGCAGCATATTCCGGTTCGCCGCTGTTGACCGACATAACGATGTCAGACACCTCGGGCGGCAGCTTCCGGTCGAGTTCCTGCTTGTAGAGCAGGCAGCTTTCACGATCGAAAGTCACGACTTGGCCGCCGAAACCGTTAGGGGCGACCTTCTCCTGGAAATGCTTGGCAATGTCGCCGCAGATCGCGCGGATGCGCTCGGGTGACTTCACAAGAATCGACATCTTGGCTGCAGCCTTGCCGAGCCGATCCTTGTCCTCGTCAGTCAGGCCCTGCGTCAGTTCAGCATACGCTTCTTCAATGGCCTTCTGATCGATGTGCAGGTCCACCAGCCGCGGCTCGAAATGCAGCTCCTTCGTCGCCCCGTCGCGGATCGAGTCATTCAAGCCATAGCGGCTCATGTAGCCGCCATCATCGGTTTCGGCGCCAAAGGCGTAAAAGGTGTTCTTGTCGGCGCGGTTGATAGGCGTGCCGGTCAGGCCGAACAGGAACGCATTGGGCAGCGCCTCGCGCATTTTGCGGCCCAAATCGCCCTCCTGCGTGCGGTGCGCCTCGTCCACTAGGACAATGATGTTATCGCGGTCATTCAGCACGCCATCGGCTTCGGCGAATTTATGGATGGTGGTAATCACCACCTTGCGCGCATCCTTGCTGAGCAGATCGGCCAGCTCTTTGCGGCTTTCGGTCCGCACCATGTTAGCCATATCGGCGGCATAGAATGTGCCCGAGATCTGGCTGTCGAGGTCGATCCGGTCCACCACAATCAGCACCGTCGGGTTCTTCAACGCCGGGTGCAGTCGCAGCTTGCGCGCTGCGAACAGCATCAGCAGCGACTTACCCGACCCCTGGAAGTGCCAGATCAATCCCTTGCGCGGCTGGCCCGCAATTACCCGCTCGACGATCTTGTTGACGCCCTCCACCTGCTGATAGCGGGCAATGATCTTGATGCGATGCTTGCCCTTCTGTGTGGCGAAGGCCGTGAAGCTGCCGAGCATGTCGAGCACCATCGCGGGCCGCAGCATAGAGGAGGCAGCCTTCTCCACCTCGCTCAAGCTCTGCGGGCCGTCGCCGTCGCGCCACGGGCCCCACATGTCGACGGGCATTCGGACCGAGCCGTAGCGAAATTCCTTGCCCTCGGTCGCCACCGAAAACACGGTGGACACGAACAGTTCCGGCACGTTTTGTTCGTAATCGTCATGCACCTGAATGGCAGCATCGAACCAGCTCTGACTGGACCTTACTGGTGTCTTGGCCTCGATCAGGACCAGTGGAATGCCGTTGACCAGCAGCACCAGATCGGCGCGCTTTTCGGTCTTGCCGGCTCGAATGGTGAACTGCTGGGTGACGACGAAGCTGTTTTTCTCGATATCATCGAAATCGATCAGGCGGATGGTGACGTGTTCGCCATTTGCGCCGAAGGGCATGGAGCGTTCGCCCAGCAGCCACGCGACAAATTCCTCGTTCGCCTTAACCAGCCCGTCCGACCGCGCGCCCATGACGATGGCGCGCAGGCGGTACAGTACGTCATCGGCCCGGCTGGGATTGGAGGCGATGTCGGGGTTCAGGCGGATTAGGGCGTCGCGCAGGTGCGGCTCGACCAGCACCTCTTGCGGCTGGCGGGAAAGGTCGGCGGGGGCGACGTAATGCCAACCAAGGCCCGATATCTTACCGCCCTTGCGGGCGAGGCCGATGGAGAGTTGCGTAGGGTGGGCCGGGGCCGCGCCGGCGAGAAGGTCGCGCAGATGGGCTTCGACGGTGTTGGCTTCGGTGAAGGTCATATGTCGACCTCCTCGGCTGGCCGCAAATCGAACAACCTCGCGCGATCAAGCATCGCGGAAGCCAGCCGTGCCTGCGCCCCTTCGAGTTGCGCATCGATTGCCCTTACAGTTGAGATCACCGTTGCCTGTTCGACCACATCCAGTTTGGGCACGTGGAATGGTGCAAGATGCTGCCAGAACAGGTGCTTGATCTTGCTACCTTCGCACATGCGAACCGCATGGTTCTGAAAGCGCGAGCTTTGCAGGACACGGAAAACAAATTCGGGATTAAAATCCTCCGAGAAACTCTGAAACCGCCCAATGCGCTGGTTCAGCAAGGAACGATCTCCTGTCCGGGCAAGGCAAACTCGGTCCATAAATCCCTCTTCCAACGACTGGGCGGTCAGGTTGATGACAACATCGCCAGGCTCCACAAGAAATGCCGCCGCTTCGGACTCAAATCGCGCTGGAAGGCACACAGTCGCGCCATCATCCCATTTGAAGTAACCATTCACGCCGAGGTTGCCGGGTCGCAGCAGCCTAGGCCCTTGGCGCTGGTATTCATCGCCGGGAAACGGTCGCCCATTCTGCATTCCGCAGATTTCGCCGAGTGGCACGGACGGTCTGTCCGAGATAAGCGCAAAGTGATTAATGGTGGATTGGCGAAGAAGCTTCGCAGCCACGACCACACTTCGAAGGGCTTCAGTTGTCGCCTCTGCTCCTTTCAAAAGGTCCACCAATCGCGCCTGCTCCTGGATCGGTGGCAGAAGGAACTCGAAGGCTTCAAGGTCCGAGAAGTTGATGTAGGGGTTCACGGAGCCTTTCGAGTGCTTGATCGAATTACTGTGGAAAGCCTCGGTCTGCATCAGGAAGGGAAGCAGGTCGGGCATCAGTCGGGCCGGGTATTTCGTTTCGAGCACGAAGGTCGTGTTCGCCGTGATCCCCTCGAAATCTGCAAGGGCCACCTTGCGCAGATAGGTTCGGCGCGAGCCGTAAAGCACATGCCCCGGCTTGAACCGCATGTGGAACGCGGGCCCAAGGTAATCATCCCCGATTAGGCCCCAACGTCGGATGCGTAGATCATCGGTGTCCATGTGTTCCCCGGCGACGTAGCGTTCCAGCCCGGAGTCCCAAGGATCGACCTTGTCGTTGACTTTGCGCACCACGTCGCCAAAGGCCACGCGGGTCCACCCTGCCTTGGAAATCGACTGCTCAAGCATCGGAATCATCCGCAGGCGTTAGACCATCAAGCATGTCCACCAGCGCGTCCATGCCCGTCCAGAAGTCGCGGCCGTCCTCATCGAACGCAGCCCAGGTCGCCGCCAACGTTACCCCGCCACCCGCAATGGCTGCCTTGGGCCGCTTCACATAGCGGGCAATCGACAAATTGCCTTCAGCCGCCAGCGCATCATCCACGTCCACGACAGCCGCAAAACCAGGCTCATCGGCAAAGGTCTGATAGGCGAACAGGATGCGCGCCTGATGTTCCGCCTTCAGGAAGCTCTGCGCACGCTCCCGCGCCACCTCGGCCACGGCATCGATGAACAGGATGCGCCCCTGCCGATCGGCGGGCTTCTGCGACCGGCAGATCACCACGCAGGCCTCCATCGGCGAGTTATAGAACAGTCCCGGGCCCAGCCCCAGCACGCACTCGACCAGATCGGAGGCCACCAGCCGGTGCCGCATGTCGGCCTCTTCATTGCGAAACAGCACGCCATGCGGGAACAGCACGGCGCAGCGCCCGGTCTTGGGATCCATCGATTTCAGGATGTGCTGGAAAAAGGCATAATCGGCTCGGCCCTGTGGCGGGGTGCCAAGGAAGTTGCGCCCCCAGGCATCCTGCTCCCACGCGCCGCGGTTCCATTTCTTGATGGAATAGGGCGGGTTAGCGAGGACGACATCAAAGGTCCGCAGCCGGTCGCCCTGCACGAAGGCGGGTGCGGCCAACGTATTGCCACTGGCGATATGAAAGTCGTCAACGCCATGGATGACCAAGTTCATCCTCGCGATAGCCGCAGTGATGGTGATCAACTCCTGGCCATATAGACCGGTAGTGCGGATGTCGCCGCCGCTCCGCTTCACTTCGGCCAAGCAAGAGATCAGCATGCCGCCGGTGCCGCAAGTCGGGTCATAGATGCTCTCGCCTGGCTGCGGCTCCAGCATCTGCGCCATCAAATGTACCAAGGTGCGGTTGGTGTAGAACTCCTGCGCAGTGTGCCCGCTGTCATCAGCGAACTTCTTGATCAGATATTCATAACCGTTGCCAAGCTCGTCCTCGGGCACGGCGGCAAGGGTGAGATCGTGCTTCGAGAAGTGCTCGATCAGGTTCTTCAGCGTGCTGTCCGGCATCTGGGCCTTGTCGGTCCAGTTGGCATTTCCGAATACGCCCTGCAAGCGCTCGGGGTTCGCGGCCTCGATGGCAAGGAACGCCGACAGCAGCGCCCGCCCGACATCGCGCGATGCCGCGCGCACATTTTTCCAGTGCGCGCCTTCGGGTATGACAAACCGGTCGTTCGCTGTGTCGGTGGCATAGCGCTCGTCGCCGGTTTCATCGAGCGCCTGCTGGTAATCTTCGTCCCAGACGTCGGACAGGCGTTTGAAGAACATCAGCGGGAAGATGTATTGCTTGTAATCGCTGGCATCGATGAGCCCGCGCAGCAGGGTGGCGGCGCCCCAGAGATAACTTTCGAGTTCGCGTTGGGTCAGCCCATTCATTTCAGCCACCGCCCTTCGACCAGAACCTTCCGCAGGTGATCCTCGGCCGCCCTGGCATCGACCAGCGCGGTCTTGAACACCTCGACCGCTTCAGCCAGCGGCGGGGTGTCTTGGCCAATAGATGGCAGGACGTAGCGGGAAATATTCAGCGTCCAGCCTTCCTTCATGATCTCATCTAGCGTTGCGACCTTGGCGCGATCCTCGACATCCTCGAAGGCGCGGTACCAGGCGACGATCTGGTCGCTATGCTCCTGGTCGAGGAAGTTCTGCGCCCGGCCTTTGCGAAACAGGCTGGACGCGTCGATGATTAGGACCTTGTTCTTGCGAGCCTCGGGCTTCTGCCGGCGCAGGATGACGACACATCCAGCAAGCTGCGTTCCGTAGAATAGGTTCGGCGCAAGGCCGATGACCGCCTCGACCAAGTCCTTTTCAAGCAGGGCTTGCCGGATCGAGCCCTCAGCCGATTTCCGGAACAGTGCGCCCTGCGGCAGGACGACCGCCATACGGCTGTTTCCAGTCGGTGCCATCGAAGCGATCATGTGCTGGACGAAGGCGTAATCGCCATAGCTTTCAGGTGGGATGCCGTACTGAGCCCGGCCCCAAGGATCGGTCTCCCACAAATCACGCCCCCATTCCTTCAGCGAGAACGGCGGGTTTGCGATTACACAGTCGAAGGTAGCGAGGCCGCCCGTGCTAGAATCCGTGAAGGCCGGGTTCCGCAATGTATCTTCTCGGGCCACCTGGAAGTCCTCGATCCCATGGAGGACGAGGTTCATCCGGGCGATCGCGGAGGTGGTGAGGTTCTTCTCCTGGCCGTAAATCTTTCCATAGAAGGTGCGTGGATCGCCCCCCTTGCGCATCACATGCTCGATCGCCCCAAGCAGCATGCCGCCGGTACCACAGGCCGGGTCATAGATACTCTCACCTTCCTTCGGGTGTAGCATCTCGACCATCATGCGCACGACGCTGCGTGGGGTATAGAATTCGCCCGCCTTATTTCGGCGGGTGACGTCGGCAAACTTGCCCACCAGATATTCGTAGGCGTCGCCAAGCACATCTGTGCTCACGGCTGAGTGGCCCAATGGCATCTCCGAAAAACCTTCGATCAGGTCCTTCAGAAGCTCATCCGAGAACTTCTCCTTGTTTCCCCAGTCTGCCGTGCCAAAGACTCGAAACAGGGTGTCGGGATTTGCGCGCTCAATCTCCTGCATGGCTTTCTGCAGCGCTGCGCCGACGTTCGCTGGAACTTCCCGAACATCGTCCCAGTGGGAGCCTTCTGGCAGAACAAAGCGATGCGCCTCTGGGAAAAGGGATGGGTCGGCATCGCCATAAATCTCGCGGGCTTCAGCGGTTTCCTCATCCCAGACATCGGAGATGCGTTTGAAGAAGAGCAAAGGAAGGATGTAGCCCTTCCAGTCGGTGCGATCGACAGCCGACCCCCGCAAGGTGTTGGCTGCATCCCACATGGCAGATTTTAGTTCAGCTGCGTTCATTTTTGGCCGTTCATTGATGAGATCTTGGTGCTTTCGACATTTCAGCCGATCTCTGCAGAAATTTCAAAGTCACTTGCGTTAGCAAAAGCTTGCATCTCAGCACGTCTGCCTAGCCGAGCACCGTACGCTGAGACAAATGCAGCTGGCAAATGCCTTTCGCCGCCACCTCGGGAGAAAGCAATGACCAGGCCTACAGGTTCAGGCTCAAAGTGCATCAACGTTGGCTAGCTGCTGGTTGAGCTGAATGTAGTGATTTAGAAGAAGCTCTGTCTCTTCGGCATCAATGCCCAGAGCAGCATCCAGTTTGCCAACAAATTCGAGCTCCGCTTCTTGATCGAGCCCAGGCCAAGATTGGGTGGCTTTCCAGATCGCGATTGCACTTTTCGTTACGAACCCTGCCAAAGCTGCCTGCTTTTGGTCAGCAACTGCCATCACTGAGCGCGCGAGCGCCCATCGCGGGAGCGCCACCAAGGCAAAGCAATCGAAGGGCAATTCTGTCTGATGCTGGCCGATCGAAATCCGTGACAACAGAGCTGTTTCCGATTTGCTGCCCTGCCACAGGCGTTGGAGAATTCGTCCAACACGGACCACAAACGCGCGTTCACGATCGTGTTGCTTAGGCTCTAGGTCCAGTGCGAACAGCTGATCTCGCTGTTCGCCTTCTTTGACTTGGAGTGGGCGACGGCACGCTTCGACCATCAGTCGCAGAATGAAGCAGACTTCCGCAGTGAGCTTGCGAGGCGGAGGAGTTTCCTCGGCAGCCAACCGCGCAATGTAGGCTTCGAAGCAATCGACTGCTTTCAGGATATCGAGGCTTTGCCTTTCGGCCTCATCACGTCGGTACGTACGCGGTTCTCGAGGCGGCGGGTCCCCGTCATCGCCAGCTCCTTGATCGCCGGACTGATCCGAATTGTTATCTCCGTCGCTTCCATCGGCTCCATCGCCGCCGTCGGGCACCTCGTCGCGATAGAGGTCATCCTCCTCATCATCCGCCTGGCCGATACCACGGAGAATGATCCTCAGGAGATTGACTGCATCGGGGTCGTCGAAATTAAGCCGACTGCTATCGCCCTTGGACGGTGCGCTTGCCGACATTGCCTCTCGGAAGGCTTCAGGACTCTCGTAGTCGAAGACGACGTGGTCATCCCCGTCCTCTGTTCCTTTGCCATGGGTCCGGCCGATGGATCTGACCGCTTTTGCCGCCTTACGGCGACTCTCGGGCGTTTCGGAGAAGATGATCGCGGCAAGGCTGGCAAGTTCGAGAAAGTCGCCACCCTCGAGTTCCACTTTCGCGAATGCCGAGCGTAACCGCTTGTCTCCCAAGCCGGGTGCAGCGTGGGTTAAACTGACGGCATCGTTGACGATAACGGCACTTGTGAGCGTTCCGTTGTTCAGCCGGATCCGTGCGATTAGCGGAAACCGAGGTTTTGCCGACAGGTCGAGTGCATAGCTGCCGCTACGGACGGTCGAGAATGCAAACTCGCCCTCGGGGATCACGAGTACCGCGCCCTCCGGATCCGCAATTCTTTTCGATGGCACCCAGCGCAAGCTGCTTCCCGCCGCTTCGATCGTGCCAAGAGGTAGCGGTGCGCCGGGTTTCGCTTCGAGCAGTTCCTTCGTCGGCTCCATCAAGTCGGATGGGTCTATCGTCGATGACAGGTCGAGACCCAACAGCTTAAGTGCGGAACCCGGCGGAAGACGGCGATAGACCGAACACTCAGCGTTGCGCGCTGCGAGGTCAGTAAGGCCCAAGGCGTCGTCGGAACAGTTAGCACTGCCGTAGACAATATGGTCCCAATCCTCCGTCTGGATCACAAAGACCTTGGCATGGATAAACCGCGCGCCATCGTTGCCATCGAAAATCCCGGCAAAACTGACTTGCGGAATGCGATGGAGTTGATCGACGGGGAACTCGGGGCTGTGGGCACTGAGAGCAATGGTTGTCTTCTCAGGCCTCAAAGCTTCGATGAGGCCGAGCAGGCCTTCGAGTTTTGCGTCCCAATAGGGCGAGAGCACGACAAGCTGAGGCACAGCTGCGCCCTCGACCAGACCGACTATTCGGCTAAGGATGCCAGGTCCGCCACTGGCGTCCTCGCACAGCAGATCGATCAGCGTACCATCATTAAGTTCGACCGGACCTTCATTCGCCTCAGTCTCGAACAACCACGCGGCATCGCGTTCGATGAGGTCGAGTTTGCGCTTGACCGCTTCGAGGCCCGCTTCCTGGAGCCACTTTGAGAGATAATCGAATGCCTTGCGGATTAACCGGCGATTGGCGTTCTCCTCACCATCGTTGCGCTTGCGCCACCACTCGAATTGGCCGACGATCTCGCGATTCCTGCCCCAGCCTGCTGCGGTCGCGTTGGCAGATCCAACAATGACGCAGCCGGCATCACTGCCCAGTCGGACGCTGATTTTGGGATGGAATACGCCAGGCACTGAAATTGGCAACAAGGCATAGGCCGTGCCGGCACGGCCAAACGACTCTGGCGTCTCGGATATGGCCCGCTGGAGCATATTGGCATCTGCCATCAATATATTGTTGTCGCTTCCGTAGACGCGCAGCCGATGATGCAGCGAGCCATCGTAGAAGGCCGCATCGACGGAGTAGGTTGTGACGATCGAGGTGTGGAAGCCAGTGCGCGCGAGATATTTAAAGAGGCTGATGCTGGTCAAGGAACGCCTCCCCATCGCTCGTCACGCCATCGTCGCTGAGATACCCTGCATCTCTCAGAACACGGGTCAGATTGAACAACCGCGGCGTCGTGTAGCCGTACTCGCCCAGCAAGCCCTCACTGAGCAGGCCGTCTTCGACGAGGAAGTGATACGTGAAGGTTCCCGCCGTCGAGAGCTTACGGCCAGCAATGATCTGATGGTCGATAACAACGTGCTTCAGCAGTACGGCGGCCAAGGCTTCACCGGCTGTCAGGCTCTGAGCCAGATCCAGGGTCCGCAGAATACCATCGAGCGAGCGACCGTCGGGGCCCGCCAGTCGCGCGATGATTGGCCGGACAGCTTCGTCACCTATCGCCCATCGTGCCCAGAGCACAGCGAGCAGCTTGAATGCGCACAACATGGTTTCTTCCGCCGGCCGCACACCATTACCCAGGTCTTCGAGTATGGGCTCGATCAACGTCAGTTCATCAGCTTGGGAGTCTGCCGCCACTGAACTGGCCCATTGCGACCAGCTTTGGTTGCTTGCCGGAAGTGTACTTGTGATCACCTTCCCGATCAGGTCCTTTGGTGCGATACCAGAAGGATGGTCTTCTCGTTGCAAGCCGGTCAGCGCGTTCAACGCACCAGCCAGTGCAACCTGCCCGAACTCGTTGGCTTGGTATGCACGCCAGCGATCAAGCGTTTCGGCAGACTGATTGTACACATCGTCATTGGGCAATCGTCGGGCATAGAATGCTTTTCGAAGTGCATCGATGTCGCCGGGGGCGACACCCTTGCGTATGAGGTCGAGAACAAGCCAAATCGTCGATCGCCGCGACAGGGCGTCCTTCGTCGTATCATGCGTGCCGATCAGGAACTCCCGAAGGACGGACTGCTCTTGAGATCCTGACGGAATCTTAGCCGGATGGATTGCGGCTCCGATATCCTGAAGCTGCTTGGCGGTTGCTGTGCCGGCAAGCAGTACAGCTTCAATGTTGTCGGCGACCTGTCCAATTGAGTGGGCAAATGCGGAAGCTACCGTTTCACCGCGCCCGTTTGTCACGGGCACCGATGAGCGGGTCAGCCACTCCATCTCGACCAGGGTTGGAGCATAGGCAACGCCATAGTTGCCGCGCGATGCCTGCAGGTAGGTTTGAGGCGACGTCCTGTCGTCGGTGTAGGGGCGGAAATCTATGCCGTTGACTGCGGCCTCGGAACGATGCTGGCTTGCCCAGTTCGAACCACCCAGGCCGTCGCTGCCTTGCTGATCGTCTACGAGGGTGGCGAGGGCATAGAGGGCCTCGCCGCGACGCATGAAGTTGGCAAATTTTGCTGGATCATCGGAGTGGTGGAGCTTTTCATACAAGCTGACCAGCCACGGAAAATATGCGTAGTATCTCAGCCTGTTGGTAATGTTGGTGATGTTCGGGACCAGAGACTGATAGATCCTGATGCTGGTAGCTTGAAGCCCAAGGGGGTCGAGGCCCATCGTCCAACTGCCCGTCTTGGTCCACAGCGGATCGCCGTTCAGTGATTGTCCCTCGATCCCCAAATCAATGTCCTCGCGCCAAGAAGCCTATCGCCTGCTAGAACGATCTGAATCCCATCCTCGCCTTCTGCGCCATGGTACTTGGCACTCCGGCGTCTCGTGCAAATTGAGACCAGCGGTCTACTGCAGCACCGATCTCGGATATTATCGCTTTTGTCTCCATAGTTTTAAGATCAGCGAACTTTCCGAATACCAGCAGGTCATCGAGTTCGAAGCCGTCCGTTTTACCGGCCAGAGACATCTGATGCTCGTTGGTCCAGTCCCCGTCAGGATTGTAGGCGTAGACGATATCGAATGCGGGCGAGAGGCTCCAGCGACCCGCGCTATCCATCAGGAAGGCGATGTTCTTGGTGTGGTCGTCCTGGTTGCGAATGAAGACATTGAGCAGTGCGCGGCGCACCTGCTCCTTGATCGCTTCGCGTCCAAGACCGAGCATGCGGATGGTCTCGATCGCCTGCTCGTAGCTATAGGCCCGAGCGAGGTTGAAATCGAAATGGCGCATTGCGCAAAGCGACTGCATGTGGAGCTTCTTGCCGTCAGGCGTGCGGTCGAATCGCTGGGTCATGAAATGTGCTCGCCCGCCTTCTTCGTGCAGACGAGAGCGAGCCATGTCGATGCCAGCCTCTCGGGCTAGCAGATAGCAGGCGTATTCAAGCCGTCCGAAGCCCATCGGGTCGGCGATTTCCTTGTCGGCATTGCCCGACACTCCATCGAATTTGACCAGCCATTGCGTATAGCCGGGCCCTGCAGTCAGCTGCCCTGAATGGAATTCTCCGGTCTCCTCGTTCCAGGCGAGGACGGCCTTGGCCCGAGCACCACCAGCAGAAGTGCCGACGCGCAAGATCTCTTGAAGTGCGCGATGATCATCTTCACCCTTGAGCACACCGGCCAGTTCTTCACGCGCGGCAATGACCCTGTTGGCGAGCTCGACAAGCGGAGCGATATCGACCGGCCGACCCTGTTCACGGCGCTCGCCGGTCGCAGGCTCGAATTCGAGCGCGCCCATGCCTCGGCGACCGGTATAGCAAAGGCGCTCGACCGGATCGAAGCTGTCGGCTGTGCGGCCCTGCTCGGCAAGCCAACGGTTGATCAGCGCGTTACCAAACTTGTCGGGTAGGCTGTCGGCCAGCATGCCCGGAAGCCCTTTGAAGGTCTCGTAATTCAGCGCGGGAAAGTCGTAGACGCCACTTCGCAGGGGCATTGTGAGCGGGGCGACTTCGATACCGCTGCGGCTGAATTCCGGAGTGTATTCGAATACCCCGACATCGCGATCCTCATCCCACAGGACGGCGCCGATCTGACGGCCCCAGAGATTGACTACGGCACGCGTCATGGGGCCTCGTCACCCCAGCTCCATTCCTCGCCAGCCTCACCTTCAGAAGACTTGCGCACCCTTTGCCGCGCCTTGCCGGTGTCGGACCGGGGATCGAGCGGGCTCAGCTTGGCGTCCGGCATGACATCCAGAAGGCGGTCTTCAATTTCAAGCGCACGCATGATCCTGGCAAGGCTATCGATGGTCCCGCCATTGCCGGCTTCCAGGCGGGCTAGCGTTGAACGCGAGATGCCAGCCATTTCCGCAAGCTCGGCCTGCTTGAGATTGCGTGATATGCGATATGCTTCGATCTGCTTTCCGAGGTCGGATAGCAGCACCGAGAGAGGGCGTAGATCTGGTGAATCATAATGTGTCATTATCGAGACATTATCTCCGAAATGGAGCTTTGTGTAGCGATTTTGCGTCTTTACATGAAGGCGCTTAATGTGTCAATATCGAGACGTAAATTGGCTTATCACCGATAATGCATCAAATTTGCTACTTTATGTAAGTCGGAGTGATGAAAATGAAAGATGAGAAAGGTCACAACGACAAGAGTGACTGGGAAGGCTTGCGAGAGATCGATCGCGCCGTCTCCGAAAATCGCCTCACGTCATACTCTTGGAAGAAGGCCTGGGCCGATCGATGGGCTCGAGCAGTGATCCTCGCCGCTGCGTTCATTTTAATCGGTTTCGTCGTCTTTGTGATTGTGCAGGACGTGATCCTGTAATCACCTATTGCCCCACTCTTTCACCTCATCAGCCGCTTCCTCGCTTGCACCTGTGGCGCCCTGCGTTTGGCGGTCCAGATAACCTCGAACCGTACCAATCCTTCCACGACCCTGCTGGCGAACCCGCTCGACCTCATCCGTGATGTCAGACCGATCAGGAGCATCGGGCATTGAGGGACCGCCCACAGAACCCACGGCTCCCCTAGCTCGCACCTGCCCAGCACTTCCGATCCCGGGGCGGCTGACAGCAGCGAAGTCCGGCAATGAAAGGTCGGCTTCGATGTCGTCCTGCAGCCGGTCAGCATAGCTTTCGACAAACCGCGATTGCAGTTGTTGGCCGCGCGCGCTCATCTGGAACTCGATGTCGTCGAAGCGCACCGGCCCGTAATAGTCGCGGTTGGATTCGATCTCGGCCATGCCCCATTCGCGATAGGCCTGGCTCAAATTCAGCGAGCCTGCGGCGCTGTTGGCCTCATACCAGCTGGCCTGGTTCTCGAGGCGGCTGGCCATCTCTTCGGCGCGGCGCGCCTCTCGTGTGTAGCTTTCGGCTTCGGTCAGTGATCGGCTGAGACCCGAAGAGCTGGTCGACACCTGCGATACCGAGCTCGAGCTCGTCTCGCGCAGGAAGCCTTCACGCGTGTTCGACCAGTTGCGACTGTCGGAAAGCTGGCGCAGCGTTCCCATGATCCTGCCGCGGTCTTCCGAGGCGATTCCGATATCGCTGTCTGTCCATGACTGGTTGCGGCCACCTCTGGCCTTGGCACCCACTTGAGCTACGCCAACATTGGCTCCAGCCCCACCATTTACCTCGCCATTGAGGAACCATGAGACCGTAATGTCGTCGGAGGCGCGCCGGGACAGGCCGAACTGCTGCTGGAGAGTCCTCGAGGCATTGTCGACTTCGCTGAATGCCGTGCCGATGCTGTCGTTCGTACCGACGCCGCTGACTGTGTCGGAGCTCTGACCCTGGCTGTAGGCGGTGCGGATCTCGCTGAACCGGGTGAGCGCAGAGCTCGTCGATTGCTGGGCGAGGTTGGCATAGGTCTCGCTCTGCGTCCGGCTCTGGCTCGCCATCGTTCCGAGGCGTCCGGTAAAGTCCTGCCCCAGTGTCGGCGTGAACGGATAGCTTGAATTCGGGACTGCAGCGAACTCGCCATCGGGAAAGCTGGTGGTCTGCGTCCCACTGTCGCTGAAACCACGCGTCTGGGCCGCGCCATAGGCGATGTTGGGTGCAAGATTGCCTTGGGCAAACTGGCGGGAAAACACTGTCGAATTGTCGATATTCGAATTGCCAAGCGAGACATTGCCGGTGCTTGCTTCGCGCGAGGCTTCCTCGGCCGCGTTCTGGCTCGGGTTGAGATAGCTCGTGGCCTGGCCCGAGATCGCCAGCGCACCGCGAGCCACCCCGCCGGCAAGGAACGGGATCGAGGCGACAAGATAGCCCGCCAAGATGCCGATATCGCTGTTGACGTCGCTCATGCCGGCAAAGGTCGCGAGGCTGAGGCCTGTGCTGCCGCCAGCGGCGGTGACATCGCCTGCACCTTTGAACATCAGGATCATGTGCAGGATGACGAAGAGCGGTCCCCACGCTGCAAGGTAGAAGAAGCCGGTGACGTAACCTCTCAATGCAATGGGTCCGGTCCGCGGCATCAGGAACAGCGGAAACAGGACAGGGAACAGCGCGTAGAACACCACTGTCAGCACGACATTGAGGATCGGGACCCATTTCATCGCGTTGTGCGCGATCGAAGAATAGGTCCGCTCGGTCTGAATATCGGCCCGGGTCTGCGCGAATACGTCGATACTGCCGGTGCCGCTCGCCCCGGCAAAGCCGTGCATGGCCTGGTTCATGGCGTTGATCGTCAGCACCTGGCGGAAGATGTCGCTCGCGCTGCGCGAGATGCCGGTGAGATACTGATAGGCAATTGGGAGGTCGGCCATGAGCTTGGCCTTGGCAAGCGCTTCGGTCTGGCGCGGATAGAGCTGACGCCCCGCGACAAGCGTCATCTCGTCGATTAGACTCGCCCATTGCCCCGACAGCGCGGTGTAGGCTTCGCGGCAGGTGATGATCGAGGCCGTCACGCTATCGTCGGCCTGCCGGGTGAGGAATTTCTGCGCGCGCGCCGCGCTCCCTGGTGCGATCGTTGCCCAGATATCGTCGCTCTCGGACAGCTCTTTCATTGAGTAGCGGCCGAGAAGCAGATCGTAGAACACACATTGGCGGACATGCTCATCAAAGTTCGCAGCAAACTCCGGATCGGAAATGCGCAAGCTGCGCGTCGATTCAAGCAGCCGCGCGCCATAGATCATGCCATTCTTCGAGTAGTTGAGGTCGTCCGGCAGGCCGAAGATGAGCTCGGCCGAGCGGGTCAGATAGTCCCCCGCCTGGCTGGTGAAACTTGCCATCAGGGCAAGCCCAAGTGGGACATTGGCCACCGTTGCCGGTGCAAGGCTGGGATTGACCCGGTCGGTCACATGGACGTCCATGCGCGGCACCATAAGGCACATGTAGATGAGCGTCGCCCCGAGGAACCAGTTGAGCCAGGCGCGCCAGTCCTGGTTGAACGCGACCACGATGACCGCGAGCACCATGCCCATCACCAGCGCGACCTGGATCAGGCTCTTGTAGCCGCCCGCACCGGTCCAGGCGGCAACGGCGTTGAGGACATTGACGATGTACTCGCCGCCGCCGACCGTGAAAATCTCGACCATGCTGCCTGACCCTTATGGAACGATGGAACGGGATTGCATCCCGCGCGACCAGTCGAGCGCGGCGGCCATCGACGGCGACATCGAAGCCGCAAGCATGTTCTCGATCATCGCGGTTTTCTCGATGATCTGCATGATCGCCGAGACCCGCGCCTGTCCGGTCGCTTGTCGCTGGGCGAGGCTTGACCGGACCTCGGCGACCTGAGCGCGCCAGATCGCAAGCTTGGCTTCATCGGCCGCGATGAAACTCGCCATTGAGCGTCCGGCCTCTGCGGTGATGCGTTCAAGGATAGCATAGAGGAGATCGATGCTGGCGATCTCGGCCAGCGTGTCGCGGTCGTCGGTGGCCATCCCGCGTCCATAGGCCGCCTGCACGGTGAGGATCTTGTAGAGCGGCACCGATGCCACCTGGAGCAGCTCCTTCTCCTCGTCGCCAATCGCGGTATCGCTGCGAATGGCCTCCACCATGCTGCCGATGAGCCGGGCAACGCGCGGCCGGATGGCCTTCGCGCTCGTGAGACTCATCTGCTGGAAAGTCGGGTTGAGGCACTGGTCGGGCTCGTCGCACTGGAACACCCGCACCGATTGGCCCTGTGTCCCGTCGAGCAGCGCGGTGACGAGCGTTGAAGAGGCATCGCCCGCGAAAGGCACGAATTTGCCCGGCTCGTCGTCGCGGGGCGGCACGTAGATCACCGTGCCGATGAGTGTCATCGCATATTCGGCAAGATCGCGGTCGAAGGAACCGCCGGGGTTGAAGAAGGCGCTCTGCTTGAGGACATGCCAGGTGTAATTGCGCGGCACACCGGGATTGACGTCGGCATAGTCGGCGCCGGCACCCTCGTTGGTCGAGGCGCGTTGGCCGCGCGTCCCGCAGCCATGCTTGGCGGCGGCATAGTCGGTGAAGATGCCTTCGGAATTGCCGATCGCTTCGCAGATCGCCTTGTCGGCGAGATCGCCCTTGGGCCAGACGCCGCCGACCAACCCCTGCGCCATCTCGCAGGAGTTGATCGAGAGATTGTTCATGAGCTGCGCCTTCTGGCTGAACTCCTGCATGATCTTCGAGCATTCGGGGCAGACGGTGTCGATCGCGAGGCTGAAGGCGAACCCCACCGCATTGTTCGCGACGGCCTTCAAGAGCGCGACCATCTCGCTCGCGTTGATGAAGGAGAACGACCCGGCGAAGATATCGATTCCGCCGCAACCAGCGCGGGCACGCGGAAGCTGGAGATTGGCGATGTTGGTCGTCTTCTGCGGGAAGCGCGTCCAGACATTGCCGAGGCTGTAATAGCCCGCCGACTGGCCTTCGAACGCGCTCGGCCCTGTGACATTGGCCGCTGCGCCCATGTCGTCCATGAAGCGGTCCATGCTGTCGCCGACGTTTGCGGCGACGGGGGACGCGACCATGCTGGCGGCAGCTATGGTGAACGCCGCATTGCGGATACTAGTAATCATGTCCGGCTTCCTTCGAGGTGAGGAGGTAGATGCGGTCCTGCAGCTCGTCGGCCGAGAGCACGCCGTATCCGATCGGGATTGGTCGCCTGGCCACGCTGTCCCACAGCACGAGCGCCGGGGTGATGCCGGGTTCGAGCCCCATGCGCGGACGCTGGCCGCTCTCGACCTTGTAGTCGGGGAAGTGCCGGGACGGTCCGCCATCGGTCGAGATCGCCCGGACAGTGATATGCCAGCGGTCCGCCACCGAGCGCACGATCGGGCTCATCACTTCGCAGGCGCCGCAGGTCTGGGCGAAGAAGTAGAACAGTCCATAGCGCTCGGAGAGCCTAGCCATCACCGCATCGCGGTCGGCAGCGCGCGCGTCCTGCCATTGCTTCTTGGCGAGCGCGCCGACCGGTCTCTCGAGCGTGTAGTCGAGCTCGGGATCCTGCCAGATCGCGCGCTGCCAGACATCGGAGAACATCGACGCCCGGTCGAGCTGGGCACGCTGGAAGCGGATATAGGCGGTGACGTTTTCCGGCGTCGGATAGAGAATCGCGCGCGCCTTGAGTTCGCGCAGTTCCCCCGTGACCGCGTCGAGCTCCTGCGTGGCGGTTACCTGGGCCGGTGGCTGCGCCATCTGCGGGTCGGCTTTCGGCTCCGGCCTGACGCAGTAGAACCAGTAGCCGAGCCTGCGCTGCTCGCAGTAGAGGCTGTCTGCCGACGCGGCTGGCTCTGCCTGGCGCGCGTCCTGGGCAACTGCCCAAACGGGAAGCAGTGCAGCGAGACACATGGCCAATACTTTGAGGGACAGCATCGGCAGTGATTGGCGGCGCGTCATTGACCACTCCTTGCGTAATAGTCTTCGATTTTCTGCTGGATGAGGATGCTGGTCTCGAGCTCGTCGGGGAGCCGCGCAGCCTCGGTGAACTCGGCATAGACCTCGCTGAAATCCATCTGGCTGAGGTCGAGCCGGGCGAACTCGTCGAGAGTGAAACCCTCGCACTGTTCTTCCTTGGGCTTGCCCCACGGCTTGGGCAGCTGGCGGCGGCCCTGTTCCTGCAGGATTCGCGAGAGCTTGCTCTCGAAGCAGCAGTAGACCTTCTTCTTGGTCAGGCAGACGCCGAGGAACTTGTCCGAACAATAGGTCCCCACATAAGCGCAAAGCCCTTGCGCATCGCGTTCGTGGAGCAGCACTTCCTCGCGGCTGCAGCCGAGCGCGACCAGCAGGCTGATCCCGGGGATGAGCGGGAAGCCCTTGCCCTTGCAGCAGTTGAGCACCCCAAAAACCTTGGAGGAGCAGGTGTTGCGCGTGCCGCGGAACAGCGTCAGCGTTTCAGGATCGAACTGGCCGCGGGCCTCCTCCATCGCGTGGAGCGCGGTGACGGCATCCTTGAACTCGTCGTTCGCGGTGCGCTCGATCGTCTCGCAGCTGCCGTCGATGCAATAGACATCGCCGTCGCAGACATATTGCGTGCCTCCGCTATCGCCGGCTGGAAGCGGGCACTCGTAAACGCGCTCACTGGTCGAGCATGGCGTGTCGTCGGTGAGGCAATCCTCGCGCAGGAAACGGCAGCTCCCGTTCGCTTCGAGTTCGCTGCAGTCGTTCCCGGCTGTCCGGCGGGCGCAGCTGTAGCTGCGCTGCCAGGCCCAGCAGCTTTGCGTGACCTCGACACCGTCAATGATACGGGTCTGTGGAGTGCTGTCGGTGCAGGTCTCGGCATCAAGCGTGCATTCGCCATTGTCGAGGAAGGACGAGCACTGGCTCTCGTTGCGCGTCGTGGTGACGACGTTCTCGCTGGTCACGGTGTAGGGGGTGGCACCCGGCACCGGCTCGCTGCAGCTGACCAGGTCGACGCGCAGCGTTCCGTAGCAGCCCCAGTAATAGCCCGAATAATAGTCGTAGCCGCACGGGATATCCCAGGACTGGACTACGCGGCACTGCGGTCCCTGGTAGTGATTGCAGGCATAGGGGCTCGTCGGATCGACCCCGGTCCCGGCGATGCAATAGTAGCCGTAGACATCACGGGCCTCGACCCTGGTATCGAGCGTGACCTGGCAGGTGCCTGTCTCGCGTGTTGCCGTAACGCCGGTGTTGCAGGTGGCTGTATAGGTGCCCGCACTTGCCGATCCCGGCGGCAGCGGCACGCAGACACCTTGGTTGCCGGTAACCGTCATGCCGCTGGTGTAATCGAGCGGGGTCTCGTTGATGGTCCGGCTTCGCGCGAGCATATCCGCGATTTCGTCCGGGTCGAACTGCGCGCGCGAATCCATGCTGTCGCGAATGGTCCGCATCGGCGTGCTGGTCGTCGCGGCACTGCGTCCGCGGGCCTCGATCTGGTCGGGATCACGCGCAAGACCCTGCAGGTCGCGCGTAGCCTGCGGATCGAAATTGGGAACGCGCGCCGCGTCAGGATTGGTCGTTGCGGCATCGCGCGCCTCGCCCAGCAGCTCGGTGGCAAAGTCCTTCCCGTCAGCTCTTGCCGCATCGCGGGTCTGAGCGTGAATGGAAGCCGCGCCTGTGAGGGCGACGAGTGCGGCAAGAAGATTGGCGAGGGTTCTGCCGGTCATGGCCGTTCCTCCCTGGAGAGCTGGCGTAAATGGAGGCGGGCAAGCTCGGCGCCCGGACCCTTGCCAGATGCAAAGGTCTCGAGGACTTCGCCCACGCTGATGTTGCCGGCGATGCGGTCGTGCGGCGGCACCTCGCTGGTGCAATCGAACCCGTCGCAGGGACTGAACTCGGTGCTCAGCATGACGAAGCTCGGTGCGGCCTCGATGTTGAAGGCGCGGAACAGCCTTGGATCGATGCCCAGCGAACCGGCCGCGTCGCGGCTGCTCCAGATAGCGGCGAGCCGCTTCTTGAACGCCTCGCTGTTTCCTTGCGGGAAACCGCGCAGCACGGTGACGCCTCCCGCCCTGGTCATGTCGTGGACCAGTGCCTTCAGCGCCCCGGGCGGCATCGACAGGCTGGCAAAGGCAATGAAGCGTGGAGTTCCCCCGAGCGATGCCTTCTCGGCGGCGGCTTGCCCCGCGATCATCGCGTCGAAGTCGAGGACGGCGTCGGTCTCGATTGCCTCGATGGTGTCCGCATAGGCTGCGCGATTGGCCTGCGCTTGCGCCTGGATAGCCTGTGCATCCTCGGTCAGTGCCTCGGCGCGCTGGCGGACATTGGTACTGAGCGCCTGCGCATCATCGGCGTGTTCGGCCGCGCGCTCGCGGATCGCTTCGAGGTCGATGCCTTCGGGCGCGCTCTGGGCGAGAGCGAGGCCACCGAGGGTGACGGCAAGGCCGACGGGCAAAAGGAGGAGATGTTTGTTCATAGCGCGCAACAGTTCCGCTTGCGCCAGACGAGGTATCCCATGTCTTCGCCGATGGCGGGGATGACCTGTCCGGCCGATTGAAAGGTGGTGGAGGCGCCGATGGGCGGGCAGGCGTAACGGCCCGAGGTCGCCGGGT